>JACSEG010000073.1_pt1 | contig 18906 bp, 16 predicted proteins | sample 8225521 | NCBI WGS metagenome assembly JACSEG01 (sample SAMN15705060, study PRJNA637333) | viral metagenome | isolation source: viral RNA from sea star tissue | host: Pisaster ochraceus | place: USA:Santa Cruz | collected 2018
AACCTGTTTGCGCCATTCTCCGGGCCGAGGGAATGTGGGTGGCGGGAATCTTGCCGCTGCGGGTCAGTCGACTTACGAGCCCGCCCTCTTCATCAATGGAAATAAAAATTCCGTTTTTATTGATTGATACCATCTGCGATATCAGCTTTACAACCTGGTCAATGGTCTGAATATTTTCCTTGAAAAGGATTACGCCGCCAGGTTGAATCATCTGCAATAATTCGATATCCGGTTGGCGCAGGGAAGTAATACCCTTTCCGAACTCGTCGTAGCGAAACTGAAGTATCAGCAATTGCCCCAGCTTCCGGGACAAGGTCAGGCCCTCCAGAATTCGCATTTCTTCCGGAATCGCAGTGGTTTCAGGTGGATCGTTGTGAATATCCTGATTATAAATATCCTGATACAGAAGCCCGAGACTGGGGGAAAGAGGGGGTTTACTTTCTTTTTGAGCACAGCATGTCATAATGAAAGGACTTATAAAAACAAGTAAAAAAACGTTCTTCATTTTTTCATCGGCAATTAGCAAAACGTAAATTTCAATGTATACAATACTACACAGTAAAAAGCGGTATTGTAAAGTGCCGCAAAACCGACCCTGTAATTTGTTTTCAAGCATGGATTTATAAATCACTTTTTTCAAAACTGTTTTGGCATTGTTTTTGCTTGTAATTATGCAATAATAATGAGCAAAGAGGCCAATTCAGATGAGTGACCATACATTACCGGCAATTGTCGTACAAGGCAGCCAGCGACCCATTCCACGAGAACTGCGTACGGAAATTATTCGCAAAACCATTCACATGTTTATTGCCTTTGTGCCAATTCTTTCCCAATTTATCGGTCCCATTATCACCGCAGGCCTGCTTCTCGCTGGAATTCTGATCTACAGCATAGCCGAAACACTGCGTTTACGGGGAAAAGAAGTATTCCTCATTTCCCGCATAACCAGGCTCTCGGCCCGGGCGAAAGACTACGGGCATTTCGTATTGGCGCCTGTAACGCTTGGCTTCGGCGCGATTCTGGCACTGGCGTTTTACCCCGAACCGGCGGCCTCGGTCGCAATTTACGCCCTTGCCTTTGGCGACGGATTATCCAGCCTCTTTGGCAAAATCTTCGGTACGGTTAAAATTCCTTTTACCGGCGGCAAATCAATAGAAGGCAGTTTCAGTTGCCTGGTAGCGGTATTTCTCAGCAGCTTTATTGTACTCCAGGATAGTTTTTTGGCTATTCTCATTGCACTTTTTGCAACAGTTTTGGAAGCAGTGCCATCGCGGGATTTTGACAATATACTCCTGCCCGTTGGCACCGGCGTTTTCACCGTCCTGTTGCTTTTATAGACCCATGGTGCTTTTATGGTGCCATCGTTTTTTCACCGTTTTCATGGTTTTATAGTGCCATCGCCTGGACATCGATAATCAAAAAATCAATACCAGAAATAATCGTAAAAAAGTCTTACCAGATAGATTATGATCCCCGTCCCGAGAATCGCGAGAGCTATCAGTCCCCAAAATGCGGAATTCGAAAAAAACAAAAGGCTATGCCCCACCATGAGTGAAATAACTGCAATTGTGCGTATTACTTCTTCTTTGCTGAATTGCTCGTATATGTGATATACATAACCCAGGACGGTAAGAAAGCACAAACTTCCGATAACAGCCAGAATTCTTGTTTTGAACTGGGGATTGAGAAGCGAATGAGCCGAAGCCTGGAAACTGTTAAGCGGTAATTGAGTAGCGATAAACGCCGCAATACACAGCATAAGTACGAAGCTCGTTCCCTGCTGTTGAAATTTGAATCCAAGGAAATAAAGGCTTATCATAAAAATGCTGAACAATCCGGTAAAAAAAAGAGTAAGGCCAATCCTCGACAGTACTATCAATACTGCCTGATCTGCCTGCAGTTCATTCAGTAAAAAAACCAGCAGCTTTATTATCTCCCCGGATATGGAAAAAAAGAACATATAGAGAAACAAAAGATGGGATGCCGTAATTCTGCGGAAAAAGCGCAAAAACACCCCGGAACTCACAATGGAAAAAACAAACGCAGCTCCGGAACTGCCGGCAATTCTCAGAAATGTACTTCGCTTTTCGACATTTTCAAATATCCCCTCCCACACCGAATACCCCCTGACGGGCGTACTGCTGAAATAAAAATACTCAGATAAAAAATCATCTATATAAAAGAGCTCTGGCTGCACGCCGAAAATTGTCAGGAGAAGCAGCGCTGCGCCAAGCAGTACGAGAATAAAAAAAAGACTATAATACAAGGCGATTCTGCTTTTTAGGGTCATAAAAAAAGTATAGCATGGCAAACCTCAAAAAAAGCTACAGTTTGGCGTCCACTGTTCGATAAACTATATGAAGGAATATCTATGCCCAATCACATGCGGAATTACAGAAAATCAGCAATTCTCTCCATTGCCATGATTGCTGCTATTACCGCGCCGGCCGTTGCGGGAGATGTAGCTACGTTCTTGAACCTGGGATTCAGTGAGGACAGCAAAACATTTATGTTCGGTCAATACGGTATTGACAAAGAAACATCCTTTCCCTACGCGGAAAGCTATATCGTGGATGTCGAAAAAAACGAGTTCGTTGCCCGGGGAACAACCCGGTTTATGGCCGATACGGTGGCTCAACCAGGGCAGGACGGAATAGGTGCGCTTTTTAATCTGACGGGAGCCCAGCACGAAATTTCCGATTCCTACGGCATTGACCATTTGCTCATGGGTAGATTGGTGTATCTTTATATTAATGGAAGTGAGCCAAAGCACGAGATTCAGTTTCGCGATTTTAATACGGGAAAAAGATATACTATCTCGTTGATTCAATCTGTGCGCGACGGAGAAATTCCCGAGGCCGCATTCCACATAAATCTCAACAGTGAAGACAAAGACGGCGAACGTCATGTGCGCACAATGGGCCTTCCCAACTATTACAGGAAAAACATCAATAACTATAATATCAGGCAAATACTTCTTTCGCCGGATGAAAAATCGGTGATTATCGTTATTGAAAAAATGCTGGACACCGAAGAAGGCAGATATCTTCGCTATATGGTTGAAACGACGCATCTTTATAACTAATATCCTGTACACATACAATCTCCCTGTAACCCCAAGGAAAGACCATGGCAGAGAAAATTACTCCCCGTAGTCAAAGTTATTCAGACTGGTACATAGACATTGTCACCCAGGCAAAGCTCGCAGATTACAGCCCCGTGCGCGGAAGTATGGTCATTCGCCCCAGGGGTTATGCAATATGGGAAAATATTCAATCCACCCTGGACCGAATGTTCAAGGAAACCGGATATCAAAACGCCTACTTTCCCCTCCTCATCCCCGAGGAGTTTATGCGCCGGGAAGCCGAACATGTGGAGGGGTTCGCTCCCGAACTTGCAGTGGTCACCCAGGGCGGAGGGCAGGAACTGGAAGACCCCTTGGTTATCAGGCCCACATCGGAAACCATTATCTGGAGCATGTACAAAAAATGGATTCAATCGTACCGGGATCTCCCCCTGCTGATAAACCAGTGGGCAAATGTAATGCGGTGGGAAAAGCGCACCAGACTTTTCCTCCGAACCTCGGAGTTTCTATGGCAAGAAGGACATACCGCTCACGCAATGGCAGATGAGGCAATCGAGGAAACCAAACGCATGCTCGGGGTGTACCAAACATTCGCCGAAGACTACATGGCCCTTCCGGTGCTCACAGGTGAAAAAAGTGAAAGCGAAAAATTTGCCGGTGCCGTGTCCACCTATGCAATTGAAGCGATGATGCAGGACGGGAAGGCGCTCCAGGCTGGCACAAGCCATTTTTTGGGACAAAATTTCGCCAAGGCGTTTGACGTCAGGTTTCAGAACAAGGAAGGTGCGCTGGATCACGTGTGGGCAACCTCCTGGGGAGTGTCCACACGACTTATAGGTGCGCTGATAATGGCCCACTCGGACGACAGCGGACTTGTACTGCCTCCCCGGCTTGCTCCCACAAAAACAGTTGTGGTGCCGATTTTCAGAAACAAGAACAAACCAGAGGTCATGGCATATGCCGACAAAATTTACCGGCAAATTCGCGAAAAAATCGGCGGTTTGCCCGGCAGCGTAATTATGGATACCGATGAGCAAAACAGTCCCGGGTGGAAATTCGCCGAATACGAAATGCAGGGAATTCCCCTGCGCGTGGAAATCGGACCAAGAGATATGGAAAATTCAAAAGTCATGCTGGTCCGAAGAGACACAGGCGAGAAACATCTGGTGGATGCCGACTCGGCGGCAGAAAAAATACCGGTGATGCTGGAAGAAATTCAACACTCCCTCTATCAAAAAGCATTGCAACTCCGCCGGGAAAAAACCGTCGAAGCTACCAGCCATGATGAATTCAAAAATGCCTTTCCCCAGGAAGGCGGCGGCGGATTTGTGATTGCCCCCTGGAGCGGTAGTCCCGAAATCGAAAAAAAAGTGAAGGCCGAAACCAAAGCCACCATACGGATACTGCCTTCGGACAGTGTGCAGCAAGCACAGGGCAAAACCTGCATTTTCAGTGGAGAACCTGCGAAATACATGGCGATTTTCGCTCGTTCCTATTGACGCAACCGATTCGGGACTCTGTTTTTTTTGCTTTCCTGATGCTATAATTTTGATTATGAAACCCGGCTGGGCAAGATTTTTAACGGCAGTTGCTCTCATTCTCCTGTTTGGCATGAATTCGATTTATGCCCAGGAAAAACGCGTGACTTTGGTGTTCCGGGGCAGTTTGGGCTGGCAAGGTCAGGGAGTGAAACCAACCGCTCAAAACGACAACTATCCCAACGGCGTCTCTGCCAACCAGATTATCAATTATGCGGGATTTGCCACCCATCTGAGTTTTGGCAAGTTCCTGGGCATTGCGCCGGGAATCGACCTGTTTTTTGATGATTACATTTACCTGGACTCCTACGGACAGGCATTTCCAACCCAGAAGCAAACCGGTTCCAGCCTGGGGCAATTGGCCACTACAATGGTGCTCAATTTGAACCTTCCCTGGCTCATGGCAGTGCCCATAAGCGATGTCGTCTTGTTTAAACTCGCCCTGGGCCCCGGACTCTTGCTGCGCATTCCCGCCATCCCCCTCGATGGTACGGAAAAGACCGACAAACTGGCGGGTTATTTGTTGGGCGAAGCGCGCTGGCTCAATCTGTATGTCGAACCGTTCTTCTTTTTTTATCTCACCGAACGCTTTGCTTTTTCGCTGTCAATGAAAATTCTGCTTCCCGTGTGGCACGCCTGGGACAGTACGAAACTGCCTTTTTACGATACCATGTTCGTCGCTGCGGTACTGGGCCTCAATATTGATTTATAAGCCTGCAAGCCAATGGTTCTAAAGTAATTCTCCCATCTTCACCGGTTCGGACAGCTTTTCCCTGTCGGCCACCAATTGGATATTCATCAGCATTACCAGTACATCGAGTAAAACCGCGAAAGCTGCGAGAATTGGAGCGATGGGCAACAAAATAAGAAAGCCTTCTTCAAGCCCCTTACCGTACCATCCGGAAATAATGGAAAGGCTCACTACCATACCGTTCTGAGGCACGGTACCGAGCATAAAACTGATAATAATGCTGCCGCCCACTATCCAGAAAAACTGCAACAAGGTGATATCAAGACTCGAATAGGATCTCAAAATTAAAAAGAAACTTATCGTGGTAATCATCGCGGTGCCGCTGCGACTGAATATCGCACCGAGAGAAATCATTGCAGACCCTCCCGCCCTGGAAACAGCCATATTTTGATGTACCGTTCCTTCGTTGGATGCGATGCTGAAGTACAAATCGCCTGACAAGAGCGCCGATATCGCGGAGGGAAACGTGGAGAATAACCATTGATAGGGCTTCCGTTCCCTGTTGCCCAAAAGATAGAGCAACAGGGGAATAAGTACGAAAATACAAAAAATCACCGCTACCAGAATTACCAGGAGCAGTTGGCTAAACAGCTCCAGGTCCGCCATTCCCCTCAGCTGGCTGGTTCTGTACAAAGCCATGAAAAAAATGCCGGGAGTCAGAATTTCCAGAAGAATTCTGTTCATATTGTAAAAGATTCTCGAAACGCTCTCGAAAAGATCAATAACCGGCGCAGAAAACGACCGATTATACAGAAGCCCCAGCAACACTCCAAACACCAACAGCGGGAGAAGAAAATCTCCGGTTCCGGTAAAAATACCAAAAAGATTTTTGGGAAAGACCATGAGAAACTGATTACCGATACTGGGCAGAGGACTTACCTGAGCTTCCTCAATGATGATGGGTATGCGCTCAGGAGAAAAAACGGTGACAAATAGCGCACCAATAAGGGAAGCCGCCACTGAAGACAAAACAACAAGTATCAGCATCCGCCCGTATACGCGAAAAAACTTCTTGCCCAACCAAAGTTCGTGGGTGCCGATTATGATTCCAAACAAAACCAGCGGGAATACCAGATATCGCCCCAGGTTCAGCACATAGCCATAAATAGTGCTCAGAACAACCTCGGTATCCCCGCCGTTTAAAGGCAAAAGAAAACCAACGAGTACTCCGACAATGGTCGCAAGAAGATATTTTAACCAGAGTTTCATGGCAGGAGCTTAGTCTAAAGCAAATTAGTGGTCAATTGCGCACAAAATTGAAGAAATTGCCCTTGGACCTGTAGCGATACCATTTACCCGACTGTTTATTTTCTCCAATGGTCTGGAAAATATATTCTCCGAAGTTTTCGTTGTCAGGATCTTTGGTGGTAAAACCGCGCAAAACAAATGACTCCCGCACGTAATAGGTAAAAAGAGAATTGCTCAGATTTTGTATGCCACCGAAAACCAGGGCATCCAGCGGGCCGGGAACATCCGGGCCATTATTTTGCAGGATTATATTTATGGAACCCCGTCCCCGCCTTTCAAAATAACCCACTGCTTCCTTGAGGAAAAACATAAACCCCTTGATTTCATCGTCGATTTTCTCCTCTATATGCCTGCTGTTGATGCCCTGCAAAACATCGGATTTTCCCAAAATGGAGTGGAGTATCAGTACGTGATCAATCTGTATCGACTTGTTCATCATATCCATAAACAACGCCCTGGCCGAAAAAGGCGACCGGCGATCGTAGGCAATAGTTTTCAGATATTCCCGGGTATTATCTGAAAACAGGAGTTCTTCATTTTCTTTGTCAACAGTCGCAATGACCCGACTTTTCTTTTTTACCAGCCGGGACACCAGACTGCGGTTCAGCGGACTGTAATTACCTGTTATCAGATAGCTTTCATCCATGGTAATTTGAGTCTATATTCAGCCATATAGTCGGTCAAGGGACGGTTTTTTCCATTTCGTCGGGGAGAATTTATGAAAATAGCAATCGGCCAGATAAATTCGACCATTGCCGATTTTAAGGGCAATTGCGACAAGATTATCGCCGCCAGCAAAAAAGCAGCGGCTTGGGGAGCCAGGTTAATTGTTTTTCCCGAACTCTCACTGTGCGGATATCCTCCCATGGACCTTTTGGAACAGCCAGCCTTCGTTCAGGATAATCTCAAGGCATTGAGAACGGTACAATGCCACGTACCACGAACCATTGCGGTGGTTGTGGGCTACGTGGAAAAAAACCCGGGTCCCAGCGGTAAGGCACTCCAAAACGCTGCGGCTGTTATCCATGACGGCGAGGTAATCCACAGGCAGGCAAAGACCCTGCTTCCCGCCTACGATGTTTTTGATGAGGCGCGGTATTTTGAACCATCAACCAGCCGCGCACTTTTTCAGCTTGACGGCATCCGGATAGGTATTTCCATTTGCGAAGACATGTGGTGGGAAAGCGCAGAAGATGCCGACATGCGCTATCCGGTAGACCCGGTTGGCGATCTCCTGGACGCCGGGGCCCAACTTCTTTTGGTGCCTTCGGCAAGTCCGTTTTATACGGGAAAGCTGGAAATCCGGCGTACATTGGTCGGCAATATCGGCAAATCCTCGGCGGTGCCGGTGGTATACGCAAATTTGGTCGGTGCCAACGACAACCTCATTTTTGACGGGCGTTCCTTCGTAACCGATTCCAACGGTGCAATAATGTACATGGCAAAGGAATTTTCTGAAGATTTGCTCCTGGGAGATACAGAAGCCATAGCAAAACCCGGGGCCACAGCGGAACCCGGAGCCACAGCAGAACCCGGGGCCACAGCGAAAGCCGCCCGGGAAAAATACAGCGAAATCAAACAGGCACTGGTACTTGGTATCAGGGACTATCTCGCAAAAACGGGCTTTAAACGAGCCCATTTGGGACTCTCCGGCGGGGTGGACTCGGCACTGGTTTTGACACTTGCCGTACGCGCGTTGGGTGCTGATCGGGTGGACGCATTTATGTTGCCAAGCCAGTACTCCTCGGAGGGAAGCATTTCCGATTCCAGACAGCTGGGGGAGAATTTGGGAATTGTTCCCAAACAAATGGCAATTCGCGGCATTTACGAACAAATTACCGCGGAACTCGCGCCTCATTTCCGCGGAACCGGGCCGGATTTGACCGAAGAAAACATTCAGGCGAGAATTCGCGGCCTTTTGCTTATGGCATACTCGAACAAGTACGGAAGCCTGCTGCTCACCACAGGCAACAAATCGGAGCTGGGCGTGGGATACTGCACCCTTTACGGCGATATGGCCGGTTCGCTGGCGGTTATAGGCGACCTCTTCAAAACGGAGGTGTACGGCCTTTGCGAATACATAAACCACGACCGGGAAATCATCCCCCTTTCAATACTCACAAAAGCACCAAGCGCCGAACTTCGTCCCGATCAAAAGGACCAGGACAGCCTCCCTCCCTACGAAACTTTGGACAAAATCCTCGATTTGTACCTCCTGAAGGGCTATACCCATGGGGAATTGGTGGCCGAAGGATATGAAGACGAACTGGTCAGACAGATAACAGGATTGATAAGCCGTTCGGAATATAAACGGCGACAGGCTCCGCCGGTCCTTAAAATATCTCCAAAAGCATTCGGTACGGGAAGGCGCATTCCAATAGCGCGAACCATGTATGAAACCGGTATTGACTGGTGAAAACGCCAGCACGACAATTCACCTCATTTTTACCATTTTACTGCCCCATAATCTGACGTTTCGCGAATTTCCCGCCGCCTGCTACCTTGAATTTTATTCAGAAATAAATATATATTTTGAACAGGTATTCAAAAACCGGGGAACCCATGGCTCGCAAACAGGACGAAAAAAAGCGAACGAAAATCCTCAACGCTGCCATTAGCGCATTTGGCGACCAGGGATTTACAAATACAACCATGAAGGATATCGCCGTCGCTTCGGGAATTGCACCTGGTTCCATTTATACATATTACAAAGACAAGGAAGTACTTTTTATTTCCTCGGTGAATGCCGTTTGGAAAAAGTTTTATCTCCAGCTGGATAGAATTTTGCATTCAAATGCCAGTATTTCCAATAGAATTCAGGACATAACCGAATACGGCTTTGATATCCTGAAAGAACTCCATCCCCTGGTGCGGGGAATGTACCAGGAGGCAAACCGGTTAAATTTGTTCAGAAAGAATTTGGTCCGGGTAAGCAACCAGATAGCTGAAATATTTGATGTCCCCGAAGCCGCTCATTATCCCCTGACCAAATACGACTCAAAGTCCAGGGCGTATTTACTCAAACTCTGGATATCGGGAATACTCTTTACGTTTTCATCGGTATCCAGCGCCAGACTGAAGGATGAAATAACGAATATGCGAAGCCTTATTTCCCAAAATCTGCTTCCCGATTAAGAATTATCCTGTCTATGTCAAAATCTGTTAAACTTGCATGAATATTGAACTTGATTTTAATATCTTCATGGACGTAAAATAATCCGGTGCAGCACCGTCAGCGATTGGAAAAACTCCACCATGAACTCCGTACATTTTTGAATCACATAACAGGATACTCCGAAATCCTGAAGACCGATGCACAGGAATACGGCAAGGCCGGTTACATAGACAGTCTGGAAAGCATTAGCACAAAAGCAAACAAAGTCAGGCGGCTCATAAATTTTTTTCTGGCTTCCCAAACTGATTACATAAACGTAGCGACGTCGGAAGACATCAAAAAAGCTTTTTTCCTGCCTCTCATACAAATTATGACCGACACCCGACGACTTATCGTGCAATTCAAACGGGAAGATCCATCCTTTATTCACGACGCGGAACAAATACTCTCCGCAACGAATCAAATGCTGCAACTGGTCGAAGAAGAAATCATAGATATTCAGCTGGAGGAACTTTATAAATCGACAGATCGGGAAAATTATTCCCCTCCGACCGTTCCTTCCCGTGGCAGGGAGACCGAAGAATCCCGGGGCATGCGGGAATTTAAAGATTTTGATGTTGAAGAAGAATTCGATGAAGAAAAGGCAAAAAACCCGGGATCTATTCTTCTGGTAGACGATTCTTCCACTTCCAGAATTCTCATTGGACGTCACTTAAAAGCCTTGGGACATTCTATTATAGAAGCCGAATCAGGGGAGAGCGGTTTAAAACTTTTGGAAGCGACCAAGCCCGATCTGATTATTTTAGACGTGCTTATGCCGGACATGACCGGATATCACATTCTTAGAGAATTAAAAAAAACCGAACACACGAAAAGCATTCCCGTTATCATGCTTTCAGCGGTGCAAAACTCCGAAAGCATAGCCCAATGCATTAAAATGGGTGCCGAAGACTATCTTCCAAAGGATTATCAGCCGTCGATACTCAAGGCGAGAATTGACGCCAGCCTTGAAAAAACCCTGCTCCAAAAGGAACGGGATAAATTCACCCAAGCCCTCCTGGAAAGTCAAACGGCATTGGCGAAGGAACTCAACGAAGCCGCCCAGTATATTACTGGTCAACTGCCCCAGCCGCTTAAAGGCGGTGTCGAATCTTCCCTCTACTTCCTTCCCTCTGCTCAACTCGGCGGGGATTTTATCAATCACTTTTGGCTGGACGACGAGCATCTTTGCATATTCCTGCTGGACGCAAGCGGCCACGGTATACGCAGCACCTTACAGGCAATTAGTATTTCCAATTTAATCAATTCCAGAGGGCTGTCCGGCATAGATTATTACGATCCCAAGTCAGTATTGGAAGGTTTGAACGGCCACTTCCAGATTCAGTAAGACAACCCCAACTTTTTCACCCTCTGGTACGGCGTTTACAACAAAGTATCCAGGGAATTGCGATATTCCTGCGCCGGTTCGCCACCTGGAATTCTGTTGAGGAAAAACGGAGATAAAAGCCCAAAGGTCATCCGGCTCGGGAGCAAGGACATAATAATCGGCGCGTTGGAAGATACCGCATATGCCAATTTTTCCAGGAATATTGCGGCGGGGGACAGGCTCTTTCTTTTCAGCGACGGCGCATACGAGGTCACCCGGAATAACGGAAAAATGATAGGAATGGAAGAGTTTATAGAACTCATAGTGCTTACACCGGGAATGGTCGAAAAGGATATTCAGCAAATTATGGCCCAACTTGAAGCTCTTTCGGGCGATGAGCATTTCGAAGACGATGTAAGTCTACTGGAATTGCTTTTTAAATAACCCCGGCACCCTTCGGCTTTTTTTCTTTCGTCACGGATTTCGTTCCGGCAAGCCCTTTCAGCGAATCCAGCGAATATTCGCTTTTTTCCATCATTTCAAGCCAGCCACGCGACTGCTCATGGCTTTTTTTAATTGCGACGGCGTCGGGATCCTTGCCGTACATGAGCTGTATAACCATGGCCCACCAGCAGAACTCCATAAACAATTCGCGATTAAACCAAAACGCACCGTCAAAATAATTGCTGCCTATGGCATCCAGCACGTCCTGGTTATCCAATGCAGCACACAATTCCCCTGTTCCGCCGGGGATTTCGGAGGATTTTTCGCTGGAGGTTCCGCTGGAGGTTCCGCTGGGGATTTCGGGGGATTTTTCGGGCGTGTCCCATGAAAATCTGCTGTCCGACCATTTCATGGTTGTTCCCGTTTTCGGGTCGAAGCCCAATACCTCCCCTGTTTTCTTTTCAAGATTCCATTCTTCATCGTATTTCCCGAGGCCTTTGACAATGAGATAACCCAAAATTCGCTCTTCCGCTCCGTATTCATAAATTTCCGGATTGCGGAAATAATTCCGTTCATCTTTCATGGATTTTTCGCCAAGAAGCTCATTTAACCGGAGAAGACGCTGAATTCCATTGCCAAAAATGCGCTTGCCTTGCTCGATAAATTTGCCGTCTTCGGTGAACACTTGGGCCTGGCGCAAAAATTCGAGATACGGGGCTTCCAGCGCTTCAAACGCATCTTCTGTGTTCTTTGAGTCGCCGTTCAAAATATCCCTGAATGTTCGAACATAGTCCGTTGTAAAAAAAGCGGAAAACGCATCGTACACCGGTTTGAGCACCATATCCCGTATTGCCGCGTGAATATCCGCCACACCCGAACCTTTGATCTGATCACTGAGTTGCTTGTAATGTCTGAACTCGTTATCTCTCACTTCGCGTATATCCAGAAATATTTGACATTGATAACCATTCAGGGAGAGAAACAGGCCGTTCCTGTGTATTTCAGAGGATTTGCGCAGATACCAGAGATTGCTGTGAACCTCCCTGAACACACACCAGAACTCCTCAGAATCATGCAGTTTCAAGGCGCGGCCCAAACTGCATCGCTTGCGGGATTTAATCCCTCGGGCGTCTTTTTCCACGAAATCAACGGAGTTTAAAATTTGACCCGGACAGTGCCCGGGGGAATTATTATAGGCAACCAGAGCCATTTCCATCGCCGCAGCATTGCTGTAAACAAAAACATCCTCAAGCAGGTTTCCGTCGCGGACCATGTCAAACAGATAAAAATGCTCTACCTCGGAAAACAGGTAGCGTTTTTTGAGAAGCGGGAAAATTTCCCTGTTGTGCCGATCCACAAACCACTGTCGTTCTTCTTCGTCACTACAGGCTTTGCGATATTCCATGCCGTATTTTTCACTAAACCCCTCTATCTGCCCGTGGCCGAACATGGGCAGCCCCGGCATGGTGACCATAAGCGTGCATATGCCGAAATATTTGTCTCCGTCTCCGAATTGAGCGATTGTCGTGTCCTCATCCGGATTGTTCATGAAATTGACAAAGCGCTTGAGAATTTCCCTGTCGAACTCCAGGGTGTTTTTGATTGTCTGGCGATATTTTTTATTTTCCTCCATTTTCAGCATATTCATAAACGCCGAATTATATACCCGGTGCATTCCCAATGTCCGCACGAAATACCCTTCCATCATCCAAAACGCCTCGGCAAGCAAAAGGGTGTCGGGAACCCGTTTGTTTACGCTGTCTACAACTTCTCTCCAGAACTCCCGAGGCATCCGGCGGTTGAATTCTTCCCAGCCAAGCCCGTAGGCAGATCTGCTCGCAATACCGCCCCCCTGTCCTGGCTCGGGAAACCACAATCTCTGTATATGTTTTTTCGCCAATGTCATGGCCGCATCAAAACGAATAATGGGGAAGTTTTTCGCAACCTGTATAACAGTCTCTACCACGGCTTCCCTCACCTGGGACATGAGATAATTGAGTTGGGCCGTATCATTCCACGGCATATGGGTTCCATCGTTACCGTGATAAATATAGCGAACATGCCCGCTCGCAAAATCCACGCGCTTGAATACCACCGCCGCATCGCTGTGATCGTAATAATGATCTTCAAGATATATGCCGACTCCCGGGTTGGAAGATAAATTATCGCCAGTAAAACCATAAATTGGATACGGAGGCGTATCCACTTGCAAAAACCAATCGGGATGCTCCTGAATCCATTGGCTATCTATGCCGGTATGATTGGGAACCATATCTGCGGCAAGACGAATACCTCGAGACGCACAGCGGGCGCGCAATTGCTTCAGCGCCTCCCACCCGCCAATTTCGTCGGCAATTTCGCTGTTATACAGGGAATACGCAGAGGCCGCCACATCAGCGTTTCCACAGCGTTCCTTGATAAGCCTGGATGCTTCACTTCTTTGCCATAACCCGATAAGCCATAATGCGGTAAATCCCCGGGAAGCGAGCAGATCCAACTCTTCGTCGGGAATTTGATCCAGCCTGTAAACATTTCTCCCGTATTTTTTGGAAAGCTGATCGAGCCATACCAGCGTACTTTTTGCCATCAGCACGACTTTGGGCATCCATTCGGAGTCCGCCGAAAAACGTTCGTACTCGTCCATTCCCGAGTACTCGTAGGCATCCATGGATCCGACGGAAAAAGTCATTCCGGCATTCGCCCCAAAGGCATTGACCTCAGAAAGAAAATCTATGGCGCGCAACAATTTGAGAAACACATCGCCCAGCAAATATCCCCATTTGTCCCTGATAAATTCCAGCTGCTTTTGCAGCGAATCCGGGAAGCGCCGGGACGGGTATTTGAGCATGGTAATCAGATCCCGGGAATCGGGCCCAAAGGGGGGCGTTTTTTTGAAATATTGTTTTATCTCTTCAATAACCACGGAACAGGCACTGAGCTGTGCCAAATTCGGATCAGGCGTCAGGACGTCCAAACCGCCTGGAGCGGGGTTTGAACTGGAGACGTGGAGCATGATCAGTTCCTCCAGAGTCGCCTCGTAACCCGACTCTCCGTCGACCACACCAGCGAGATATTGATCTATGGACATCTGGTTTTCATATACGGGCAAGGGAGGAAAGTGGCCGGCGAATTCCCGTATGCAGGTTTGCACGCGCTTCGCCCCCAAAGTTTTCTCCAAATAAACAAGGAGTTCTGAGATCAAAGGCGCACCCGTGCTTTCCCGGTATTTATGCACCACGATGCGGAAGACTTCATCCATCAGCCCCAGGGCATACAGATCCTCCGCCCGGGTTGCATCGAGTTCCGGATGATCCGCCACCAACAGAAGGCGGCACTGGCGAGCGGCACCGAGATTTGCAAAAACCGGATTTTCCCTGGAAGAAAACAGCCACTGCCTCAATTGTTTCTGGTGCTTCTCGTGCTTCTGCTCCCGAAAACCTTTCCCGATATGAAAATCGCGTACTCCCGGCATGAATTTTCCTCCCTCACTGCGTTTGGGGTAACCAGACTCAAGTATATAATTTTGTTACAAATTGCGCCCTGTGTATCGCCTCCACTAGCAATACAAAATACCAAGAGATATCGCGCTTTCCTGCGAAGGCAAACAGGTCGCCGACAGTCTTCCCTGGAATGCGTTAATTTGTTAGTCTGTCGTAATATGAAAACATTTTTCTCAGCTGTTTTTATGCTTTCATTTTTGGTTTCCATCTCCTACTCCGATACCAATTCAGTTCGCCATAACAAATATCGCATAGACGGCACGGAAAAAAGCAGCCCCGCAATAAACCCCGCGGTAAAGCCAGGCGGCAAAAGCGAGTTCATAGATGTCGTTCAGACTGAAACGCCGCAATATCTCGCATACCCAGGCCGCGAGTTTCTCTATTTTAGCTCGGACAGCGGAAACAGCTGGAAACGCATAGACGCAAAAGTGAATATATCCGATGCCATTTATATTACCGCGGCGACAGTCAATCCCGGAAATCCCGACCATTTGGTAATAGGGACCAGTTACTACGGCATATTCCATTCAATGGATGCGGGAGAAACCTGGAACGATTGGGATCCCGACACAAAAATGAAACCGCTGTACCAGGGGGCCGGTTTCTACAACGAAATAACCGGCCTGAGTTTCAACAGTGAAGCAACCCGCATATATATCCGCGAAGGTTTTGGAGGAAAACTCTACAGTTCAGCCCCGGGTGCACCGGCCCTGGAACCGGTGCATCCGGAAAATACTGCAGAGCTGTTTCCCTCAGGCGGGCCACTATCCCGACTTGCAATGTCAGTTTTAGCCCCCGATTCCCACTGGCCCGGGAATTTTCCCGTACCCCCGGGTCTCCTGGAGGACAACGTATTGCCCGCATCCTTCAATCGAACGACCCAATGGAGGGCCCGCAGGCAATCTGCATCGAACAAATACGGAATTTTTCTCAACGCCCATCAGGTATCGGCCAGGCTCGACGAACACCTGGATTTTATGGCGGAACAGGGCATCAATTCCGTCGTCATTGATTACAAAGACGATCAGGGGCTGCTGCGATACGACAGCAATCTGGAATTGGCACGCCGGGCGAATGCCATTCGAAGTCTTTACAGTGCTTCAACTGTCATTCAAAAACTGCACGAACATAATATTTACGTTATCGCCCGGCTGGTGGTGTTCAAAGACAGGGCCCTGTACAACTACGACGGCAGCAGCTATGCCCTTTGGGATCGCCGCTTGCAGGAACCATGGGGAGTATATCGGAGATCCACGCCCCAGGCGAGTGAAGAAAACCCGGAACCCGAAAGCGTCGTGCAACAGGTAGAATACTGGGTTGATCCCTATTCTGAAGACGTCCGCAATTACAATATCGATATTGCAGTAGAACTCCAGAAACTTGGCGTAGATGAAATTCAATTCGACTATATCCGCTTTCCATCCGACGGCAAAACCCGGGATATCGCAAGTCGGTTTCTCAGGGACGAAAGGGGCAATTTGGCGCATGTAGACAAAAACAGCCAGCGCGTTGGCATACTCACGAAGTTTCTCTCCGAAGCCCGGAAAAAACTGACCATACCCATCGGTACCGATGTTTTCGGGTTTAACGCCTGGTCCAGAATGAGTTATTTGGGACAGGACATTGAAGCCATAAGCAACTATGTAGACGTTATTTCACCCATGTCCTATCCCAGCCATTATCCCGGGAATTTTTTCCCGGAAATGACCTATCTGGATCGGGCCAAAGGATATACCAGGAGGGAACCCGGCGCGCACGGGAAATAACGGATGGCAGAGTGATTATCAGGCAATATGTCCAGGCGTTTCTCATTGGCGGGGAACTTCGCTTTGAACAACCCGGGTATTTTGAATATCTGAATCGCCAGCTTCAGGGCACAGTTGATGGTGGCGGAAACGGATTCACCCTCTGGAATAATTCGGGCCGATATTACATGGTCGATCGAAGTACATTCTTCGATTTCATCAATACCTTGAATTCCCGAGTCGGCAATTAACGAACTGAACTAATTTTGCTCGGGATCTTCATCTTCATCTTCCTGGGCTTCGGCTCCAAAATCTTTTTGCCGTTCGTCAGGGACAGCTCCGTCAAAAACATTAAATTCGACCTCCGAAGGGAGCTTTTCCCCTTTTTCGTCCTTGTGACCCGTTTCTTCCAGTTCCCGTATGCGATCGCGAATACGGGCGGCTTCTTCGTAGTTCTCCTCGGTCACCGACTCGTTCAGGGCATTTTGCAATTCGCCGAGAACACCCTGGTTCACCGATTGGTTCATTTGATCGGAATCGGAAATCATGGAAACAGGAATGCTGGCTTCGTCGATAATATACTCCGCAATGTAAACCGAACATTTTACCCGGGTCGCCAATGCCATGGCGTCGGAGGGTCTGGCGTCAAATACATACTTTTTCATTCCCTGCTTCGCGACAATACGGGCATAAAATGTCGCATCCTTCAAATCATTGATTTCAATGCGCTCTATCCCCACGTTCAATTTTTCTATCATGTTGAGAAGTAAATCGTGAGTCAGGGGTCTGGGCATCGGAACTTTGCCGAGACCAATAAGTATGGACTGGGCTTCCAGCTGTCCGATAAAAATGGGTACCGCGCGTTCCACTCCCAGCGGTTTTATCAATACGGCATTGCCTTTATCCGTTTGTGCGACTGTCCAAATTTCCGCTTCAACCAACATGATATTCTTCATATATTTTCAAAAATACACAATAGACGGCGACTTTCCAATTGCGTTTAACAGGTTCTGAGGTATTTGACCGCATTTTGGAACAGCTTCAGTCCCAATCCGCATTCTGCAGCCACCGGATGCTGCTCGGCGCGGAGAAAGGCTTCGGGATGGGGCATAAGTCCCAAAACCCGTCCGTCCGAATCGCTTATCCCCGCAATATCCATAAACGAGCCATTGGGATTTGTCTTGTACATAAATGCAATTTGATTTTCAGGGAAGCTTTGACGCAACTCCGCCGAAGGAATAAACTGACCCTCCCCGTGTCTGACGGGACAATCAAAATCTTCCAAACCCCGAATCCAGGGGGATGAATTATCTGCATTTACGCGCAGCGCCACCCATTTATCCATGAAGCGACCTCCCGGGTTGTGAATGAGACTTGCTTCATTACTCCAGTCACCCTTTGTGTTTGGAAGCAACCCCATTTTTACCAGCGCTTGAAACCCGTTGCAAATTCCCAAAATCAACCCTCCCGCCTCAAGATGTTCCTGAATACAAGACTTGAAATGATTCCTCACAATGTGAGCCAAAATAGTTCCCGAACCGATGTGGTCGCCAAAACTGAAACCGCCGGGAAATGCAATAACCCCTTTGTTTTTGAGTAGAGCCGGGTTTTCCATACAATCGCCGAGATGGATAAACTCCGTTTCGGCTCCCGCAAGCTGAAACGCCGTCGCCAGTTCTTTATCGGCATTTATTCCGTATCCCGTGAGTATCGCTACCATAGGTTCCTACCACTCCAGTTTAAATGCAGTTTGCAGCCCGGCGATGGGCATATTGAACAGTTCTTCTCCATGGTCAGAAAGCTTCAGTTCCGATCCACCTGCAATACCCAAATAGAACAATTCATCCTTTTCAAAAACATTTTCCAGAATTTCCCTGTGATGCGCCTCTACGGAAATAACAAAGCGCCCGCCGCCTTCGGCAAAAAGTATCGCCGAACGACTGGTTTCATTCGTTTTCATTAAACCAGAAATATCCATTTCAACACCCAAACCCGACCCTGTGCAGGATTCAGCTACAGCGGTGAGCAAACCGCCGTCGGATACATCGTGGGTAGACCGAATGCCACCTCTTTGTATGTGGCGGTACAAATTCAGGTATCGCCGACGATTGCCC
>JACSEG010000074.1_pt1 | contig 18874 bp, 33 predicted proteins | sample 8225521 | NCBI WGS metagenome assembly JACSEG01 (sample SAMN15705060, study PRJNA637333) | viral metagenome | isolation source: viral RNA from sea star tissue | host: Pisaster ochraceus | place: USA:Santa Cruz | collected 2018
GGCAGGAATCGAACCTGCGTTTGAATAGTCCTGATGATGGACTCGAAAGTCTGACATTCAGAGCAGTTGCTATTCATCTATCCATTTCACGCCCTTGTAGCTAGTAGTGTACTTTCGAACTTTGCTAGCTACTTACGCCGCCAAGACCTGTGCACTGCTGCACTGGTTTCTTGACTGACGATTTGTATTGTATTACCGGTTTTATGCTCAATAATTGGTACATAACTGTACGTTTGGGTTGTTGAGCACGACACACAAGTTTTGTAGCCCATATCTAATCGCAACTGTGGTATTTTTACACCGGGTTTACATTTACAATACATATTTTGTTTATTATATTATCCAGCTTGGTTCGTATTTTGTTTGTAAAGGATTTCAATAGTTTTACTAACCACTGCTTCCAACGCATCATAATAATCATCACCACTTAGTTTATCTATTGAAGTACCATCAATAGCCCACTCTGCATTTTGCATTAGTGTTTCTTGAGCTGTTGTAGCCATAAATTCTGCTACTTGCTCTATTTCTTTCATTTTACTCATATTAAAAGTAGTTTATTGTGTTATCAGAGTGGGACATCCACTCAATATTTTTAAGGCTATAACCTTCAGAGATTAAAAAGTCTTCAAAATCTTCAGTTTGCCAGTTTTCAATGTTTTCTGCTTCGATTTGACCTAAATTATACTGGTCAACCGAGCCATTTGCGAAGTCAAGTATAGTTATATAGTACATTTCTTGATTTGTTTTAGTTGTTCGACTGAGTATTGTTTGCTAGTTTCACGCCACATAGCATGGTGAGTGAACTTTCTAACTTTTGGGAAGCTAGATTTCTGACTGTGTACAATACGAGTGTATTCGTTGTCAGTTAGTCCACTGCACCTGCCTTCGTGGGCGAACTTGCGTCTATGCTCCGCAGCTCGCTGTTTTCTCATACGCGTAGAGTATTCGCATAGCTCTTTCATAGTTGTTACGCCCATGGGTTATCTGATTTAGGTACATAGGTTAGACCTTTGTAGTTGAACCATTCAGAGATACCTTCTTGGATATTACCATCGCCTGTTAACCTTTGTTTGAAGCCAAATGATGGAGGTAAATTGCCTACGTTGTAAGGTTTGTAAATTTCGCCGTTAAGCTTGATTGTCTTGTTTGACAAGAATTTGATTGATTGCATAGTTTGTAATTGTTTATTATATTATCAATAGATATTTGTATTTTATTTGTTTTTGTCAACTAAATCTTGGTTTCTTAATTTAATTGCTTCGCATAAAAATTCATGTACACTAGAATAAGAATGATCTACATTACTTAAATAGTCGTATAATTCTTCTGGAGTTAGTTTAATTGTTCGCATAGTTTGTAATTGTTTATTATATTATCCAGTAAGCGTCGTATTTTATTTGTAATACTCTGCTTGCCATTGTGGAACACCCGAGTTATAACGCTCATACCATTCGCGCTCAATTGTTTCGATTTGCGCTCGGGTTAGTTTTGCAACGGTTAGTCGAGTTCTTTTTCGTGTAGATTTGCTTCTATCCATTCGTATTCTTCTTTATTAGCTTTGTATTCTACTTTCATAATTAAGTCATTAAATAAGTCTTGAGTAGTTTCACCGTCTTCTAAGTCACATTCGTGAGTTACAAAGCTTAGTACTCTTTGAGCTACGTGAGCCCAACCATTTAAGTCGTATAGGTCAGCGAAGTAGTCTATTGTTTCTTCGTTCCAAGTAAATTCTTTCATTTATTTTTATTTAAGTTAATTAACAACTGTCTTTCTCGCATAGCTTTAAATGTATCACTTATTAGTTCGCTTCGTTGTTCGCTTGTAAGACCAGCGATGTAGCTAGTATTGTAGCGCTCGTTTGCGAGTTTGTGTAAGTGGTCGTAGTAGTTTATACGTTTCATATTAGTTGTTTATTATATTATCCAAAGAGTTTCGTATTTTATTTGTAAATACCAAAGTCTGCATTGAGCTCTCCGGTGATTAAACCAAATATAAGGAAACCAATTCCAGATATTGCCATTGTAGTTAAACCAATTACGGTTGCATAAGTGATAGCTATGATAGCTTTGTGTGTAAACTTTCTCATTTGTTAGTTGATTTATAGTAGTTAATTCTTTCTTGTACTTGCTCGCGAGTAATCTCACCGTCAAGTTGCATGAGTAGATACCCACTCATATCGATTTGTTTGCCATTTTGGCATGTTAGTATAAATTGCATAGTTAATTATTTAGAAGTCACGGTGAGAATCGAACTCACCTATTTACCATTGTGACTAGTTATCGCATGCTCGTATTATTTTATGTCGCTAAGGCGATAGCTCAACTACGACATTAGTTATACTGAATTTAAGCAGTTTGTTTCAAGTTATAGTACTTCAGTATTTTGAAGTGCTTTTGGAATTGAAGTGGAAGAAGTATACGAGTTGTACTTTAGCCAGCATGACAAGTGGTCAAGATTTTCAGACATTAGCTCATAAGCTTTATCGTGATTGTATTTGAAAGTTTTGCCATTTTTGAATGTAACTTCAATGATAGTATTTTGACCTATTAGAGATTTGCGAATGACGAAGCGTTTTGATTGAATTGAATTTTGCATAGTTATATTATTTAATTGTTATTTAGTATTTATATTATTATCCAGTTGCTGTTGTATTTTGTTTGTAAAGAGTGTAGTTTTATTTAGTACTAGTTTTTGTTTAGTAGTTATTACACTACACTTCTTTGTGTATAACTAATTAGTTTGTTAGTTAGTTACATTTATATTATCCAAAATAGTTTGTATTTTGTTTGTAAATTATTTGTATTGTTGAATTATTTTATTAACTTCAATTATATTTTTATATTTATTATTGAAAAGTATTTCATTATTACTTGAATTTAATATTGTAAAGTCATATAAATTTTCATTGTGACAATAGTTAATTTGAAATTTAGTTTTTACATTGAAGACATTTAAAATATTTGACATAATTAGTAGTTTTTTATTTACATTATTATTATCCAAATTGACTTGTATTTTGTCTGTAAAAATAAAATTAGTTAGTTAGCTTCCGTCGGAAAAAGTCAAAACATTCTACGTAACCGGCTGATTTTCTGGTATATATATGTAAAAACATAGGAAAACTTGAGGGGCCCGGCAAAATTAAAACCGTTTTTGTAAATCGTTGATAATCAATAACATAGGGGGTAGCACTATACCCCAATATTTGTAACGTGGTTTTTCAAGAGAGGGTGACATTAGGCTTATAAGTATATATAGTAAGGGGCTATTGTCACTATATAGGCAGTTTGTAAACTATCGCTTTTACCTGTAAGTATATAGAATATAAAAATATTTAAGATTATGGCAATAATTTACAGTTACCCTGAGGTGACATCGTTACAAGTTACTGATAGGTTTATAATATCAAGGTTTCCCGCTAGTTCAGGTGATATATCTAACTATAGTTTAGACGTTGACACGCTAGCTACGTTTATAACAGCTCGTGTTAATCTAAACTTCTTAGGAGACGCCGGTACGGGTATAATTAATCTTGACACACAAAACCTAACTGTTTCAGGTACTGCAAATGAAATAGAAACTTCTGCAAGTAGCCAAACTTTACAGATAGGATTACCGGATAATGTAACTATAACAAACAATTTAACTATTGGAGGTAATGCGGAAGTAACTGGTAACACAACTAATACAGGTGATGTACAGATAGACACATTGACAAACAACTACATACCTGTTAATAACAATCAAGGAGTATTACGCGACTCTGGTTTTTATCAAGCATTTTTACCTGGTGTCCCTATAGATGGAGCTATTGGTTTAAACACAACTAAACTTGATAGTGTTTTTGGTGAAAGGCCAGATATGAGAATTGCTTCAAGACAAACAAATGACCCAGGTGTATTAGATTTGTTTAGACCAGATGGGGACGTACTAGGCGGTGATAAGGTTGGTGTATTACAGTATAGCTTAGATGATGACAGTCAGTATACCGTAGCACAAATAGAAGTAAAAACAATTGGTGATTCTGGTAGTTACAACGGAGGTGGCGGAAAGCTTTACTTTAAAACATCTACAAATGTTACAAGCGCTTCTCCAGCAGAAAGACTTTCTATAGATGATACTGAAGCAGATTTTTCAGTACCTATAAAGGTAACAACAACTAATAAATCGAGTTTTGCTGGGCAAGTAACAATACCACTAAACCCAGTTTCAGCTACAGATGCGGCTTCAAAAGCTTACGTGGACGCGCAAAATCAAGGGCAAGTAACAGGTACCGGCACACCAAACACCATAGCGATGTTTACGCCAGACGGCACTACAATTGGTGATAGCCCGATTACAAAGACTGGTTTTAGTGATATCCAAATAGCTGGTAGTGTTATTTTACCGCAATTTTCTTATTTATATTGGGGTAGTAATAATTCGGATAGACTATCTATTCAAAATAATATAGCAGGTTCAGATATAAGACAAACTGGCTCAGGAGCGTTAAGAATACAATGTGACTCTGAAGTATCAATATCAGCCTCCGCATCAGTCGGAGGAACTGAAGCTCTTGCTAAGTTTAAAGAAAATGGACCTATTGAACTTTATTACGATAACGTAAAAAAGTTTGAAACAACTAACAATACTATAAAAATATCAGGGGTACCAGTACACGCAGACAACGCCGCGGCGACAACAGCGGGCTTAACAGTAGGAGAGGTTTATAGAACTGGTGACTTATTAAAAATAGTACATTAAAAAAAAACAATAAATGCCAATAATATCGTCGTATAAATTAAACAATACGCCAGAAACGTCTGATATACTTATTGGTACTGATGTTTCTAATGGGCAGACAAAGAACTTTAACATAGCATCGTTATCAGTAACCTCTATAAATAGTTTTTTAAAACATACAACCTGGCAGTTTATAACACTTGACCCAGACCCAGACCCTAGGCCAGAAGGAACTATATCTTTTGAAGACTATGGTGGTCAATCGACTCCTTGGTCTAGTATAAATAATTTATATATAAACGTTCAAATGCCCGTTACGTCACCAGTGGCTTTACCATACTTGCAAAGGCTTGTTGATCACGATATAGTTATACAAGATGTAAGATCATTAGGAAGGTACGGTGTTTATAAGTTAGCAGCGTTAACACCTGTAGGCTCTTCAGTATACGAGATGCAATTAACTTATGTAACTGGCAGTTCAACAATACAAGCACTTCAATATTATTCAATTCAAATAGACGAGGTAGAGGGCTTTGACTCTCATTTCGAATTTACACAAGGAGTTCCATCTACAACATGGGACATCACTCATAACTTAGATAAGTTTCCTTCCATATCAGTTGTTGATACAGCTAATACATTGGTGGTAGGTAGCTATGAATATATAAACAAAAATAGAGTAATATTAAGTTTTTCTACAGCGTTCGCTGGAAAAGCATTTTTAAACTAAAAAACAATGGCAATACAATTTGTAAACAATGTAGATTTTAACTTAAACCAAGCAGAGTCTATAGTAATAGAAAAACTAGGGGTAGATCCTACTTCTGATTTAGTTGTAGGTAGAATAATATTTAGCACAGCATCAGATACTTTAAAACAGTATGTAGCAGACGATGGTGGCGGTAGCGCTGGTTGGGTTGAAGTAGGTGGTGGAGTAACATCTGTTGGTCTTTCAATGCCGGCAGCTTTTACTGTAGCGAATTCTCCAGTAACAAGCACTGGCACTTTAACTGTAACAGGTTCTGGTACTACGTCTCAGTATGTAGATGGAACAGGCGCGTTACAAACATTTCCAACTATACCAACTGTACCTACTAATATAGTTGAAACTGTAACTACCACAGATGGCACTTATATAAATTTAACACCTAATAGCGCTACGGATGGTGCTGTAACTGTAACAGCTGACTTGAGTGCGGTAGATGGCACAGCCGCTTCAGGTGAAAGGTATTTAACAAAAAATAACACGTGGGCAACAGTTGCTTCGATACCTGGAACTTACACGTGGTTAGCCGCAGCAGACACTGGTGGTACTAGAACTATACAAAGTGGAAACACAATTGATTTTACAGGTGGAACAAATATAAATACAGAAAACGCAGGAGGTGAAACTAGATTTCATCTAGACGATAGTATTACTCTAGCTGGTGAACTAACAGTCTCTGGCACAGGTCAATCAAGTTTCGGTGGCCAAGTAACAGTACCTACAACACCAAGTGCTGGAACTGACGCCGCTTCTAAATCTTATGTAGATAGTTTAGTTGCTGGAGGCTTAACCTTTAAAGATGGGTTTAATGCTGGAACTGGCGCTATAGACGGCGGCGGTAACTTAACAACCGGAGCTTCTAGAGTTGCTGTTTCAATTGGTGACTTTTATATCGTAACAACTGCTGGTAGTTTTTATGGTTCTGTTTCATTAGACGTTGGTGATTCTGTTATTGCAAAAGAAGATGCTGCGGAAGGAGCTTCAGATATAAATGATTGGGTTATTGTGCAAGGTGATGAAGGTGTTACAACATTCTCTAACAGCAACGGCGGTACTTATGTATCTTACGGAACAACAAACTCCGGAGCTATAGGTGCTGTTAATATTGGTGATGTAGATTTAACAGCTGTAGATGGTACTTCTGATACTGCTACAAGGTTCTTATCTAAAGATAACACATGGGATGTTCCTTCTTATACAACAAACACCGATGCTAAGTACGCTTTAACAGCTGCTGCTAAAAGTGGTAGCAATGTTCCTCTTACGCTTACAGGATCTGACGGTGGAGCTAATACTTTTGTAAATCTTACAGAAGGTGCAAACATAACTCTTACTAGAAATAGTTCAGGTCAAATTACAATTGCTTCTACAGATACAGGCGCTTTAGGCGATAGAGTGTCGCTAACAGGTGGTAGTCAAGCTGGTAATCTAACAACATTTACCTATGATGTTACTAATTCTTTTGGTACAGGTACTGTCGCTCTAGATGTTAAATGTGAAGTTATAAGTTCTGCAGGCGAAACAGTGTATGCGCGCGTAACAAGATCAAGCGCAAATTTAAGTGTTGAGTTTACAGGTTCAATATCTGACGGTGCTTACGAAGTATTACTTACATACGTAGGGTAACAATAAAATAATCAAATAATATGCCAATTAAATTTCTTAATGATGTCGCTGTAGACAGTAGTGTTTTATATGTAGATACAATAAATAATAGGGTTGGTGTTGGAACGTCGAGTCCTTCTGAGACGTTTACATTGCAAACTCAAGGAGATGGCTTGGGAAATGAAGGTATTTTTATAAAAAACCCTTTTGCAGGCACCACGCCTATTGTAAACTCTAAAAGTCCTTTTTTATCATTAGCAACCTCTACTACTTCTGCGTATAATTCTACAATTTATATGGGTAGAAACGCAACTGCAACAGACCAAGAAAGCAAAATAGAATGGAGCAATGCTAATAACGGTTTAAGTATTTATGTAAAAGGGACGGGTACTTACAGAGAGCATGTTCGATTTGGAAATATTTCTTCAGGTACTCCAAGAACATATTTCGGCGGCAACGTCGGGATCGGGACGACTAGTCCTGGGGCAAAACTTGATGTAGATGGCAACCTTAGAATAAACACAAATAATCTAACTTTATCAACTAACCCCAGCTGGGGCGTACCGACTCAAAATATAATTGGGGCTGAAGATAATACTAATGGGGCCACTTTAACTTTGATGAACACTTCCGCTACAATTCCAGCAGGTGGTGTGTCTGGCACATTACAATTTGTTGCTTTAGATGACGCAAGAAATAACGGCGGTAGTGGCTATGCAACAGCGTCAATATCTGCTGTATCAAAATTAGCCCCCGGCTCAGGGCAGAGCGGCCAAGGTGCTTTAGTATTTAAAACCGGTGGCTATTATTCAAGTATATCTGAAAAAATGCGTATTGATCATTTAGGCAACGTCGGGATTGGAACAACTAGCCCTCAACAGAAACTTGATGTTAATGGGGATATTGCCATTAAAACTGCTACCCAGCTTAGTTTTAATACCAGCAATGGCACTCTTAGTGTTGGCGGTCACGCGGGGCAGCTCGATTTATTAAGTAGCAGTATTTTTATTAATTATACCGGCGACGTCGGGATTGGGACGACGAGTCCGGCGGAAAAATTAGCTATAGATGGCTCTATAAGAATGCCTAGAACTGAAGAGTTTTATTGGACTGACGGAAGTGTTAATGGTAATCCTAGAGCCGTAATATTTTCTACATCAAATGAATTTGGGGGTGACTATAATGGCATAGGCTTTAGTATTGGTGCGAACGGAAGAACAGCGCCTTCAATGTATATACGGGGGACAGGCAACGTCGGGATCGGGACGACCAGTCCTTCAAACAAATTAGATGTAAATGGAAATATAGAAGCTTCAAGAATAATATTGCCAACCACAGGGACAGCCGGTAGTGGAACAGTAACAGTACCAGCTGGTAAGTTAGATATTAGAAGTGATAGTACTTGGTCAAATTCCGCTATTATAGCACGCTCAACAACAAACCAGAATCCAGTATTAGCTTTTTATAGACCAACAGGTAGTGCTGCTAATTCGTATCCATGGTGGCTTGAAGCAAATGGGAGTAGTTTTCATATTAAAACAGGGGTTTCTGCTAATATAGGCTCTGAATCTGTTTCTGCAAAAGTAACTATTAACAGTAATGGCAACGTCGGGATTGGGACTACTAGTCCGAGTGAAAAACTTCACGTATCTTCAAACGACCAATCAACAGCAAGAATAAGATTATCTAATACAAATACAGGTAGTGGGGGTGATAATATTGATTTAGTAGCAGGTGTACACAATGTTACCCAAGACGGGTTTAGCGTATATAACGCGACATCTAACCAAACACAACTTGTTATACAAGGCGGTGGCAACGTCGGGATTGGGACGACTAGTCCTGCATACCAATTACAGTTATCTACCAATTCAGCTGCAAAACCAACCTCAAGTGCCTGGACTGTAGTATCTGACGAAAGAGTAAAAACTAATATACGACCTTACGAAACAGGGCTTCAAGAGTTATTACAAATAGAGCCTAAGCTTTTTGATTATAACGGGAAAGCTGGATTTGATGCTAAAACCAAAAACAATATTGGTGTTATAGCGCAAGAAATAAAAGACGTAATGCCGGAAACGGTTAAAAAATATAATGCTAAACTAAATGAAGAAGACGAAGAAGATACAGAACTTTATAACTTTGATAGCCACGCATTAACTTTTGCTTTAATAAACTCTGTAAAAGAGCTAAATGCTAAAATAAAAAACTTAGAAACAAAAATACAAACTTTAGAAAACCAATAAAATAAGTAATAAATAAATATAAACTAAACAAAAATGGCAACAGTATATAATTGGAACTGTAAAACAGTAGATGTACACCCAATAGAAGATAATGAAACGGATGTAGTGTATAACGTACACTGGATAGTAACGGGAGTTTCAGATGAGCTTGATCCAGAGGGAAACCCATATCAATCAACTAGTATTGGTACGCAGACTGTACCTTTAGATCCTGAAAGTGAATTTATTCCTTTTGAAGATCTAACAAATGAAATAGTAGTTGGCTGGACTAAAGATGCTATGGGTGAAGAGTTGGTAACTTCTATAGAAGCTAGCATACAGCAAGCTATTGATTTAGAAATAAATCCGACTTCTGTAACTATGACAATAGCAGATTAAGTAAAAATCACTAAAACCAAGTGAGTATATAGAATATACCCGGCCAGGGAAATGGCAAACCAAATAGTAATTTAAAACCAAAACCAATGACACTATTTTACCAGACTCAATCGTGGAGTAGTCAACCACAAATAAGTGAAGAAACCATTAACCTTTGGAAGCACGTATCTGAAAAGAAACACTGGCGCATAGTCCAGCTGCCAAACGGTTTCTACCAAACAGAATACCTAGATCCTAATAAAGAAGATTCTTGGATCGACGTAACGAGACGCGAAACCCTCGAAGGAGCTGAGCAAGCAATAGACGCATCAATAGCGCACTATGAAAAAAAGCTTGGCTACTTACGCGGACCACAAGTCGTTAAAACCTTTGAATAAAATTATACAATACAATTAAATTAAATTAAATTATGACTGACAAAATTGTCAAAAATCTTAACTTTGGTCAAGACGCTAAGGATAAGGTGTTTAAAGGTATAGATAAATTAACAAAGGCTGTTAGCTCCACACTTGGGGCTAGCGGCCAATGTGTAATACTAGAAGATGATCAGGGCAAACCTGTCATTACAAAAGATGGTGTAACTGTAGCAAACGCTATTACACTATTAGACCCAGTAGAAAATATGGGTGCTACGCTTCTAAAAGAAGCTGCTAGAAAAACTGTTCAAGAAGCTGGCGATGGAACAACAACGGCTACAGTACTAGCGCACTCAATTCTAACTGAAGCGTATAAAAATATCGACAAAGATAACATACGTAATATTAAAAACGGTATAACAAGTGCTGTTAATAAAGTAATTGATTACTTAGAGAAAAAGGTTATACCGGTAGAAGGTAGTATGCTAGATGATGTAGCTGCTATTAGTTGTAACAATGATGCTGAGCTTGGCAAAATAATCGGTGATGCTTTTAAAGCTGCTGGTGAAAACGGTGTTGTTATAATGGAACCTACAACAGAGGACAAGACAGAGTTTGAACTTGTTGATGGCGTGCAGTACGAAAAAGGTTTAACAAACTCTCATTTTGTAACAAGCAAAGAAAAACGTATAGCAGAGCTTGATAACCCACTTGTGTTACTAATCGAGTCACCTATAGAATCTATACGTAAGATTCAATCGGTACTTGAATACGTAATTAAAAATAAAAAACCTTTACTTATTATTGGTGATTTAGAAACTGAGGTGTTAGCTACGCTAGCAATGAATAAGGTTAAAGGTAATATAAAAGTAAATGTAGTAAACGCACCTACATACGGTATAAACAAAAAAGACACAATGTCTGACTTAGCTATGCTAACCGGTGCTACTGTTATCAATGAAGATCTCGGTGATGACTTAGATGTTATAAACCCAGATTTCTTAGGATCATGTTTTAAGAGCACAACTAGTGATACAGATACAATACTTCAAGTAGATACTTCTACCAGCGAGATAAAGCATTTAATTGATTCAGTTAAAAAACTAATATCTAAAGCTAAAGCTCCAGGTGAAATAATAAGACTTGAAAAAAGATTAGCTAGACTATCAGCTAAAGTTGCAGTTGTAAAAATAGGGGCTAACTCAGAGATAGAGTTAAAAGAAAAATCAGATAGAGTCGAAGATGCTATCTGTGCTACTAAAGCCGCGGTGAAAGAAGGTATAGTATCTGGAGGTGGTATAGCTCTTCGCGATGCATCTAATAAAACCAAAGGTAAAACCGTTGGTGAAAAGATATTGCTAGAGGCTATTAAAGCTCCGTTTAAAACTATACTAAATAACGCTGGACTAGAAGAGGTTGGTACGCCCGAAGAAGGTATGGGTGTTAATGTAGTTACAGGTGAAACTGTTCACATGGTTGATACAGGGATTATAGATCCTTTACTTGTAACTAAAAGCGCACTCAAACACGCGGCTTCAGTGGCTACCACTATATTGTCTACAGATTGTGTAATCAATAATTTAAGAGTTGGAGATGAAAGCAGTAGGTAGAAATATAGTAATAAAAAAGAAAAAAGAAGACACCGTTAAAAAAACTGACGGTGGTCTAATGTTAACAAGCTCTCAAAGAGTTGATATTCGTTATAAAGAAGCGACTATACTTCATTGTGGTGACGACGTTAAAGGTGTAGAAGAAGGTCAAACAATATTCTACGATAAAAACGCTGGCCACAGACTTGAAGTAGACAAGCAAGTTTTTTATGTTATACGAGATGTAGACGTTGTAGTTGTGCTATGAGAATAGACGCTAGTGACATTAGGGATTTAAATCTTCTTAAACACTATCGTATAATACGTAAGTGGGCTTGTAAAAATAATGATTTAAACGATGCAGAGCTAGAGCTTTTAATATATCTAGACTGTATGGATATGTTTACTAGAAAAGATTTTGAAGACGGTACATATTCTTTTAGTTGGGATAATCGTCGGTGGAATAAGCTTTTACAAAACGATTGGATTACAGTTTGGAGACACAACAATAGAACTACTCAAAAGTATAATATATACAAAGTGTCTTTCAAAGGTAAACAACTAATATCAAGAGTGTATAAAATAATGCTAGGTGAAGAGGATATACCAACCAGCACCAGGCGTAACAGTATAATGAAAGGCAAAAGCTATAGCGATAAAGTTTATTCATTTGCTATTAATAATGTCAATAAAGATAAAGAAAGATAATTATGGCTTTTAAATTACCAAACCCATCGCCTTTTAGACAAGAGACAGATAAACCACAGAACAGCTTTGCTGATAATAGTTTTTTTACAAGTAACATGCGTAGCGGATTTTCAGCTGGTGAATATGGAACGTTTTCAAACCCTTCGTTTGATCCACAAACATATGCTTCAGAAGGTATGGGAGAAGGTATAACTTCTACTGGTGATGCTATTGCTGATGCTATTGCTCGTAGAAAAAGAGCAGAGGCAACTTCTGAAGACAGACCTGATATGACAAACAAGCATAAAGTTGAAAAACCAAGAACTTTAAAAGAAGGTGCTAGTCCAGATTTAGATTCTAAAATACGAACCGCTAAGTCTAGAGGTAATTTAAAAAGAGCTGCTAGACTAGAAGGTAGACAGGAAAGACGCATTGAAAGACAAACAGAAGGTGCTGAAAGAGTTAAGGCTAGACAAGCTAAAAAAACAGCTAAAGCTAAAGAAAGACAAGAAAATAAAACTAAAAAATCCATTGACACTAGTGTAGATGGTGGTAATTTACAAATGAAAAATGATTCACCAAATAAATTTTTAGGAGGTATAGCTGCATCTATTGGTACTGGTATTGGTGGCGGAGGAGGATCTGCAAAAGGTTTTAGCAGGTTTCTTAATAGGGCTTTAGGTCAAGGCGCTCAACAAGTCGCAGAACCAAGTCAAGCTCAACAAGCTGCCGCGGCTAGTGTTGCCGCTGGAGCAACTATGGGTACTCCAGATCAGAACCCTATGACTGGTGGCGCTATGAATCAAGCAAACCCTTTTGAAGGTAAAACATTTCAAATTACTCCAGCTAATATGATGGGTAATGCTAAACCTGTGTTTAGTGAACAAACTCAAGGCATGGCACAGACTGCTTTTGGATCTGGTTTAGAACGACAAATGTCTATGCCCAACTCAGGTTCTGTTACGCAAATGAGCGCTAAGCAAGAAGAAGCATTTGGCCCAGGTAGCAAAGTATACGAAGGTGGTAACACAGCTATATACGAAGGTTTAAAAGCTGAAGATAATTCACCGGCTGCTAGTTATGAAAATCCTAAAACAGTTATAAATGATTCTCACGGTTATGTAGCTAGAAAAGCAGCTGAAGCTTTTGGGCAAATAGGTGAAAAACTTATTGAAAAGAAAAAAGGAGAAAAAGACGAAAACGAATAATAAAATAATTATGCACGATAATATAAGTAAATTACTAGGTAAACCTACGTTAGAAGGTCAGGTAGGTGAGTCGCACGTTTGGGACGGACCATTAGATACTAGCGGTTTTCCAATGGGTAAGGGCAGTAGCTCTGGTATTACAGGTATGCAGGTTAAAAAATATCCTTGCAAATCGTATAGCCTACAAGGGCCAATAACCCAACGGGCTAAAGGATTTTAAGATGAGTCTTAACGATTTAAAATTATACGCTATTAATACAACCACGCTTGGTGTAACTACATTTGCACAAATAGAAATGAGTTTAAAGGTATTACTTTTGATAGTAACCATTGGTTACACCTTGTCTAAATGGATTCAGCTTAAAAAGAAAAAATAATGTTTAAGTATTTTACTTACGAAGAGTTCGATTCGCCTGATGTACAAGGTAGCGGGCAGATGATGAGTAAAAAGCTTATAGCTATATTAGATAGTATAAGAGAAGAGCTAGGCGCGCCTTTACGTATAACATCTGGTTACCGAACGCCTTCACATAACGAAGCTGTAGGTGGAACAAGTAAGTCATCTCATTTAAAAGGACTTGCTGTAGATATAGCTTGCAGTAAAAGTAAAGAACGTTTCTCTTTAATTAGAGAATTATTAGAACACGGTGTAGACCGTATAGGTATTGGTGATACTTTTATTCACGCTGATATAGACGATGATAAATCACCTAATGTAATTTGGACATATGGCAACTGATAAGAAAACACTTAAGTGTAATAAACCTCGGCGTACGCCAGATCATAAAACTAAATCACATATTGTAAAAGCTTGCAGTGGTGGTTTAGAAAAAATTATACGATTTGGTCAACAAGGTGTTAGCACAGCTGGTAAAAAAACAGATGCTAAGTCTAAAGCGCGTAGAGCTAGTTTTAAAGCTCGTCACGCTAAGAACATTAAAAAAGGAAAAATGTCTGCCGCATACTGGGCCGACAAAGTTAAATGGTAATGAAATCAAAAGGACTAGGAGATGACATAGCAAAGTTTACTAAAGCTACAGGTATTAAAACTGTAGTTGATAAACTTTCAGAAGGGTTAAATATTCCTTGCGGTTGTTCTGCTAGACAAGCTTGGTTTAACGATAAAATACCTTACAACAAATAATATGGCTTTTAAATTAACACCACCATTTTCAATAGACAATACTCCTATATACAGTGTAGATATGGAGGACGGTGTGTTAGGTAAAGCTAATAATAACGGTACGATTATTATAAATAAAGATGTATCACCCAACAAAATGCAAGAGGTTATTGATCACGAAATGATACATATAGACCAAATGCGTAGAGGTGATCTTGATTATGATAATAAAAACGTATATTGGAAAGGTAAAGTAATACCTCGCTCGAGTATTAAAGAAGGAGCTAAAAACTTACCATGGGAAAAAGAAGCTTACAATAAAACAAAATAAAAAAAATGTCAGATTTAAAAAAAGCACAAGAGCTTAGGGCTAGAAGAGAAATGGTTCGGCAGAAACAACAAGCTGCTATAGAAAAAAGAGATATAAAAGCAAACACTACTCGTTCTGAAAATATAGCACGGAGAAAAAAAGCGGCGGCAAAAGTAGGTAAAACGTTTTCTTACAAAGATACGGTAACGCCAAGCGTTGAAAGCGGTCCGTTAAACTATGGATCACCAATGAAAAAATCATCGTGTATTAAAATGTACGATAGCAAAGGAAAACCCGCTGGTCTTATGGCTGAAGGATCTATGGCTTACATGGAATCTATTGATAATAGAGGTATTAGTCAAATGTCTCCATATAAAATGCATGGAGATCCAGACACACCACATACAGATCCAGAATTAACAAAAAAAGAAGGTAAAGCTAAAACAAGTGTTAGCACTTCTGGAGATACAACAACAACAACAACAACTCAGAGAATGTCTGGCACTGGAGAAACAGGCGGATTTGCATCTGGAACTGGGTATGATTTAGATGAAGTAATTGTTGGATTAGATACAGACTCTTCTTCTACAACAAACGCTCCTAGAATTTCTTCAACAGGGCAAGAGGTTACAACCTCACACCCTGGTAGATATATACCTTATGGAGGTGGTAAGGCTGGAAAAAAATCTTTTAATAAAAGAAAAGATTACAAAGCGTATAAGCAATTTCACGAAACACAAAAAGAAAAATATTTTCAAGATCCAAGAAATTGGAAAAGTACTTACAAAAACTAAATGAAAAAAATTCTTCAATTTATAACTGGAGGTCTCATCAAAGATATAGGTCAAGTAATAGATGATCTAGTAACTACTGATGAAGAAAGACTTGCGGCTAAACAAAAAGTTGAAGAGCTGCTAGAGCAAGCGGATAAAGATGCTCAAGATCAGGTAACAGCGAGATGGGAGTCGGATATGAAGTCCGATTCCTTCTTGTCTAAAAATATAAGACCAATGGTTCTTATATACCTTACCTTTATATTTTCTGTATTAGCATTTTTTGATGGTAACATAGGAGAGTTTTCAATAGCAGAGGATTATATACCTATATTCCAGTCGCTATTAATAACTGTGTATGGCGCTTATTTTGTGGGTCGTACGTGGGAAAAAGGTAAAAAAATAAGTAATAATAAGTAAAGTTAAATAACTTAAATTAAATTAAATGTCAAATTCAATTACAGCTGAAGAGCTTAAAACTATTAAAGAACAACAATCAGAGTTAAGTACTGTTGTAAATCAGATCGGTCAATTAGAAGCAAACAAACACTCACTGCTTCATAAGATCGCTGGTATCAATGAGGGTATTGAAGATACTAAAAAACAACTAGAAGAAACATACGGAGCTATTAATATTAATTTAGAAGATGGTACGTACACTGAAATCGAAAAGGAAGACGAAGGTGAACTAGCTGTGGTTAAGTCAGAAGACTAATGAGTACTGTTATAAGAAAAATCAGTATTGGTTCTGATTACAAAAATGATGCGATGCATTACGCTGTCGGCCAGCAAGTATATGGCGGGCACGAAATATCGCATATTCTGTTTGAAGATAAAGATGCTTCTTATAACATATTTATAAAGAAAAACAACGAGGTGTTGCCATGGAAGAAGTTTAATTCTAACATGGCAGTATCTGTTGAATATGATTTAGAATATTAATGAGAAGTGTTTTTGATTTTATAGTCACGCCTGCTGAAAGTAGGTATGACAATGAAGTTGATATAAATGGTAATAAACTTATAGTTAATTCTAGTATAGAAAACTTTAAGTTAATAAGTAGAAAGGCTATAGTTATTTCTACACCATCAGCTTATTCAACACCAATAGAAGAAGGTGACGAGGTTATAATACATCACAACGTATTTAGAAGATATTATAACCAAAAAGGTAAAGAGGTTGATAGTAGCAAAACGCTAAACGATAATCAATACCTATGCCAATTAGATCAAATATATCTTTACAAAAATATATACCAGTGGAAACCTTTAGGTGAACATTGTTTTATAATGCCAATAAAAAATACAGACGACTGGTCACAAGAACCAGAAGTAAAAAACAAAGGTATAGTAAAGATAAGTAATAAAACCTTAAAAACTTTAGGTATAAACGAAGGTGATCTTGTTGGATTTAAATCTAATAGAGAGTTTGAGTTTGTTGTTAACAAACAAAGACTATACTGTATGCAATCAAATGATATTTTAGTTAAGTATGAGTTCAAAGGAAACGAGGAAGAATATAATCCAAGCTGGGCAAAGAGCAGTTGAGGAATTAATAAAGGTCGCTAAAGAACCTATAGTTGATTCAGATGATGACATATCTGCTGACAGACTTAAGAACGCGGCTGCTACAAAGAAGCTAGCTATATTCGATGCGTTTGAAATACTTGCTAGAATAGAAGAAGAAAAATCAATGCTTGACGGTGATACCAAAGAAACTAAAGAAAAAAGTTTTAAAGGTTTTGCAGAGGGCAGATCAAGATAATGTACGAGCAGTCTTTAGTTAAAACAATAGAAGACCACATAAAACCTAAAGTTTTAAAAAGAAACAATAGGTATAAAAAGTGGAGGTATGGTTACGATGTTGAACATGACGTTATTGTCATTAGTAAAGACGGAACCATAGGTGAAATAATTGAGATACAAAATCTCAAAATAGCACTGCCTAAAAAACCTGAAAATGTTTTTAGTAATTCTAAAAAAACAGAAGAACAGGTGTGGGTTAAAGCAGAATATCCAAAAGCTTTATCGAAAATAAAAAGTGTTTTTGATTGGCAGCGATATCCTAATAGTTTTAAAGAAGAATGGTACGATTACATAGATGAAGAATTTAAAAGACGTGAACAAGGTTATTGGTTCTATAATAGAGGTTTGGCTACTTACATTACTGGTTCTCACTATATGTTCTTGCAGTGGAGTAAGATTGACGTTGGGGCAGCAGACTATAGGGAATCAAACAGATTATTCTTTATATTCTGGGAAGCTTGCAAAGCAGACCAGAGATGCTATGGTATGTGCTACCTCAAAAACCGACGGTCTGGTTTCTCATTTATGGCTTCAGCAGACACGGTTAACCAAGCAACAATCAGCTCAGACTCGAGATTCGGTATATTATCAAAATCAGGGGCTGATGCTAAAAAAATGTTTACCGACAAAGTAGTACCAATATCAATTAACTATCCTTTCTTTTTCCGTCCTATACAAGACGGTATGGATCGTCCAAAAACAGAGCTAGCTTATAGAGTACCAGCATCAAAACTAACACGTAGAAAGCTAGATGAAGGTATTGCGTCAGAAGAAATAGAAGGTCTTGACACGACTATTGACTGGAAAAACACAGGTGATAACAGTTATGATGGTGAAAAACTAAAGCTGCTTGTACATGATGAATCTGGTAAATGGGAAAGACCTGATAACATATTGAACAACTGGCGTGTTACAAAAACCACAATGCGATTAGGTAGCAAGATCGTTGGTAAATGTATGATGGGATCAACATCAAACGCTATAGAAAAAGGTGGTGGAAACTTTAAAAAATTGTACTATGCTTCAGACGTTACGCAAAGAAACCGCAACGGCCAGACTAGCTCAGGACTATATAGTTTGTTCATACCTATGGAGTGGAACTACGAAGGGTTCATTGATGCTTATGGCGTACCTGTATTCGACAAACCAAAAGACGCCGTTAGAGATCCGCAAGGAGATCTTATCACAACAGGTGTTATCGAACACTGGGAAAATGAAGTAGATGGCCTTAAAAATGACCAGGACAGCTTAAACGAATATTACCGTCAGTTTCCACGTACAGAGAAACACGCTTTCAGAGATGAGG
>JACSEG010000075.1_pt1 | contig 18771 bp, 15 predicted proteins | sample 8225521 | NCBI WGS metagenome assembly JACSEG01 (sample SAMN15705060, study PRJNA637333) | viral metagenome | isolation source: viral RNA from sea star tissue | host: Pisaster ochraceus | place: USA:Santa Cruz | collected 2018
CTTTCGGCTTTCGTGTTTGTTTTTGGTGTAAACCAAAAACTCGTTGCCCAAACGACTGATTACGAGACATTTATCTTTAGGATAGAGATGTCCTATCCCCTGGAAATGGTGGAAAAGGAATTAGAGAAAATAACGGAGCAAGATATTGCTCTCTTAAGTAAGGAAGATGCTCTTAAAAAGGCCATCCTCTTGTTTAAGAAAGGCTTGCTTACCCTAAGTGAGGAAGATGCCAAAGAGGCCTCTGATGCTTTCAATTACGTATACGATACCCATACGGAATATCAGCTTCCGGTTTTGCTGGCCTATAGAGGGGCAGGTCGCGCAGCAATAGCGGGTACACTGGTGTCGCCCAATCCCATTCCCAAGTTAGAATTGCTCGAGGAAGGAACTCGATGGCTTGATGAAGCAATAGAAGCCCAAAAAGCGAGCGGCGATACGGATCAGCTTGTTTTGGGGTATCTGTACTTTCTTCGAGGAAGAACCATGGCGGCAGTGCCTAGCTTTCTTAACTCTTCAAAGGACGCTAAACCGAATCTAAAACAAGCGTTGTCCCACTATAAGAAGGCAAAGAATGTGCCCCCTACGCTTATTGCGAATATTTATTACGCGTATGCACAGTATTACTTGAACCAAGGAAAAATTAAAACAGCATTAAAAAACATGGAGAAAGCAAAAAAATATGCAGACCTCTATTTTAAGCAAGAGATAGAAGAGAAGATCCAAAGCCTTAAAGGGTAAGAATCGAAAGGAACAGTATGAATAGTGAAAACATTGTAGAAATAAAAAACATAAAAAAAACGTATACGCTTGGTAAAATCAAAATAGAAGCGATTAAATCAATATCGTTTGATATCCATAAGAAAAAATTTGTCAGTCTTGTCGGTCCGTCTGGATGTGGAAAAACAACTCTGTTAAATCTTATTGGTGGTATTGATAGACCCACCCAGGGGGAGATCGTAGTAGAAGACATGAACATTAGTAATATCAGTGACGACGATCTTACGCAGTTTCGAGGAAACAACATTGGGTTTATTTTTCAAAACTTTAATTTGATTCCTGTTCTTACTGTCCACGAGAATGTTGCCTACCCTCTCCAACTACAGGGGGTATCGTCGTCTGTCATAAAAGAAAAAACTCAAGAAATAGTTGAGGCGGTGGGGCTTGATGAGTGGTCTCTCCACAAACCCAACGAGTTATCGGGAGGGCAGCGGCAACGGGTTGCCATTGCACGAGCATTGGTTATAGAGCCTCTTCTCGTTATCGCGGACGAGCCAACTGCCAATTTAGATACAAAGACAACTTTTGTTATCATGGACCTCATGAAAAAACTACAAAAGAAATTTGACACAACATTTATCTTTGCTACGCATGACCCCCGATTTTTTGATTACATGGACTATATCTATGAGTTAGAAGATGGGAAGATAAAAGACATGCAGCAACTTAAGAAGGGTTTATAAAATGGAAAATATTTTAGGATTACGAGTTACTTTTATTCATTATTTTTTGATGGCGCTAGGTGTAGCGGCAATATTATTTTTTCTCGTTCGCTATCTTGTCAACAAGACAGAGAACGGACTCGCACTAAGAAACGTCGTGGCAAACACCAGAAGGACGATCATAACGTTGCTTGCGATTGGTTGTGCAGTAGCGGCGAACATAGCTTTGGGATCGTACTTTCTCTTCATGTTTTTTGGACTTCGAGAAACTACGATTCGAAGTCAGACGGGACATGTTCAGATCATGAGGGAAGGATACTTCGAAGAAGGTTCTTCGTCTCCGACAGATTATCTTATATTGAATCATGAAGAAATAGAAGCGGCAATACTTGCAGACAGTGCGGTGGCAGAGAAAATTACTTTTGTAACTTCGGAAATAAATTTCAACGGCATTGTGACTGGTCCAACAGGAGAGAAAAGTCTTGGCTACCTAGGAAAGGCAGTGGAACCAATAGAGGATCAACTCTTTGCGGTGTGGGACGTGTATGCAGAGGGCGAGCCTCTTAACGAAGATGTTTTTGCCCAAGTAGCTCTTGGAAAGGGGCTTGCAAAACAATTGGGAGTCACGATCGATGATTATGTTACCGTACTGGCAGTCACCCAAGGTGGAGGGTTTGATGTTCTCGATGCTCAAGTAGGAGGCATACTAGATACCTTTGCTCGAGAGTACGGGAACGTGCTCTTAAAAACGAATCAAGAATTTGGGCAAGAAATACTTGCTACCCAGGGAGTAAACAAACTCATTGTATTGCTCGACGATACGGTCGATACAGATTTTGTATACGAACGAGTGAAAACTGTCGTTGCAGAGCATCCAGAATGGGGAGTCAAGGTGTATGGCTGGTTTGATATTACAGAATTCTATCATCAAGTTCGTTCATTTATAAGCAACATCTATATCGTGGTAAGTACGATTCTCTTTCTTCTCATCATCTTTCTTATCTTGAACACGGTTACCATGAGTGTCTTTGAACGCTTTTCAGAATTTGGCACACTTCGTTCTATTGGTCTAAAACGAAAGAACCTTGTTACGCTCGTTCTTATAGAAGGGGTTTACCTAGGTTTTATCGGATCCGTTCTAGGAGTGGTGATTGCGTATGTCGTTGGGCAGGCACTCTATGGCAGAGGTATACAACTACCATCTCCTCCTGGCTTTACTCGTCCTATAGAATTAGACCTGCGCTTGAGATTTGATTACAATTATATCTTTTTAGTAGTAAGCACTGCATTGTCCTGTGTGGGCACAGCGCTTGTATCTTCTTGGTTGCCCGCTCGCCGTGCTTCCAAACTACAAATTGTAGATAGTCTTCGAACCAATCAATAGGAGTGTATGATGTATAGACAGTTAAAACATAATAAGGGTCAACTAAGTCAACAAAATCGACCAAGACGCTTCGCAAGACGCGCGCTGGTATTTGTGCGATTGTTTGTGCCAGTGTTCGCGTTGCTTGTTCTTTCTGGGCAGGCGGCGTGGAGTCAAAGCGAAGAGACAGATCTCAGTGATGCTGAATTCAGTGGATTGCAAGGGCTCGTTGAATACGAATTTCCTCGGACCATAGAAAGCGAGGATCTGAGTAATGCTGAGTTCACACAGGTCAAGTCCTTGCTTTCCGCCGCAGAGAAATTTCGAGGAAACATAGGCAAGGACTTTGTGTTTGACATAAACGTAATCGAGACAAAAGACAAGGAAGTCAAGAGTGATAACGAATTAAAGGTCTTTGTTAATCTTTTGGGAGGAGAGACAAGTAGTCGCCATGTCATTTCCAAGTTTGTAAAAGGGCGGTCCGTTAACACCCTCGTGCTACAACGAGATTTTAACATGTGGTTTTACAAACAGGGAACAAGGGTGCCGATTCGCATCTCTCCTGCACAACGATTAATAGGAGGAGCATCCTATGCCGACATCTCCAACACGAATTACGCTGAACACTATGATCCAGTTCGTATTACAAAGACCGTTCTTGGCAAGGTAGACGCTTACAGAATATACTTGAAGAAATTGGAGAAGGGAGTTGCGTACGAAACCATTGGCTACTATGTGTCTCAAGAAACAAAACGACCTATCAAAGCGGATTTCTTTACACGCTCGGGAAAACTGATCAAAACCATGTACTTTAGAAAATTTGAAAACCTCGGAGGAAGGACAGTAAGCAGGGAATGGGCAATCGTTGACAGAATAAATTCGAAGTTGGTTACCTTTATCAATGTAGTCGACATCACGTATGAAGACCAAGATGATAGTCTGTTTACCCCAGAGCGAGTAAAGGACTTTTAACACATGATACGAGGAAGTATCACTCTGAGTATTCTTCTCTGTATGTTTTGTATGTTTGTGCTTCCTTTGTATACACAGGAGGATGCAGATCTTATTGACCCTTTTCTTGATGAGAGTTTTTCAGCAGGAACGGAGAGCATTGGTGCAGTCGATGAATCTGCAGAAAGTCCAGTTGAAGATGATCTCTTCTTTGTCAACAAAGACAAAGAGAAGGGGAGTTTTGATATTTTTACTTCCGTACAAAACGATTTTGAATATTTGTTTCAAAGAGACAGCACGCGAATAAACAAGGACAGGCTCCATTATGAGTCACCAATTCTTGATGCACTTACCCTGCACAACCAGTTAAAGTATAAAAACGCAAATCGATGGTTTCGCTTCGTGCTAGATTACCAGCTTTATTTTCAACTGCTTGACAAGGAAGAATCCACAAAGGACACGGTGTGGGATTTGGACACCTTTCTTGGATTCGAACTAAAAGAAGCGTACATTGCGTTTACGGTACAACAGAACGTTGACTTTCTGTTTGGGAAGAACTTGTTTACCATGGGGTCTGCGTTTCTTGTCAACCCTTCCAATCCGTTGCGGAGCACCACGGGGTCCTCTATTGCTTGGGATCGTGCACGCACGGTTCCTGACTATAGCACTGCGGACGAGGCTTTTCCTTCTTTCGAGTACCCACAAGGAAGCAGCGAAGACATAGGTGCTTGGATGTTTAGCACTTCTCTTAATTTGTCGTTTCTGTACATACAACTTGCGTACCTTCCTCAACTGGATACCGGATTTATAGAGTTTGACAGAAGCACGAACTCGTTTCTTGCAAAAATTGCATACACACAGTGGTACGAGTTTGTCCCCTCCTTCGTATTCTTTTATGATTCACATATTTTTCTGGGGCTTGATATCTCTGCGAGCATAGGGGATGAGCTTACCCTGCATGGCGAATTTGCATTGAGTTTTGAACACGAACTTCGGAATATAAAAAAGCAGGAAATTCGAAGCGATGTAGCTCCACTTTTTCCTGGCGATGATATCTATCATTACTCGCTTGCTAAAAAAGATGACGCGCTGTTTTTTGAAGGAATCGTAGGTCTCAGATACACCCCTCAAAGCGAGTCAACAAGTCTCTTTACGATACTCTTTGAGCTATACTATAATGGAAAGGGGCTTTTTACAGATGAATGGAATAGCTACCTTGCAGATCTCGATAACTTGTATGCGAACGCAACTACGTTGCAAGGGAACTCGTTAACAAGCAGCGGGGCAGCAGCCTATGAGGGTCTTACGGGAGTTGGGATCAGGCTGTACGAACCTCTAAGGGTGAGACCGCTCTATCTGCTACTCCAAATTTCACGGGATGATTTGTTTTCTTCGTTTTCCACGGAAGTATTTTACGGAGAAGCTGGCATTGTCTACAGTCCTTTTGATACAACGTTTGCTACGCAGATGATGTTTGAATGGAAGGGACAAAGTATTATTAGCATTGGTACAGAGTTACAGTATTTTTTTGGTTTAGATGGGGGAGCGTTTACCGAGCTTACACGTTCTTTTCTTCTTGGTCTTTATACGAAAATAGAATTTTAGGAGTTTTATATGACAGAAAAAGAAATGAAAAAACGAAATCGATTGATTGTTCGAATCGTTATTATTGTGGTTTTTGTGGCGATAGCGATATGGGTTACATTGCTATTTCTTCCAAAAAAGGAGGCAGCTATATCTGACTACTTACAAGACATACAAGGACAGTTGCAAAACGATCCTGAAAACAAAGAGTTGCAGAAACATTTTGTACAGTCCGTTATTCGTGATCAGGAGCGGATTGCTCCGTTTCCTGACAAGAACAGAGCTATCATTGTTATGGCGCGAGATATTGCAAAAAAGATTGTTGAAAAAGAAGACGACCTCCTTACTTCCCTTATACTTGCACGATTAGAGATGCAGATTTCTGGTATTGCAAATAGCAAGGCAGACATAGTTGCTGCCACCTTTGGAGTAAGAGATGCGACTACCGTCTTTGACGGACTTTTTGAAAAACATCAAGATAGCCTACTCTACCGCATGTACAGAGCAGTAAACTATTCTGCCGTTCCCCGTCTTTTTGGAAAGGGAGATGAAGCAGTAATGGATTTTCAATACGTAGCTGAAGCCGTACTTGCTGATGGGTTTCAAATACATGATGAATTTGAAGACGCATACTTTAAGGGCTTGACCCAGGCATGTTTAGAGATGGGAATAGTGTACTTTAACCAAGAGAACGTGGATAGCACACGTTTAGAAGAAGCTCTTGTAAAGATAGTAGCACAGCTAAACTAGGCAAAAACGAGAGCTAGTTGGTAGTGTTTAGAGCAGCAAGAGGGGGTAGCACTACAAACACTAGATCACGCAACAGAAGTGCGCTAGCGCTAATAACGCTTGTAGCTGTGTACGAGCAACAAGCATACGGAAGAGAAGACGCCTCCACAGTAAGAACAAAATCTTATGCTATACTATAAGGTATAGTATGAAAGCAGTAGTTATTGGAGCAGGTTTAGGAGGTCTTTCTGCGGCAGCGTATCTTGCGAAAAGCGGTATTGACGTAGTAATCCTAGAAAAGAACTCATGGGTCGGAGGTCGGGTCCGTCAGTGGAGACACAGGGGGCTTCGATTTGACATGGGACCAAGCTGGTATCTTATGCCTGCAGAGTTTGACGAGTGGTTTTCTCGGCTCGGCTTTCAAAGAAAAGATTTTTTTGAAATCACCCGTATTGACCCGTCGTATAAAATTATTTTTGAAAACGAGAACTTAGAAGTTCCTTCCGATTTGCCGGGCATCATAGATCTTTTTGAAAGAAGAGAGCAGGGCTCTGGAGCTCGTCTCAAGTTTTTTCTTAGCGACTTAGCACGAGAGTACTCGTATCTTATGAAGACCTTTATCAAACGAAACTCTTCTCGTCAACGAGATAAAATTTCCCAAGGGATAGACATAATGCGCTCGTATAAATTAAAGCAGCTTTTTCAAAGTTATCATGCTCGCATAAAGCAGGTAGCATATGACACACGTCTGCAAAAGATACTAGAGTATCCTACTACGTTTTTGGGAGGAAGCCCGCACACCATCCCGGCACCCTATGCCATACTAAACCATGTAGACTTCAATCTTGGAGTTTGGTATCCGACTACAGGAGGGTTTTCAGCTCTTCCCGAAGCCATGGCCAAGGTTTGTAGAAAATTAGGAGTAAAAATTCATTGTAACGAAGAAGTGCAGTCTTTAGAAGTTCAGGGTTCGACCATACATGAAGTGCAAACCAAGGCAGGCACATACCAAGCAGACGTTGTAGTTGCTAATGCGGATCGCAACTTCGTTGATCAGTACCTTTTGCCACATCGCCTTAGAGAGATGAGTCCAAGAAAATGGAATTCGCTTCCCATGGCTCCTGCCGTATTGAATATTTTTCTCGGAGTAAAAGATCCCTTAGATTCGTTCGCACATCACACGTTCTTTTTTGACAGTGATTGGGACGACCACATCGATGCAGTGTACTCTCGAAAGACTTGGCCAGACGGCCCGCTCTTCTATGTGCATTGTCCCGCAAAGACAGATGCTAGTGCAGCTTCAAAAGGTCTGCAACCAGTTTTTGCTCTCGTTCCGCTTGCCCCTGGTTTGATCGACAGTCCGATAGAAAGAAACAGAGTCATAGACAATGTTCTAGAACGCATGCAACAAAACTGCAGTGCCAATCTTCAGGAAGCCATACGTTTTAGTAAGGTAGAAAGCATCCACGAATATTCTGTGCTCTTTCATGCCTACAAGGGAAACGCCTTTGGGTTGGCCATGACCCTATCTCAAACAGCAATGTTTCGACTCTCCAATAGGTCGAAAAAGGTAAAGAACTTGTATTTCTCGGGACAGTACACCGTGCCAGGAACGGGTACTACCATGGCTAGTATTTCGGGAAGACTAGTAGCAGCGAGAATACTCGAAGAGATGAACATCCCTCGTATTTAGAGATTTGTAAATACGAGGGTTTAGAGATTGTAAATAGTAGCGTGACGACTCGTACTTGGGTTTAGTGCGGGTGTTACTGTACCGCTATGTCTATGCTTGGTCGGTATAAAAGTAGAGTGTTCACTGCCTGATGCACAGGATGTTTTTTGAAGTCATTTAGGTGCTTGCTCTTCTTCTTTTTTTTCGCGTCAAGTTCTACAAAGGTGTTTTGACAAAACATATAGTCAAAGCGTGGAGCCCATTTTCTTGAACCTAGGCGAGCCGTTATAGAGCAGTTGTCTACCATGTAACTCAATCCTTTATAGTGCATATAGGGGTTCAAAGAGTCCACAGCTTCAATGACCGATTCGTTTACTACTTCAGAATATGAGTGACCGTTTTCTAATAGTACGTCAATCTGTGCCATCATGGTTGCCACATATATTCCGGCACTTGTCGGATGTATAGGTTGGTTTTTCTTTGTTCTACTTGCACGAACAGCCTTTCCTACAGAACTCCACATTTTTGTGTTGTCTATGATTCCAATAGGGTAGGTTTCCATGCGCTTCATTGCGTAAATGACAGAACGAATCTCGTTTCCAGAAGATACCTCGTCATAGATTTCTTGCAACACTTCTTTTGCTACGAGGTAGCTTGCATTGTATGCTGTCTCAAAGAGCGTTTTATGAGATGCAGACATGTCGTCATACACAGAAAGAATTCCCTTGTGAGATATCTTTTTTGAAATGGGCCCAGTTATGTTTTCCACGGACTGAGTAAACGCTTTTGTTGCATCTTTTTTCTGTTCTAAATATCGTCTATACAGGGACTCTGCTATGCCATGTACAGCTCCAAGCAGTATGCCTCGCTCACCAAAGATATCTGATTTGTATTCCATGTCTAAGGTGGTACAAAAACTAAACGGTGCACCTAATGCTATTGCCCAAGAGATGGCATAATCGGTCGCACATCCTGTCACATCTTGATGAACGGCAAAGCTAGTATTTATGCCTGCTCCATCGATTTTTTTTCCTTGCTCGTAGAGTCGTCGAACCGAGGGCCCCATGCCTTTTGGGCAAACTCCGATTACGTTTATGTTCTTAGGAAAACTATCTTTTTGTGTTGCTAGGTGACCTGCAAGAAAACCATGGGATAGACCTAAGGTTGTTTTCGGTCGCATGTTTTTAAAAATTTCCTTGTACAGTTCTGCTTGGGCAGCGTCTGAAATTAAAAGAAGCACAATATCACTTTCTTTGATCACTGCGAACATTTCACCAAGAGTTTTGTTCTTTACGGTAAACCCTGCTTTCTCTGCTTTCTTCCACGAAGAGCTTCCTTTGCGAAGACCGATCTTTACTGTTATCTTTGTTTTTACAAGAGAATCTCGTAGGTTCTGTGCTTGGGCAGGCCCCTGACTTCCCCAGCCAATTACTCCAATCTGTTTTACTCCCGCAAATCCTTTTTCAAGCAAATCAAATTTTGCTCTTCCTCCACGGATAAGATATTCAACGCTTGATGCAAGCTCTACTTTTTCTTTTTTATATATTTTTGTTTTGTATTGTACTGGCATGATTTCTTCCTCTATTCGTTTTTAATAGAATAGTACAGAGAAGGAATTTCTGCAAGTCAAAGACCAGCGGGCTTGCGTCAGCGGGCTGGCGTCGTGCCGCGAGTTTGCGCGTCAGCGAGAGCTTGCGCCGTGGTGCGGGCTGGCGGGCTGGCGGGTTTCCATAAGCCGGGGTTTCCGCAAGCGAGTCAGGATAGGCAAGAGCTAAGAAGAATGAGAGAAAGATTTTTCTGCTATACTAATAACTGTATGATGAAAAGAATCGTAGCTATATTAATATTACTAGCCACAGCAGTTGCCATGTTTGTTGTTCTCAATCTTCTGATGAGGCTTTTCTTTATTCAATTAGAAGGTTCCACCACATAGTACGAGCTGTTGCAAGAGAATCGTAATGAAGTAAGTGTTTCGTCAGCAAGTATCAGTAAGTGTTGAGGAGCAAGTAGGGGGAGTACCGAGGAGTAAAATGAAAATGAAGAGTGAACGCACAAGAAAATGAAGAGTGAACGCACAAGAAGCAATGCCACACTAGAAAACAAGATTGAATCTTTCAGATTACAAGAACGGACCACACAACGTAGCAAGGACAAAAACGATCCACGAGGGATGTATTTTAGGGACGCTACCGCAATCATACACAGCACACCTTTTCGGCGACTCAAGCACAAGACACAGGTATTCTTTGCTCCCAAAAACGATCACATCTGTACTCGATTGGAGCATGTGCTTCATGTAGCTACCATCGCGGTTTCCATTTGCAAGGGGCTTGGGCTAAACGAAGACATGGCCTTTGCTATCGGTCTAGGGCACGATCTTGGGCACACCCCGTTTGGGCACTTCGGAGAGCAGATGATTAACAAGTGTTTTGACGGTGGATTTTATCATGAACTCCATTCTCTACGTGTTGTCGATCTGTTGTACGATTTGAACCTCTGCTTTGCTGTCCGTGATGGTATCGTCAGTCATTGTGGAGAAAAGTTTGAACAGAAGATCATACCTTCGCATAGAGTCGATGACATAGAGAGCTACACGGACCTTTCGCATAATCCTGCAAGCTACGAAGGGGCAGTGGTTCGGATGGCAGACAAGATAGCCTACCTCGGAAGAGATTATGAGGATGCAGAAAAGCTGGGAGTAATTCCCCCAGATGATTTGCCTGTTCATATTCGTCAAGTTTTTGGTCATGATGACAATTCAAGCATCATAGATCTTTTTGCTAGGGACGTCATTCACAACGCAGAGAAACAAGGTTATATTGGGTTTTCCGAAGACGTGTATGATGCACTGTGCTCTTTTAAAGATTACAACTATAAATATATTTATCTTAGCGAAAGCGTAATGAAACAGAAGAAAAAGCTAGAAGAACTTTTGGGTACCCTGTTCCGCTATCTTGAAGAAACAGTAAAGAACTATGGGTTGGATGTGGAGGCGTACAAGCGACATGATTTAAAAATCATTTGTGGTTTAGGAAATCACATGGAACAGCACTGGAAACTGTATGAAGAATTGCAGACACAGGATCACAAGAAGATACTGATCGACTTCTTTGCTGGCATGACAGATAATTATCTTATAGAAGTAAGTAAGGAATTGTTCTACCCAGAGACCTAGGCCCCAGAGCTACTGATGTCTTTCTATGCTATTGTATATCCGCTCGAACAGGGCTTCGTCCTCGAGTAGATTGATAGCGTTTTCAAGCACCTCATCTGGTTCAGTATCTGCCGTTGTTATCCAATCAGCATCTGTGTTTCCAAAGTCAGGGTTTATCCCGCGACGGAAATAGTTTATATTGCTTCCTAAAGAATCCGTATCGCTGCAGGGATCTTTTTCTATGCAATATGATTGGCTAGAGGTATAGCGAACGATTAATCCGTTCGGCAGGTCCTTTTCGAGAATTGATCCCGTACATCCCAAAGTAGGATAGCCAACCTGTATTAGGTTCTCTCGCTTACGCATCGCTAAGGAAAACATTTCCGCTCCACTACAAGTTTGTCTGTTTGTCAGAAGCACTATCTTGCCTTCTGTAAAGGTATGTGTGCCTTCTCTTTCGACAGTGGGATACACGTTTTGAAAAGTGCTTGGCGATGTTTTTTCGGCAAATCGTATGTACGACCCTGTTGTGTTCATAAAGCGAGCTGCAATAAAACGACCGTTGTCCATGGAGCCGCCAGCACTTGTGCGTATGTCCACGATAATGCTTGCTACGTTTTCATCTTTCATCTTTTTGATGATGTCTTCTATTTTTACTAGCCACCATCTGTTCCCCTCCAGCCTGCTAGCCCCCTGAAGGGTGATAATGATATCGTTGACACGTATGAAGCCAATCTTTAAGGAGGAAACAACGTTCGATTCGAAGATGCCGTAAGAAAAACCATCCATGTTTGTCAAGTTTTTGTCCCTCACATATCCAGAATTCGAAAAAAAGTTCAAGTCAGGGTTGGGGTCTGCAGGCGGTACCTCGCCAAGTGTGGCGGTAGCTTGCAGTCTTGTTTCATACGAAAAATTGCTAATCCAAAAGTGGATGTCGTTACACGTTCTTTCAATAGAAAGAAGTACTGCCGCAAAGGCAAGCTCTCCCATGCCGTTCGATACGTTTTTCTTGTGCTCGTTGTATAGTTCGTCTAGGCTACAGTCCTCTTGGTTTTTCGTATACTCTCTTGCGTAGGCGTAGGTGGATCGAAGATCTTCAAAGAAGATTTCAAAGTTGCTCTCTTCGTTTTGATACGTTCCATTTACCAGCAGGGAACAGTTGCTAAAAAAGAAGAGGGGGACGATAAGAAGCAGGAAAAAATACGTAGAGTAATACGTAGAAGAGAGTTGTTGTTTCTTTTGTCCATAACGAGTTGTCGTAGTGTTCATGTTTACCACCTCCATGCTAACCCAAGAAAGATACTGTTTTGTAGAAATAATTTTGACTGTGTAGATTCAGGCAGATTCCGATACTCGCCTTCGATGTTGTACGCAACATTAAGATCAAGAAAGGGAGTGACCGTGTAACTATAGTCTAAAAGAAGAGAGGCGCGAAAAAAATTATGCCAAAAAGCGAAGGAAGAGTCTTTTGCTAAGATCCGAATGCCGCCCGCAATAAAACCGTATTGTTCAAGCAGGACTTCTGTTTCATAGTTGTAGGAGTTGAATCTGGGGCGGGTTTGAGATCCGATCATGGGCAGAAAAAAGCTTCCTTTGATTCTGTGGGGACCCAGTTCAAAAAGACCAGTGAGTGCGGGCCCTACGGCGATGTGCGCACTCCATCCATAGTTAAGAAAACTAGGGATCCAGAAGTCTACGTTTGTTTCTAGCACTCCACCGAGGTAGAGAGAAAACGGAGGGCTTTTGAATACGGTAAACAGTGAGGCGTAAAGTAGGTTGAAAAAGAATTGAGTTTCATTGGCTGTGGAGGACAGAGAGCTAGGAAAGTTCGAGTAGAGCAGTCCACCTCCACCACTAAGGTGTACAAGATGATACTGTGAGTCGTCTAGAAACTCGTAGCCTAAGCGGAGCTTGCCTCCAATGCCAAAACGGAAGAGTCGTGATACAACAGAATCCTTGGAGTCAGTGAACGAGACTCCTGGGCTTATGATGAAGCTGTGTTTTCGTTCGCGGAGCTCTGTCGGATTTTCGGCAGGGATTTCTGTTGGGTCTTCGGTAGCGGCGGGAGTGGTCGCATCGGCTTGCGCGCCGCTGTCGCCCGCCTGCGCCACGCTAAGCCCAAAGGCCGTGCTCGTAAGGAGTATATAGACGATGCCAGCAAGCAAGGTCTTCTTTTGTCGCAAAATATTTTGATATAAAAACGAAAGCATTTAGATTATCACCATCACTGCTACCATCACTGCCATTATCATCCTAATCGCATGTTCTCGAGCGTCTACTTTTGCCCGTCTGCTCTACACACATACTTTTGTCCTATCGCGTAACAGGCACCGAGTAGGTCGGGTTGTTGTCTAGTTGAGCATCAAGTCTACGGAGTGCTTCTTGTAGGTTAATATTGGGAAAGGCAGAGATTTCGTTTCGGACCAAGGTCTCTTCCGCTATCGCTAAGATGTTTTCTCTTGAAAACGAGACAAGTGCGTAGACGGAGCCATCTTTTGTGCTTGCAAGTTTTTCTACGGTTGTCCCTGTAAGCATTGGAATATTCACGATTTGCCGAGCCACTGTTATAATAAACAAGATAAGCTGACCGTTCGTTCCCTCGCCTAGGTCTTGGGCATAATCTACCATCGATGTCTGCACCTGTACGCCAACTTGAAATGAAATATCATTTTGAGCATAATCAATTGCGATCTCTTTTGAAATATCCAGAAGTTCGTCTTTTGCGACACCTACTCCATAGATACTCTCGCTTGCTTGTGGGGGGGCAAGGTAGAAACTAGGGACATCTTGATAGGCAGATGAGCTGCTTGTTGTTGTACCTTCATTTGATGCGCAGCCGAGAAAGATCACTGCGGAAAGGATAGCAATTAAAAGATATATGTTCGCTTTCATGTTAATAACTCCTATAGGGTTTGTTTGTCTATTATTATTATTATTGTTATAAATCATTATACTATATCTAATGTTATGTTTTTATAAGGTTTTCAAAGTAAAAATACAGGATTATGCATGGTTATTGCTCTGCTTTTCGTTCTCTGTTCTTTTGTTTCTTCAAAGCTGTGTAAGTAGAAATCAGGCATTTAGAGACATAGATCTCCATGTCATGGAGCAAGACTTTAGCAAGGCTCGTGCCCTGATCAGAGAGGAAAAGGATTACCTATATCCAGATAACGATGCTATCTTGTTTCATTTAGACGATGGAATGCTTGCCCTCTACGAGAACGATAGAAAGAGTAGCATAGAGCAATTAAGAAAGGCAGAGGCCCTTATGCAAGAGGCACAGACGAAGAGTCTTTCCAAAGAAGCATTGAGTTACATAATAAACGACACCGTCTTAGAATATCAGGGAAAGGATTACGAACAACTTTTTACGAACATTCTTCTTTCTTTGAACTACCTGGAAAACAATAATTTTGATGATGGCTATGTGGAAGTGAGACGAGCACAAAACATTATACAGAGAATACAGAACAACCATCAAATCATCTATGACAGCTTTAATTCTTCAGACGATGCGTACATAAAAATAGAAGAGTATCAGCTTCCTCTCATTGACTCTGCACTTATGCGTCTTTTTTCTTCTTGGTTATACAGAGCCGATGTGGACAGGTCGAACTATGAGGTTGCCTTGCGAAACTACAAGCATGCTGTAGAACTACAGCCAGAAATCTACGACTTTCTCTCTTCGGATCACGAGCTAGAAAACAGCTTTGATAAGAATCTAATGCACCCAAGCATACAGGTGGTGGCGCTTACGGGAAGGGTGCCTGGTCTGCTAGAGAAAAGGTTCTCGATAAACAGTGTCAAAAACGGGATTCTCGTGAGCTCTTTTCAAGAAAAATCATTCTCCCCTAACGCTCGTGCTGCAAATTCCTCCGTACAAAGAGACGCAGTTGTGTTTCCTTTGCCCAGTTTTGGGGTCCCCATCAATGCAAGTTTTGCTTTGCCCGAAATCAAGGCCTTTACACCGATCGTATACGAGATAGAACTCGTGGTCGATGGCAAGCCCATAGGGTGGCTACAAAAAACAGAGAGTCTAGAGAACATCGCTGTTCGGTTTTTTGAATCGAACATAGATTTTATCTATTTCAAAACCATATCACGAGTAATTATAAAAGCAGTAGCCTTGGGTATTGCAAGTGTGGAGGCAGAAAGACAGTCTGGCGATCTTGGGAGGTTTATTGCAGATCTTGGTAGCATTGCGTTTTCTCAGCTAAGCGAGAAGGCCGATTTGCGAAATGCACGATATTTTCCTTCTACGATATGGACTGGTGACTTTTCGCTTGAAGGCTACACAACGGGAAAAGAGTATATGATATCTTTCCTGTACTATAATAAACAGGGGGACATATTGTACGAGGAAACGAAGCCGATTGTCATACGCAAAGGAGCTAGTGTGTTAAACCTGCTCAGCTCGTCGTTTCCCCAGTAGCTATAGAACCATGTGTAAGAGGAACAACCATGCATAAGAAAAAAAACGTAGTCATTTTAGCTCCAAAGCATGTGGGGAAAACCACAACAGCAAAGGAGCTTAGTTACCTTTCGGAGATTCCTTTTTTTGATAGCGACGCACTCATCATCGATTTTCTTTTTCGGAAGCATCAGAAGCAGTACAGGACGGTAGCAGAATTCTTTTCTCAGGAAGGAAAGGACTCCTTTTTGCAAGTAGAATCCACGGTGACGCGGGAGTTTCTAACTCAGCACGACGAGTTCATTCTTGCGACAGGAGGTGGGGTTGCCGACAACAGCGCTGCGCTTTTGCACATGGAAAAAAGCTACAAGGTCTTTCTCGTTGCCGAAGCAGAAAGGATATGTCAACGAGTTTTTCATTTTGCTGTTCCTGTGTTTGTGCAAGTAGGAGTACACAAGGAGTGCGGAGACTCGCTTTCCGACCTTTCTCAAGACGAGCTCTTGCAGAAGCATCAAGAATACTTTGTACGAATCTTTAGACAGCGGAACAAGATATACAAGAGCCTTGCAGATTTTACTCTTTCTGTAGGGTCAAAAACGCCTCAGCAGATAGCGAAGCGAATATATGATACTATGTAGATATGGTAAACACGCATAATATCCTCGTTCTTAATTGTGGAAGTTCTTCTCTCCGATATGATCTATTTCGATTTGATGAATCAGAACAGAGTATGAGCCTTGCAAAAGGAGTAATAGAGAAAATAGGTCGACCCGAAAGCACGATCAAGCACGGTAGTGAAAAGGGAACAATAGAAGAGAGTTGTGAGGCAAAGGATCATGAAGCCGCGTTTGCTATTATGATTCGCTTTTTGTGTGATAAAGAGCATGGCGTAATAACGGATGTAGATGAAATAGAAGCGGTTGGGCATAGGGTAGTTCACGGTGGGGAACACTATTCTGAGCCAGTGCTTATTGATGAAAAGGTGATTGCTACCATAAGAGAGATGATACCACTCGCTCCCCTCCATAACCCAGCACATTTGATAGGAATAGAGCTGATGTCGAAGCTAGTCAAGGATGTAGATCAGGTCGCGGTGTTTGACACGGCCTTTCATCAGACCATGCCCGACTATGCGTATCTCTACGCGCTTCCCCTTGAAATATACAAGACGTACAAGATACGAAGATATGGTTTTCACGGCACATCCCATTACTATGTCAGTCGAAGAGCCGCACAGCTACTTGGCAAGAGCGTCAAGGAAATGAACATGATCACCTGTCATCTTGGAAATGGTGCATCAATAACGGCAGTCGAAAAAGGAAAGTCGATAGACACCTCTATGGGGTTTACTCCGCTAGAAGGGTTGATGATGGGGACTCGATGTGGGTCAGTGGATCCGGCTATCGTGAACTATTTGATCACCAAAGGCAAGGGCACCGAACAGATAAACGAAATCATCAACAAGGAGAGTGGTCTCTTGGGGATTTCTGGAGTTTCAAATGACATGCGAGATATAATAAAGGTTTCTCGAGACGAGTACAAGGGAGAGTCTGCTCACTTAAAGGAACGTTCCTTGCTTGCCTTAAAAATGTATGCCCATGTTGCGGCTAAGCACATAGGGGGCTTTATGACCGTTTTGCGAGGGGTAGACATGATCGTGTTTACTGCTGGTGTTGGTCAGTATGGAACCGAAATGAGAAAACGAATCTGCGATTTGTTTAGTTTTATGGGAGTGGAGCTTGATGAAGAAAAGAATGAACAAGCAACCCAAGAAGAATGTATTATATCCACGGACAGATCCGAGATAAAGATTGCCGTTGTTCCCACAAACGAAGAATTACAGATAGCCAAAGACACGTGTCATCTTATCAAGAAGACACGAGCATAAGACAAGAGCACCCACACAAAGCGAGAAAAAATTGCCAATCCAAAACATAAACACAAACACAAGCTTAGACCCGAACACAGACCTGAACACAATTACAAGCTCAGAGGACATGGTCTCGAAACCATATATATTCTCACAGTACTTGCTAGAGTGGTTTGTCTGTCCCCAACGAGCTCTGCAGCTCATACGAGGGAACGGAACCTCACTTATTCTGTTGTCTCGATATAGAGAAGGCTTGCGGCAAACAGTCGCCTATCGTAGAGACCTGCTGAAACCGAACACCACCATGCCGAACGCCGCCGCGAGCACGCCGAGTGTCGCCACGGACGCCGCACTCCAGCACAGTCTTTCTTCCCTAGAAAAAAGGCAGAGCATGATAGACGCCCTGTTTTGCATGCACGGTGTCATCCTATTATACGTTGTCCGAATGGATTGGGATCAGCAAAACGAAGGGTGGATTCCGTATTTTGGAATTGCTTCCCAAGGGCACAGAAGAGAAGCCTTGTTGCAAGCAGTGTTGTTTCAGCTGTACTGCAAGGAAGAGAACATACCCATCGCACAGACGAGGTTTTTTGTACATAGAAAATTTAATTTTTTAGACAAGCAGATTTGCGAGCAAGATCTATCTGATTCGGTGGAACCGTCTACGTGTTGGCGACACTATGATGTCAGCAAGAAGGTGAACAATCTCATGAGTCAAGAGAAGAACACCTTTAAGCAGTTGCTCTCTCTCCTTGAAGAAGAAAATTTTCTGCAGGACGATGCGCTTTGGCCAGGCTGTATGAAGCAGTACTGTGAGTCTTGCAAGGTAGAAGAAACATACGAAATAGACGACATACGAACTCTAAGAAAATCGAAGAAGCTTGTTGATCAGCTCTATGCTGAGGGATTACGAAAAATCTCGGAAATACAGGTGGAGCACGGGTTCGAGACAGTGGCACAAAGACAGATAGATGCCGTTGTTCAAAACAGCCCACTATATTACAAAGAAGAAATACAGGACATACTGTCGCGTCTAGATTATCCGCGCTACTTTCTTGATTTCGAAGCCTTTAGCACTTCGGTTCCATTGATGAAAAAGATGGCCGCTTGGGACTTCGTGCCTTTCTTGTTCTCTCTACAGTGGCAAAAAGAACCTCGGGGACCCATCTACACACAGCTCTGGGCAATGCCACCAGCCGAGGATCAAAGACAGACCATGTGGAACATACTAAAAGAACATTTGCTTGGCGCAGGTTCCATAATGGTATATAGCAGTCAGTTCGAAGATGCGGTTCTTAAGCAGTTAGGAGAGCTCTTTAAAGAATACAGTAGCTACGAGAAGATCGTTACAAGAATCGTGGATTTGCAACATTTGTTCTACGGTCTTTCTGTTTACAGGCCAGAACAGAAGGGGAAGATTTCCCTGAAGACGATTGCTTCGGTGTGGCTTGGCATTTCCTACGAGAAACTGAATGTATCCGAGGGAATGGCAGCGAATTATTATTACGTCACTCTTTGTGACTTGGCGAAGGGATCCTTCGATGGACTAGAAGGGGCACCGTATCTCCGTGGTATTTACGAAGAACTTGAGCGGAAAA
>JACSEG010000076.1_pt1 | contig 18723 bp, 16 predicted proteins | sample 8225521 | NCBI WGS metagenome assembly JACSEG01 (sample SAMN15705060, study PRJNA637333) | viral metagenome | isolation source: viral RNA from sea star tissue | host: Pisaster ochraceus | place: USA:Santa Cruz | collected 2018
CTCCATGAAGATAGTAGAACGCAGGTTTCTTTGTAGCAAGAGCGGTCTCGAGAGCGTCTATGCTGTTTTGCTGGTCCTCTGTCACTTCTGGAAAGTCGGTGGGAAAATAAGAGATCATCTCTTTTGAGACCTTGTATTCGTCTGTGCGTTCTGCGGTGGGGATCATGGTAAACAGACATTGTCCAAGCGACGTAAGATAGTACCGTGACATCCACTGAGCAAGCCGAAGCAGGTCCTCTGTGAAGAGCAGCCCCTTTTGTAAGTCTGCGGATTCTTCGACTGACTCAATCGATTTTATGTGAACGTTTTTTTCTTTTAGGGTTCGGATGACATTCGCATCCTCTTCTGCAATAACGATTGCCGACAGAAGTGTGTTATGGAGGCGAGCCTTGACCCGTGTTCCAAGCTCCAATTCAACATGAGAACCATAGGTAAAATTTGATTTCAAGGGTCTGTTAAAGGCTAACTGATAGTACTTCACCTAGTACTGCCCCACACAATCATGCAAGGCCTTTTGTAACTTTTGTAGATCTATCCATACTGGTCTTCGATAGTCGGGGTTTCTTAGTACAGCGCTCGGATGGTAGGTCGCAAAAAGAGGGATACCATCGTAATGAAGATGCTCCCTGCGAAGACTGGCCATAGACAGGTTTTTTTGGCTAAGATATCGACTTGCGATTCTTCCCAAGCAGAGAATACGTTTTGGCTTTAGAATATGTATCTGTGCCTGGAGATACAGGTTACAGCGATGGCATTCTTCCTCTTCGGGATCTCTGTTGTTCGAAGGTCTGCATTTTACCACGTTCGTGATAAAAACATTCTTCTTTCTTGAAAGCTGTATTGCCGTGAGCCACTTGTCAAGCTGCTCCCCTGCCTTGCCCACAAAGGGACGACCCTGCCTGTCCTCCTCTGCTCCAGGAGCTTCACCAACGACTAACACGAGAGGGTTCATGACTCCTTCCCCGGGAACAGCATGTGTACGCCCTTTAGACAGAGCGCATTTGCCACACACGACTATTTTAGAATCAACCTTGTCTAGCAAAAACCTTCGCTCTTTGTCCTCCTTCTCTCCCATTCTCTGCTCTTCCTTTGGAGGCTGAGCTTCCTTCGGGGAAGGCACTTCTTTCTTCGGGGGCTTGGCTTTCTTCTGCTCGTAGTGTTGGAAATCTATTTCTAATGCCTCTGGCCCCTTCTTCATTGTATTCAAGAGCTGATCGGCAAGGGCATGTAATTTTTTTTTCATTCAAGAACTCTCTTTTTACTGCTTTGGAGCATCGGCAAGACCGTCCTCATACTCTATGTTATACAAACAAAGCCCTCTTGCGTCGGCCGTGTCCGAAGCAAAACTTCTATCTCTTGCCTCTAATATAGTACGCATGCTCGATTTAATTACTTGAGATAGTTTTCTTTCGAGGGCTCGTCTTGCCAAGGTTCCTATAATGGTACGTATCATTTTCCACAAGAACGCATTAGCCTGTACGTAAAAACGTAAGGATGATCCCTTTTCTTCTTTGTGGAATGCCATCATATTTCGAATCAGGGGGCCTTGCTCTTCGGGATGAACGGTGAAACTCGTAAAGTCATGTATTCCGAGCAGTTCTTTGCCTTCCTTTTCCATCAGGTCAAAATCTAGATCTGCATCTATCGGCACCGTAAACGTACGATGTACGGGGGGAACTATCCTTCCTTTATGAAATTGATAATAGTACGTACGAGATTTCGCACTGCGTCTTGCGTGGAAGGAATCGGGAACCCGACAAGAATAGAGTACGGAGATGTCTCGAGGAAGTTTTGCGTTTAATGCAAACGATACCTTCTGTGGAGGAATGTGCTCTGTGTCCACAAAGAAATTAACAAAGCTTCGTTCCGCATGAACACCAGAATCTGTTCGTGCAGCGGTTATAACTCGCATGCTCTTTCCATAGACCGAGGACAGCCCCTGCTCCAGAACATCCTGTATTGTCTTTTTTGACTTTTGTGTTTGAAACCCATGGTATTGGGTCCCATCATAGCTTAGACAGAGGAGGACATTCATAAACCATATGCTTTTAGTTCTTTGTCCACTTCATCAAAAGTGTCTTTTGCTTGGTTTAAGAGAACAGACGGTTTTTCCTTGCTTGATTTTCCAAACCCAAAAACCTTACTAAGAGAGGAGCGCACACCAAGCAAGTCTTCCTTTCTTTGATCTGAATCCAGTTCGTTTCCATAATGCAATCTTAACCACGCATTGATATATACAATCCCATCAAAGCCATAGTCTTTGTCGCTGTCTGGTCCATAGAAAGGAAGATTGTCCAAGCTCTCTGTTCCCTTCTCTTGTAGGGCTAAACTCTGGGAGTAAAAATATGATGCTTTTCTATAGAAGATCTTTTTCAAAGAGTCAAACTCTTCCCCGTACTCATAGCGATGAAGTAGTTTGCAGATCCATGCAGAACGTAAGGCGGCGAGAGCTAAGCGAATAGTCGGAGAATTTTTCTGATCGAATTGATTATAACTGGCTATCACCAACTGATAGGAAGCAAGAGCACTCAGCATAGTTCTTCTTTCAGAAAAATCTGGAATCTTTTGAAAGAGCGTTGTAAGAAGAAGTTGACGCTCTTCGACAGCCTTAGCAGTCTTTATGTTTTCTAGGGTTTTCTTACTCAATTTTTTTACATAATCAAAAGAGAAAAAACTATAATAACAAAAATTACACGTGACCGCGTTGTATAGGAATGGTATGACCATACCAAACTCCTCTGTGGGAAGAAACTCTCTGTGTAGATCTGGGTTAAGAACTCCTGCATCAAGACGGCCTCTTCCCGTACGTATTTCTTCTTTGTAGTTTTCCTTCTCGCACACGATGCATTTGAATGGAGTCGTTGCAAAAAAACTCTCCTTCTCTCGTATATCGTCTTTTCCCTTCATAGAAAAATTAATCATAAAATCACCTACCTACACAGCAATACAGTTGCTATTGCATATTCTTTTTCGTGGCTAATAGAGAGTAGCGCATGACTTGCCACACAAGCACTCATTGCTTTTGATGCAGACCGTTCCAGACGTAGTCGAGGCGCCCCCTGAACGTCCTTTTCGACAACGACATCCTTCAGTGTGACGGCTTTGCGAACCGCTTTTATAAAGGCCTCCTTCGCAGCAAAAATTCCTGCCAAACTCTCTAAAGATCCGTGTTTCTTTGGGAGAACACGATCTATTTCTTCTCGCAAGAAGTATCGCTCCAACAGAGCTTGGTTTTGTATCCAAGTCTTTAAGCGAGAGATTTTTACAAGATCTATTCCTACGTTTACCACCATCTATATACAGTATTACACCCCGTTACTCTCATTATATCGAAAAACACACATGCGCGACACATGCGCGACATATTACAATACGCCACACATTAAAATTGAAACGGTACGGGGGGAGGAGTGATCTGCTCTTCGCTTGCTTTTTCGTTCTCTGTGATTAGCTCTTTGTTCTCTTCTAAGACCGGAAGAACCTCCTCTTGGGGAGTTATTTCTTGCTCTTGGGGAATCTCTATTTGCTGTTGGGGAGTCTCTATTTGCTGTTGGAGAATCTCATCTACTTGTCCTTGTGGGAGACTTTGGGGAAAATCAACCGTAGTTAACTGAGGTTCTACCACTTCTTCTACCGTCTGAACTTGTAACATTATTTCTGGAGGATACAAGGAAATAAGCTCTATGCCCCCTTCTCCTTCTTCCTCTAGTTGTGGAGTCACAAGATAGTCACCTTCCCTTTCAATGAAGAGGGCATCTATGGTAAGGGTTGGTTCGAATTTACCTATGCCGTCCGCCGGACCTCTGACAACAAGGGTAAACAATGGCAGGGCTTCTTGAAGAACGAGGTCTGCTTGCAGGTTAATAACTTTTATGGAAATGTCCTCTACACTCCAAATGGTTATCTCTTTCTCTATTCTTGCCACTACCTCTACCTCTTCTGGTTCGAACTCAATAAGTGCATCTCCAGAATACAATGTCCGCACAACACTGGTAAAGTTATTCGTTTCTTGTGCAAGATTTATCTCTTGGGTCTCTACCAAGACGAGATCCTCGATTACGGATCGGGGTCCACTTACCTTTATCCTACTTGGATATACCGAATATCCTTTAAATTCGTAATCACTCGGAGGAGCATTCAAAAACACAGGCGAGACTTGCACTTCCCGCGTTATCTTCTTTTCTATGTTGCTCTCTAGAATGGTGGGCGTCACTTCAATCTCTATGTTGTCTATTTCTTGGAAAACACCGAGACGTTGAACCTGCACAGACTCTCGATACACCCCGTCTTCGTTATAGGGGGAAAAATCAATAATCGTAGAAATGTTTTCGTTTCCGATCCGGGCGAGGACTGACCTGCTGCCTCGGAGCAGTACGGAAACCGTTCGAGGAAGTGCACGAGAAATCGTAAACCCTGGGTGTATCTTTACGTTGAGCGGAATGGTAAAATATCGCTCCTCTGTATCAATAACGAGAGAGTAAAAGAAATAGGTCAGAATCGCAAAACAAAGAACAAAAACGTATTCTATGAAGGATGGCACACGAGATATTTTCATACTATCTTCGTAGGTGCCAGAAAATCTCGCGTTTCAATGTCTGCGAAATTGTCCTCCAATATGAGTTGTGCATATCGGCATGCTTTTTCAACTCCCATATCGTAAAACAGCTGTTCCTTATACGCTAAGGTCACCGAGCCTCTTTGCTCTGAGAGAACGATAACCGCTGCATCAGTGTTTTTTGCAATACCCATAGCTGCCCTGTGCCGTGACCCTAGCGGAATCGGAACGTCAGTACTCAGATCAGTGGGCAAGAAGCAGTTGGCAAACTTGACTCTGTTTTCCCTTATGATTACCGCTCCATCATGCAAGATGGTATCGTGCGAAAAGAAGGAGGAAAGGAGTTCTGCAGAGAGCAATGCATCGACCTGCACCTTGTTTGTGATAAGTTCTCCTAAGGAGATGTTTTTTTCTAAAATGATGATCGCACCTCTCTTACTACTCTTTAGGTAATCAATAGACTTGCTTATAAGATTGAAATCAGTTGCCTGTACTGTTTTCTTGAGAGGGTTTATCGGATTAGAAAGTAATTTCTTTGTTATCGAGTTTCGAAGTTCCGATTGAAATACTATGATTGTTCCGAGTACAAGAATCAAGAACGTGTTGTTGAATACCCACAAGAGCACTTCTAGATCCAAGAGGAAGGCGATTGCATATACAGCAAGAACCGACACAAAACGAATAAGGAAGATCGACGAATGCATGGTTTTGAGCACTCTAAACACATAGAAAAATATAAGACTAAGACTAAGGATATCGATGACAGAACGAACGACATCATATATGTTTGCAGGAATAAGATCGCTTAACATAGTACCTTCCCTTGTGCCTGCCTACCGAGAACGCAACTGTTTTGAGAGATAGAAACGGCAAGAGTTCTGCCGAATCTGCGTATACAAAAAAGAATTCTATATGTAATCAAATACATATCTTTACTTACTTCTTCTTGTGTCGGTTTTTTCTTAATTTCTTCTTGAATTTATGTTTTGAGATTTTTTTTCTTTTTCTCTTTCTACCACATGGCACTAGTACATACCTCTTCTTTGCTTAGATGTTTCAACATATGTTATTGGCATATCTGTCATTTTACTATTCATTTTACTATTTGGAGATCGGAAGAAAACACTTCTTGTAAAGGCTTCCTATCACCACTAGGAGACTCCATCTCCTGCATTCGCTCATTGAGAGTTTCTTTTTGATCAAGTACGCCAACCGCAAAAGCGGCAAGTATTGCATACTTGCTTTTGTCTATGTCTAACCGTGTATATGCGTCTTCATAGTTTAGCCCTGCCATTCCATGAGTGTACAGCCCTAACTTTCGTGCTTGAAAGGTAAGCGCTGCCCATGCAAAACCAGTATCAAATGCTGCTGTTACTCCGACAGATTTTCCGTCATCTTGCTGCAGCTTTGCGACAAAGAAACCTAAAAGAGATACGTTTTTTGCCCATGATTGATTTAACTCCATCAAGAGACCAAGAAACGCTTCAAACTTCTCGCTTCCGTTTTCTGCAAATACGATTCGCCAAGGTTGTATGTTAAACACCGAGGGCGACCAACGAGCTGCTTCACCAAGGGTTTCGATGACCTTTGAATCCAGTTGTACCTTTTTGAACGATCGAGGAGACCATCGTTCCGTAAACAGATTGTCTGCTTGAGATGGTTTTCTTTTATCATAATTAACTGTGTATGAATCTTGGTACATTTTTTTACTTGCACTTCCAATTTTAGCAAAAATCCCTCTGCATTGTCAATACGATGGATCAAATCAATTTTTTATATTTACTGTGCTGATAGCAACGAATCACAAACCCACCGAACAAGTCGCTGTTCTTCCTCTTCTCTCCCAAGATCATACCACGTGATGTCCTGAAACCTCGTAAAAAAGCTTTCCTGTCGTTTTGCATACCTTCGTGTGTTCCGTTTTATCAAAGAGGTCAACTCTGCAAGCTTCAATGACCCTAACTTCTCTCCTCGTTTCCATGTCTCTTGAACTGCACTATCTTGCAATAACTCTTGTATTCCTATGGTATGAAACGCATTCATCTGATCATTTAACCCTTGCTTCCATAGGCTCTGTACCTCTGAGACCAATCCTTTTTGCATCATCTCGTCCACCCTAGCATTAATTCTGTGATACAGGGTCGCTCTTTCTCTTTTCAGACCTATCGGAAGCACTTTATAAGGGCTCTTTTCTTTTTTAGGTGTAAAGCTATGTATTTTCTTCCCACTATATCGAATTATCTCCTGTGCACGAAGTATTCTTTGCTTGTCGTGTGCGGATATTTTTTCCGCGTAGTCCGCATCTCGCTGCCTAAGATCCTCATACATTGCGTCAAGCCCTCGTTCTTGATATTCTTCAAGAATCTTTTTTCGTAGATCTGGAGGAACCTTGGGAGTCGTAGGAGCACCTTTCCAAAAGTGGTGCAAATAATATGCCGATCCTCCAACAATGAGTGCATGGTTTCCTCTTTGCTGTATTTCTTTGACCAGCTTTGCGGCCTGATCACAGAAATCTCCCACCGTATAGGGATCACGAAAATGAAGTGTTTCTACGAGGTGATGAGTGATGTTTTTTCGCAGCTGATCGGGAGCTTGGGCAGTAACGATTGGCATGTCCTGATACACCTGTCGTGAATCCGCAACAATGACCTCCACTGTACTAGAGCTAAGGTTCTTCCAGCACGAAAGCAGCGTTTCTAAGAAACGTGTCTTCCCCACCGCGGTCGCCCCAAAGACAAGAGGTAGACAATAGGATTTCTCTTCCACTATGTTACGTTTTGTGTGACGTTGCTTCGTTGCCGACTTCGCTTAATTGCTTGCTTAATTGCCGTCTTTAAACTTGTACAGAACTTCTTTCTGAAGAATTTCGCGAAAAGCTGCACTTGTTGCTTTCTCTTTGTTCTCGCTGTTTTCGTTTGTCTTTTCCTCACGTGATGGGATGGGAGTAATTTGCTCCTCTAGGGTCGTGGGATTATATGCGGCACGAACTTCGGTAATTTGCTGCGAACGTTTTATTACTGCAGAAACAACCTCGTAAATATTGCCTTTAAAGTTAATTAATTTTTCTATTGGTATTGCCATGGTATCTATAACTATGCTTTATCTTTCATACTTTGTCAAGCGCTGAGCAGGAAAGAAAAAACACAAAGCAAGCGCTCGTATACAATATTTTACATGGAGTTTATTCTACATGGAGTTTCGACATCATGATCTCACCTAGTTCTTTTCTTCCTGGATTTTTTAGTCGCAATCTTTTTACTCGTTCAGAGATGAAGCTCTTTCTCTCGGTAGCCTTTCCTATGATCGTTTCCCAGTCCATAGATACGTTAATGTTTTTTACCGATAGGATTTTCCTTTCCCTGTACAAGGAAAACCAAGGGGAAGTCTACCTGAATGCCACCTTGATAGGGGGGCTTAGCTCGTATTTTATCATGTCTCTTTTTATCGTGAGCTGCGCATATACGACCGCCCTTACCTCTCATTCCCTTGGCGCAAAGAAATACCATCAATGCGCTCGCATCGGCGCACAGTCGTTTTACTTTGCACTGTTCTCCTACCCTGTGCTCCTGCTTGCGCTATTCGTCGTCCCTTCTTTTTATCGATACCTTGAATACAATCCCTTTCAGACGTCCCTCCAGATTCAATACACAAGGATAATACTGTATGGATCCATTTTTACCGTGCTCCGCAGTGGCATCAGTGGTTTTTTTATTGGAATAGGAAAGTCCAAGGTGGTAATGATTTCGAGCATCATAGCATTGATAGTGAACATCCCTTGCAATTACATTTTAATCTATGGTATCGGCCCTGCTCCAGAACTAGGAATAGAAGGCGCTGCTCTTGCTTCCGTCTTGAGTGTTATCGTTGGATTGCTCATACAACTTTCTGTGTACTTTGGAAAAAAGATTCACGCAGTGTATCGCACAAGAACGCAGCTCGCCTTTCATCCGTTCCTCTTTAAAAAACTTATTCAACATGGATTTCCTCAGGGTATTAGTGGCTTCATAGGGATAGGCGTGTTTAACTACTTTATATTGGTAATGAATAGCTTCGGTCCAGTGGTGGGCTCCGCGGTCACTATTGCCATCAACTGGGATTCCGTGTTTTTTGTCCCCATGCTTGGAGCCGAATTTTCTACCACCTCTTTGGTAGGAAGACATATGGGAGCAAACGATCTTTATGCAGCAAAACGAGTCGTGCGGACCTCTCTCTTCTTTGCATGCTTCTATGCTGTCATCGTTATCGTGTGCTTTCTGCTTTTTACAGATCCATTCATTTATCCGTTTACCACGAAGATGGAAAACGCGGGCCTCGTTCTTCCTTTGGCGAGAATAATGTTACGCACGGCTTGCATCTATCTTCTTGCCGATGCTGCACATCTTTGCTATGCAGGTGCCCTGCGCGGAGCTGGAGATACCAAGGCAAGCATGTACATCTTTCTCTTTTGTACTGCTGTGTTCATGCTTCTTATCTATGTTCTGATAGAGAGCAGAATAGTCGACCCCCTTGGCGCTTGGTTTATCTTTATTGGGTTTGCAATATCCCTTGGTGTTGGAATGATGCTTAGATACGCTCAAGGAAAATGGAAACATCTTAGCCCACTTGCAGAGAACAAAATGCCCGCCGTTTAAAGAAAAGAATGAGAAAGCACTTGCAAAATATATCATGTTTTAACTATAGTAAACTTAGTATCATGATAAAGAGTGTCATGATAAAGGAAAAGGTGCTATATGAGTAAGTATTTAGTAATAGTTGAATCTCCAACAAAAGCAAAGACGATTTCACGTTTTCTTTCAAAAGAATACGAAGTGGTCTCTTCTGTAGGACATGTTCGCGATCTTCCCCGATCCGCAACAGACATCCCCAAAAGATACAAGGAATTTTCTTGGGCAAGATTGGGGATAGACGTGGAAAACGATTTTCTGCCCCTCTATGTACCCATTTCCGGGAAAACGAAAACTATCAGAGAGATAAAACAGCAACTAAAAAATTGCGAAGAACTTATCCTTGCCACAGACGAAGATAGAGAAGGAGAAAGCATTGCCTGGCACATCGTAGAAATGCTTAACCCTAAGGTTCCTCTCTATAGAATGGTATTTCATGAAATAACCAAGACAGCAATACAAAAAGCTCTTGAGACGTATCGAAAAATCGATATGGATCTTGTGAGGGCTCAGGAAACACGAAGAATCATTGACAGACTTTTTGGTTACCGTTTATCCGAATTGATTTGGAAGAAGATCACTTATCGACTTTCTGCGGGTCGTGTTCAATCTCCTAGCTTACGTCTTCTTGTCGAAAGAGAGCGACTTCGTGCCATCTTTAAGACAGCCCTCTATTTTGATTTAAACGCAGAACTCTTACACAACAAGGAAGGTGTGCAGACAAAACTCAGCAAGGTAGGCGAGAAGAAAATAGCTACCGGAGCAGATTTTGACATAGAAGGAAAACTGACACGTGATGTGGTGCATCTATCTAAAAAGGACTGCACGGACATTCAAAGTTCTTTGTCTGGGTCAAGCATGACGATACGGGCCATCGAAAAAAAGGTGCAGAACATACATCCACCCATTCCCTACACCACCTCTTCGATGCAACAGGATGCAAATAGAAAACTAAAGCTTACCTCGAGAGATACGATGCGTACCGCTCAATCTCTGTACGAGCAGGGCTATATCACTTACATGAGAACAGACTCTCCAAACCTGTCCACCCAAGCGGTGAAGGCAGCGCGAGAAAGTATCCTTCAAAAATTTGATACTTCCTATGTGCACAGCAAACCTCGCATGTATTTTAAAAAGTCCAAGAACGCCCAGGAGGCGCACGAAGCGATTCGCCCTGCGGGTGATAATTTCAAGGATCCGGACAAGGTCCCTCTCCAGGGAAGAGAGCTTGCACTCTATAAACTCATATGGAGACGTACGCTTGCATCTCAGATGACGGCTGCCGTAAAAGACATACAGACCATAACGTTCACCGTCAAGGAATACACGTTTAGCTCTACGGGATCGGTCATAACCTTTCAAGGATTTCTTGCACTTTCCCAAGACAAGCTCGTGGGGGACGTTCTTTTTCCCGAAGGACTGCATGAAGGACTTTCCTTGCCGATACAGAGCACAGAAGTTTTGGAACACAAAACAAAGCCTCCCGCACGTTACAACGACGCATCCCTCGTAAAACACCTCGAACAGCTTAGTATTGGAAGACCCTCTACCTACGCCACGATTATCAATACTCTCTTAGACCGAAAATATGCAAAGCGTGTGGATCAAGCACTTATACCGACATTGACGGGCTTTAGTGTAAATCAATTTCTCGAAGATAATTTTTCTGAATACATCGACTATGATTTTACTGCGGATTTGGAGGACAGCCTAGATAAGATAGCTGTTGGCGAAGAAAACTATCTTCATTATCTAAAGAGCTTTTACCTAGGAGAGGGAGGTCTTGCGAGCAAGGTAGAAAAGGGACAGGAGATCGACAAGGAAAAATCACAGATCATACGAATTCCCCAGCTAAAAAGCAACTACGAAATACGTGTTGGTCGCTATGGAGCCTATATCACGAGGCAAGACACGGAAGAGAAAAAAGAAAACATATCGATTCCAGAAGACTGCAACCCCTCTGATATCAGCCCAGATTATATTCTTGAACTCATGGAGATAAAGCGGAAAAGTTTGGAGCCCGTCGGGGTAGACGATAGCACAGGAAAGAACGTGTACTGTCTTACGGGAAAGTACGGTCCTTATGTTCAGCTTGGTGAAGTTACAGAGGAAGAGCCAAAGCCACGTCGGGCACAGATCCCCAAGACCATACCCTCTGGAAGCATAAGTTTGGCAGAAGCGCTAAAACTTTTGAGCATCCCCAAGGTTATGGGTGTGCATCCAAAAACAAACGAAGAAATCAGCGTGCACCTTGGTCGTTTTGGCCCCTACATCAAATGCGGAGAGAAGACACGGACGCTTACGAAAAACGACGACATATATACCATTACCTTTGAACGAACCCTCGAAAGACTAGAAGAAGAGATACAAAGAAGAAAACCTCGTTCTTCCTTACTCAAAGATTTGGGAGCCTACTCAAGCAAAAAAGTTCCTATAAAGATATTTGACGGCCCCTTTGGTCCATACATTAAGATTGGTACACGAAAAAACGTTTCGTTGCCGGACGATAAAAAAGATCCAGAAGCCATTAAAAAACTGACGCTCCAAGATGTGGAGAGTCTTATCAAGAAAGCGCTGTAGTCTTGAACTGGTAGTCTTGAACCTGTTCTAGCCTTTCTTTTTGTCTTTTAGTTGTGCCGTACGAAACATGTTGGCTCTGCTGGTAATGAGTTTTGGGTTGAGTACTATTATTTTGTTGTCTACTTCGGTAATCAGTTGTTTGTTTTTAAGATCCGTTATGGTCTGTTCTGCTTGTTTTGGATTAACCCCTATTCGTGTAAAGAATTCTCCGATACTGATGTCCAACTCATACTTCTTTGAAAACTTCTCTTCTGATACGTATCTCTCCATAAACATAAGCAACCCATCGTAAATTCTTTCTTCTGTTGTTCTCATAGATGCATTGACTATCTGCCTATAGATAAACCAAATCCTATCCGCAAGAACGGTGGTTATCCTTGTAATAATCTTTGGGTTTCTCCGAACGAGCAACGGAAAGGTCTGCTGATTAATAACCAACAACTCGCTATCTTTTACCGTTATGGCGGATGCAGACCGCGGCTTGTCCTCTAGAAGAGCCATCTCTCCGAAAAGATTGCCCTTTTTTAGTACTGCAAGTACGAGTTCCGAGTTGTTAGCGATCTTGCAAATCTTGACTCTACCCTCTTGAATAAAAAACATGGTTCGCCCACTAAGACCTTCGGCAACAATCATTGTGTCCGCTGGAACTTTAATAACACCCGAAACCGCTTCTTGTACGTACTTCTTCTGATCTTCTAAAAGCTGCTGAGAAACTATTTTATATTTTTCAAGGGCTTTTTTTTCTATGGAAGTGCCTGGATTTTGAGCTGCTAAATTATGATATATGAACGCTGTCGATTGGAACTTCTCTTTTGTTTCATAATAGTCAGCAACTTCGAGTACTGTCTCAAGAGATTTAGACTCTTCCATTGTTTTTAATGAGACCTTTGCAAGAATATGATCAAGGTTTCTCATCTTGTTGGAAAAAGAAAGAATAAATTTTTCAACTAACGTGGGTCGTTTTTGGATAAGCACATCAAACATCTCTCTTTTAACGGCAATGATCACAACATCCGTTTTAGCGATTGCCGTAGAGAGACGCTTGTTTCCTGTAAGCCCAGATTCAACCTCAAAGAAATCACCCGATTTGAGAGTTTCTGTCGAGAGTTCACGAACACTGATAGCTCTACTAAGAAGAACTTCCCCGTCTTGAACGATAAAAAAAGTACCTCCACTTTTTTCACCCTCAACAACTATGTAGGTGCCTTTTTGATAATGAAAGGTTGTAACGGAACTGTTCATTCAGTCCTTTCTTCCTGTGTTAGTTAATCTATATTTCATATGTTTATGAGCTATTCTCTCATAGCAAAATTACTGCTCAACTGCAATACTTTTTCTCCTATTGCTTCTAACTTCTTGCTGTCTCCCTCACTACGAAAGACCGCTAGTATATATTCCCCTACCGACTGTATATCCTTTTCCTTCATCCCCCTGGACGTCAGTGCGGGCAACCCAAATCGTATCCCCGAACTTACGAACGGAGATTCAGTGTCGAAGGGTATTCCGTTCTTGTTTGCCGTGATATTAGCTTCATCAAGCCATAACTCTGCATCCTTACCGGTAATACCAAACGAGGACTTTACATCTGCAAGAAGCAGGTGATTGTCCGTTCCGCCACTTATTATGCGAACAGAACCTTTTCTTAAGGTTTCGGCTAATGTTGCTGCATTCTTTATTACTTGTTTCTGATATTCGACAAAACTGTCTTGTAAACATTCTTTAAAGGCCACCGCTTTTGCTGCAATAACATGCATCAACGGACCTCCCTGCAAACCAGGCATGTTGGCAGAATTAATGATTCCGGAGTATTTCCGTGTCTTTTCCCCTTTCATAAACTCTTTGTTTTTTCCTACCAAGATAAGCCCACCTCGTGGACCTCGTAGAGTCTTATGCGTTGTAGTGGTAACAAAATCTGCATGAGGGATAGGAGAAGGATGCAACCCTGCGGCAATAAGACCTGCTATGTGTGCCATATCGACAAGGAGCAGCGCTCCAACTTCCTCTGCTATTTCCGCAAATCGTGCAAAATCAATGATACGTGAATAGGCAGAAGCCCCTGCAATAAGTATTTTAGGCTTGTGTTCGTGTGCGAGTTTTAATATGGAATCATAGTTGAGTCTTCCGCTTTCTTTCTCTACCCCATAGAACACCGACTTGTATATTTGTCCAGTAATGCTGACCGGAGACCCATGACTAAGATGACCTCCGTGAGCAAGATCCATGCCCATAATGCAATCACCTGGCTTGAGAAAGGCAGAGAAAATTATGACGTTCGCCGAACTACCCGAGTGGGGCTGCACGTTTGCATATTCGGCTTGAAAAAGCTGTTTCGCTCGTTCAATGGCAATGTTTTCGACCTCATCCACCACTTCACAACCGCCATAGTAGCGCTTTCCTGGATACCCTTCGGCATATTTGTTTGTTAAAACCGATGCCGTGGCTTCCATTACAGCCCGACTGGTAAAGTTCTCGCTTGCTATTAATTCAAGTTTGTTTCGTTGCCTCTCTTCTTCTTGTAATAGAAGATGATAAACATCACTATCCAGTGTTTCAAGAGATGGCTGATTTTTACTATATAATGTGTGTATACTCATACCTTAACTATATACGATATTCATAAGTCGTGTATGCTCTCTTAAGGAAGATTTTCCATTGTTGTCTAGAGAAACTGGAGTGCCTGTGGCAGTTCTACCTTCTGTGATAGACTTTTCAACCAAGAAAGTTCTTCAAAAACATATAATTTCAAGATGTCAGAAGGAACTACAATCTCCGCAATACTTTCATCATCCGTGCCCTCTTGTGCTGTCTTCGTACTCTGGATTGGCAGTAGACTCTGGGAATCCACGAGTAACCAGCCGAAATCCGCACTAAACAGCTCTAGCCAAAACAACAAGTCCTTATCGTACTGTATGGTGCGGGGAACTTCTTCTCCTTCTATGCTCCTGACCTTGGCACCAGCCATCGTCCTTGCAGGTATTCCATGACGACTCAGTATCCGTGCCATAAGATAGCGGATCGAAGCATCCTGGTCGAGCAGAGAAACATCCTTTAGAAGAAGGTCCCGCTCTTCTTCATCAATCTGTAGGAGACCCTCTTGCAAAGTGCTCAAGATGGATCGCATCTCTATTATTCCGATCTTCGTATTTGCTTCGTACAGGTTCATCAAAGAACGAAACACTGTGAGCTCTGAACTTCCCAACCCGTCCAGTGCTTCCCTCTCGTCTCGGCGTACTTCAAGATAGGGAGGAACGTGCGTGCGAGACGAATCCTTTTCAAAGCGGAGACCTTGTGGATTTACTACGCGAATCGGAACCACGCTGAGTCGCATGTCTATGCTAGGAAAGGATCGGAAAGATCGAAAAAAATTTAATGTTTTTTGATCTTCCTCTAGGTCGATGCCTAAGATACTTCTCTTCTGCGTTCTGCTCTGCACAGGAAGCACGAAGGTATTTCCTTGCTGACGAGACGCAAAGTCCGCCCTTACCTCGTGCCAAGAAGAAAAGTCACGAGATATTCTTAGTGAAGACGCAAGGTCTAGAGGAAACGACTCCTCTTTCTGTCCTACACATTGAAACGTAGTCGCTAGGTCTGAACTATTTTGATAATCAAACCAATAGAGGTCATCAAACACAAGTGAAAACTGTGTTTCACTTTCGTTGACCCACATGTAAGGTTTAAGATTAATGTTCGAAGTGTTTGACCGCAAACGTACCACACAAACATTTTTTAGTATCTGTGTGTTGTTGAGTTCAAAAGTAATCGGTTCCCGGGGATGTACCGTGATTCTTTTGTCTCCATCAGAGAAAAAGCCCTGATCCGTGTTTGGAACGTAGCGAAGGTCTAGCTGAAACTCTTTGCTATTCTGATCGGTCGAACCAAGGGTTTGACGTCCATCCTCTTTCTCTATCAATAAATGTGGATAGCTAAAAATCGAGCCTCTCTTCAGACGAAGATGTCCCGCACCAAGAGATTCGGTAAGCACAAAATCAAGCACAAAAAAATTCTTGCGTTTTACGTGCTTTTCTGCAACAGGATTGTCGTTCAGATACACGACCGTGGGGTTATTCGTACTAGACAACGCTATGCCCGTAACGCGTATCGTGTCTCCTTTTTTATATTCTTTAGGGCTTACCGTGATAACAAAGGGAGGCACAAGGATAAGGACAAACTGGAGGACATAGATAAAGAGTACCGCTCCTACACCGAGCAATATGTATTCTACTATCTTTCTCTGTGAAATCTTCATGCTGTTTCTGTAAAATATTCATTCTTTTTTTGTAAAATATTCATTGCTTTTGTTTCTACCGTATTGAATTATACAACAAGAGTACGTTATTATTCTATTATATGGGATTTCTTGAAGCATGTGAACGACACAAAATAACTATTTCTCGGATGCACCCCTTGCACTCTCTTACTGCCTTTCAGACAGGTGGGGCGGCAGAGTACTACGCAACCCCGAGCAGCGAAGAAAAAGTGCAAGCCCTGCTTCGGCTTGCACATCAGCACTCTCTTCCTCTTACCGTGCTCGGTGGTGGCACAAACGTGGTGGCACCAGATGGAACCTTAGCCGGGCTCGTGCTTTCGCTCTCTTCTTTGACAAAAATCACGTACAAAGAAGACATCGTAAGCGTGGAAAGTGGGTGTCCAGTTCGTACCCTTGCCTGCCTTCTTGCAAACAAAGGGAAAAAGTGCATAGAGTTTCTCTACGGTATGCCCGGGAGCATTGGAGGAGCCTGCTGGATGAACGCCCGTTGCTACGGAAAAGAGATGAGCGAATGCATCGTCTCGGCCAGAGGATTCTCCTTCGAAGGAGAATCCTGGCACTACGATGCTCGAGAGAGTGACTTTTCGTATAAGAAGTCCCCCTTTCAGTCGCAAGAGGTCGTAATTACCGAATGTGATCTTCGCCTTTCTTCCGAATCATCAATAACGCTATGGACAGAGATGCTTGATCATGAAATAGACAGAAGATCAAAGGGGCATTATCTTGCTCCGTGTGCAGGGTCAGTGTTTAAGAACAACCATGCATTTGGACAGCCAACGGGAAAAATTCTTGATGGCTTCGGTTACAGGGGAAAGTCGCAAGGCACGGCAGCGGTTAGCCCGTTTCATGCGAACATTATTATTGCAAAAAAAGATGCTTTATCAAAAGACATATACACACTATCATTAGACATGAAAGAACGAGTAAGACAACGACTCGGGTATGTGCTTGAGCATGAAATAATTTTTCTTGGAGAGAGAGAGCAGTGGAACTAAAATATAGCAAAAGAAAAGAAAAATTACGGCAAGAAAATCAAGATAGGAGAAATTCTCTATGATCGATGCTTCGATTGATGCTACGACTGATACAGCGACCGACACGGCAGCTATCCTTACGCAACTTATCAGGGAAGAAAGCCCCAAAGCGTGCGAGCGTTTTCTCTCGCTCGAACTAAGCCAGCAGGAGGAACTACTCTTTCTTCTTGAACCACAGATACAAGAATCCCTGCTCTTAGAGCTTGCACGAAAAAAGCAAATTCAAAGCTCCATAGAAAACATGAAGCCAGACGATCTTGTCGACCTGTTTCAAAACATGGGAATCGATGCAAAGCACGAGATATGGAACGCTCTTTCGGAGGAAGCAAAAAAAGTAACGAAATACCTTCTTGCCTTTGACTATGACGATGCAGGCGGCATCATGACACCCCAGTACGTCGAGGCTACCCCTTCCACCACCGTAAAGAAAACCATAGAAATCATTCGAACAAACATTGACGAGGTCGAAACCATTTACTACATCTATGTGGTTGATCGTGTTGGAAAATTGATGGGGATAGCGTCCCTTCGTGATCTTATGAGAAGAAAAGACGATACCACACTAGAAGAGTTTATGACCTGCGACTACCACTATGTAAATCAATACACCGATCAAGAGGACACTGCTCGTCTTCTGAAGGAACACGACCTCCTTGCCATACCCGTACTAGATAAATATCATAGACTTTTGGGTATTGTAACCATAGACGATGCGGTTCAAATTATCGAGGAAGAATACGAGCAGGACATACTACACATTAGTGCCATACAAAGCGAACCTGGCAGCAAATCCTATCTAAACAGATCCTTCCTAAAACATTTCCAGTCTAGAGTTCCTTGGCTCATACTCCTCCTTCTTGCAAGCACTTTTACCTCGAACGTAATCAACTGGTTCTCTTCGTTCATTAGTAGCTCAACTTTTCTTGTTCTATTCATACCCGTAATTACCTCCACGGGAGGCAATACCGCTGTTCAAAGTTCGGCGCTTATTATCCGTGGGCTTGCAAAAAACGAGCTTTCGTTTAAGGACCTACTCCAAATAGTGTCTAAGGAACTTCTTGTGGCCCTAGCCCTCGGAATCTGTCTTGGCACCCTTATCGTGATACTAGGGATCTATGTCCCTCCGATTATTCCCTTAAACGAAGGAATTGCACTCGGCATATCTTTGTTATTCATCGTACTGTTCTCCGCGATTTTTGGCATCTTCGCCCCTCTTGTTATCTCACGATTTGGCTTCGATCCCACCGTGATTGCTTCCCCCCTTATCGCAACGATAATCGACATCGTTGGTCTATCTCTTTATTTCTCCATAGCTCGATTTGTCCTGAAGATCTAGGTGCTCCACGAGTGCAACACAAAAAGCTCCCATGCTTTCCGAGAGTCTCTGCATGGCAGCGGAAAAATCAAGAGCCTTAGCGTCCGACACGCTGTCGAGAACAAAGGAAAGCACCACTATGGGAATCTTGCATAGCGAGGCAGCATGGAACACAGCAGCGTTTTCCATATCAACAAGCACGGGAAGAGAACTTTCCTGTTCTTCTTGTATTTGTTCTAAGCAAGATGACAGATGGGGAGGCAGCTCGTAGACTACAGCTCCCTGCGTGACCAGCTTCCCAAACACAC
>JACSEG010000077.1_pt1 | contig 18652 bp, 4 predicted proteins | sample 8225521 | NCBI WGS metagenome assembly JACSEG01 (sample SAMN15705060, study PRJNA637333) | viral metagenome | isolation source: viral RNA from sea star tissue | host: Pisaster ochraceus | place: USA:Santa Cruz | collected 2018
AGCAAGGCACGGTAGACAACGTGCACGTAGAAGTCAGCGATGCTGACACAGGCAAAATAGAAGTGAGCGGTAGCATTACCGTAGACACAACCAATTATGGTTACGGGGGCGGACTTTTTGGTCGTGCCGGAACAGGTGCAACGGACACACAAGTAAAAATACAGAATACAAGCTCGGCGGTAGCGGTTTCTGGAACGGGAGCAGAATCGAATCAAATCGGTGGTCTTGTAGGAGAAACGGGTAGTGATGTTGTGCTAACAGAAAGTTTCGCGACTGGATCGGTGATGGTATCTTTGGGTGGTATTACTGGTGTAGGAGGCTTGGTGGGCTCCAATGCTGGCATGGTGACAGGTGGTAGTTATGCGACTGGATCGGTGATGGTATCTTTTGGTGCTACTGGTGTAGGAGGCTTGGTGGGTAACAATACTGGCACGGTGACAGGGTATGCGACTGGATCGGTGATGAGATCGGTGACGGGATCTTTTGCTGTTATTGGTGTAGGAGGCTTGGTGGGCGACAATACTGGTACTGTGATAGGGTATGCGACAGGAGGAATTATAATAACTGGTGCTCGTGTAGGAGGTTTGGTGGGTTCCAACGCTGGCACGGTGACAGGCTATGCGACAGGAGAAATAATAGTATCTGGTGATTATATAGGAGGCTTGGTGGGTGCCAATGATACTGGCATGGTAACAGGGTATGCGACAGGAGATATAACTGGACAAAGTAATGTAGGAGGCTTGGTGGGTGCTAATGATAGTGGCACGGTGACAGGCTATGCGACAGGAGATATAATAGTATCTGGTGATTTTATAGGAGGCTTGGTGGGTGCCAATGATACTGGCACGGTAACAGGGTATGCACGAAGTATCGTAAGACGATCCAGAGGATTCGGTACCGGTTTTGGAAAGGTAATCGGATCAGACACCAATGGAACGGTAGCCTCATACAGTTCAGGTTCTGAGAATCAGATCTACAACGGAAGAGTAGGAACAACTGTGTTGACAGGCACGACTGGACGTGACGGCACTTCGGTGACCGTTGACGACACAACAATGGAAGCGATGTTTTCTTCTAACTTTATGTTCAGTGCTGTGCTCAGTGAATGGACATGGGTAGCCGATGGCAAGTGGCCAGCGATCAACATCGGTGAAGTCAAGCTCGCAAGCGAGCAGCCGATAGAAGCAGGTGACGGCGTAATTGCGTCGGTGGATTTCGAAGGAAGACTAAACTATGAACAAGAAGAGTATGAGATTGGCTTAGGAATTGGGGGCGCTATTAAACCTGACTCCAACCCAGAAAAACTTGGCTTTGACGATAGAAACGTAAGAATAAATTATAGCCTAACACCAGATAATACTGGAACAGAGTTTTTTCCCGAGCCTGCCATAGACGGCAACGGCGTTATTACGATCGATTCGGAAACAAACGAAGGGACAGCAAGCTACACTGTACAGGCATCAGCAGATGGCTACAACATGCAGGACGAGACACTTACCATCATCGTTAAAAACGTGAGTTTAGAAGGAACCCTTGACTATCCAGAAACAGAGTATGAGTTTACGGCAGGGATAGAGGACATCATTATACCTGACTCCACTCCCGTCATACCCAATTTCGATATCAGAGACGTACGTGTACGCTACAGTATAAGTATAGCAATAGATTCTGAAATGGAGTTTGACCCTGCACCAGGCATCAAAGACAGCGGCATCATTACGATTAACCAGATCAGTACTGTAGGGGAAGCGATCTACATTGTACGGGCATCAGCGCCTGGCTACCCCGATCAGGAGGTGACGCTCACTATTACCATTGTTGAAAATCTAAACATAGGCAAAATCCGGGTGAGTACGTACTATAGTGACATGGACGAGACGACTGACTTGCTTCCTGTGGCACTTGGGCAAGCTGTAGCAGATGTCGGTATGTCCTCTATGTCGGACGACATCGCAATTCTTACTCTTTCGAATCTTACGGACGGGGATCACCTCATACATTTTGGGACTGCGTCTGGTAACTACACCGAGAGCTATTCAAAAATAGCCAGTGCTAACACCATAACGATACTAAGGTCAGAGCTCAGAGAGAACTCGTTTGTTTTTGTAGATGGAGCGGTGATAGGGATATCAGGTCCGAACATTACAGACACACAGCGTGTGGCGACGTATCGTCCATCGAACATATACACTTATCAAGAATTACAGGCAATGGGGAAAAACCTGGGTCAAGCTTACATACTAAAGAATGACATTATATTTCCTCCTCCTTCGGGAACGGACACGAGCAATTACGAGGCGGTTGGTGATAACGATACTCCGTTCACAGGAAGCTTAGATGGTGCTGGTTATGCCATAGTGGGCATAGAGATAGTAAGTATAGAGATATTAAATGAAGAGGGCATAGAGATAGAAGGCGCCGACAACTATCTAGGACTCTTTGGAGTAATGAAAGCAAGCTCGATCAATACTGTGATAGCACGGAATCTTGTACTAAGAGATTTCAAGATTACAGGGAACGCCTATGTGGGGTCTCTTGCAGGCTGGGTAAAGAAAGGTACGATAGACAACGTGCATGTAGAAGTCAGTAGTGCTGACACAGGCAAGGTAGAGGTAAGCGGTAGTATTGACGTAAGTGGAACTCTGTATGGTTACGGGGGCGGACTTCTTGGTCGTGCGGGAACAGGTGCGGGAGATCCAGAGGTAAGAATACAGAACGCAAGTTCGGTGGTAGCGGTTTCTGGAACGGGAGAAAATTCAAATCGGATCGGTGGTCTTGTAGGACATGTGGGCAGTGGTGCTATGGTGACAGAAAGTCATGCGACTGGATCGGTGATAGGAAGTAATAGGCATGTAGGAGGCTTGGTGGGTTATAATACTGGCACGGTGACAGGCTATGCGACTGGATCGGTGATAGGAGAAAATGATGTAGGCGGTTTGGTGGGCAGTAATCATGGCACTGCCATAGGCTATGCGACTGGGTCGGTGTCAATAAACTTCAGTAGTGGTGTTTTTACTTTAGGCGTAGGAGGCTTGGTGGGTTATAATATTGGCACTACCGTAGGCTATGCGACTGGGCCAGTATCAGGACCTAGTAACATAGGAGGCTTGGTGGGATGGAATGATGGCACTGCGACAGGCTATGCGACTGGGACGGTTAGAGGAAATAATAACGTAGGGGGCTTGGTGGGTTACATCGATCGTGGCACTTTGATAGGTTATGCACATGGTGCTGTCCAACGCGCAGCTGGAGGGAGACCTAACTTTGGAAAGACGATTGGTATTAGCTACGGAGGACGTAAACAGACTTATAGTTCAGCCGATGTTCCGACAGTAGCAGCTTCGCGAGGGGAAGAATTTAACGGCATCGAAGTCAGCATTGCGAGCGCAACGGAAGCTACGTTTGACGGGCTTGACTTCGGTACTGATATTGGTCAATGGACATGGTTCGAAGCCGGCAAGTGGCCTGCGATAAACATCGGTGACGAGATCAAGCCCGCTGCCGAGCAGCCGCTCACTTCGATGCCGTAAGCGGGCGGCTGCAGTGTGGGCGTGGGTCAGCGCGGGCGTGGGTCAGCGCGAGCCGGCATGCTACAGCCCGTAGACTACAGCGCGAGGCTTGCGAGCGGCGCATACTACAGCCGGCCCATACTACAGCCCGTAGACTGTAGTATGGGTGCGTAAAAAGACTCTTGAAAATATGCTATAATTACTATACTAATGCTATAATAGAGGTAACGCTGTCTAGTTAGGTGCATAGTATTTAGCCAGACCAGAGCGTTTAGCCAGAAGGAGTACTATATGACAACACACAAAGAAACTCACAACGAGCAACACAACAAAACTTACAGCAGCAAAATGCACAGCAGTAAACACAAAACCCCGAGAACAAGCGTACGCTTGTCTCTTCCTGCTTTCTCGGCTCTCCGTATGCTTGCCGTCCTTCTGCTCGGATCACTAGCACTCGCACTTGCCTGTGCTCCCGCCGTTGAGGGGAGTGGTCATTCTTCCGCTCCCGCTCCCACAGGCATAACCGAAGACGAAATGAAGAAAGAAAGCACTTCTTTTGTTGTGCGGTGGGAAACTCCCACAGGCACGACGCCAGACGCTACCCCGCTCGATCCCGAAAACATCGGCTACCGCATCTACTATCTTGCGGAAACCGCAGACCAAACTACAGGTCAAACTACAGACCAGGCAACACCGAGTGCAGAATCAATCACGAAAAATCCCGATACCCAGACCCGAGAAGTAACGGGAGTTCTCCAAGCAAGAATCATAGGACTAAAAGCAGACACACGTTATTTTGTAACGATAGCAAGTTACGACGCTCTTGCATCGGAACCAGTAGTGGAGACCGCATCGAGCGAAGTGATCGTAGCGACCACCAGCACAGCCGCATCGAAAGACTTAGACGAAAGCCTCAGCTACGGAGCAGAGGCAGAAACAACGTACGAGTTTGGCATAGGGCTTGGTGGAACTATCACACCCGATGTCACCCCGTCAATACCCGGCACCGACACCCCCGGCACAATCATACGCTATAGTTTGGAAAGAATAGACGGCACAGTGTTTGATCCCGATCTAGCCATAAACAGCAGGGGCGTTATCACGATCGACTCGACAACAAGCGCAGGGTCAGCTCGCTATTTTGTACGAGCAGAAGCAACCGACTACACTACACAAACAGTGATGCTTACCATCACCATTGCGAAAGTTGACTTCGAAGGAAGACTAGCCTATGCATCGACAGCGTATGAGTTTCCAGCAGGAACTACGCGCACCATCACACCCGATGGCACCCCGTCAATACCCGGCACCGACAGTCGCGGCACAATCATACGCTACAGTTTAGAAAAAAGCACTGGCGCAGAGTTTGACCCTATGCCAAGCATCGCCGAAGACAGAGGCATCATTATGGTCAACCCGATCAATACTACAGGAACAGCGACCTACACTATACAGGCATCAGCAGACACAGACACAGACACTTACAACGCACAAGAAGTAACGGTCACCATTACCATTGTCGTGAACCCAAACACAGGCAAGCTCCAGGTAAGCACATACTATAATAGTGAGACAACGTACACGATCCCTGTGGAGCTTGGGCAAGCCATAGCCGATGATAGCAGTACGTTCGTCTTGGCAAACGACGATGTAGTTCTTACTATTTCGGATCTTAAAGACGGGGAGCACCGCATACATTTTGGATCTAGGTTGAATAACTATGATGAGGTCTATACAAGAACAGCTACTGATGGTGTCATAACGATACTTAAGTCAGACCTCGGAATAAACAATTTTTCTTTTGCGTTCAGAGCGGTGATAGGTATATCAGGACCAGACATTACAGGCACAGAGCATATAGCGTCGTATGTTTCGTCGAACATATACGATCATCACGACCTGCAAGCCATCAGAAAGAATCTGGATCAAGACTACGTGCTAAAGAGAGACATCGTATTTCCTCCTCCTGCTGGAGAAAGTGCAAGTAACTACGAAGCAGTAGGTAGTGACAACACTCCGTTTACGGGCAGCCTCGACGGTGCAGGCTACACCATAACGGGCATACAGATAGAAAGCGCTGCCAACTATCAAGGAATCTTTGGAGTCATGGAAGCGGGTGCGGTCGAAACAGAGGCAGCGCAGAACCTTGTACTGAGAGATTTCAAGATTACAGGAAACGCCGTTGTGGGATCTCTCGCAGGCTGGATAAAGCAAGGCACGATCGACAATGTACGCGTAGAAGTCAGCAATGCTGATGCAGGCAAGGTAGAGCTTAGCGGCAATGTTGACATAAATGGAACTTTTTATGGTTACGGGGGTGGACTTTTGGGTCGTGCCGGAACAGGCGCAACGGACACACAAGTAAAAATACAGAATACAAGCTCGGAGGCAGTAGTCTCTGGAACGGGAACGAATTCGAATCAAATCGGTGGTCTTGTAGGAAGTGTGGGCAGTGATGTTGTGCTGACAGAAAGTTATGCGACAGGAGACGTGACAGGAAAGAATGGTATAGGAGGTTTGGTAGGTTCCAATGTTGGCACGGTGACAGGGTATGCGACAGGAGACATGATAGCAACTGATAATGATGTAGGAGGTTTGGTGGGTATCAATGTTGGCACGGTGACAGGCTATGCGACGGGAGATATAGTTGGACAAGGTAATGTAGGAGGCTTGGTGGGTGCCAATGATAGTGGCACTATAACAGGCTATGCACGAGGTGTCGTAAGACGATCCAGAGGATCCGATACTAGTTTTGGGAAGGTAATTGGATCAGATACCAATGGAACGGTCGGCTTATACAGTTCAGATTCTGAGAGTCAGATCTATGACGGAGGAGTAGGAATAGCTGTGTTAACAGACACGACTGGACTCAATGGCGCTTCAGTGACCGTTAACGACACGACAACGCAAGCTGCGTTTGACGAAAGGTTTGTCTTTAGCGCTGATATTGGTGAATGGACATGGGTTGCTGATGGCAAGTGGCCAGCAATCAACATCGGTGAGATCAAGCTCGCAAGTGACCAGCCGATAGAAGCAGATGACAGCGTAATTGCGTTGGTGGATTTCGACGGAAGACTAAACTATGAACAAGAAGAGCATAAGGTTGGCTTAGGACTTGGTGGCGTTATTAGACCTGACTCCACTCCAGCAAAACTCGAAATTGACAACAGAAACGTAAGCATAAGCTATAACCTAACACCAGATAATCCTGGAACAGAGTTTTTTCCCGAGCCTGCCATAGACGGTAACGGCGTTATTACGATCGATTCGACAACAAACAAAGGGACAGCGAACTACACTGTACGAGCATCAGCAGATGACTACAACATACAGGAAATAACGCTTACTATCACCGTTGTGGAATTGGATTTCGAAGGAAGACTTGTCTATCCAGAAACAGCGTATGAGTTTATGGCAGGGCTAGAGGACATCATTAGACCTGACTCCACTCCCACCATACCCAATTTCGATACCAGAGTCGTAAGTATACGCTACAGTATAGCAATAGAATCTGGAATGGAGTTTGACCCTGCACCTAGCATCGCCGAAGACAGCGGCATCATTACGATTAAACCGATCAGTACTGTAGGGGAAGCGATCTACATTGTACGGGCATCAGCGGATGATTACCCCGATCAGGAGGTGACGCTCCCCATTACCATTATCAAGAATGCAAACGAAGGAAAAATCCAGGTGAGTACGTACTATAATAACGTGGGCGAGACGACTGACTTGCTTCCTGTAATACTTGGGCAGGCTGTAGCAGACGATAGTAGTACGTTCGTCTTGGCAGACACCGATGTGGTCCTTACTCTTTCGAGTCTTACGAATGGGGATCACCTCATACATTTTGGGACTGTGGCAAGTGGAGGGGCAAATACCTACGGCAAGAGCTATATAAAAACAGTCGCTGGCGGCACCACAACGATACTAAAGTCAGAGCTAAAAGAGAACTCATTTTCTTTTGCAGATGGAGCGGTGATAGGTATATCGGGACCAGACATTGAGAGCACACAGCATGTGGCAACATATCGTTCATCGAACATATACGATCATCACGACCTGCAAGCAATGAGGAAAAACCTGAACCGAGACTATATACTGAAGAATGACATTACATTTACTCCCATGACTGACGATACTGGAACGGTCGTAAGTAATTACGAGGCGGCTGGTGATGAAGACACTCCGTTTACGGGAAGCTTAGATGGTGCTGGCTATGCCATAGTGGGCATAGAGATCGTAAGCTCGGAAAACTATCAAGGACTCTTTAGAGTAATGGAAGCAAGCTCGGTCGATACAAAGGCAGCACAGAATCTTGTACTGAGAGATTTCAAGATTACAGGGAACGCCTATGTGGGATCTCTTGCAGGCTGGATAAAGAAAGGCATGGTGGACAATGTGAACGTAGAAGTCAGCAATGCTGACGCAGGCAAGGTAGAAACAGGTGGTAATTATGGCGGAGGGCTTCTCGGTCTTGCAGGAATAAATGAAGGAGGCACAGAGGTAAGAATACAGAACACGAGCTCAGCGGTAGCGGTTTCCAGGACGGGAGCAAATTCGAATCAAATCGGTGGTCTTGTGGGACAGACAAACAATGATGTTGAACTGACAGGCAGTTCTGCGACTGGATCAGTGACAGGAAATAATAGAGTAGGAGGCTTGGTGGGATCGAATCAAGGCTATGCGTCAGGCTATGCGACTGGGTCGGTGACTGGAACTAGTATTATAGGAGGCTTGGTGGGTTCCAATTATAACAATGGAGTGGTGACAGGCTATGCGACTGGAGACATGATAGCAACTGATGATGATGTAGGAGGCTTGGTGGGTTTCAATGCTGGTACTGTGACAGGCTATGCAGAAGGAAACGTGACAGGAAGGAGTAATATAGGAGGCTTGGTGGGTTGGAATCAAGGCACTGCGACAGGCTATGCGACTGGGTCGGTGACAGGAGCATATGGTGTAGGAGGCTTGGTGGGACGGAATAATAGTGGTACTTTGATAGGTTATGCACGAAGTGTCGTGCAACGAAGCAGAGGATCAGAGCTTTCTTTTGGAAAGACGATTGGTCTTAGCTTGGGGGGAAGTGTGAAGACCTATAGTTCAGCCGATGTTTCGATATTCGTAGCCATGCAAGGGGAAAAATTTAACGGCATCGAAGTGAGCATTGCGAGCGCAACGGAAGCTACGTTTGACAGACTTGACTTCGGCACTGATATTGGTCAATGGACATGGGTCGAAGGCGGCAAGTGGCCCGCGATAAACATCGGGGACGAGATCAAGCCCGCTGCCGAGCAGCCGCTCACTTCGATGCCGTAAGCGGGCGCAGGATCGTAGTGCTATAGTGCGGTTCGTGCGTGTAGCGAGCTCGCGCAGATAAACACACAGAATAACTCCCCCAAAACATACTATAATAGAGGTAACGTTGTCTCGGTAAGTGGTATATCACGCTTAGTTAGACGACTATTAGCTAGGCGATAGCGTTTAGCCAGAAGGAGTACTATATGACAATCCCCCCAAAAACTCACAACGAGCAACACAGCAAAACTTACAGTAGCAAAACTTACAGTAGTAAAATGCACAGCAGTAAACCCAGAAACCCGAAGACAAGCATGCGCTTGGCTCTTCCTACTTTCTTGGCTCTCCGTATGCTTGCCGTCCTTCTGCTCGGATCACTAGCACTCGCGCTTGCCTGTGCTCCCGCCGATCCAAACGCAGGCAAAATCCGGGTGAGTACGTACTATAGTAATGTGGGCGAGACGACTTACTTGCTCCCTGTGGTACTTGGGCAAGCTGTAGCAGATGATAGCAGTACGTTCGTCTTGGCAAACGACGATGTGATTCTTACTCTTTCGAATCTTGCGAATGGGGATCACCTCATACATTTTGGGACTGTAGCAAGTGGAGGGGCAAATACCCATAGCGAGAACTATATAAAAACAGTCGCTGGTGGTACCATAACGATACTAAAGTCAGAGCTAAAAAAGAACTCATTTTCTTTTGCAGATGGAGCGGTGATAGGTATATCGGGACCCGGTATTACAGACACGCAGCATGTGGCAACGTATCGTCCATCGAACATATACGATCATCACGACCTGCAAGCAATGAGGAAAAACCTGAACCGAGACTATATACTGAAGAATGACATTACATTTACTCCCATGACTGACGATACTGGAACGGTCGTAAGCAATTACGAAGCGGCTGGTGATGAAGACTCTCCGTTTACGGGAGGCTTAGATGGTGGTGGCTATGCCATAGTGGGAATACAGATAGAAAGCACGAGCAACTATCAAGGACTCTTTAGGGTAATGGAAGCAAACACGGTCGATACAAAGGCAGCACAGAATCTTGTACTGAGAGATTTCAAGATTACAGGGAACGCCTATGTGGGATCTCTTGCAGGCTGGATAAAGAAAGGCACGGTGGACAAAGTGAACGTAGAAGTGAGTGTACCTGATACGGGCGGCTATGTGACAGGAACTGGTGACCATGTAGGCGGCTTGGTGGGTTCCAATGATGACATGGTGACAGAAAGTTCTGCGACTGGATCAGTGACAGGAAATGATTACATAGGAGGATTGGTAGGATCAAATAGTGGTGATGTGACAGGCTATGCGACTGGATCGGTGAAAAAAACCACCAGTGATTTCGCAGGAACAGCAGGCACAGGAGGATTGGTAGGATCAAATAGTGGTACTGTGACAGGCTATGCGACTGGGTCGGTAATATCAGATGGTAATGCGGGAGGCTTGGTGGGCTACAGTTCTGGTACTGTGTTCGGTTATGCGACTGGATTGGTGACAGGAAAGAACAATGCAGGAGGCTTGGTGGGTCGCAATGATGGCACTATGACAGGGTATGCAACTGGATCGGTGATGGGAGTTAATACTGTAGGAGGCTTGGTGGGATGGAATCATCGTAATGGTACTTCGATAGGTTATGCACGAAGTGTCGTGCAACGAAGAAATGAAATGAATAGTAGTTTTGGAAAGACGATTGGTTTTGTCTCAGCGGGAGGAAGTGAGAAGACCTATAGTTCAGAATCCGAGAGCCAGGTCTACGACGAAGCTAACGGGATGATCGCGTTGACAGACAGGGCCGGAGTCGATGGCGACTCGGTAACCGTTGATGTATCAACAACTCAAATGGCATTCGCTGATTTTACCTTCGGCACTGATATCGGTAAATGGACATGGGTCGAAGACGGCAAGTGGCCCGCGATCAACATCGGTGACGAGATCAAGTCCGCTGCCGAGCAGCCAGTGGATCCGTAGCGCGCGTGGGATCGTAGTGCTATAGTGCGGTTCGTGCGTGCAGCCAGCTCGCGCAGATAAACACACAGAATAACTCCCCAAAAATGCTAGAATAACACTAGAATAACACTAGAATAGCAGTAGTTTTTCGTATCGAAAAAACATGTAGTGTGCTATGCTATATTATATTATAAGTAGTAAGAGCTATATATAGCCGTACAAGGGAGCATTTATGACAACATACAAACAACATAATAGGTGTAAAGAAAAACACAGCAAAAATCACAGCAAACCGAGAACTTTGAGAACAAGCATGCGCTTGGGTTCTCTGGTTTCCCCGATTCTCCTTATGCTCGGGTTCTTACTACTCGCGCTTTCCTGTGCTCCCGCCGTTGTGATCGATGAAGGCGTGAAAAAAGAGCTGACTGCTCCAGGAGCTCCCACAAGGCTAGTCGTAGACGAAACGAATACAGGAAGCACTTCTTTTATCGTTCAGTGGGTCGCACCTGCGAACACAGGCACGAAGGCAGACGGTACCGCATTTAGCTCCAAAGAGGTTAGCTACCGCATCTATTATCTTGCGGGAACCGCAGACCAGGACGTGCCCAGCGCAGAATCAATCAAGCAAAATTCCGATACCAAAACCGAAGAAGTAACGGAAATGCTCCAAGCAAGCATCACAGAGCTAGAAGCGAACACCCGTTATTTTGTAACGGTAGCGAGTTACATTACTCTTGCAACGCAGCTAGAAACACTATCGGGCGAAGTAATCGAAGAAAGCACCAAAAACGATTCCACTGCTCCCGGAGCCCCCACAGGGCTCGCTGTAGTCGATGCGAGTACAGAAAGCACTTCCTTTATCGTTCGGTGGGACGCACCTGTGAACACAGGCACAAGACCAGACGGTACCGCACTCGAGCCTTCGGAGATTGGCTACCGCATCTATTATCTTGCGGGAACCGCAACCCAGGACATGCCCAGCGCAGAATCAATCAAGCAAAACCCCGACACCAAAACCGAAGAAGTAACGGAAGTGCTCCAAGCAAGAATCACGGGACTAGAAGCAAATACCCATTATTTTGTAACGATAGCAAGTTACGAAGCTCAACCATCGGAGCCAGTAGTAGTGGCAGTATCGAGCGAAGTGATCGTAGCGACCACTGGTGAAGCCACACCAGACTTAGACGGAAGCCTCAGCTACGGAGCAGAGGCAGAAACAACGCACGAGTTTACCATAGGAGTTGGAGGTAGCATTATGCCTACCGGCACCCCAGCTATACCCAGTGATGGCACCCCCGGCACAATCATAAGCTATAGGTTGGAAATGATAGACGGCACGGTGTTTGATCCCGAGCTAGGTATAAACGAAAATGGCATCATTACGATCGACCCGACAACAAACGTAGGGACAGCCCGCTATTTTGCACGAGCAGAAACGACAGATTATGCCATACAAACAGTGACGCTTAGCATTACCGTTAATAAAGCGAACTTCGAAGGAAGCCTAAGCTATGGAACAGAACCAGAACCAGAGCACGAGTTTAGCATAGGAATCGGTGGTAGCATAGAACCCACAGGCAACTTAGCAAAATCTAGTGCAGACACCAGAGACGTAAGCATACGTTACAGTATCACAAGAAGAGACGGCACGGAGATTAAACCTGGGCTAGCTATAAACGAAAACGGCATCATCACGATCGACCCGACAACGGCCGTAGGGACAGCCCGCTATTTTGCACGAGCAGAAGCAGATGGTTATACTACACAAACAGTGACGCTTACCATTACCGTTAATAAAGCGAACTTCGAAGGAAGCCTAAGCTATGGAACAGAACCAGAACCAGAGCACGAGTTTGGTGTAGGGGCTCGTGGCATCATTACGCCCGAATCCACTCCATCCACACTCGACACCGACACCAGAAACGTCAAAATAAGCTATATTTTGGAAATAATAGACGGTACAGTGTTTGATCCCGAGCTAGGCATAGACGACAGTGGCGTTATCACGGTCAACTCGATCACCACTGAAGGAATGGCGACCTACACCGTACGAGCAGAAGCAGACGACTATAACCCGTTGGAAGCAACACTCAGCATTGTCATTGTCACGAATCCAAACGCAGGCAAAATTCAGGTGAGCACATACTATAGCAATGTGGGCGAGACAACAGACGTAATTCCTGTATCACTTGGACAAGCTGTAGCCGATGACAGCACGCTTTTGTTTTCTTTAACAGATTCTGATGTAATCCTTACTCTTTCGAATCTTACGAACGGGGACCACACCATACATTTTGGAACTTCGCCTAGCACCTATAGCGGGAGCTATCCGAAAATGGCTGTTGATCAAACCATAACAATACTAAAGTCAGAACTCGCAACGAACTCGTTTTCTTTTACAGAGGGAGCAGCGATAGGCATATCGGGACCCGATATCTCAAGCACACAAAATGTGGCTACGTATCATCCCTCGAACATATACAATCATCAAGATCTACAGGCCATGAGAAAAAACCTAGAAGGATCGTATAGACTAAGAAACACCATAGTATTTACAAGCACGAGTGCAAATAATTATGAGGCAGTAGGTGATGAAGGCACTCCTTTTACAGGAAGGCTTGATGGTGCAGGCTATGATATAACAGACATACGGATAGAAAGCACGAGCAACTACCAAGGACTCTTTGGAGTTTTGGAAGCAAACACGGTCGATACAATATCAGTACAGAATCTTACACTGAACAATTTCAAAATCACAGGAAGGGCCTATGTGGGTTCTTTGATAGGTTGGATGAAACGAGGCACGGTGGACAATGTACACGTGGAAGTCAGCAATTCTGGCAGAGTAGGAATAAACGGTAGCGTTGTCATAGATACAACGAATCGTGGTTACGGAGGCGGACTTATAGGGTATGGAGGAAGTTTAGAAACAACGAACATACAGGTAAGAGTACGAAATACGAGCTCAGCGGTGGCAGTTTCTGGAGAAGGAGTAGATTCAAATATAATTGGTGGTCTTGTGGGAGGGGTGGGTACTGATACCACGCTGACAGAAAGTTATGCGACCGGAGACGTCACAGGAAATAATGAGGTAGGAGGTCTTGTAGGGTTCAATGCGGGCACTGTGTCAGGCTATACGACTGGATCGGTGACAGCAAGAGGTGATAATGTAGGAGGCTTAGTGGGGCATAATGATGGCACTATGTCAGGGTATGCGACCGGAGACGTGACAGGAGTTAATATTGTAGGAGGCTTGGTGGGATCGAATCCAGGCTATATGACAGGCTATATGACAGGAACAGTGACAGGAAATGAGTTTGTAGGAGGCCTAGCAGGCTCGTTAGGGAGTGGGAATAACCCTAGTGGCGTTGTAACAGGCTATGCACGAGGTATCGTGAGACGAAGCAGTGGTGGAACGAGTCTTTTTTTAGGAAAGACAATCGGGGTGATCGGAGGATCGACAAGCCCACACATGACCTATAATTCTTCGCTATTCGAGAGTCAGATCTATGACGGAATCACAGGAAAAATCGCGTTAGCGAACACGAAAGGGGAAGATGGCACTGAAATTGTCATTAATGAATCAACAACGCAAGCGGTGTTTCCTGGGCTTGCTACTGGAACAGAATTTGGTGAATGGACATGGGTAGCTGACGGCAAGTGGCCAGCGATTAACATTGGCAGTGCCAAGCCTGCGAACGAACAGCCACTGGCCCCCTGTATTTTTGCTGAAAGCATCATAGTCATAGATCAATGTCAAACAATATTTAAGTTATCTTCACTGCAAATAAGCTCGTATTATAGCACGGAAGCAAGCACAGCTCCTGTAGAATTTGGACAGGCCTTAGAAGATAGTGGTGAGTTCGCCTTAGCAGACGATGCTATAGTACTTACTATCACAGGGCTTACAGACGAGGAGTACACCGTACACTTTGGGCCAAGTGCAGTCAACTATAGTGGAGAGAGCTATGCAAAGACAGATACTGGTGGCACCATAACAATATCGAAATCAGAACTAGCGGACAATTCTTTTGCTTATACAGATGGAGCGGGGATAGGCATAGCGAGCTCGACTATTAACGGCATACTGCATGTAGCTACGTATCGTCCATCGAACATATACACTCGGCAAGATCTACAAGCCATGAGGAAAAACCTAAACCAAGACTATGTACTAAAGAAGGATATCGAGTTTGTTTCTATGGATGACGGCAGTGGCACGGTCGTAAGCAATTACAAGGCGACTGGTGATGAAGACACTCCGTTTATGGGCAGTCTTGATGGAGCGGGCTACAGCATAACGGGCATAGAGATAGTAAGCTCAGAAGACAACAAAGGACTTTTTGGAGTAATAGAAGCAATATCGGTCAGTGTTTTGGCAGCACAGAATCTTGTGTTGAACGATTTCAAGATAGCGGGAAATGCTGTTGTGGGATCCCTCGCAGGCTGGATAAAGAGAGGTACGGTAAAAAATGTAAGCGTAGAGTTCAGTAGCGTCGATGCAGGCAAGGTAGACATTAGCGGTGATATTGCCGTAGGTACAGAAAATTATGGCTATGGAGGAGGTCTTCTTGGTCGTGCAGGAACAGGTGCAACGGGCACACAGGTAAAAATACAGAACACGAGATCAGTAGTGGCGGTTAACGGATTAGGATTAGAATCGAGTAGAATTGGTGGTCTTGTAGGAAGTGTAGATAGTGATGTTGAGCTGACAGAAGGCAAAGCGATAGGAAGCACAAAAGGAGTTAGTTCTGTAGGAGGCTTGGTGGGTTTCAATGAAGGAACTGTGACAGAAAGTTCTGCGAGTGGATCGGTAAGAGGAAGTAGGTATAGCACAGGAGGCTTGGTAGGCAGCAATGCTGAAGCTGGCACGGTGTCAGAAAGTTCTGCGAGTGGGTCGGTAAGAGGAGCTTCTAATAATGTAGGAGGCTTGGTGGGCAACAACAGGAACAGCAGTAGTACGGTGTCAGGTTCCGCAACAGGAAGGGTGAGAGGAGATGTTCATAATGTAGGAGGCTTGGTGGGTCACAGTGCTGGCACAGTGTCGGGTTTCGCGGAAGGAGATGTGACAGGAGGTGGTAGAAGTGTAGGAGGCTTAGTGGGATGGAATGAAGGCACGGTGACAGAAGGCTCTGCGATTGGAGTGGTGATAGGACACAGCTATAGCACAGGAGGCTTGGTGGGCACCAATGCTGACTCCGGCACGGTGTCGGGCTTCGCGACAGGAAACGTGACAGGAACTGATAATAATGTAGGAGGCCTAGTGGGCAACAATAGAAACAGTGATGGCATGGTGATAGGCCATGCCACAGGAAACGTGACAGGATTGGCGTCAGGAACTGCTAATAATGTGGGAGGCTTTGTGGGTAACAATGCTGGTACGGTGTCAGGGTATGCGACTGGAGACGTGATAGGAGAACGTGATTATACAGGAGGCTTAGTGGGATGGAATGAAGGCATGGTGACAGAGGGTAGTTATGCGAGTGGAAACGTGACAGGAATTAATAGGGTAGGAGGCTTGGTGGGACAGAATGGTGGCACAGTGATAGGTACCGCGACTGGAGCGGTAACAGGAAGCGGTACTGACGTAGGAGGCTTGGTGGGTAACAATGTTGACTCCGGCACTGTGTCAGGTTCCACGAATACAGCGGTAATGGGAAGCGGTACTAACGTAGGAAGCGGTACTAACGTAGGAGGCTTGGTGGGTAACAATGCTGGTACTGTGTCAGGTTCCGTGGCTGGAGATGTGACAGGAGTCGGTAATAATGTAGGAGGCTTGGTGGGACTGAATAGTGGCATGGTGTCAGAGGGTAGCTATGCGAGAGGAAACGTGACAGGACAGAATGAAAACACAGGAGGCTTGGTGGGACAAAATAGTGGCACAGTGACAGGTTTTTTTGCGAATGGATTAGTGACAGGAATCAAGATTGTAGGAGGCTTGGTGGGACTGAATAGTGGCATGGTGTTTAAGGGTAGTTATGCGACTGGAGACGTGATAGGAGAACGTGATTATACAGGAGGCTTAGTGGGACTGAATGATGGCACGGTGACAGGTAGCTATGCGGAAGGAAACGTGACAGGAGTTTATGATGTAGGAGGTCTGGCGGGACAGAATAAAGGTAATATATCAGAAAGTTATGCGACTGGAGACGTGATGGCAGACGGTAGTCGCGTAGGAGGCTTGGTGGGTAGCAATAAAAGAACTGTGCCAACCGACCCCGATTTTGTGACAGGGTATGTGACAGGGTATGCGACTGGAGACGTGACAGGAAGCAGTAGTAATAGTAGTTATGTAGGAGGCTTGGTGGGTAGTAATACCGACTCCGGTTCTGTGACAGGGTATGCGACTGGAGACGTGATAGGAGCCTATAGGGTAGGAGGTCTGGTTGGTTATATCAACAATAGTGATTACATTACCACAGTAGGCTATGCGACAGGAAACGTGACAGGAGACGAATACGTAGGAGGTTTTATAGGTTTAAATGACAACCAATCTAATTCCTTTACGCGAGGTTATGCACGAAATGTCGTGAGACGAGGAACCGGACCGGAAGTTTCTTTTGGAAAGACAATTGGAAACGGGAGAGGTAGAACTTATAGTAGTTCAACATCTGAGAGCCGGGTCTACGATGGGAAAACAGGAACAACTGTGTTAGCGGGCACGACTGGAGCTGATGGAGACTCGGTGTCTATTGCTGGTGCAACGAAAAATACGTTTAGTAACCTTACTTTCGGTACTGATGTAGGTCGATGGACGTGGGTAGGCAGTGGCAAGTGGCCTGCGATTAACATTGGTGACGTCAAGCCCGCTGCCGAGCAGCCAGTTAACTAGTGATCCACCCCTAGCGGGCGGCCCCGCGACTACCACAGCCCGTAGACTGTAGTGCGGGTTTGCGCTGCCCTGGCGTGAGTCGTCGCGAGCCTGTAGTGCGCGTGCGTGCGCACCACAGCCCGTAGCACAGATCACGACTATAGCTCGCATTATAGCCCGTCAATGTCCCCCCTAGAAACCTTGATTTGCTATATACTAAGTGTATGGAAAAAGAAGCAAAAAAGAATCTAAAAAAACAAAAAAAGCTTGAATCTAAAAAACTCAAGAAGCAAAAAAAACTAAATCTAAGCCTTGTCTTGGGTATCTTGCTGATAGCCCTAGGGACATATCTTTTATCGGTAGAAATATTTCCGTCACTTGCACAATTGAACAATCTATTGTTGCTTTTTGCAGGCATATATTTCATAATCTGTTCCTTTTACTTTAATCTCAACAGAATCTACTTGTTTGTTGGGCTTGTGTTGACAACGATTTGGGCAAGTTCTCTCCTCAGTATCTATATTCAGGGAGGGATTTTAATCTGGAGTGTGATATTGTTTTTCTCGGGACTTCTTGTTCTTGGTGTTACAGTGCGAATCCACAAAAACAAAGAGCAAAGTGTTCTGAAAAGTCGTGTTTTCTATATTTCGATAGCGCTCATCTTATTTGCTATATTTCTTCTTTTGAGTAGTTTCAATATCTTTTCTTTTGAACTGATTTGGCCGATTCTTAGAGCGATTATCATTGTACTCATCGGTGTTTCCATCATTCATCGGAGGATGGCACCAAAGAGTCGAGAAGACAAGACTCTTCGAGCAGAAAAAGTAGAAGAAAATGATGACGATGAAGCAGAAGAAGAGGAAGAAGAATCAGAAGAAGAGCAAGAAGAAATAGTAAAGGAAGTAAAGAAGGCGAAGAAAACGACTACAAAGAAGCCTTCTCCTAAAAAGGAGCCAGCAAAGGCAAGCCCTTCCAAGGCGAAAAAGTAACGACTCGCTAGGCTGCCCGCCTGCCACATGCGTGCAGGCGGGTGCCACAAGCGTGCACTCGCCAGCTACCGCAGACCCCAAACA
>JACSEG010000078.1_pt1 | contig 18629 bp, 11 predicted proteins | sample 8225521 | NCBI WGS metagenome assembly JACSEG01 (sample SAMN15705060, study PRJNA637333) | viral metagenome | isolation source: viral RNA from sea star tissue | host: Pisaster ochraceus | place: USA:Santa Cruz | collected 2018
GTTGGGTGTGTTTGGTTTTGTGCATAGGATTCTTCAATATTTTTAACAGTCTCTTTACCCCATTGATAAAGGGATCTAAAAGTTTCTAAATATTGAATTCTCAAAGCTTTTAATTCTTCTTTCGATAAGAGTGGTTTATACATTGTATCCAATTCTTTTAGATGATTATAGAATTCTTGATATTCTATAACGTTAGGAGAATAATCTCGAATCATATTATTTATAATCTTCTTTTCTTCACGAGTCAAACTAAAGTCTTCCTCAAGTCCAAAGGAAAACATAACCGGGAAGAGTAAACCTGCTAAAACCAATATTTTCATTTTCATAACTACTCCTTTTTAATATTTAAAATAAACCCCCAGTGAGCATTTACTCTCACTGGGGGAAGCCAGGAAATAACTTCTTGTTGCGAAACTACGCTGTAGAGGTTATTTAAGGGGGCCTGGCCTACGAATACTGCTACTAATGCCATCCAGGCCTTGGCCGTGACGGCCAGGGCCTGGACTACTACCCTTACGGAAGGGTTTACACTGGAGGGTGAACGGCATCATACACATAGACATAGGCGTATTATATGTTCCGATACCCCCCCGCAGAGGTATGTGTTACAATAGTTAGGAAGGCTTGCATTAAAAAAGTACTTATGGTACAATGCTTATTGTAATTGTAGCGCATACCTCTGCGGGGGGGTATTATCGGCAACAAGGAAGCTTAAAGATATTTCTTTAAGTGATCTCAGTAATCCCTTCGTTTTTACAATTTGTTTTAACGAAGGGATTTTTTTATGGTTCGTCTGTAAACAAGAAAAATTGATCAGGTTTTTTAATGCACTGTGATTTTTCAACGGGTCTATTTCCATAAAAACTAAGGGTCATTCCATATTGCTTGTCGGTAATGAGAAAAAAAGATGTCTTTCCCCTGTCTGGAGTACAACTACCTATGCGTTGAGCCGTTGCTCGTGCAACGTCTATAGTAGGAAAATGTCGCATGTATACAGATAGCTGCACTTGCATAAAATTTTCTTCGAGCAGCATGTTTCTAAATTGGGTGTAGCGGCGTACTTCTACCTTATGCTTGGTGGGGAGATCGAATATTACCAATAACCACATAATACGCCACCCATTGCCATGCACATCGCCCATATTAGCCTACATGTCTCATATAATGTGAAAATTCGTATTCACTTTCGCCATCCAGGGATGGTAAAATCAATGAAGCCTTTGTATCTTCAAGTGCACGGCATAAACTCTGTACCACCATTTCCATAGCAGAAATACTTCTATATGTTTTGCCTTGCATGGGCACAGAAGAATCTAGCACCTGCAACAACTCTCTCCTCACACTGGCATTAAAAACCTGCTCTTGTGCAGATTGAAACACATATCGCTCTACTATAAAACGGAATGGCTCCATCATATCTTCTACAAGATTAAACGGGTTGTCTTTACGACAGTGTCCAAATCCAAACGAGAGATGCAGACCATAGCTGGTGAGCACACGCGCCATGGCAGCCCGTACTATTGCAAAACCATAATTGAGTGCGCTATTAATAGCGTCCGTTGCCCCTTGTTTGTGCCGAATGAAATTCTTACCAAACAGCGCACCCCAATACACTCGTGCAGCCTTCGCTTCCACCATGGTGCTATCGCCGGGCAGTACTTGCAATGCGTACTCGTACAAAACATCGGCATTCTTGCACTGCAATGCCTGGAGGGTATCTGCCTGTGTGCTTATTCTCGATTTGACAAGTAACTGCCACCACTTGTGTGATATCTCCGTATTGAGATGTCGCGCCTGTGACATACTTCGCCGCGCCTGTTGGTTGTTATAACTATGGGGCAGGCACATCATGGCAGGCATGTGCCGTTCATCAGAAACGAGAACTACGGTATTTGCCTTACTGCATGCCTGCAGTACTGCATGAGAAAGACGTATGGCAATGCTATCGAGGTACAGCACCGCAATATCTGCAAAGGCAAAAAAGTGCTCTTTATTTTGCACGCATATTTTTAATCGCTTTTTGTCTACTGAAAGAGTTGCATTCTGCTCAAGTACTACAATCTGATGAAGACTCATGTGTATTCATACTATCGACAATATTCTTTCTGCTCTTTATGAGTTGTATATTCACAATTTTGTTTGTTCCAAAATCCTGTATCAGCTCCTTTGGTGCGGCACCATATGTCATCGTCTCGGTGGTTTTGATACACTTTAACATATTCTGAGATGCCACCAATTTCTTTACTACGTAATATTCTTTACTTTTGCGGTCGTAGATTATGTCGTTTTTATATATGCGCACAATTGCGTCATCGTTCTTCAATGCTGTTTGATAGTTCTTGGTCCAATAGACGTGGTATGGAACAGGTTTATACGTGGGTTTTCCACTATCATCCTGCCTTATTTCAAAGCATGCATAGCCATTATTGTTTAACACATGTTTGTGTTCTTTATTCCAGGCATCATGTACAGTAATACATTTGTCATAATCTGCATTGTAGTGTCCAATAGCGCTTGAAACTTTATGATATACGCGCACCGATTTAACTTTGTTCCTGGTATTGGCGGGGTAAAAAATGCCATCATCGTGATTAGTGCCACATAGTGCGTGTTTACATCGTTCTATTTCTTTTTGTTCTTGTAAATTTTTATATCGTGTTTCAAATTCTTCAATAATATGCTGCTTAACATGCTCCCCTGCAATGAGTTCGATATTTTTTTTGGTGGCGTCATATGTGTTAGCCGCAAGTTCTGAGAGTTTCTTGCGTCTTATAAACTTGCTCATATGCTTTTCTATCTCAGCAAGTGCATTGCGACATTTGGTTTTTTCGTTTTTTTCTGTTCTGGTGCGATAGTACTCCTCAAATTTCTCAGTTATCAGGTGACTATTTCCTCGCACAATACCTGTTTCAAGATTTTTTTTGGTGGCCTCATATGTGTCAGCCGCAAGTTCTGAGAGTTTTTCCGCATCTTTTAGTTGTAAGGTAATGCTTTTACATCTATTAATTTGTTCATCAAAAAACCCATCGATAGGCATTCTGTCAGGCTTGTGCCACACCACGTAGTTATGCAATCGTTGTTTCAACATGGAGCGGATGGTATTTTGCAGTGAAATTTTTGTTTCAAAGCCTTTAAGCCGAGAATTCTCTTTATAGTACTTCGTCGCTTTCTTAAACATGTTTCTGTCTACCAGTCCTATGACTGCAGCATCTACTGCATGGTGTCTGTGGTCGCTTCGTTTCTCATAGCGTTTTTCATAATCTTCAAATTTGTGATGCCATGAGCCAGCATGTGACCCTCCATCTTCCATTACCTCTCTCTGGCGGTTAAATACCGGCTTCCCTTCCTCCTTGCGAATATCTGCAATCAAGGTATCAAGCCCACATACCCTTCTCAAGTACGCAGTAAGGGTTCCCTTGGTAATATATACCCTGTCTTCAAGGGTTCCTTTATCGGTCCTGTCTTCAAGGGTTCCTTTATCGGTCCTGTCTTCAAGGGTTCCTTTATCGGTCCTGTCTTCAAGGGTTCCTTTATCGGTCCTGTCTTCAAGGGTTCCTTTATCGGTGGTGTTAATATTGAGCCGTCGTTTCAAGTATGCAGTGAGTTCCCTGCCTATCCATGCGGTTTCGTGGTTTTGTCGAAGTTTAAAATCTCCTTCAAGGTTATCCTTATTTTCTATTAGCAATAGATTTGCGCGTTTTTCCACAGCCTTTTTATATGCATTAAATGGCTTTGTAAGATAGCTCGGCTTTTTCATGGCATCGCTCATAGCCTTAATACTTTTGTTACTAAAGGCTTCAAGCGGGAGCTTTCCCGATTTTTTTTGGTTACATGTCTGGTGTACCACAGCTAAATTGGCATGGTTGTATTGTCCTCCATATGCCTCCGGCACAATGTGGTCTATTTCTGTTGTCTCATTCGCTATTTTTGTGACTGGCAAAGGATCGCCGCAATAGGGACATATCTTTTGTTGTTCTTGCCATAAAATGTATTTTGTGCACAGTTTATCACTTGGATTTGCTCCTGTTTTTTCAAGTTCTTTGCGTGCTTTATCGCGGGCATTTTTTTGGTTTTGTTGTACCCCTTCAATTATTTTTCGTTTTTTTTGCGAGAGTTTCATATCCCGAGAGAGTTCTACTACTACTTGTGCCGGTAGCTGTCCACCGTGCTTTTTAATGGCATAGTCAATTGCCTTTTTTGTCTCTTCCAACGCTTGCTGCACTACGCTGTCCCCTACACGCTTCAGATTATCCGCTTGCCTTTCTCTCCACCGGGGGTACTCTCTATCTCGTGCTTCATCGGGTCGGCTGCCTTCCCTCATATGCGGTAGTAGCTTTCTCAGCGCCTGCACGCTGTAGTTGGCTCGACCGGTATCAAACTTCATAGCGCGTAGTGTTTCCAGCTTTCCTTTTTCGTATAACTTTTTAATAAATGCTATTACGCTCTCATTGTTTTTCTGCGTATACGCATCACTAAAATATTCGCGTACTTCCTCGCATTCATGCCAATGCTCATTCCCAAAGAAAGATGGCTCATCGATATCGGCAATTATTTCTATAAACAACTCACGCTCGCGATCGTCTAGTTGCATATCTACTTCTTTTTCTAACTTACACAAGACGCATCGTGTTTTATTCCCCTTAAATTTGTGATCATCGTTTCCTGATTCTGTGCTTCTATCGTGGGTAAATCTATCATTGCTTATACCAAGTATGTCGTATAATTTTTTTGCAGTAATCTCTTTTTGCTGCTCAAATATTGGGCGTATTTTTTCTTTTTCCTCCTCACGTAGTTCTCGCTTTGAACGCTTCAATTCCAAATCGTTGAGAAGTTGTTCTATCCTGTACTCTTGAAAAACAGGATGAGCTCTTGAGGCTCTACGATATTCTGGCTCTAACTCGCAACTGCCTATGGTCTCTTTGTCCCACCATATGGGTCTTTGGTCGAAAAGAGCACTGTAAAATAAATCTCGCAGCGATACAGACTCTTTAGTGTTCTTTGGAAGAATGCTTTTATTGTCCTCGAAATAATGGCGATACACATGTTCTATCTTTTCATCGCACTGGCCTGTCGGCTTTAATATTGTATGGTGCCTTTCCTGTTCTTCCCATATTCGGGAAAATTCGTCTTGAAGCATGTCCCTCTGTGCATAGGTGCCTTCCTCAGATAGTTTTTTCCACGGACGGTGTGTGATTTGAGCCTTGGGGTGTGTGCTTTGAGCATCCGTTTTATATTTATATAGTAGTTGCCCCAGGGTATCGCAGTTACGATCTTGCATACGCTTTTTAACTTCATCAATATGGGTTTTAACCTTGCCATCTTCTGCTTTAGTAAATCTTCCTTCATAACCTCTATTTTTTGCCATAAGGAGAAACACCGACATTAATTGCTCAGGTGTTATTTCTTGTGTGACTGCGTCCGAGCGCCATTTGTGAACTGTTTCTTCGTCCGTTTTTTTGGTGCGATTGCGTTGTTTTTTCTGCACGTCGCGTACTTGCTCTGACGTGGTTCCGACTAATGTAAACAAATGGGCAATTTTTTTAAGCCGTTGTGCACGCCGTTTGACCTGTCTGCGCATTAATCGTTTTTCTCTTCGCAATGCTTTCTTAAGTTTGCCGGTTTTGGCATCGGCTATAGGTTCCCCAAAAACATGGACATCAATATGTTCTAATTTATCTGGCTGGTTATCTTCATTTAAGCGATAGGTAACTAACCCTATTGCGGACGTATTTATATCCAATGCCAATCTGTAATCACGCAGCATACTCATTATCACACCTCCGAAACATTACATAATCATTATGCCATAGTTTAATAGTAGTAACTACTGTAAAACCCCAGTAATGATCGGTGCCATTCGTAGAGGTTGATCAGCTGGGTCAGCATTGACGGGGGATACCTGCGATTGTGGAATTCGGTAGTTCATCCATGAAATTCATCGACCAGGCTATATCAGGAGCTGGCGGCACATCAAGCGCGTCTGCGTTCGGCCTTCTTGAGAATCGCCATAATCTGGCTGTCCGAAAATCGAAACTTTTCGGTGGAGAACTCCTCCTGCAGGATAGCAGATTCTCTATACTTGTAATATCAACCATTTTTCGAGGGGATTACACTTGAATCAGACCTTTGAAACAGTATAATTGAAGAGTACCATTGTTGCCAGGTTTTCGTGCTGTGGCTTGAATGCGATCTTTGAAATAGTAGAATTCACCTTGATGTACGTGGGGGAAATGATGTGTTGTGGATTGAATCAGATATTTGAATAGTAGAAATAACACTTCAAACATTGTTTGCCTCCGAATATCCCGGTTGTTTTTTGAAAATCCCATTATTGTTTTGCAATACGAACGGGTCGCCACTGCCTCCGGGTTAGTGGCAGCGTCGCTGCGGACTTGCTGATATGCGCAGGTCAGTTGCTCCGGTACTTCTCGGTTGTGCACTTCGTGCTGAAGGTTTCTCGGCTGTGCATTTCGTGCCGAAGGTTTTTCGGTTGTGCACTTCGTGCCGAAGGTGATGTGATTCCAAATTCAAGAGCATGCCCGTCGGCATAGTTTTGTCCTTTCGCTTGAGATCTGCGTGATCACCAAAAAACAGTGTTTGGTTTTATCATCCGGCATAGTTTTGTCCTTTCCCTTGAGATCTGCGTGATCACCAAAAAACACTGTTTGGTTTTATCATCCGGCATAGTTTTGTCCTTTCCCTTGAGATCTGCGTGATCACTGAAAAACACTGTTCGGTTTTATCATCCGGCATAGCTTTGTCCTTTCCCTTGAGATCTGCGGGATCACCAAAAAACACTGTTCGGTTTTATCATTCCTGCAGTACATCCCCGTCAGGGGTTAACCTGATTTTGAACGGGGACAATTCTTCCCATTTCTTGAAACTGGTAATGCGGTAGTAATAGGGTTCAAACTCTCTATCCAAAGTACTTTCGGTGTGTAATCGGAAGCTGTAATCGCCAGGTGACAGTTTTTGCACTCTGTAGAGATGCCGGGATATGTATTTCGGGGACAGCTTTCGTATTTTTTTGAATCCTCCTTGCAGACGAATGACAAACAAGTCGTCTTTGTGGAGAGTGGTGACTATTTTGCCTGGTTCGGGAATTTCGTAAATAGTGCGGTTATTGAGCTTTGCCTGTACCGCGTCCCAAAGGGAAAGAATATGCTCACGCAATTTTCCGTCAGGCGTTCGATACAATACAACGCAATAGTTATTTTGCGGGTCTACATATCCCTCCTTGTGAGCTGATTCCGGGTCTACATATTTCCTGTGCCACTGGCGCGCATTGCTCAGGTTTTCGCGCATGCGTACTTTCTTTATGGGGTTGCCCCTGCCATTCTCACTCTTCTTGTTCGGCATCGTTAGCCTGGAGTTGTTTTCGTCGTATAGCCATCTGGGGTCGATTTTTCCCTTTGCGCCTATGGAATAACCCTGGGTTTCCAGATAGTTGATGATAATGTTCGCAATTCCCGGATCGGCGATTTTATCCAGGGAGGTAATATCCTGGATTCTTTTTCTTACATGGTATCCGGGTTCCGCATCGTGATTCCGTTGGCGCTTTCCATACACCGTGTCTTTATGGATCTGCCCCCTTACGCCCAAGGATTTAGTGGTAAACCAGCGGCCATGTACACAGCTGTTCTTCACTACGGTTTTTACAACGTCTTTGTTCTGGCGGTGGACTACGAGGATTTTATTGATCGATCTTAGTGCGTCCTGCCTGAAGTTGCCCCATGGCAATTTAAAATGCGGACGTGGGGAGTCCTGTCGTAGCCGCTGTTTCCACCGGGCGTTGTAGGTACTGAGGTCTTTCAGTTGTTTCATATTGAGAAGCGAAATGGCAAGAGCATCTACCGCGTGGTGACGATGGTCCATCCGGCTTTTTGACGGCATGAATACAACTCCGTCGTTTTTTTGGTCGTCTTTCTGGTTGGCTTTTTGGGCGTTTTTCTGGTTGTTTTTCTGGTCGGCTTTCTGGTCATCTTCATGGAAAACGGAGCCTGCCAGTATATTTTTCCCCCTGGTTTTTTTCGGTTCGAGATTTTGTTTGGGATGGAAGCGTCCGTCACGAGGTTTACCCGCGACTACTGCGTGCACGATCCCGTCCAAATCAGTTTCAGGCAATATCACCTTGAGGCGTTCATTTACGTGGGTATGAAAATTACCAGCGGAATCTATTTTCCCGGCTATGAGTAGTTGCTGTTCGCCAATTTCCGGTTTTGGGCTGAGCATGGGCACACAATGCTGATAGCCAGTCAGGTCAAAAGATAGAACAAGGTTCAATTTGTCACTGGTATCCTGGATGGGAATGGAATATTTTCTTTTTTCAATCCAAATGTCTGCAGTTTTATTTTTGGGACGGAGGTTTTTGAGCAGCAAGTCTGCTTTGCCCAGCTTTTCCGTTTTTTCTGCTTTGCGTGGAGGGGATTTGAGGGGAACCGCTACCCGGTAATCCGCGCCGTTCAGGTAATCTCCTCCGGGTCTGGGAAGCTGTGGGTCGATGGTAAGCTGGGCGTCTATCGAATTGAAACTCAGGCTGGCGTTCTCCCCGGCAACAGACATTTTCCCCCTCAACCAGAAGAAATCGCCTGGAATATCCGGAAGCCTGGAATAATACGGTGAGAGGGACAATACGGAGCTGATTGAAAATACCATCCAGCCGACAGAATCGTATTGGTCGGGATTTATTTTAAAGCTTTGTTCCGGAGAATTGCCTGTAAAATGTTTATCGACCAGAAAGTGGCCGCCACGAGCTTTTCCCGATACGCAGATATCTTCAGAGGTTAAGGCCGGTGCCGGTAATTCCTTTTGATGTAGTTCGATAACTGTCCCGTCCTGGTTAAACACTCCCCAGTATTCTCCGCTGTTGCCTTGAAAGGGCGTTTTTACCGGAGGCGCAAGAATGGCATTGAGGCCCCACATTCTGCGGATTTTGGCCGTCAAACTACCTGGAAACACATAAACGTGATCGCATACATTTTCAAGATATGTGCGTGCCGCTTTGCTTATATAGCGCGTATCATTTAGTTGGCGCTGGAGGAATGAATCTGCTTCATATTCCTGGGTATTTACAAAGCGCTTTGCCTTTTCGTAGGGAAGAAGGTCGAAGGCCCGTTGTTTTATTGTTTCCCATTTCTCCTGATTGGACTGGTAAAATTGACAGGGCGTTCGCTCGCCCTTTCGTCCGTTTTCTTCCGCCATGCACAGTGTTTTGTTTGCCAGGCTGTCGTCCAGGGAAATGCTGTAGGGAATGATGTGCTCAACGTGAACCCTGTTATTTTTACCAAGAACATCTGTAAGTGAGAGGGACGTTCCCGTATACGGACATTGTACCGACAAGCCTTTGGCATTTTTCTGCATTTCCTTGAACAACAAATATTTTTGTATATTCTCTCTGCCGGGGCGCAGTCCAAATTGCTGAACTGTTTCCTTTGCCGCGTTATTTATGTTCTCCCGTTCCTTGTTTGCCCATTGCATGCGCCGACGCACATCCCTGGGCAGTTTTAATTCCCGTGCCAGCTCCACCTTTATTTTTTCGAATTGATCCCCGCTGGGCAAACAGGTTTTTATCAGATGATTGACAATTGTTCGAACTTCCTGGAGAGCCTGCTGCACTATGGGATTGCGCAGATTTGGCAGGGGAGGGAGAATATGCTGCCTTTCGCGTTTGATCACCGATTGGCTGTGGTGATAGAGCTTTTCACATTGTTTATCGCTGACCTGGAATTCTTCTTTGAGATATGCCACCAATGTAGCGGAAAAGTTTTTATGTCCATTGCTGTGCGGTCTATCTTTGAGCGTGGAAATAGTTTCTTTTATATGGCCTTGATTCTTGTCGTAGATTGCTGATCCCAAAACTCTCCTGATCCCGGCGAATATGACTGCATCACTATACACCATGCCTTGTTCGAAAAAAGGAATAATATTTCGAATGGCTTTTAGTGAAAGTGATGCCTGGTCTTCGCTGAGCCCTGATTCTTCGAGCAAGCGACGATTGACATCGACCCCGAGTTTCTTTTCGAGCTTCTTGTGAAGCATATCTGCGTCATCATAGAAGATGAGGTCATTCCAGATTTCATGGTACAGTGACCAATGAGGTTCAGGTTCGACTTTTGCAATTTTGCGGATGAGGCTGATTGCGGGGCAGCCCGGCTCTTTGTGATCGTCAGGGTAATTAAATGTTTCCCTGGGAAGATTCAGTGCCTGCTTTATATCTTTTACGGTAACCTTCGTCGCCTTCTTCAGCATTGTCGAAATGGCCCTGGATCGTTGGTCTGGGCACAATTTTTCGCCGCTTCCATATTCAATGCTATTGACGAATTGCAGCACGCGATAGTATTCAAATTCCGGATGCGAGATTTTGCAAACCTTTTTATCCCGTTCGTAGCGACAATTGCTCAAAAGATGCCGCTGTGTTTTTAATGGTTTCTGATAAAAAAGTATGCCGGTATCCGGATCCCCCAGGTATTCTTTTGCGGGAATGGTTTTGCTTCTGCAGACTGAGTCTCCCTCAAATGTGTATTCAATTCCCGTTTTGTCGAGATTGGCTATTTTTCGTCTAAATCTGCTGCTGCCCGCAGGCCCAAAATATCGGCATGAGTTAACGGGAATTGTCTCCCTGTCCAGTCCCAGCGATTTGGCCTGTTTGTCCCAGATTTTGTCAAACTCATCGACATACCATTTCCGCAGAGTATATCGACCCCGCAATCGCTCGCTGCCGTTGGATCGGGTTCGGAGTGCATTTAAACATTCGCCCAGTGTCGAGTATTGATCGAGCAAGTTCGCGGTTTCATCGATTCCGATAACTTCTTCTGTGCCCTTGTATAGTGCGCCGGTTTCCTTTGTTTTGCGTCCGGTTTTGAAACCCCTGTGGTGAATTATATGGTAAAAAATTCTTCCCAATTCGCAGCGGGTAACGCTACCGTTAATGGCGCGATCTCTCAGTTCGTACGGATTCTGACGAAGCCATTGGGTGAAGGCCTCGCCCTTTGGAAATTCGCGGGGTTTGCCTTTTCGGTATTTGGAGTACAGTTCAAACTCATCTTTCTTCAAAGGGCACATGTCAAGTTGGATGAGGGTGCCCAGGAGAACTATCCTTCTTTGCGCACGCCGAAACGTTTGCCTCCGTGCCTGGCGGGATTCACGCCGAACGACATTTTTGTACTGTTCAGATTTCGATCCGATTTTGTCTGCTGCACCAGGAAAAATCCTGACACCTGTCTTTATTATCTTTTTGCGCTTCTCATCAACAATAGCCCAACCTGCAGAGCTGGTGCCAAGATCTAGTCCAAGAGTTAGTCCCACGGTAAATTCCTCTATTTTGAAATCAAAAGATTCTGAATTTCGATACTATTTGACTTCCGATGCTATATGGACTATAATATCTTAATCTGATTCTTTTCACAATAAGGCTATACGCCGAAGTGCGGAAAGCACTACGGTTCTGCTTAGGCAGAACCATTTTTTTTAATATTAACTTTTGTTTGCAATTATGCATCTTTCTGGTTTATGCCAAATTGATTTTATCGCACCCAAACAGTCGGAGTTTTGGCCCAAACATGCAAAGGGCCTTTGCCGGAGACAATGAATAATCCCGGGGTAAAGACCCGAATTGTTTCTGTGTTTCAATTTTTTTCTTTTAACAACGACGGGTGAAGCTTTATTTTGCGTTCATTTGTACCTGCACCGGAGTCAGCCTGTCAGTAGTTGTGCCGTCCCCCAGTTGCCCTTTGTCATTTGCACCAACAGCCCACAGGCTACCATTGGTTTTGATAAAATACGTGTACTTGTATCCGGCGTATACGCTCTTTACATCTTTCATTATTTCTTTCGGCTTTGCCGTCACGTCATCAGTTGTGCCGTCGCCCAATTGCCCTTTATCATTTTTACCAAGACCCCATAAGCTGTCATCGGTTTTGACAAACATGCTGTGGCCATTGGCGGCTGATACCTGTCTTACCCCGGTCAGCACTTGTTCCCAAGCGTCACTTTTCTTTATACCATCAGGTCCTTCATCGCGTCCCAGAACACCGATAAAGTGTACGGTGTTAGAGTCTGTGGAGTCTGTGGAGTCTGTGAGTAACATCGTGTAGCCATATGCGGCTGATACATAGTCAGCATTGTTTATTGCTGCACTTCCTTCATCGGGTATTTTAATAATGGTTGCGCTTATCGGTGTCGACGTATCCTTATTCGCGTCATCACCTGATTGGCCATCACCTAGTTGCCCCTCAGCATTTCGACCAAAACCCCATAAGCTGTTATATTGGGTTTTGATAGTCATTGTGTGCCCACCTGCGGCGGTTGATACCTGCTTTACGTTGCCCCGTACCATCGATGGGTTCAACGTAGGAGAATTCGGGCTTATCTCAGCTGTATCACCCAGTTGCCCTTTATCATTTGCACCAGTAGCCAATAAGTCGTTATTTTTTTTGAGAATCATGGTATGTGTATCGCTGGCTGATACCTGCTTTACACCGGTTATTGCACTAAAACTACCTGTATCCAACTCTTCCATTACTGCTACCGGAGTTAATCTGTCATCAGTCGTGCCATCACCCAGTTGCCCAAAGCCATTTGCACCAACAGCCCACAGGCTGTCACCATCGGATTTTACAATCATTGTGTAAAAATCTCCGGCCTCCACGCTGGCTATATCGTCCATTACTTTTACCGGAATCAGCTGGTTAGGAGTTTTGCCAGCACCCAGTTGACCAAAGTCATTGTTACCAACAGCCCACAGGGTTTTATCGTTTTTGAGAATGAGGACATGTTTCTTTCCAGGTGATACAAAGGCTGCGTCAGTAAAAAACGGATACTTGCGAGCCTGAGAATCACCAGAAGAATCACCAGAAGGATCACCAGAAGAATCACTGTTCCGGGTTCCAACGGGAGCGGGACAGCCCGTCACCATGGTCAATACCAGGGCTGCACTGAGCAAGAAAATTGTTAATGCTTTCATGAATATATCCTTTGGTGAAGCTTTATTTTGGATTCATTTGTACCTGTACGGGAGTCAATCTGTTATTAGTTGTGCCGTCCCCCAGTTGCCCTTTGTCATTTGCACCAACAGCCCACAGGCTACCATTGGTTTTGATAAAATACGTGTACTTGTATCCGGCGTATACGCTCTTTACGCCGCCCATTATTTCTTTCGGAGCGGTCTGGTCAGTAGTCGTTCCGTCCCCCAATTGCCCTTTGTCATTGAGGCCCATTGCCCATAAGCTGTTATTGGTTGTGACAAACATAGTGTGGCTATCGGCGGCTGATACCTGCCTTACCTCGGTCAATATTTCTTTCCACTCGAAACTCGATACTAGAGAATCATAGCCGTCAGAGTTTGCGATAGCACCGACAAAGTGTACAGTTTCATCGTCCTTGAGTAACATCGTGTAGCCATATGCGGCTGATACATAGTCAGCATTGTTTATTGCTGCGCCTTGAATCAGAATTTCCTCCGGATCCGAATTGGAAAGCAACGCGTTATTACCCAGCTGAGTGTTGGAATTGGCACCAAAACCCCATAAGCTGTCATCGGTTGTGATAACCATTGTGTGCCCACCTGCGCCGGTTGATACCTGCTTTATCTCTTGATTTACCATTATTCCATACGGGTTCACTGTAGGATTATCAGAGCCTGAAGATTGTAATTCTTCACGCTCGCCGTTATCCTTGAGTTTATAATACCCATCGCTATCACCCAGTTGCCCTTCAATATTGTCACCAGTTGCCCATAAGCTGTTGTTTTTTTTGAGAATCATGGTATGCCTGTCGCTGGCTGATACCTGCTTTACACCGGTCATTACAGGAGAAGGCAGACCTGATTCGGGCGCTAACACTACTTCTACCGGAGTTAACCGGTTGGTAGTCGAGCCATCACCCAGTTGCCCTCTGTCATTTGCACCAACAGCCCACAGGCTGTCACCATCGGATTTGACAATCATTGTGTAGAAATCTCCTGCTTCCACGCTGGCTATATCGTCCATTACTTTTACCGGAATCAGCTGGTCAGTAGTTTTGCTATCAGCCAGTTGACCAAACTGATTGTTACCGACAGCCCAGAGGGTTTTATCGTTTTTTAGAATAAGGACATGTTTCCTTCCAGCTGCTACAAAGGCTGCGTCAGTAAAATATATATACTTGCGAGCCTGAGAATCGCCAGAAGAATCACTGTTCTGAGGGGCAATGGGAGCGGGACAGCCCGTCACCATGGTCAATACCAAAGTTGCACTGAGCAAGAAAATTGTTAATGTCTTCATGGATATATCCTTTTTGACTACACCTCAATTGTATTTTAGATCAATTGTTATATCAACATTTTGAAAAAAACATATGCGCTATTTTCCAGGAAAAAATGTGCATTTATTGCCAGTAACAGGCCCGGGAATCAAGAAAGGCAGATGTTCCCGGAAATCATTGGTTCCCAATCGTACTTGTGCGATATCGATTAATGTGTATGAATGTACTATTGATGTCTTTTATTATAGAGGAGCCAGAAAGATGACCAGAAAGATGACCAGAAAGATGACCAGAAAGATGACCAGAAAGATGACCAGACCAACGATATTTTTTGTTTTCATATTGACAGCAATGGCAGCAGCAGCCTTTGCCGGAGGAAGCGGTGAAACGCAAGCTTCGGGGGAGCTGGGGCCGCTTAGGGAGAACCCCCTTACCATCACCCATAAATACGGCGAGACCACATTGGAACGCGTGCCGCAGCGCGTTGTTTCGGTGGGATACAGCGAGCACGATACCATACTGGCCCTGGGCGTAGTGCCGCTGGCGGTTCGCGACTGGTACGGCGATATGCCCTTTGCCACCTGGCCCTGGGCTCAGGACAAATTGGGCGGAGCCGAGCCGCGTGTTCTTTCTGGATCAGAACCGGGCTTCGAGGCCATTGCCGCTCTCCAACCCGATGTAATCCTGGGCATCACGTCGGGAATGACCGGGAAACAGTACAACAGGCTTTCGAAAATCGCTCCGGTAATCGCCCAACCCGGGGACTATGTGGATTACGGCACTCCCTGGCAAGAGGAAACTCGCATTATCGGAAAGGTGTTGGGCAAAAGCGAATTGGCCCAAGAGTTGGTGGCTGCGGTTGAAAATCGATTTGCGCGGATACGAGCCGATCATCCTGAATTTGAAGGCTCTTCAATAGCGGTTGCGTACGTATACAACGGTCAACCTGGCGCGTATGCGTCACAAGATACGCGCAGCCGCCTGATGCGGGATATCGGTTTTGTCATTCCCCCGGAATACGATGAAATAGCCGGAGACAGTTTTTACATGACATTTAGCGAAGAACGCCTGGACTTATTGGACACCGACGTCATTTTGTGGCTTGCTGGCGAGGATGCACAGCGTAAGAAATTACTCAATCTGTCTTTGCGGGATAGCCTGAAGGCCAATGCCGAGGGGCGGGAGCTATTTATCGGCAAGCTGCTGGGCGGAGCGTTTTCCTTTTGCAGCGTCCTCAGCATTGAGTATTTCATGGATGCGATAGTACCGGCGCTGGCAGCAGCCATTGACGGCGATCCGTCCACTCCGGTGCCCGATCTCATGCAATAGCGCAAGTACGGGGATGAGCATGGGGTTTTTTTCCTTGTTCACGTAAATAACTGACATAACATCCTCTGGTGTTGTTTCCATACGGCGCAACCGGCTACAATGTCCCTGATGAGGAACTGGAATCCCCGCTTCGGAGATGTTTATTTTAGTCCCGATAACGGACTGAATGAAAGCCGTCATGTTTTTTTGAATGGCAACCGGCTTTCTTCCAGGCTGGAAACGGCGTTGTCCCGGGGTGACGGCGAGTTTTGTATTGTGGAAGCGGGATTCGGCAGCGGATTGAATATCTATGCAAGCGCGGTGGAAGCGCTCCGGCACGGGACGGCGGGGCGCTTTTTATCGTATTCAGTAGAAGCTCATCCACTGACTCCCGGGCAATGCGCGGATCTTCTCGCGCCCTTCGCCCATGACCTGCCGCCACTGGAATCCATGTTGGAGCGGTACTCAATGCCTGAACCGGGTTGGAACAGCTATGCGCTGGCCGAGCGCGGCGGACTCAGCATGGAGCTGGAGCTATTTGCTGGGGATATCCTGGATTTTCTCGCCGATCTTTCCCGGCGATTTGCCGAGTCGGGCCGCAGGGCTCATGCCCTGTATTTGGACGGCCACAGTCCCCGGCGCAATCCCCGAATGTGGAGTGACGGCGTTTTTTCCGGATTGGCGGAGCTGTGCGCAGAGGATTGTAGCTTCGCCACGTACAGCGCTTCGGGAGCGGTCAAGCGCGGACTGGGGAAGGCGGGATTTATCGTCAGGCGCGAGGCGGGGTACGGCGAAAAACGGCACATGATTCGGGGCGAATACCGTGGCTAAGGAAGCGTCATCCATAAAATAACGACGATGGAAATCACGACGGCCGAAATAACAACCATGGAAAATCGCTGCGGTTTCCCGTTCTCCGTTGTTTCCAAACGGCGCAACCGGCTACAATGCCGGGTATAAGGTGGGCAATTATGCGGGAACAAGGTGGGCAATTATGCGGAATACTCTGCTGTCCTGGCTGATTAACACTGTAAAGGGCATGTTTATCGGAATGGCAAATGCGATACCGGGGGTCAGCGGTGGCACCATCGCGGTGATAACGGGAATCTACGAACCGCTGATAGATGCGCTGGGTTCGGTCTTCAGCAGAACCGGCCAGTGGAGGGTCAAAATACCTGCGGTGCTGCCGTTGCTGGTGCCGGTGCTTGTCGGCGTATTTTTGGGCATCGCATTATTCGCCAATCTTGTCGAAACCATGTTCGAAAACATACCCATGCAAACCCGGTTCCTTTTTATGGGATTGATACTGGGGAGCCTGCCCTGTCTCATTCAGCAAAGTGCCAGGACGAAGTTCCGCTGGACCTATCTGATTCCCATGCTGCTTTGCCTGGGGCTGCTGCTGTGGATGGCGGTGGCCAACGCCGGATTCGGCGACACTGCGGACATATTGGCCAGCCAGTCAGTGATCAGGGAAATTACCCCGTTCAATGCGCTGGTGCTGATCTTTGTGGGCATGGTGGCGACGGGCACCATGGTCATTCCGGGAGTAAGTGGTTCATTTTTCCTGGTGATTATCGGCATGTATGCTACCTTCGTAAAAATGTTTACCCAACGCAATATACCGGTGATTTTGCTATTTATGGTGGGGGCGATTCTGGGACTCCTCATAACATCCAGGATCATTTCTCTTTTGCTCAGCAAAGTGCACGGTCACAGCTATTACGGAATTATCGGTTTGGTGACAGGTTCGGTCGCCAGTTTGTGGCCGGGATTTGCCTTTACCATTGAGGGCTACACTTCAATAGCGGCGTTTTTGCTTGGCTTCGCCGGGGCGTATTTTCTCGGAGCGGGGCAAAAAAGGGTTAGTCCCGCAAAGGAGGGTCATGTTGATGCTGGCGGGAATTGAGGCAGGTGGAACGAAATTTGTATGTGCGCTGGGAAATACCCGGGGGGACATACTGAAAATCGCCCGCTTTCCCACAACGACGCCTGAGGAGACGATCCAAAGGAGCCTGGGTTTCTTCCTGGAAGCCCGGCGGGAGCTGTCTCCCCGGCAGGGAGACATAGCCGCCCTTGGCATAGGCTCCTTTGGCCCTGTGGATCTGCGCAAAGGGTCCGAAACGTACGGCTTCATAACCAGTACCGCCAAACCGGGCTGGGGTAACGTGGATCTTGCGGGAAGACTTGCCGGGGAACTGGATGTTCCCGCCGCCTTCGACACCGACGTGAACGCCGCCGCTCTGGGAGAAGGGCGCTATGGCGCGGCCAGGGGTCTGGACAACTTTCTCTATATAACTGTCGGAACCGGAGTGGGCGGCGGGGTGGTGGCCAACGGCAAGCCGGTGCACGGAATGCTGCATCCCGAGCTGGGACACCTGCTTCTTCCCGCGCTTCCCGACGACGACTTCCCCGGCATCTGTCCCTATCACCGAGGCTGCGTGGAAGGTCGCTGCTCCGGGCCGGCCCTGGAAAAACGCTGGGGCATGGCCCCGTCCCGGTTACCCGCCGACCACCGGGCCTGGGATATCGAAGCGGCGTATCTTGCCCGTGCGCTTATGGCCTATGTATTGATTCTTAGTCCCGAACGTATTATTTTAGGTGGTGGAGTAATGCACCAGCGGCAGCTTTTTCCGGTGATCAGGAAAGAACTAAAGACCCTCCTCGCTGGTTACGTACAGCATACGAACATTTTAAGTGAGACCGGAGACTATGTGCTGTCCCCGGCTCTGGAAGACGAAGCCGGAATTCGGGGGGCGCTGCTTCTGGCGGCGGGAGTGGCCCCGGGAACCGGGGAAGCAGGCGTATAATGATCCCGGAAAAAGACAACAGAAGACGAAGACGCAAAAAATCCCGGGCCATGGCCAAGGTAATGCCCAAGGTATCCGATGAATTCCGCCGTTACATGCCCGATCCTCCTCCTCGGCGGGAGTACGAACCCTGTCCCATAAGCGGCGAAAAAATCGACAATATCATTATCGCCCTGGCCGACCCCGAAAGTGGCAATCCCTCCCGCTTTGACAGCGTTATCCGGAAGCTTGCCGACAAGGAAGAATTAACGCAAAATCAACGCCTGGTCTATATAG
>JACSEG010000079.1_pt1 | contig 18613 bp, 8 predicted proteins | sample 8225521 | NCBI WGS metagenome assembly JACSEG01 (sample SAMN15705060, study PRJNA637333) | viral metagenome | isolation source: viral RNA from sea star tissue | host: Pisaster ochraceus | place: USA:Santa Cruz | collected 2018
GTATCTCGTCATGGAGCTTTCTTATCCAACGACGAAGATCTCTGCGGACATTCGCATCAAGAGCACCAAAGGGTTCGTCCAACAACAAGATTCTCGGCTGTATCGCTAAGACTCGAGCAAGAGCCACTCTTTGTTGCTGTCCCCCAGAAAGCTGATTCGGAAACTTAGTACTTTGATTGTCCAGCTGAACAAGGCTCAAGACTTCGTGCACACGAGACTCGATATCGGCATGAGAGAGCCTCTCTTTTCGAGGCTTCACTGTCAGCCCAAACGCGACATTGTCAAAGACACTCAGGTGTTGGAACAGGGCATATGACTGAAACACAAACCCTATGTTGCGTATTTTCAACTGCTGATACGTTATGTCCTCGTTGTCAAAAAGAACCTGCCCCGAGTCGGGAAGTTCCAAACCCGAAATGATACGTAGCAACGATGTCTTTCCACAACCAGAGGGGCCAAGCAGCGATGTTAATGTCCCCCCTTTTATACACAGCGATACGTCCTGCAACGCTACGTGTTTTCCAAATGACTTCGTAATGTTTTTTAGTTCTACTGTCATGTCTTTCTCCTTCTTTTTTTGAGTCCTTGTTTTCCCACTATCTGCTTTGCAATGACGGTACCTATCGACAAGAGTAGAAACAACGTTGCCGAAATATAGGCTTGTGTGGAAAGATATTCACTGTAAAAAATATGAACCTGTAGCGGGAGCGTCACGGTCTTTCCACGTATGAAACCCGAGACCACCGAGGCAGCACCAAATTCACCAGCACCTCGAGCTGTCGCAAGTATCATTCCATATAACAATGCCCATTTTACTCGAGGCAGGGTAATACGGAACAACAACTGAAACCCGTTTGCTCCCAACATGTATCCCATCTCCTCTTCCTTCTTTCCCAACTCTTGCATTGCAGGTATAAGGGTGCGAGCCACATACGGAAGCGTAATGCTGATATTGGTTAGTATCAGCGAAGGAAACGCAAACACGACAACAAAGCCAAAGTCTTCTAGGTACTGACCGAGGAAGCCATACTTTCCATAAATCAACAAGAACATAAGCCCAATGATAATGGGAGATACGGAAATAGGCAGATCAATAAGACTGACAAGAAGTCTTCTTCCTGGAAACTTAAAGTACGCAATGCACCATGCTGCACAAAACCCAAACACCATCGAGAACAGCACCGATATGATGGTGACAACGATCGAATAGAACAGTGCAATAGAAACCGTATCCGAAAAAAGAGTCTCAAAGAACAGGAGCGACCCCTTAGAGAGGGCATCGATACAGATGGCCAGAATGGGAAGCACTATCATAAGGACCACAAAGACCCACGTAAAAGATATTGCTATGCTACGAGTACGAGAGCTTTGGTCCTTCCTTTTAAGAAGTGCTTTGTTTTGTTCTGTTCTGTATTTCATGTTCGTATTCCTCATGACCTTCTCACAAAAAGTCGCTGTATACTATTCATTGCAAAGAGCAAGACAAACGATACAAGCAACAGCATTGCTGCAGTTGCCATTGCTCCATCAAGATCGTACTGATCAATCTTGTTGTAGATGTAGCGAGAAATCACCTCACTCTTGAGAGGTATGTTTCCTGCCACAAAGATCACGGTTCCGTACTCTCCTAAGGATCGTGCAAAGGTTAATATAAAACCACTGAGGACTCCAGGAACGAGAACGGGGGCTTGTATTTTTAAAAAGACCTGCCAAGGTTTTGCTCCCAAAAGACGAGCAGCCTCTTCTTCGTTTCTGTCTAGTTGTTTAATAAGCGGTTGTACGGTACGCACCGAAAAAGGCAGCGTAACAAACATAAGACCAAGAAAGATTCCGAACTGGTTGTATACGAGATTTACATCAAACAAGGCAAAGACAGATCCGACTATTCCATTTTTTCCAAAAACGCTTGCAAGGGCGATTCCTCCGACAGATCCTGGCAGAGCAAACGGAATGTCTATCAGCGCTTCTAAGAACCTGTTTCCTACAAAGCGATATCGAGAGAGGGTCCACGCAAGCACGAATCCTAGAATGGAATTCACGGATGCAGCCAACAAAGCGTAGCGGAGTGTAAGGAAGAACGAAGAGAGTGCTGCCGGTCGTGAAAGCAAGGCAAGCAATTCATCGATGGGAATGCTAAACGCCCCGGCTAACATGGCAGCAATGGGAAACAATACCATGAATCCAAGCCACCCCAAGGTAACACCGAGGGTTACGGGGAGGCCTGGCAGTATATGATTCTTATATCTCTTCATTTTTAAAAATTACCTAGTTTCTGTTTGTTTCCTCGTAGATGCGTGCAACCACGCCTGTGTCAGAAAACAACTTCTCTCGTATCTGATTCCAATCGCCATACACGTCTTGTATGTCAAACAGTTCGATGTTTGGCAAGGCATTTTGATACTTTGCTGCAATACGAGGATCGACAGGACGAAAGAAGGTCTTTGCGACTATCTCCTGCCCTTCATCAGTATATATAAAATCCCAAAAGGCTCGAGAAGCTGCATAACTTTTATCCCCTTTCTTTTTTGCGTTTGCCTCTATAACAACTACGTAGATTTTAGCATCAACACCGTAACTAGGAACCACAACCTCAAAGTCCTCGGGAGACAAATCACGAACGATAAGGTTTACTTCTGCCTCAAAGGTAATAAGGACATCGCCCACACCGCGTTCTACAAAAACATTTGTTGCAGCACGCCCTCCTTGAGCCAGTACTATGGTGTTGCCGATAAGCTTTCGTACGAAGTCTGTAGCAACAGCATCTCCACCGCCACCGCCATTGATTTTATTCAAACCATAGGCATAGGCGGTAAGCAAGCTATATCGACCATTTCCCGTTGAGCTATAGTTAGGAGCTACGATCTCAACCCCTTCGCGAATAAGATCATCCCAATCCTGTATGTTCTTAGGATTTCCTTTTCGAACCACAAAAGCCATGGTGGATCCTGCGGGACTACTGTTGTTCGGATACAAAGACTGCCAATCTTGGGGAATAAGTGTCTCGTTCCCTTTCTCGTTCTCTTTGGAACGTTCGTAGATTAAATCTATGTCTAGATATTGATTCATGCTTACCAAATCGGCAGGCAGACCATCTGAAACGGCCCTCGCTTGACGACTTGATCCTCCGTTAGATTGCTCTATGGAAACCGTGATACCTGTTTTTTCCTTGTACCATGGAATAAAGCCAGCATTGAGTTGCTTGCCAATTTCCCGAGCAATGTCAAACGAAACGTGCAGTAATGCGACCTCTCCTTCAGTTGTAGATCCCGTTCCTGCTGTTTGCTTGTTTGCGTTCTGCTCTCCACATCCTCCGGATAAAAATACCGTAAGAATTACGAGAGACAAAACAATAAAATAAATTGTTTTTTTCTTGTACATGTTACCTCCTTGTTAATTAATATAAACATATATACATATATTTATATAACTAAAGCGAAAAAATGTCAAGTGCTCGTCTGCATTTTTGCTAGCAAGGTCTCCTGCTGGTGAGTTTTCCGCTAGCAAGGTCTCCTGCTATTTTCTTTGCTGTGCTTGTATAAAACTTTCTATAATAAAGAATTTCTATTTCAATAAAGACGACTAATGCCAGATTCGAATCGAATTATCTTTACTTGCTGTGACCAGCCGAGTCCCATCAGGATTAAAATCAAGGGCGTTCTGATCGTCACTATGGCTCAGTGAAATCATTTCAGTTATGGTCCCCATGTTAACGGTATAGAGCCCCACCCGAGGATTACTGTCTGCTGTAATTCCTGCAGCGAAGTACAAGTTGTCTTCGCTAGGGCTAAATGCCAATGATGTAACAAAACTAAAGCTATCCGTATTTACCGATACGTCATCTGTACGAGTATAACCACTCTCTGTGCCTTGAAAAAGACTTAGTCTTGCTCCTTGCCCCTGACCTCCTCCAATAACAAAGTAAGTGCCGTCAGGAGAAAATGCTACAGAATACACGGAAAATTCTTGTCCTGATCGATATGTCGCAGGAAACCCTAAAGTGTTTACCTCTACGTCTACATCCCATATGATTCCTCCCTTATCGGGGGAATCTACTCCTCCACCGAGGAGTTTGTCTCCTTCTGATGGGTCTAATGGGTTGAAACTCAGAGAATCTACGTTTTTTCCGCTACTACTAGACGTTTGTATAAGTACACCGGCATCTTCCGTGCCTGTAGGAAGCCGAAGAAGTGTTACCAGAGGCAAGATCGCGGGAACAGCATTTGGCACACCTGACAAAGAACTTGCGATCAATGTTCCATCAGAATTGTACACGACTGATTTCACAGCACCATAATTCACAGCACCATAATTACTATAATCAATGCTCGCAAGTTCCGTTTCTTCTCGCTCTCCTATGTTCCAAACTTGTATTTTACCGTTTTCATCTCCACTCACTAGTTCTTGGCGTGTGGGATGAAAATCTACATGGTTAACATCAGCTCCAAGATTTATACTATAAGCATTCTCTCCTGTTTCAACATTCCAAATTCTTATGGTATTGTCCTCACTTCCACTTGCCATAACCGTTCCGTCATGATTAAACGAAACCGTTAAGACATCATCCGTATGTCCACTAAGAGTGCTCTCGAGTGTTCCATCCACTTTATCGTCAAGAACAATATCTACGTATATGGCAAGCTCAAGCGTAGAGCTTTCAATGGTGTCCGATTCTTCAGACGTAAAAGAAAACTCTATTAAGTATCTGCCTGGTCTGACTGTGCCTCCACTCAGCACTCCAGTCGAACTATCTATGCTAAACGGACGTGTATTCGTATCCAGTACATTCTCTTTGAATTTTATAGAATTGAGTGTGAACGTACCTGGGACGGATACCCCATATGGATCCTGTATTCCCTCGAAGAAGAAGGTGGGTTTTCTGTCGACTTCGTCTGGGTACACGTTTTCCAAATTGTCTTCTATTGCCGTAAAAACAGTATAGGCATCCATACCTGAGGAAGAAGAGACGGTACCCCCACGATATTTAATAGAATTTACCTTTAATTTTTTTACTATTACACGGAATTCTGCGGTTTCTCGTGTATCGAGCGCAGAAGTAATAGTAACAACAGCCTCACCAGCCTTTTCAAGAACATACTTGTATCCGGATTCGGTGCTCTCGATCCTTAAGACGTCGTCGGGATCAGAGCTAACAGTAACCTCATTTGCCTCACTAGAAAGCGGATTGACAGCAGTAACGGCATAACCAAGAATGGAAAAAGATTGACCCAGTTCTCGTGCATCATAATTTACTTCCAAGATCCCTTGATCTACTTGATCGAATAAAGTAACAGAATCGACGTACTCTACGGTAATGGAAACTATTGTGTCCACAGGGAAATGTATACGATTGTCATCGCTCACTGTAACCTTGTACTGAATTGCTCCACTCCTTGTGGGCCTTGCATCATTAGGAATAGATATTTCTCCCATCCCGTCTATGCTTACTGCTTCGAGAACACCCTCATCCAACTCTCGGGTTAATGTCAGTTTTCTATTTGGATCAACTGGAGCAATCTCATACGATACCTCCGCGTCTGATTTGATGTTTATTTCATTAGCAGGTAAAGCGGAAGCGCCTACGCCACCCTCTGTGCTGCTATACACGATGGGATCATATTCTAGTGCGGTATCCGTAATAAAACTATCACTCGCCGTAAAAGAGAACATCCCAGATCCTTCGTAATATTGGTTATCCATACCAGCCTCAAGCCTTACTTCATAGCTTCCTAGAGGAGTGGATCCCGCTGGAATAGTGATGACTAGGTTCTTTTTATTTTCCGATATGACCACAGAAATAAAACCTTCCGGCTCTATGGTAGCAGTGATGTCTTCGAGATTGTCGCTTTCTGCCACAAAGCTAAGCTGCGCTGTCTCCGTCGCCGCGCTTCCTTGCCTTGGAATTTCTACAACGGAAAGAGGGGGGTTGTTAACATCCCACAGTTCGGTTATTGAAGACTTTGTTACAGTCACTTCGATCTCTGCGCTTTGAGAAGAGTAGTTGTTCGCAGATGTCGTAACAGAATACCTAGCCGTTCCTGCTCCAGCACTTCTATCAACAGAAATATCTCCTGTTTCGGAATCTACCCTAACCGCATCGTTTCCATTCGAACCAATGAGTGCCCCTTCTACTAAAGCGATGCTAAATCCAACGGAGACATCTGCTTCTTCTGTTGCTGGAATTACTGGAATGGAAATTGGCTGGATTTTTTCTTCTTCAGAAGACCGCGTACGCACGTAGTCATATATACCGTTGTTTTCTGGGCCTGGATACGTTAGTTCACCAGAAAAGGATAGAGCCGACGAGGTAAACTCAACGACCGTTCCAAGCGTGGCAAGACTAATGCCTAGCAAGGTGTTGTTCTGTGCTTCTACAACGACATAATATTTTTTCTCCCCTTCTAGGTTCTCTAGCACCAAACTTTGTGTGTCGCCCTGTGCTTCACCACTGACTTCCACCAGATTGGGGTTTGACATTATTCTAACGGATTCACGCACATAGTCTGCTTCTGGAACTTGGTCTCCTTCATTCGCTAGCACGTAATATATAGTGTATTTGATTTCACTCTGCTCTAGGGCAACAGCATCATTTTTTTTGCCAAGATTTTCTGGGATATTCCAAGTCACGGTTGCTGACAAAGTCTCAGAAATTGCTTCTACACCAACATTCCGAGGAGCAGAAGGAGCCGCAGCATTACTAAGTGTCTCGAATTCTACCACGGAACTCGGCGTGTGGAGTGGATCTTCGGACGAGTTCACGGTATCGTTTACCGATACAAGCACTACGTCGTAGGCAATGCCATTCGTAAGATTCTCTAACGATGTCGTTTTCTGTCCTGCAGGAACCTCTTCGGACAAGACAGCATCAGATGCTATCAAGGTTTCAGCATTTAGAGCGTTTTGATCTGCAGGCAACGCATAAACCAAATACGAGATCTGATTGTCCAGAAGCATTTCCCCAGAACGTGATAGATGGGTAGTTCCGATGTTTTCTATATCCCAAGTTATATGTATAGAGTTTTCGCTCACTGCGGTCTCTACCGCTTCGTCTATACGAACGTTTATGGGGCTTGGTGGTTCGCTAGCTACCGATACCGTTTCTGCCACGAGAACCACGTCACTCAGTGGTCCAGCAAGTTCCGAGTTATCTACAACGTATATCGCCTGCGCAACAATATAGTATGTGGTTCCAGGAACAAGAGGATCTTCTTCACCAAGAACAAGCGAGATCCCTGTGCCATCATTTTCTGCTCCACTACGTCGTAGCTTTGAAGCACGCCCTTCTCGAAATTGCCTCACGACAAAGTCACTTTCAATGTCCTCTTCTATTGCTGCTCCTGTATCCGCAAAGTAGTACACATCGTAAAACAGACTGGTCAACCCGATCTCATCGCCATATTCATCAGTACCTCTTGATTCAGGAGCATTCCAATCTATTGTCAGTGTCGTCGTCGTCTCGCTATCTGCTGCTAACGTAAGTCCCCTCGGAGGTCCGGGAGCTGTCTCGTCCCTAAGAGTCGCTACACTGAATACGGCACTCCGTACTTTTTTTGTACTATCTGTCACGTTTGTTGTTTCTACAACCACTTCGTAGCTACTTCCTATATCAAGCCCATCGTATGTCACTGATCTCTCTTGAGGATTTCCTGCCGGAAGAACCATGCGCTCACCGTCACTTATTACTTCCTCAACTGATCTTGAGGTCGTTCCTTTTTTTACGAGATACACATCAAAGGAAACCTGATCAGCCTGAAGATCCTCTTCTTTGTTTGTCAGTGTTCCACTAAAATCTAAGTTATCCCAAGTAATGGCTAACGAGGTCTTTGTCCTGTCACTAGCAGAAACGTTTTCTACTTGAGGAGGTTCTGTGGCTCCAGAAATCGTTGTCCCTCCTATTCCTGTAGCAAAGACGAATTTTGAAGGGTCTGTTTTTATGCGAGCAACCGCAGTGACGTAGTACTCTGTGATCGCCGACAAGCCTTCGATGCGTTTCGTATAGCGACCATTCTGAGATTCATCCACAGTGAAATCATCCACAGTGAACTCGATAGCAGCAAGAGTACTTAATGCGATGCTAATATCCGAATCTGAATAGTCGATTTTTGAATAATAGGCACTATACACTATGTCTGTATCAAGCACCTGTGATCCGTCAAGGTTCCGCGCATTTTGCAATGCAGCAGCGCCGAGAGCCTCTATCTCAATTTCCAAAGCATTCGGATCATCCTGCACCGACCGCACCTCATACGTAATGCTTGTTTCTGGAGTTGTTGGAAAATTAGCATTCGAGGCTCGTTTCTCTATAATGACTCCAGAGTCGGCAAAAAGACTCGACTGCGTCTCAGGGTCTGCTTCCGAGTCGACATTTACCGAGTTAGTAGTAGAAGGATCAACGTTTACGGTACGTATTCCTATGTAATACGTTGATCTTTCTGTTACGCTAATGGGAATTTCCACTCGTAGGTTTCCCTGACCCAAAACGTCTATCCTCTTGCTATCTTCTGTCGAGGCAATGTCGTCAACATTGGCCGGTCTACTTTGTCCTCCTCCTCCTGCTATATAAGTCTTTCTATCTATATAATACACATCATAACGCACAGAACTCCTCGCAATTTCAGGTGCTGAGTCAACCTCGTTAAAAGATAATTTTATAGTGCTGTCCGTAGCATCAAAAATCACATCATTCTCGTCAAAAGGCATCTCATCCTCGCCATACACCGCAGGTGGTTCCGTAACAGGTTTGATTATCTTTTTTATGTATACCTTGCTGTCGGTGTAGTAATCCGTACTCTTGCTGTTTACTGCACGCACGGCAAAGAAATAACAACTCTCGAGTCTCACACTAGGAAAAGTAACTCGAAGTGCTTGAGATCCTTCATCTGGATTCCCTTGCCTTGTGAGTCTTTGTATGCCCCTTGTCGTAAGAAGATCTTCTAAATACAGGTTTTCCACAATGCTTAGATCACCATTAGGAGGACAACTATTTTGAGCGTCTTCGTAGAGCCCCACAAAAGCCTCGTATACGATATCCGAATCGAGTAGTTCATTCCCATTCGGACCAAGGGGACGAGTTAGGTTCAAAGATTCTAAAAAGGTAAAATCAATAGAAGCCATCAGTTGAAAATAGTTAATGTCCGCTGTGTCACCTACCACAAAGTTTCTCGGCTCAGAAGGAGCAGTAGACATATCCTCTCCCGTAACTAGAATTGGTCCAATCCGTATCTCTGCCGTCTTCTCTCCTGTCTCATAGAGTAACCTTGATATCCCTATGGTATAGGTTTCGCCAGACAACACACCATCCGAAGTGTCAAAGACAATAGTACTTCCTTCCTGTTGAACAAAGCGGAACAAGTACAATGTATCACTGAGTATTTTGACAGAGACCTCTTCTTCTTCCCGAAGCAAGCGAATCACGTACGCTTCGTTTTCCAAAGGACTTCTCTGAAAGTTGAGATTTATCTCTAGATTGTCGCTGCTTATGCTGTCCTCGGTGGTTAAACGTAAGAACTCTCGCACTTCTTCTAAACTGAGTGTCGGATATGACGTAGGAGCAGGGACAGCGGTCTCTACTATGTCTGAAATATTTCCGTCAAAGTCCGCCGTACTTACAAGAAACGTGTAGGAAGAACCATCTCTTCGTAACTTCTCTATAATAGTTTGTCTTGTGTTTGCTCCTTCCACCTCAAAGCGCATCACTTCTTCTTCTTCATTTTGCACCACTATAATGACTTTGGCAAGTTCGTCATCTTCATTGTCATCCCAAGACAAGCGTACATCTATCGTTGTTTCTTCGTAATTTACTATTTCTGACGCAAGATTTCTAACCCTCATCGGAGGTATGGTGTCGGGTATGGTATCGGTGGATATTAAGACTACGGTCTCCTGACCTCTGTTTCCTGTCTCATCAATCACGACCGCATGAACTTCATTGCTTGGTTTTCTTAAATTAAGAAAACTATAATGTGTTTCCGTTCTACCAGCCACATAGCGTTCTACTATTTCCTCTGCAAGATTTTTTAGGACAAACTCGACCTGAAAAAAATCAGGCACTTCGAACAATCCACCTGCACGCTCTATTTTAGGCACATCCCATCCTATAACCACACTGGTCGCGGTAGCAGCTATTTCTTTTACAAGAACCTGCATATCATTACTCTCATCTGTAGTGCTAATTTCTACCGTACTAACGGCCGAATTCCATTGTCCTCTCTGTGCCCTTACCTGTACGCTGTATGTTTTTACTCCGTAAAATCCCGAGATACGTAAGTTTACGATCCTTACAGTCGTACCTGCTTCTGATGTCTGCGCTTCTGTATCGATGCTTGTTTCCAAGACCCCATAAAGATTCTTTCTTATCTCTAAGTTGTCCTCTTTTATTTCAGCTCGATAAACAACAGTTTCTCCCTCGACATCGATCAATTCAACGAGGAACCCAGCCTCATCTGTTGTATCATTATGATTCCATGAAAGTTCTATGATTCCATCTTCTTCTGAAAGTGCACTTAGGTTTACCTTTTGCGGGACAATATCTGCCAAAAGTGATGGAATCACGTTTGACAATACCACAGGGTCGGATCGCACTCCATTTATGTCATCTGCATGTATGGTAAAGGTATAGGCACTCGCGTTTGAGTAAACAAAAAACAATTTAAGACTTCCTTCAAGGTACGCTACGCTATCGGTAGTAACCAGTGCCCCCGATGAATCGTGTACCTCTACAAATACGGTTTCAATATCAGGGTTTTCTGATATCGTCCAAACAAGCTCTACCCCACCTCTAAACGAATGCAGCTCTCGTCCTTCTAGACCGTGTACGGGAGCTTCGACATCGGCCTTTGTCCGTACAAACAAATCATCCGATACAGATTGTAGGTTGTTCATTTCGACCAAAACTTCTATCTTGTATTGGGTGAACGAACGAAGCCCTCGTATTGTTATCGTTTCACCTCTATTTACAAAATCCCGATTTACTGTTAGGTTTTTTGTTTCTGCTCTCAGGTTGTCTTGGGGAGTGACCGTGATCTGATAGTTATTTGCATCTATAAGCGGCAAAAGTCCAATCTCTACCTCTGCCGATGCTTCTTTAGATTGCACAAACGTGAACAGAGACAGTTCTCCTTGTGGGTCAACAGGCTTTACAGGAGGGTCTATGGGATCTATCGAGTCTATGATGGTAGGACCAGCTCCACTGCCGCAGGAAACAATAAAAACAATAAAAACAATGAAAATAGAAAGTAAAAAGAGATGGAAAGTGCGATATTGTTGTTCTAAAAACATCATAAATTAAATAGCAATTCTTTACCTTATCTTTACCTTATATATAGTAATCTTCCTTTCACTCAAGGACTATCACAATAGCATAGCAAACAGTATAGCAAAAAACATAGAAATTATCAATAACATATGTACTTTTTTATCGTATATGTACTTTTTTATCGTATATGTACTTTTTTATCGTATATGTACTTTTTTATCGTATATGTACTTTTTTTTAATACAAAGCCTTGTTGTTCACCAATAACGTGCTGTGTAAAACAGAAAAGACTATAGTAGCAAGCATAAAACCATTGATTTCGTACGCCTCATATATTATATTGACAGAATCCCTTCATCATATTAAAATAAAATCATGGTAGTTTCTCAAAAAGACATAAAAGAATTTTATGCACGATTTAGTGCACGATTTAAAAAAATGAGAGCGCAGTACAAAAAACCCCTAACGTTTACGGAAAAAGTTCTCTTCTCTCATCTGCACGCACAGAATGCAGATCCAGCTCAGCTTATAAAAGGCGAGTCTCATGTGTACTTTGAACCAGATAGAGTCATCATGCAAGATGCATCTGCTCAAATGGCAATACTGCAGCTCATGCAATCGGGATTAGAAGACATTGCTCTGCCCTCTAGCATACATTGCGATCACCTTATCTTAGCAAAACAAAACGCGCTCCTCGACATGAACCATGCACGAGTAAGCAACAAAGAAATATACGACTTTCTGCTGTCTGCATGTCAAAAATATGGATTAGACTTTTGGGCTCCTGGTGCAGGTATCATCCACCAAGTTACGTTGGAAAACTACGCCCTACCCGGAATGATGATTGTGGGGACAGATTCTCATAGTCCAAACGCAGCCGGTCTTTCTACCATAGCTGTGGGAGTTGGAGGGGCAGACGCAGTAGATGCAATGGTTGGAATACCGTGGGAACTTCTTATGCCCAAACTTATTGGCGTTAAACTCACTGGAAAGCTATCTCCATGGTGCTCTCCTAAGGATATCATTCTTAGAGTAACTGGTGAGCTCACCGTAAAGGGTGGCACAAGCTCTATCATTGAATATTTTGGAGATGGACTTGAACATCTTTCTTGTACCGGACGCGCTACCATAGGCAACATGGGGGCCGAAGTGGGAGCTACCTCATCTTTGTTTCCCTTTGATGAAGCTTCAGCGTACTACCTAGAGCTTACCAACCGTCCTGAAGCAGCACAGTTGGCGCGCGAGCACGCTGACATGCTACGTCCTGACCCAGAAGTATTGGACAATCCCGAACGTTATTTTGACAAAATAATAGAAGTCAATCTGGACACGCTAGAACCACATATCAATGGCCCCTACTCTCCAGATCGCGCAACTCCTATTTCTCGATTCAAGGAATTTATCAAGGAAAACAAATATCCTACAAAACTTAGCTCTGCCCTTATTGGGTCTTGTACCAACTCTTCCTTTGAAGATCTCAGCAGAGTACACTCTATCATGAAAAACGCACAAGACGCTGCACTCTCGTTTCGATGCCCTCTGTGGCTTTCTCCTGGATCAGAGAGCATCTATCGCATCATAGAAAGCAACGGATATCTAAAGTTGTTTCAAGAGTTCGGAACAAAGGTTCTTGCAAACGCCTGTGGCCCCTGTATTGGTCAGTGGAAACGAAGCGACATCGAAGAGAACGAAAAAAATTCCATCATCAATTCCTTCAACAGGAACTTTGCAAAACGTGCCGATGGCAACCCCAACACCCATTCCTTCGTTGCATCACCTGAAATCGTGACTGCCATGGGGCTCGCAGGTACGCTTTTATTTAATCCACTCGAAGACACACTAGAAAACGCGCACGGAAAGCAAGTAATGCTCCATGCGCCTCAAAGCCACGAACTTCCGCCCAAGGACTTGCTTGCCACGATCTTCGGCACCGAACCACCAGGGCTTGTTCGACCTCCAGAAATAGCAAAACGAAAAGAACTCTCGGTAGATATTTCGCCTACCTCGGATCGACTACAAAAACTAGGTTCCTTTGATCCATGGAACAAAGAAGATTTAAAGGGTCTCCATCTTCTGATAAAGGTGAAGGGGAAATGTACCACGGATCATATTTCCATGGCAGGATCTTGGCTACGATATAGAGGGCATTTGCAAAACATTTCTCAGAACATGCTCATTGGAGCTATCAATGCATTTAACGACACGGCAAACTCAGTAAAGAGTCAACTCACCGGAGAATATGCACCCGTGCCTGATACTGCCCTAGCCTATAGGGGTTCTTCTGGGTCTATCATTGTGGGAGATGAAAATTACGGAGAAGGTTCTTCACGTGAACATGCCGCAATGGAACCGCGATACCTAGGGGTAAAGGCAGTCATTGCGAAGTCATTTGCACGTATCCATGAAACCAATCTCAAGAAACAAGGGATGCTTCCTCTCCTTTTTGTCAATCCTTCTGACTACGAAAAAATACAAGAAGCCGACAGAATTGACATCACAGGACTCAAAACACTCAGCCCACAGCAGAATCTAGAGGCACGATTTCTTCATTCTGATGGATCTGAGGATAGTATAGAACTAAGACATACGATGAACAGAGGGCAGATAGCGTGGTTTAAGGCTGGTTCTGCACTCAACTTGATAAGACAACAATAATCGCGCTAGCCGCGTCAGCTCGCGCTAGCCTTGTCCTTCCTTACGTATCTGTTTTTTACGTTTAAACTGTAACTTCGTCTCTGCAATAAGAACTGCAAAAAGAACGAATGCTGCTCCAACCCCCACCTTAAAAGAAAGCACCTCGCCAAGCACCCAAACAGAAAGCAGGGCCCCGAAGACAGATTCCGTAGAAAGCAAGATGGCTGCCGTTGTGGATACCACGTATTTCTGTGACGCATTTTGCAACAAAAAAGCGAGCATGGTACTAAATACTCCCAAATAGACCAGACTGAGCACACTCGTCCTTGTGATTTCGAAGCTACTATCTTCAAAAAAGAACGCAGAAAGAAACGAAAGCAACGCAGCAACGCCCATCTGAAAAAAGACAAGGACGAGTGGGTTGCCACCACGCTCCTTCGTATAATATCCAATGTATACGACATGAAAGGCAAAAAGAACCGCACTTATCAGGGTCAGAAAATCCCCAAGCTCCATGGAAAAATTACGAAAAGATACTGCGATAAGAGCTATCCCAACAATAGAGAAACATGCCCCAACAAAGGTATGTATGCTAGGCCTTCTTTTGAGTATTATCCAAAAAACAAACGGGACAATGACAACGTTTGATGCAGTAAGAAAGGCGTTCTTTGCAGGGCTCGTGTATTGCAAGCCAAAGGTCTGAAACGCAAAGGCAGCAAACAAGAAGACACCGATAACTATGCCCGGCTTTATGTGAGAGACAAATTCTTTTTTTATCTGTGGAAAGGCAATGCCAGCCATGATCACACAAGCAATACTAAACCGTATGGACATCATGGTAAAGGGGCGCACACCTGCATCCAGTGCAATTTGTGCAGCAACGAATCCCGAACCCCAGACAAATGCAGTGAGCAGCAAACCGACCGATGAAAGAATCTCTCTTCCTTTTATAGTAAGCGATCTAAACATGTTTGTAGATTATTGTTTATGTGGAAAACAAAACAAGCAAGCATAAAAAAAGAAGGAGCCCCGAATCGAGACTCCTTCCTTTTTTCCCTCTTAGTTTAAGAACTAAGAAGCAGCTGCGTCAGCAACTGTTGAGCCTAGCTTGTTCGCATCGTAATTCTTTAGAGCTTTAAACACCAGAGGTGATAGAGCCAGAAGTCCAATCAAGTTCGGCAAGGCCATCAGACCATTAAAGGTATCGGAGAGACTCCACACAATATCTATTTGTGCGATTGCTCCTACAAATACCAGGATAATCCATATTACCTTGTATACCTGGGCTGCTGCAATTCCCGCAATGAATTCGAGACATTTCGATCCATAGTAGAACCATCCGAGAATGGTAGAGAATGCAAAAAATGCCAAGCCAAATGCCACGATGTAACCACCGACAGAGCCAAAGGCTGCTTCATATGCGGCGGTAGTAAGTGCTGCACCTGACAGGCCACCTTCTACGGCAAAAAATCCATCGCCTCCGATAGCTACTAATCCAGACACAAGAATAACAAGTGCTGTCATAGAACATACTATGATGGTGTCAAGAAAACATCCTAGTGAAGCAATGATTCCTTGCTTTACAGGATCTTTCATTGTTGAAGCCGCATGTGCGATAGGAGCACTACCAAGACCTGCTTCGTTAGAGAAAACCCCACGAGCAACGCCCTTTTGAATTACTGCACCTAAGAGTCCACCAGCAACTGCACTTCCATCAAAAGCATACTTAAAAATCATGCTAAATGCCGTAGGAACGTACTGAGCATTCACTATTAATATAACGAGAGAAGCACCAACATAGAGAATAGCCATGATGGGTACAAGTGAATCCGTAACTTTACCTATGCTTTTTATACCACCGATAATAACGAGTCCGACTAAAACGGCAACGATTATACCAGTGATAACAGGAGAAATCCCAATAGTCGCCTCAAGCCCTGCCGCAACAGAATTTGATTGAACAAGATTTCCGATTCCAAACGAAGCTATTACACCGAAAATAGCGAAAAGAATTCCTAGCCATTTCCAATTACCTCCGTAGGTTTCTTCCATACCCTTACTACAGTAATACATCGGTCCACCTGATCGCTCGCCTTTCTTGTTTGTGATACGAAACTTCATCGCAAGAATCGCTTCAGCAAATTTTGTAGCACCTCCAACAATGGCAGTGAGCCACATCCAAAATATCGCACCAGGACCACCTACTGCGATAGCTGATGCAACACCGGCTATATTTCCTGTTCCTATTGTGGCCGCTAACGCGGTCATCAAAGCCTGACGTGGGGTTATGTCTCCCGACTCCGGATTCCCCTTCTCCTTGAGAAGAGAGAACGCCGTACCAAGTTTCCTATACTGAACAAACTTAGTACCCACACTTAGTATTATGCCGACACCTACCAATATGACTATCATAATGGGGCCCCAAGCAAATCCATTTAATGCGGAATTCACACTATTTAGAAATTCCATAAATCCTCCTTATTTATTATGGTTGAGTTGTACCTCTACAACATTACTATAGTTCATTATAGCACACTATATATAAGTACGTTTATTATTATTTATGATTTTTTTATAAGAAAATCTAATATTTAATTAGATCTGCAAGCATTTTAATTGCATTTAGACCGTTTTTGAAGAAAAAAACATATTTCAACAAGAGGAAAATCTATCCTGCAACACAAAAACAAAAAAACCGAGCTCGGTCAGGGAGAAAAAATGCATTGTTTTGCCTCTATTCTATAGTTATGTGATATAATGCAAACATTATGATAAGTATTTTCAATTTTTTAAAGATCGGAGTAGGTCCTTCTAGCTCCCACACCATGGGTCCCATGATGGCGTCACTAAAGGTGATCAAGGAACTAAAAGAAAAAAACCTACTTCCTAAGATAAAACAAGTAACCCTCTATCTCTATGGTTCACTTGCATTAACAGGCAAAGGGCATGGGAGTGACCTTGCCCTCTGTCTAGGACTAGAAGGATATCATCCAGAATCGGTGGACACTTCGCGAATCATGGAGTTCTGGGAGCGTATTCGCACAGAAAAGACGCTTAAACTAGATCAGCAATACACGGTTGACTTTGACGTCAAAAAAGACCTGCGCTTCGAAAAAACCACGTTTCTTGACTATCATCCAAACGGAATGAAATTCGAAATGTCAGGGGATGACTTCCACGAAGAGTTCGTGTATTTTTCTACTGGTGGTGGCTTTATAGAACAACAACAGTCAGAAAAATCAGAAAAATCAGCGCAAACGTACAACGCCGAGGTTCCCAACCCATTCCATCACGCAAAAGATATTCTAGCTATCTGTGAAAAGAAAAACATAGGAGTCGCACAACTCATCCTAGAGAATGAGCTGGTTTTCAACTCCCTTGAAGTCATAAATAAAAAAATAGATCGCATCATAGAAGTGATGATGGCAGCGGTGGAAAAAGGGCTTCAGCAACATGGAATCTTACCGGGAGGACTAAACGTACAACGTCGTGCTGCAAACATCTATTCTAAACTACTAACCGAGAGAGCAAGCAAGGAGCGCTTGAACGAATTGGACTGGATCTCCATGTATGCGATTTCTGTAAACGAAGAAAACGCATCTTTTGGACGTGTTGTCACGGCGCCCACAAACGGATCTGCAGGCATTGTTCCTGCGGTGATCAAATATCTCCTCGAGTTTGAAAAAGCAAGCCAACAGGACATTCGAGATTTTCTTTGCGTTGCCACCGCGATCGGCACCTTGTTCAAGTTCAATGCATCTATTTCTGGCGCCGAGGTGGGATGCCAAGGAGAAGTCGGTGTATCCTGTTCCATGGCCGCAGCGGGATACACGTCAATCAAGAATACTTCCGTGAAACAAGTCCTCAATGCAGCAGAGATCGCCATAGAACACAACCTAGGGCTTACCTGCGATCCCATAGCAGGCTTGGTCCAAATCCCTTGCATAGAACGAAACGCAATAGGCGCAGTAAAGGCCATACAATCTTCACGAATTGCGATTCTTAACGATGGACATTCCGTCATCTCTCTTGATGAGGCAATACAGACAATGAAGAAAACGGGTGAAGACATGAACAAGTCTTACAAGGAAACTTCTGAGGGAGGACTAGCTGCAAACATTACTTTCTGCTAGGAATTTTATCATGTTCTTCGATCACTTAATGTTCGATGTGTTCAATCACTTAAACGATAAAAATGGAAAACATGTTATAATCAATATATACACAAACACAAAAGTTAAGGAGATAACTACATGATATCTGAAAAAAAATTATTTTTAGAACGTTGTCATCAAGAACTTGGTGCTAAAATGGGAAGCTTTGCAGGCTACAACATGCCATTTTCATACAAAAATGGAAGCATTCAAGAACACCTTCACGCACGGTCAAGTGCCGCTTTGTTTGATGTTTCGCATATGCAACAATGCCTTTTATCTGGAGACAAGGTGTCCGAGTACATAGACACTGTACTGCCCATCTATTCAGAAAAATTAAATCTAGGTGCATCAAAATATACGATACTTTTAAACAAAGATGCGGGAATCATCGATGACGTCATTCTTACAAGAAGAGAAGAAAACCTATACTCTATAGTGCTCAATGCTGCCTGCGCAGAAAAGGATCTTGCACATCTTCGAAAGGCAAAGGATGCATTTCCATCGGTTTCCATAGAACTGCTTACAGAGCACGTGCTTCTTGCACTTCAAGGACCGAAAGCAGTTATGGTAG
>JACSEG010000080.1_pt1 | contig 18570 bp, 16 predicted proteins | sample 8225521 | NCBI WGS metagenome assembly JACSEG01 (sample SAMN15705060, study PRJNA637333) | viral metagenome | isolation source: viral RNA from sea star tissue | host: Pisaster ochraceus | place: USA:Santa Cruz | collected 2018
GTACATCCATTTTCTCGATGTACATCCATTTTCTCGATGTACATCCATTTTCTCGATGTACATCCATTTTCTCGATGTACATCCATTTTTATGTCGCAGATTAATACTGTTAATCTAAAAAAAGATTATATCTTGTATGTAAAATTATATCAACTATATAGGTGCAATTTTTTGCTGGCGAAAAAAACTGGATAAAATTAACAGCTTTTAAACCAGCGGCGTACCGGACCAGCGACGTACCGGAGGCCGCAGGCCGAGGAACGCCGCGACAACCAGCGGCGTACCACAAGGCAGGTAGTGCCGAGGAACGCCGCGAGAAAGCCCGCAAGGGCCGAGGAACGCCGCGACAATCAGCGACGTACCGGACCAGCGGCGTACCGCAGGCAGGTAGTGCCGAGGAACGCCGCGACAAGGGAAGGTGGCAGGTGAATAACATCACTGTATAGTTCAATAAATCTTTTTCTCTGCTATACTGATTTTGAGTACTGTTGCTTTTTGTTGTAAAAGCGACGATAGATTAATACCAAAGGAGAGGAGTGTTGATCATGAAGGATCGAACAATTGAGGGTGTATCGCCTGAAGAATCAAACAAAGATCTGGAATTTATTGCCCGTGTCAAAACAAGATATACTGAATTGAAAATCGGTGCAGAAGCAGATTTGCAGGGACGTGAGGATTATGACTTTTCCTTTTTGGACGACGATATACCGTTGATATTAAGTATTAACAATTAAACTGAGTTTCCACTGCCAAAGTTGAAGAACTACCGGATGTAATCTCCCCATTAATAATCGCTACCATTGGTAGAGGTTGATCAGCTGGGCTACCATCGACGGAGGCATGCCTCCCATTGAGGCATTCAAAATCTGATTGTGTTTTATTCGGATCCAATGTCCAAATTGCTGGAATTGGATCAGGAATACCCCGGCTCCATAGCTGCCAAAGCCAATATAGGCGTCCTCTATTTAAATAAGGGCGAATTTGACAAAGCGGAAATCTACTTAAATTCCGGCAGGTTATTGGCCGGGGATAACAAGAGACATGACTCCGATACTCTGTAGGTCTTGTATGCCAACAGTGCCGCATTGGCGGTACACCTGGACATGCCCGAAGAAGCAGTTAGCTATGCCGAAAGCGCGACGGCGGTGTTAATGCTTCCCGCTGGACGTTTCCCGTATTCATTTAATCATCAGCGGGTTGTCGTTTTCCCTAGAGGAAAATATCTGCGGTCGCTGAGCTGAATCCCGCAATTGTGCATAGAGGTTTTCCAATGCCATGGTAACCGACTGTTTCATTTTTTCGGCATCCGCTCCGAAATGTTGAATCCGGACGGTATAGACAAAATCAGTACTCCTTCCGCTCTCTCCGAATTCGAGGGAAGTTATTCCAACGCCTGTCACCATGAGAAACAGGCAGAAAAGGGCGAATCTTGAAATGTGCCTTCCGTACCAGCTATCGAACATTTTATTCTTTCTTGAATGTCAAACCGGGAAAGAGCGGTATGAGGATAATGCTTACCGCGGTTGAGAACGCCAATCCTCCAATGACGCTGGCCGCAAGACTTTGCTGCGGGGAGGGGGGGCTGACGGCGAGATTCCCGGCAGATATTGGAGAGGATTGAATGAGGCGCCTAACCTCCCAAGCCTTCATCCCAAGAGTTCCTGGGCCACCTTGCGGAAGTGGATTTTCTGGTTGCTTTTTTGGATCTTTTCAATCCAGTCGGGGCGAATCTTGTCAATGCCAGTGTAAGCACCACACAGGGCACCGACAATGGAGCTGTTGGTATCGGCGTCGTCGCCAATGTTTACAATGGTAAGGAGGCCAGTTTCAAAATCGCCGCCAGCGGCGTAAAAAATACCCAAGGCAAGGGGGATTGACTCGTAGCTCTTCATCCCGGCGCCGATATGTTGATATAGCAGAAAGCAAAGTTCTTCCAGATCTGTTTGCCGGTTGGCATCAACTAATTCTTTGGCGAATTTGATTCTGTGGTAGACCGAAGGCGCAGGGATGTCGAAGCCTGCGGCTTCTCCCGCCTGAGCTCCCTGCATGGCCGCATCCATAATTTTTTCCAGGCGATTTTCTCCTTCTATCGAGAGTGAGATCGCTGTAGCAATGGCTGCGGTTGCAGCCATTGCCGGGCGGCTGCCGTGGGACGGTCTGGCGGAAGCCAGCGCGTCTTTGATGGTTTTTTCTACATTCCCGTGGTGAAAGATTCCCAATGGCGCGACTCTCATGGCCCCTCCGTTGGTATCGCCCTTACGCCCGTGCTGGAGGTAGTCTTTGCCTTGGGTAATGGCTTCTAAAAAGGCTCTGGTGTTGGGGCCGATAACTGTAGAATCCAGCATTTTATTGTCGACGGCCCATTTTTTCATTTTGGCGATAAACAGCGATTCTTCAAAGCCATTTGCTTCAATCAGGACCGAAGAAAGTATCATCGCCGCCTCTGTATCGTCCGTAACTGTCCCTTTTTCAAGGGAATTGTGGGCTACCTGTTCTTTATCTGGTGTCAGAAAGTCATCAATCCGGCCATAGACCCTTTTGATTTGCTCTGGCGACATAAATGAAGCTGGCATTCCCAGTGCATCGCCGATTGCTGCTCCAATCAAGCAGCCGTAGGCTCGATCAATCATTATTATCTCCTTGTATGCATGAATTGCTGTAATTCTTCTGCGGAAAAATTCCCGTGAGGTTCGACAAAAGTGGTAGCCAAGGCACCACAAGCCGATGCGATCTGCATAGCTTCGGCTTGTGGTGCCTTGGCCTGCAAGAGACCAAAAATGAGGCCGGCGGCAAAGCTGTCTCCGGCTCCAGTGGTATCGACAGCTTTTACCGCAGCGGGAATATGTCGGGATACCCGATCTTTTGTATAGCTATAAAATGGATTGGAACCGTCTTTTTCCACAATCAATGAATAGTTGCGAGCCAGGCACCACGAGCGAAAAGACTGGTTGAGCTTTTCGTCCAATAGCGCGATTTCTCTGCGATTTGGCAGCGCGATTTCTGCCAGATCCAATACCGACTCCAGTGTTTTTCCATCAATGTGATGCGCCAGTGAACCCGGATCAAATAATATCTTGCTCCCGCGTCTTTTTAGCTCGGCAAGAAGGCGTATTTTGACTCCAGATTCTTCGGGGTTCAGCAGGTAATAGCCACTGGGATAGATGTAAGGGAAATGTATATCATCTCCCATTTCATCCAGGAGTTCTGTGGGCAGGCTATCTTCACAACCCCGGTAGGTAACGAAGGTGCGCTCGCCCCCTGGCTCTACAAGCACCAGGCAGTACCCACTTGGGCTGGCTTGGGGTTCGGTATGCAGGGCGATAAATCGCGGATCAATCTCCCGTTCTTCCAGGTAGGCCATAATCCTTTGTCCTCTTGGATCGGCTCCTACAGATGACACGAGATAGGGATTGCAGCCCAGATTCTTCAGGGTAACCGCGACATTCAGGGCGCAACTGGCTACTTGCTGGAATTCTCTTGTGATGAGAGTATCTTCTCCTCGCCTGGGAAACTCCGCCATGATGTAATGGTCTATAATCACTCCGCCCAAAACGAGGACATTTTTGTTCACCGATATGCTCATGAGGCGACTTTCTTTTGCAAGATGCCCCGCCTTCGATGTGGCATTTTGCTGCGTGAATACAGGGCAATGGCGATAATTGTGATCAAGTAAGGCAAGAGCTGCACCAGTTGTGGTGGCAAGTTCAAGAGCTGTAATCGTATCGCCAGGGAGTCAGCCATGCCGAAGAAAATTGAAGAAACGAGTACTCCCAGGGGATTGCCCCGCCCCATTGATTCAGCAGCCATGCCGATAAAGCCGCGACCGGCAATCATATCTCTGGAAAAGAACGAAACGTAGCCTAAAGACATAAATGCGCCACCGAGTCCGGCCAGAGATCCAGCTATGGTGAGCGCAATATACTGATATTTCCATACCTTGACTCCCACAGAACGGGCCGCTTCCGGGTTTGCGCCCACCGTCCGTATGCGCAGCCCTGCAGGTGTGCGATACAAGAAGACAGCCAGGATGGCAACAATTACCAAGGCCAGGTAGGTGAGAATATTGTGTCCTGAAAACACGTCGCCGACAAAGGGTATTTGCAAGTCGGGAAGCACAGGGTTGTTGAGTCCTTGTGTGGAGCCTTTGTTTCCTGTAATTAAATAGACAATAAATATGGTAAGCCCGGTAGCCAGGGTATTGATGGCGATACCAGCCAGAATAGGCTCGCTTTGCAGGGTGATGGTGATATAGCCAAAGAGCATGGAAAGCAAGATGCCCAGCAGGATTGCAAACAACACGCCCCCAAGGGCGCTCTGGAAGATATAGCTTCCCAGAACTGCCGCCAGCGCAGCAAAGAGCATGATGCCCTCTGTGGCAATGGCGTCAATCCCGCCCTTGCTGAAGACCATACAGGCGAGGGCGGCGTACAGCACTGGAGTCATGACCCGAATGGTAGTACTCAGAAAATCAACGGAAAAAATGACAGAGATCAGTCCATTCATGCCAATACGACCTCTTTTGCCTCAAATCTTTCGACTTCCGCCATAATAACCTTTTTGCGGTATTCTGCCAGAATGACTTTTGCGGAAACCAAGACTATCACTACAGATTGGATGATGGCAATAATCTCGTAGGGCATATCGGTATTTCGAGACATGATGCCCGCCCCTGTTCGAAGATAGGCCAGAAAGATGGCCGCCAGAGGTACATATTTTGCCTTGTACCTGGCCACAATGGCGATTAAAATGCCATCCCAGCCGTAGCTAGTCAAGCTGGTGTACTGGAACCTCTTGTACATACCGAACAACTCCACGCTGCCGCCAAGGCCGGCAAACATCCCGCCGATAAATTGCGATGCGATGATCACAGAATCGGTGTTCATACCCGAATATCGGGCCATTCTGCCATTGCTGCCCACTAGCGTTACCTTGTAGCCAAAAGGGGTCTTGTTGAGTATCAGCCACAAAACGAAAGTGGCGGCTCCGATAATGAAAACACTGATATTGATCCTCGTTCCCGGCAGGATGCGCAGCAGAAACATACTGGATGGGAACTTGTAAGAGTATGTCGAATTCATGCTCGGGTCGTAGAAAAACTCGGTGATGATGTACAAGCCCAAAAAGAGCATCACGTAATTGAGCATCAATGAAGTTACCAATTCGTTGGCGTTACATTTTGTCTTCAGGAAACCAGGAATAGCGCAGGTGAGGCCCCCGGCGAGCATGGCGCAGCCCATCGCTACCAGAAGATTGAGTACTGGCGGAAGGGGAAAGGACAGAGCGGCGGCAGTGGCGGTAACACTGGCAATGAAAAATGCGCCTTCCATCGAGAGATTAAAAAGTCCCGCCCGATAGAGCATAACTACTGCCAGGCCAGTAAACGCAATGGGTATTGTGGCTTCAATAATATTTCCCACTCGCCGCATAGAAGTAAAAGGGCCAAGGAGCAGATTCCCCAAGGCAGCCAGGGGTTCCTTGCTGATGAGAAAGATGATCACAAAAACGATGACCAGTGATGATAGAATGGCTACAAAAACCCGGGCTACTTCCAACAGAGCCAATTTATTTTGCTTCATGTGCCAATTCCTTTTGCTTTTTGATGCCAAGCATATAGAGTCCCAACTGGTACTCGTCTATTTCGCTGGCGTTCTCAAAGTAGCCTGCCACCTGGCCATTGTGCATGACCAGCAGACTGTCGCTCAGTTCTATGACTTCATTGAGGTCTGCAGAAATCAAAATGATGCCCTTCCCCCTATCCCGCAGCTCCACGAGCTTTTTCCAGATAAATTCGTTAGCACCGACATCAATGCCACGGGTGGGTTGGTTGGCGATTAAAAGCTCTGGCTCAGCAGAAAGCTCCCGCGCCACCACTACTTTTTGCATGTTCCCACCCGAAAGCATATTGATGGGTTGACGCAGGTTCATACACTGCACGGAAAATTCCCTGATCAGGTCCTGGGCTATTTGGGCGATCTGTTTGAAGCTCAGCAGTCCCCTTTTCTTTAAGCAAGGTTTGTCGATTCTGTCGGCAATGAGGTTGCTCCAAATGCTTTCCTTGCCGGCAATGCCAGTGGTCATGCGATCTTCGGGGATAAAGGAAACGCCTTGATCCCGGATGCTGCGGATGGAATGTTCCAGCAGTTTTTCCCCCTTGAGCAGCACAGACCCTTCTGCATGGGGATGGAAGCCAAAAATGCATTCTGCCAGTTCATTCTGCCCGTTGCCCTCTACGCCTGCAATTCCCAGGATTTGTCCTTGCTTGATGCAGAGAGAAAGATTATTCACTATTTTCTTCCCCACATCATTTTTTAGCGTGAGGTTTTTGACGGTCAAAAGAGCTTTGCCAAAGCGTGGTGTTTTTTTCTGGACTTTGAGTATGACCTCGCGCCCAACCATAAATTGAGAAATTTCTTCTTCGGTAGAATCCTCCACGTTCATGGTTCCTATGGTTTTGCCACCCCGCAAAATCGTGATGCGATCACAGATACGCTTAACCTCCTTGATTTTATGGGAGATAAAAATTACGGTGTGGCCGCTCTCTTTGAGCAAAAGCAGTTCTTCAAAGAGTTCTTCGGTTTCTTGCGGGGTGAGAACCGCCGTAGGTTCATCTAAAATCAGGAGCTTTGCGCCCCTGCTCAAGACCTTGATGATCTCCACTTTTTGCTTCAGGCCCACTGATAAATCCGCAATTTTTGCTGCCGGATTCACTTTGAGCTTGTACTTTTCGGCTACATCCCGCACCAGTTTATGGGCGCTCTTGTTGTCGATCAGGCCTCGCTTCAACGGCTCCATACCCAAGACTACGTTTTCATAGACTTTCAGTGAGTCCACCAGCATGAAGTGCTGGTGAACCATGCCAATCCCCAGTTTGATGGCATTGTGAGAGTCCCGTTTGACGATTTCTCGCCCTTCATAGTAAATATGACCGCTATCCATAGCTTCGGCACCGAAAAGGATTTTCATCAAAGTACTCTTCCCGGCCCCGTTTTCTCCCATTAGGGCGTGTATCTCTCCGCTATTGACAGAAAAGTTTATGCACCTGTTGGCGACAACCCCATTGGGATAAATCTTGGTGATGGCTTTCATTTCCAGCAAAATATTTTGCATAGCAATGTCTTATTATTTCGGCTTTGCCGAATTGATGATTGTGTCAACCATAGCGACGTCCAAACCAAGGGCAGAGGTAATCACCACATCGCCAGCGATTACTCGCAAGCGTTCTTGTTCCACTTTGGCGCGAATATCCTCGGCTATGTTTTGCTGATAATACTCATTGATCGCAATGCCAGTACCGCCTTCGGCTACACCAAGGCTTTCAAACCCGCCCCACGGCAGCTTGCCTTCACTGTCCAGTTTTACCGCCCGCAACAGCGAATTGCCAACTTCTTTCAGCACAGAGGTAAGAATGACATTGGCCTTGTTTTCGTCTACTCCCTTAAAGAGCATAGCCTGGTCGGAGTCTACGCCAATGATATATGTGCCCTTTTCCACTGCAGCATCTATACAGCCCAATCCCGCCTGTTCCGCAGCGGGGAAAGTAATATCCACGCCACGAGCAAATTGCGCAAGGGCGACTTCTTTTCCCTTGGCCGTGTCATCCCAAGAGCCAATATAAGAGACCAGAACCTCAATATCGGGAACTACAGACTGGGCACCTTCAATATAACCGACGAGAAAATCGCTGATAATAGGGTGTTCGCTGCCACCGATAAAACCGATTTTCTTGTCAGCGTTGGCACCTTCCATTTGCGAGGTGGTGACCAGTGCCGCCAAGACACCCGCAATATAAGAGCCTTCATTTTGCTTATAACTAATGGAATAAACATTTTTGTACAGGCTTTTTTCTATTTCCGTGTCAAAAAGTATGTATTTTTGCTGAGGAAATTCTGAGGCGACCGACTCCACCATCTCTTTGGCGTTGGAACCATTGGTGATGATAATGTCGTACTTCCCTTCTTCGGAAAGATCCATAAAAGTCGGCTCCCAATTGGTCTGGTCCCGCCCAATTTCGATGATTTTGGTCGGTATGCCGAGTTTATTGGCAATTTGTTTGATCCCGCCAGCCGCCGAATCATTGAACGACTTATCCCCCAATTGTCCGGTGACCACAAAGACCACTCCCTTGCGCTCTGCCTGGGCACTTTTTGCTGGTGTGCCGGACTTTGCGCATCCCGCCAGCAAGAGGATACAAAACACAAAAAGCCCCGCAAAGCGATGAAAATTTCTCATGATAATCACTCCTTATTTGTGATATATTCGCCTCAGAAACTGAGGCGATTTTTATATGTATGGTTGTCTGTACAAGTTAGAGGCCAACAAATTCCTCATTTTGAACAGACAAAAGGATTTACTCTACCTTCGCCAATAATTTAAAATCCACCTTGGGGTTATAAAGAATGTCGACTTTTTCGATTTCCAAACTGCTATCGTTAAAAACAGAGCCGGTCACCTTGAGAATAGGGGCAGCTGTCGGCATCTGAAACAATTTTTCGCATTGTGCATTACTGATTACAGGCTTGACAGTTATCTCAACAATTTTAGGATATATCTGATAGTCCTCCCGGAAAGTGCGATACAAAGAGCGATTACTGAAGTCAAAGGCGTCAATGTTGGGAAAAATCCTGGTGGAGATGAATGAAGTGTCAATCGTCAAGAATTCTATGGTATCGTCTTTGACCCCTCTGGCGCGAACTAGTTTGAAATATTTCTTCCCATCCAGGTAGATACACTTACTTTCCAGAACCCGGGAAACAGGAATTTTATTCTTTTTGCGCAGATAGTCAGTGAAACCGCCGAAGTTCCAGATGCTGGAATTTACCTCGCGGAGACATACAAACGAGCCTCTTCCGTGTTCTTTGCGAATCAGTCCACTATCTACTAAATTTGCAATCGCGTTACGTACTGTACCCCGATTGATATCAAATTTCTTGCACAGCTCTGTCTCGGAAGGGATAAGCTCGTTTTGCTTGTACTCTCCCGTCAAAATGCTTTCTTTCAGGAGGTTCTCCAACTGCAAATAAAGGGGAATCGCCCCGTTTTTATGTAACATCACTTGTCCGCTTGTCTGTACATGTTTGTTGTCAATTGTATTCTCATTTTTGGTTGTTGTCAAATAAAAAATATTTTTTTGATGGGCAAAGGTACATATTGTTTTCAAAAGAAGATAAACCCGTCCCATTTCGCTGCCAACGCCGGGATAGCGGTGGGATAACAAACGGCCAATAACCTGGTTTCCAGCAGCATAAATGCCATTGAGTGGGAGGACGGAGGCTTAAGCTGGAACGGCGATACCTTTACCCGGGGGATGATCGGAGATGTACAAAAAATGGAACAAAAATAACTTTATACCAAACCAAAAGGATGGTATAATTAACATGGATTATTACATGAGGGACAAAAAAACAACTACACTCCATGGAGCAAAAGGAGATGATGGATTTTAAAAAGATATTATCTTGAATCTTCATAACGGCATTGATGTCAGTGTTTTGGAAGGAACATCCCTGTATCCTATAGAAGAGGATGCAATGAATTACAATTGGTGATTTTGACCAGGAGGAGTCCATGAAGGTTCTGAATGTATTTGTTGCCATTCTGTTCAGTGTTGCCGTTCCTTTATACAGCTATGCCGGGTGTGATCGCAGCCCACCTAAGGATTTTGTGTAGATGTTATCATCGCAGCGAACAAATCAGGCATTTGTTTATTTTTCGTTGTGTGTGTTCAGTACCAACTGCGTCGTCTATTTATTGGAAGGGAGTACATTCCTTGCGATAGTAACAAAAAGCGCAATTTATGTTCCCTTCTTTGCCATTATTTATTTTAGGGTTTTACAAAAGAGATTTGACCGGCTTCGCAAACTTTCTCACATCACATTTTTATTTCTCATAGCAACCATAGCGATTTTTGAGTCCACCGATTCGCTGTTTGGCCCGGGGTTTGCACTGATAGGTTTGTATCTCATGTACAAATACAGGTTGATGAGAAAAAATCCGGTGCTGAAAGCAATACTTTTTATGGGTAGCTTGTCGTCAGCGATTATTCTTTCAAGCGGGTTTCAGGACGGTTGGGCCGAAGCGTTTATGGTAATCGCTTTTTTTTTGTTTTTCTACGCGATACTTTTTTTGGGCGAGCTGGATTGGATTAACAGGTATCGGACCAAGTTGAAAGAGGAACATCTCATTCGAAAAGCGCTGAAGGATGTGGTGGGACAGCCCATAGATCTGCCCAAGCTCGGCTTTACAAAACGGGAAATGGAAATAGGCCGACTTATAGTGGGAAATCGCAAAACTGACAAAGAGCTGGCGGCGGAAATTTTTATATCGCCCCATACCTTGAGAAATCATCTGAAATCCATGCGGGCGAAAACCAGCACCTCAAACACAAATGAATTAATAGATGCTATTCGTTGGTATTACTACAAAAAAGTCCTGGATCACAATGAAGCAGAAGTTGGCAAAGAGACTTGGGTATCGATGGATGATGAAAAGCGCAAAATGCGATTTTGAGCTTGCCAGCCTTTTTCTCCTGGATTATTAGTCTTTTCTGTACGAAACTGAAGTTGTCGTGTGCGAAGAAATAGTCATAGGTGCTACATTTTGAATTTCAAGTCTAAAACATCGACATTCATACAGGGGTATCAGCAAAATTCCGTGCGTCTGGTGGTTCTTTTACATGGCTTGCTTTTTGCAGGGTTCGTTGTAATCGGCGTCGTGCAATATCTTGGTCAGGCGCAGGTAGGACGGTCTTTCCTCCACAGGGAACTGACTACCAGGCTCAGGGGAATTAAATCTCATTTGGCGAATGTATTTTTCCGCATACGGAGGGATGCCGAGTATGTGGTACAAGCCGATTACCTGAGGGAATACCTGATCAGCGACGGGGCTTTGTCTTTCCAGGAATTAGAGACCGGCCTCGGCGTGGTTCAGAAAATGAGTTCCTATTACGATCAAATTCGCTGGATAGATTCCCGGGGCATGGAGCGCTTCCGCTATGATTACATCAACGGACAAACGGTTTCCGTCCGTCAATTGCGCGACAGATCCCAAACCCGCTATTTCCAGGAGGCAATGCTCAACGACCGCAAAGATATTTACTTTTTGCTGCGGGATTTCAATGCCGGGGACGAATACCCGGCAAATTCCGATAAGCTTGTATTCTGTGTGGCCAAACGTCTGATATTTGGCGGAATTGATTTCGGCATACTGGTAATGAACTATGCGGCGGATGATTTCTTCAATTCGTACGTCAAAAGCCTGGAAAACAAGTATTTTTCCATTTCCATTCTCAATCGGGATTCCTTGTGGTTGTACAACGAGCGGGAAAACCTCAATTGGGAGCTTATGCTGCCTGGAGAAATTTCGTTTGCCATGGAATATCCCGAATTTTGGTCCGAAATTTCCCGGAACCGGGAAGGATTTATAACCGCGCCCAATCAAATAATCGGCTATTCCAGAGTGGACATGGGAGATTCGGCGGTGAGTTGGAATATACTTGTTCACTCCCGTCCCAAAGCCTTCGCTGCCCAAACCCGGGCCCTGATCATCACCAATATTCAATACGACATTCCCTTCTTTTTGAGCGGGTTACTGCTGCTCAATTTGACGCTGGCCTTTCTCGGCCAGCGCAGGTTGGCCCGGAGGAACATGGACATATTGAATACAGTGCTCAATAGCCAAGGTGTAGACATCGAAAAACAAATTCAGAATCTTTCAATTGTTCAGGACGGCCTTTTGTCGGTGGGGCGTTTGACTTTTCTCAACAGGATTGTCATGGGTATTTCCCATGAGCTTAATACGCCTGTCAGCAACGGAGTCCTGGCCCTGGATACCCTGGAAATTTTCCACAAAAATGTTTTGGCCGACGGGGAAATGTCAAAACTGCAGCTTCCCCTGCAGACCATCAGAGAAAGTTTTGACCGAACGCTGCAATTTCTCAGTGCATTCAAACGGATTTCACCTGAACTCACCACCTATGAGTACAAGGAATTTGATCTGGACAAGGTTATTGACGCCACCCTGGAATACCATCTTTTTCGGCTTCACAGCAATGTAGACACGAAAATCGTTTTTGATGCCCAATCCAGATTCAAGTGCAAGGGATACGAATATGCCCTGGTCATTATTTTGGAAAACCTCATAGACAACGCAGTCCACCATTCGCAGGTTCCCCAAGGGGACAAGCTCATATTATTTCTCAAAAGCCGCAATGTGGAAGAGGGGGTCGAATTCAGTTTCGGAAACACGGGATCGAATATTGATTCGGCGTTTTTCGACACTATTTTCGAACCTTTTTACTCAACGCGCAAGAACAGGGGTCACGTCGGATTGGGTTTGTACATTGTTCGCCATCTTGTGGAGGATATACTCCAGGGCAATATATACGCTGAAAATGACGATCACTGTCTTTGGTTCAGGATGCAGTTTCCCAAATATATGCCGGAGGTGCTGAGCAAAATGCTCGAATTATAACGCCGGGAAAGGAGGATTGTTTTCAAGTGCAACAAATTTTTTTAATCTTGTTTACAGAAATCTGACATTTAAGCAGGTTTCTGGATGCAACAAACAAAAAAGGAGGAAAAATGAAAAAATTTTTCGCTGTATGTATGGTTTTACTGTTAATGGCTTCCCTGGGCTGCGCTCCAGCCGGATCGGAAGTGAGTGGTTCGGCCAGTAAAGAAGGCGGCGTACTTGTGTACGGGCGATCGGGGGATTCGGTCAGCCTGGATCCGGCTCGCGAAACCGATGGAGAGTCATTCTATGGGGCAACGGCTATATTCGACAATCTTGTGGAATTCAAGCCGGGAACCACTGAAGTGCAGTCGGCGCTCGCCAAATCCTGGGAAATTTCCGATGACGGGCTTGTCTACACATTTTCGCTGGAAGAAGGTGTTACCTTTCACGATGGCACCCCCTTCAATGCGGATGCGGTGGTGTTTTCATTTGAACGCCAGTTTATAGAGGATCATCCCGCCTACGAGCTGGGGCCCTGGAAATACTGGGGTTACATGGATATGTCCAATATCGTGGAATCGGTGGAAGCTGCGGACGAATATACCGTCGTGTTTTCGCTGCAAAAGCCGGAGGCTCCGTTTATCGCCAACCTGGCTATGGATTTCGCGGCGATTGTATCTCCCACGGCGGTTACCGAAATGGGCGAGGACTTCGCGTTTAATCCCGTGGGTACCGGACCTTTCAAGTTCGTGCAATGGATCAAGGATGATTCCATAATCGCAGATAAAAACGAGAACTACTGGAGGCGTCCCGCCTATCTGGATCGCCTGATTTTAAAGGTAATTCCCGATGCTACCGCCCGTTTCCTGGCACTTCAGAAAGGCGAAGTCGACGTCATTGATTTCCCCTCAATCGAGGATCTTCCCGCGATTGAACAGGATTCGGCACTCAAGCTGGTGCAGCAGGAAGGTTTGAACGTGGGGTATCTCGCCATGAACGCCGACCGGAAACCCTTTGGGGATACGCGGGTTCGCCAGGCGGTCAACTACGCAATCAACAAGCAGGAGATAATCGACGCAGTATACGGATCCGCCGGCGCAGTCGCCAAGAACCCCATTCCCCCGGGAATGTGGTCCTATAACGATGCCATAGTGGATTACGAGTACAATCCCGAAAAAGCCAGGGAATTACTGGCCCAGGCGGGGTACGCCGATGGATTTTCCACGAACATATGGGCAATGCCTGTGGTTCGCCCCTACAATCCCAATGGACGCAAGGTCGCGGAAATCATGCAGGCTCAGCTTGCGGATGTTGGAATTGAAGCGGAAATCGTGAGCTACGAATGGGGAACCTATTTGGACAAAACCGATACCGGCGAACACGATATGGCTCTTCTGGGTTGGACCGGCGACAACGGCGATCCGGACAATTTTCTGAACGTATTGCTGTTCATTCCCGCAGCCATTCCACCGGCGGGTAATATCGCTTTCTGGAAAAACGAGGAATTTAACGATCTGGTGCAGCAGGCCAAGGAAGAATCCGATCAGTCCGTGCGAACCCGGCTGTACGAGGAAGCCCAGGTTATTTTCAAAAAGGAAGCACCATGGGTAACCATTGCTCATTCCATCGTTACAAACGCACTGAGGAATGAGGTAATGGGCTTTAAGCTCTACCCCACGGGCAAACGGGTATTTCTCGACGTGTATCTGGAGGAATAATCCCGAACAGATTGCGGAGGCTCCGGCTTGTCACCGGGGTCTCCTTTTATTTTGAGTAAAAGGAAAACATATGTGGCGATTCGCCGCCCGAAGACTGGTTCAGCTCATTCCTACCCTTTTCGGTGTTATAACGCTGGTATTCTTTATGATGGCCCTTTCTCCAGGAGACCCCGCCCGAATCATGTTGGGAGAGCGGGCAGGGCCTGAAAGACTTGAGCAGCTTCGAGAAGATTTGGGTCTCAATAAACCCCTGGGCGAACAGTATTTTCTCTATCTCCGCCGGGTTGTCCGGCTGGATTTCGGCAATTCAATAAAAACCGGCCGCCGGGTCATGGAAGAAATTTCCGAATTATTTCCCGCGACCATAGAGTTGGCGATGAGTGCCATGATATTCGCGACGGTGTTTGGCATTTTGCTGGGGGTGGTGGCCGCCCGCAAAAAAAATTCCCTGCTGGATTCGCTATCCATGACCGGCGCATTGGTGGGAGTTTCCATGCCGGTGTTTTGGCTCGCCCTGGTTCTCATAATGATTTTTTCGGTGGGTTTGGACTTGTTTCCCACGGGGGGACGCATGAACGTGCGATTTTATTTTTCTCCCATAACGAATTTCTATCTTTTGGACTCCATTTTGGTTTTTTTCAAGACAGGGAACCTCAAGTTCTTTTTTAATTCCCTGCATCACCTGGTTCTGCCGTCAATCGCGCTGGGAACCATCCCTCTGGCCATAATCGCCAGGGTCACCAGAAGCTCAATGCTGGAGGTTCTGGGGCAGGATTATATAAAAACCGCCAGGGCCGCGGGCCTGAACGAGGGGAAAATCATATTCAAGTACGCATTGAAAAATACATTGATGCCTGTCCTCACGGTTATCGGGATACAATTCGGTTTGCTGCTTTCAGGTGCCATTCTCACCGAAACCATTTTTGCATGGCCCGGCATAGGAAAATGGCTCTACCACGCCATAGAGGCCAGGGATTATCCCGCCGTGCAGGGCGGGATTGTGGTGGTTTCCACCGTATTCGTGCTTATTAATCTCGCGGTGGATATTTTGTACAAATTCGTTAATCCCAGGATAAGGATAAGCTGATGTCTGAAGCTCATGCCACCGTGAAGTCAACCTGCCGGGTCGCCGATGATCCGGGACCGCTGGCTTGCTTCTGGCATTCTTTTTCGCGAAACAGGTCGGCCATAGCAGGCCTGGCAGTAATACTGCTGTTTATTTTGGTGGCGGTTTTCGCCCCGTTGTTCACGGCCCATGATCCCGTTGAACAGGTGATTTCCGACCGGAAGCTGCCGCCGTTCAGCTCAGGTCATATCCTGGGTACCGACGATTTGGGCAGGGACTTGTTTTCCCGGATACTTTACGGCAGCCGGATTTCCCTGGTTATCGGGACCGTGTCGGTGGGCATAGGTTTGCTGGTGGGAGGCCTCATCGGCCTGATTTCGGGATATGCAGGCGGAAGGTTTGATCGCATAGTAATGCGTCTTATCGATATAATGCTGGCTTTTCCCTATATTTTACTCACAATAGTGATTGTAGCCCTTTTGGGCGCCAGTCTTCTCAATGCAATGATCGCCATTGGCATATCCCAAATTCCCCGCTATGCCAGGATCATGAGGGCCAGCGTACTGGTCGAAAAAGAGAGCGATTACGTATTGGCGGAAAAAAGCCTGGGCACCTCGGATTTTGAACTGATGTTTTCCACCATACTTCCCAATTGCCTTGCGCCTGTGTCGGTGCAAGCGACTCTCGGCGTGGGCGAGGCCATTCTCAGCTCTGCCGCCCTCTCTTTTCTCGGCCTCGGGGCGCAGCCGCCGACTCCCGAATGGGGCTTGATGATAGCGAGCAGCAAGGAATTCATTACCAGTGCCTGGTGGATAGTGACTTTTCCCGGGGTTGCCACGCTCTTTGCCGTTTTGGGATTTAACTTGCTGGGCGACGGTCTCAGGGACGTTTTGGATCCCAGGCTAAACCATTGATGTGGCGACCATTGATGTTTCGACCATCAATGTGATGCTTTTAATAGACGAATCGCACAAAGGAACTGACTGTGATTGAAGATGAACATACATCGGCCCTTCGAATTGAAAATCTGAATATCGAGTTTCCCACTCGCAAGGGAATAGTTCATGCCATTCGGGGATTGAACCTGGAGATCAAAAAGGGAGAAACCCTCGCTTTGGTAGGAGAGTCGGGATGCGGAAAATCCGTAACGGCGCATTCCATAAACGGTCTGCTGCCCCCTCCCGGAAGAGTTGCCTCGGGCAAAATTTTCTTTGAAGGGAAGAATTTGCTCGAGGGGGACGATAAATACATGAGGTCAATCCGGGGAAACCGCATATCCATGATATTCCAGGAGCCCATGACCAGTCTCAATCCCGTGTTTACCATCGGCGAGCAACTTTCGGACGTTATACGCGCACATCGGGATATTTCAAAAAAGGAAGCCCGGGCGAAAGCCGCGGAACTTTTGAATTTGGTAAAGATTCCCGAAGCACAGAGGCGTCTTGGCGACTATCCGCACCAGCTCAGCGGCGGTATGCGCCAACGGGTTATGATTGCCATGGCCTTGAGTTCTCCCGAACCGGGGTTGATGATAGCCGATGAGCCGACCACGGCGCTGGACGTGACCATTCAGGCCCAAATTCTTTCTTTGCTGGAAGATTTGAAATCCAGGGTGGGTATGTCTTTGCTATTGATTACTCATGACATGGGTGTGGTTGCCGAGGTCGCCGACAGGGTGGTGGTGATGTATGCCGGCCGCAAAGTAGAAGAGGGATCCGTGCTCGGTATTTTCGAAAATCCGTCTCATCCCTATACGGTGGGGCTTCTAACCTCCCTGCCATCTCACCCCGACTACCGGAACTCGGCCCGGCTGCACGCCATACGTGGATCGGTTCCCGATTTGTTGAGCGTAGGGCGGGAATGCCCCTTTTCCAACCGCTGCGATTCGGCTATGGATCAATGCTTTGATTTATTTCCCGGCGAGACGGTTCTCGATGCGGATCACAGAACCTGGTGTCACTCCCTGGAAAAGAAACAGGTAAAGGAGCATATCCATGCCCGATGACAGTTGGTCCGCAAAAAACGGTTGCGGAGATAACGCGTTGCTGGAAGCAAGGAGTGTGAAAACGCATTTCCTCATAAATTCGGATACGGGCGACGGGGGCAAGGCGAGGGTAAAAGCCGTGGACGGGGTAAGCCTGGACATTAAAAAGGGGGAAATTCTGGGAGTCGTAGGCGAGTCCGGTTGCGGCAAATCCACCTTGGGAAGAAGCCTGCTCCGTCTCGAGGAACCCAGCCAGGGTGAAATCCTTTATCGGGGCGGGAACCTCCTGGATGCAAGTCCTGGAAAACTGAAGGAACTGCGCCGGAAAATGCAAATGATATTCCAGGATCCTTTTTCTTCCCTGAACCCCCGCAAAAGAGTCAGCGCCCTTCTGGAACAGCCTCTGAAAGTACACGGGCAAAAAGAAAAATCGCTGCGGAGCGAAAAAGTGGAAGCGGTAATGAACGAGATGGGGCTTGATCCGGCGTACAAAAACCGCTTTCCCCATCAATTTTCCGGCGGCCAGAGGCAACGCATTGGTATCGCCAGAGCATTGGTGATCGAACCGGAATTCGTCGTTTGCGATGAGGCGGTGAGTGCGCTGGATGTCTCTGTACAAGCGCAAATATTGAATCTTCTCCTGGATCTGCGGGAGAAACACGACCTTACCTATCTGTTCATTTCCCACGATCTCTCGGTGGTGGAATTTATCGCCAGCAGGGTGCTGGTAATGTATTTGGGAAGAATTGTCGAGCGGGCTCCTACAGCGGAGCTGGTAGCCGAGCCTCTTCATCCCTACACCAAGGCGTTGTTTGAGTCCTATCCGAATATAGATCCCAGGAAGAGGGGAGTTACCTCCAGCGTGCTCCAGGGAGACGTTCCCTCGCCCATATCGCCACCGCCGGGATGTCACTTTGCCCCCCGCTGTCCCTTCGCCAACGATCGCTGCCACAGCGAATACCCGCCGGCGTTTGTGGTCTCGGAGACCAGAACGGTGAATTGCTGGCTGCATGCATCCTGAAATGAGGAAAAGACGGTTTATTGTTTCACATTTTCAATCTACTCTTTAAAAAGGCCTGCTCCATTGGCTATGGATACCCGATATATTTGAGTCTGTAAAATTTTCTGTGTAAATGCCTGTTTTATTCATTTGAAAAGCGATATTCAAGTTTGAAGCTATTCATCGCGGGCTTCCAGGCAGATAGTGGCCTTGTCCACTTCCTGAGAAACATCAACTCCGTACATTTCTTTAAGAGTATCAGCGATGTCCCTGGTTGTTTGGCCTTTGGCGTAAAGTGTCAGAATCTTCTGATCGAACCCGAGAAGTCTGCGTTGCCCCTTTTTAACAATTA
>JACSEG010000082.1_pt1 | contig 18243 bp, 16 predicted proteins | sample 8225521 | NCBI WGS metagenome assembly JACSEG01 (sample SAMN15705060, study PRJNA637333) | viral metagenome | isolation source: viral RNA from sea star tissue | host: Pisaster ochraceus | place: USA:Santa Cruz | collected 2018
GGATTGAACTGGCCAATTGCTTTACCGAAGAAGACGATGTCCAGCGCATGGAAGATTTCTTTCGCCGTGAAATGGAAAAAATGCGTGGGGAAAAGGGGGAAGCCGCAAGCATGGCCGATCCGCTCTTCGCGGAAAAAATCGGCGGTTTGCCGCCATGCAGCGGAACTGCCCTGGGGCTGGATCGCCTGGTGATGCTTCTGCCAGGGGAGAACTCAATTCGCAGGGTAATGCCGTTCGCATTCTGACAGGCCGAAATACAAACAGGCCGAAATACAAACAGGCCGGGATACAAACAGCTGGCGATACAAAACCTTTTGCCGGGGTTATTTACAGAATAAGCCATTCCCGCTATTATCCACAGTCTGATAGCCCGGCAGAGAACTGCGGTGGATATATTCCGGTTTATAGCGATTCCCGGGGTTCCGCAGCAAACCCTGCCTATTTTTTTATTTCTGAAAGAAGGTGAACTATGATCAAGGCTGGACAAATAGCCAAAGGGATGTGCCTCATAATAAAACAAGCCCCCTATCTGGTGGTCGAAAGGGAATTTGTGAATCCCGGAAAGGGAAGTGCATTCGTGCGCCTGAAAATGAAAAACCTCATCACCGGGACGACCCTCAAGGAAACCCTGAAGTCAAATGACAATGTTGAAGAAGCCGATGTCTACGATAAAGGCAGCCAGTTTCTCTATGCCGACGGTGAAGGCTTCTACTTTATGGATTCCGAAACCTACGAGCAGTACCAGATCCCTCGGGAAGGTTTGGAAGACAAGGGAATGTACATGAAGGAGGGCGACAGCTACAAAATAATGTTCTTCGGCGAACGAGCAATAGACATTGAGCTTCCCACTAAAATGGTCTTTGCGGTTACCGATGCCCCTGAGGCCGTCAAAGGAGATACCGTAACGGGAGCCACAAAGATCGTAACCTGTGAAACCGGACTAACCGTAAAAGTACCCATTTTTATCAAGCAAAACGAAAAAATCCTGGTCAATACCGAAACGGGGGAATACGTGGAACGGGTAAACAAATAGCACCCAGCGGCAATCTTGCAAATTCGGAGAAAATAGTGTACACTTATGTTAATAGAATTAAAGCAAGTTTCCGTCGGGATACCATAGAGTAAACACATGAGAATTACGACAAAAAGCAGATACGCCCTCCGGGCAATGACCAATTTGGCCCTCTATCCCGAGGACGGCCCCAAACCCGTCAAAACAATCGCAGCCGAAGAAGACATATCGCCGCAATTCCTGGGACAGATATTTTTCAAGTTAAAAAAAGCGGGGGTTATCAATTCGGTTCGTGGTCCCGGAGGAGGATTTTTCCTCAACCAGGATCCCGATACTATCACCGTAAAAAGCATTTTCGAAGCCGTCGACGAGGGTTTGAATCTCACTCCCTGCACCACCGTCAACAATGACGGCAAATTCGACTGCACCGATGTAAATCACTGCCTGGTACACAATGTATGGATGGAAGCAAACGAGCACATCAAGCGTTTTTTCGAAGGTATAACGCTTGCCCGGATACTGGAAGGGGAGTCGGATTCCCCCATCAGCAAGCTGTTTGCCGACGGGGAAATCAAACTTTCGTCTCCGGCGTAAACCCCCTATACCACTCCCTGATCAATCATGGCATCCGCCACTTTCTTGAATCCGGCAATATTGGCGCCTACCACATAGTTTCCCTGCATGCCCACGGTTTCAGCAGCATCCCGGCAACTTGAGTGTATATCCACCATTATCCCGTGGAGTCTGGAATCAACTTCTTCCCTGGTCCAGGCAAGCCGCATGGCATTTTGACTCATCTCCAAACCACTGGTAGCAACTCCACCGGCATTGGCGGCTTTGCCGGGACCGAAGAGGAGCTTGTTTTCAACAAAATACTCCACCGCATCGGGTTCGCAGGGCATATTGGCTCCTTCGGAAACGACGGTACAACCGTTTTTCACCAGTGCCTTGGCGTCGGCCAGATTTATTTCGTTCTGGGTTGCACAGGGCAATGCCACATCGGCGGCGGCAAGACCCCAGGGCCCTTTGCCCTCGTGGTATTTCACGCCGTATTCCGCGGCGTATTCGGAAATCCGCCCCCGGCGATTGTTTTTTAAGTCCATTACAAAGGCGAGCTTGTCCGCGTCTATGCCGCCGGGATCAATTACGGATCCCCCACTATCGCTCAGGGAAATAACCGTGCCGCCCAACTCCAGCACCTTCTCCAGGGCATACTGGGCCACATTGCCGGAGCCGGAAATCATTACCTTTTTGCCCTCCAGGCTCTCTCCCCGGGTTTTCAGCATTTCCTTGGCAAAATACACGGTACCGTAGCCGGTAGCCTCGGGCCTGATGAGGCTGCCACCCCATGAAATACCCTTGCCGGTGAGTACTGACTCAAAGGCATTGACCAGTTTTTTGTATTGACCGAAAAGATAGCCTATTTCCCGGCCTCCCACGCCGATATCTCCGGCGGGAACGTCGGTATTGGGGCCTATATGCCGGAAAAGTTCGCTCATAAAGCTCTGGGCAAATCGCATGACTTCCATTTCGCTTTTGCCTTTGGGATCGAAATCGCAGCCACCCTTGCCGCCTCCCAGGGGAAGACCGGTAAGCGAATTTTTGAATATCTGTTCAAACCCCAGAAATTTGAGTATGCCGAGATTTACAGAGGGGTGAAATCGCAGCCCGCCCTTATAGGGTCCCAGGGCGGAATTAAATTCAACGCGGTAGCCGCTATTTGCGTGGATAGCACCTGAATCATCTACCCAGGGCACCCTGAAAAAGATAACCCTTTCGGGTTCTACAATTCTTTCAAGTACGGCATAGCGTTTATACCGGGGCTGGGAAGCGAGCAGCGGAGACAAGGACACAAGTACTTCCTCGGCCGCCTGGAGAAATTCCGATTCCCAATGGTATTTTTTTTTCAACCTTTCCAGTACGCTTTGCGCATATTCATTCATTGCCATATATCCTCCTCAGTGGATCTTTATCGTATTAGCGCAGATACACCGGCACTTCTCCGGTTTTGCCGACCAAATGCAGTAACAGGCAGCACCAAATGAAACACCAGATGCAATAACAGTGCAGCCGCCACCATTCATATGTGGCGACATTTCACGGGATTTCGTCCCAAGGCTATCTCATAGGCTCAGCAGTTGAGCGTATCAGAAGGAATTGTAACCCACTTTTGCAGAAAAGGCGACTTTTAAATTGGATCAATATCGCAGCTGTTGGCAGCGGGTTCCAGGGGTCATGGACTTCTACCGGAATGCGTGTTTGGATCAATATCGCAGCTGTTGGCAGCAGGTTCCAGGGGTCAGCCATGAGCTTTCTGTTCCCCGGATGCCTTCTGTTCTCCGGCTTTCTGCTCTCCGGCTTTCTGCTCTCCGGCTTTCTGCTCTCCGGCTTTCTGTTCCCCGGATGCTTTCTGTTCGCCCGACGCGACGATGCGACCCAGAGCCTGCAGGACTCCAGGCTGGATGCCTTCGAAGTGAAGGTCAACCTGCGGATAGGGAATGACAATTCCGCCGTTTTTGAATTGCCTCCATATTTCCTTGCGCAACCACGCCATTGCGGCGAGACGCTCGTCGGCCATCCGTATGCGGGTGCAGAGCTTCATTTCAATTCCCGATGAGGCGAAATTCTGGATCTTCACCGTCGGTTCAAAATTTCCATCCCGATAGGGGCAGCTGCGGCCAGCGGTCAGCATTAATTCCTCAACTTCATCCAGGTCGGACTCGTAGTGTACTTCTACCGAAACGGGGATAATCACCTGGGGACTGTCATAGCTGTAATTGTGCACGGCATTTTGGGTAATGGCCGAATTCGGTATGATGATGGTTTCGTTGAGCAGCGTATTTACCACCGAATGCAACAGGGTGATTTTCGCCACCCGTCCTTCTATATTTTCTCCCGAACTGCTGGCCAAGATGTAGTCCCCCTCCTTTATCGGCCTGGTCATGATAATGGTCAGTCCCGCGAAAAAATTGGCCACCATTGTCTGGAGGCCGAAGCCGATACCAATACCCAGCACGCCGAAAATTACCATCAGACTGGAAAGATTGATCCCGATAAGGCTCAAACCGATGATGGCCACCATCAGCATCACCGCGTACCTGGTAATACTCGCTATGCCAAAGCGCTGCGAAGCGTCTACGGGAATGCGATGGAGCACCTTGCTTTCCACCAAAGCCCGGCTGGTGCGTCCCGCCCAGCTGGCAACGTAGAATACCGGAATGGCCGAAAGTATGGTCATAACCGAAATGTTCAGCTCTCCGCTTTTAAAGAACGGTTCGTTGAGAATGCTTCCCAAAGACTTCAGGACGGAAAATAACTCGGCGCCCAGCAAAAAAGTCGTCAGCAAGATAAATAACAGTAAAATGAGTATGCGCGAGACAATTTTAAGGCCCCGAATGAGCATTTGCCTGTTCTCTTCGTTGAATTTCGACTGCTCCACTGCTTTGATTGCAGCTCTCCGCATAAACCTGAGGAAAAGTATTCCCACCACCAAGGGAAGCAGAAATTCGAGAACCAGGCTGAAAATGGAAAAAGGAAACTGGATAGACCCCAGCGCAAGGGGCGTGATGAGTATAATCCAGAATTCGTTGAGTATTTGCTGCATATATCGCCTGCTGATGAGCTGCTTTATCTGGAAGCGTAGGCTTCCAGATCCGTACGCTGTTTCTCGCTGATTAAACTGCGTTCCAGGCAAACCGGGAGGAATTCCCGAATTTCGGCGAAACTCAACAATTCGATTCCCGCGTTTTCCACAGCTCTTCGCCCCGCAGCCCCTCTCTCAATGAGAACCACCAAAGTTTCTACCCGCAGTCCCGCATTTTTGAGAACTTCCACTGCCTCCAATTTGCTGGTTCCGGCAGTAATCAAATCATCCAAAAGAAGCACGTTATCCCCTTCACTCCAGTCACCTTCGACCCTTGCACCGGTGCCGTGGCTCTTTGCGTTCATCCGGGGGAAAATCATTGGTATGCCTGTCTCAAGACTTACCGCCTGGGCCAAAGACAATCCCGCCACCGGAATGCCCGCTATGGCGTCGAAAAATTTCCCCTTGGCCCGCAAATCGCGTATGAGCCGGGCATACGCCCGGGCGGCATCTTTCATGAGCTTGGGAAATGACATGATTTTTCTCAGGTCGATGTAAAAGGGAGATGTTTCACCTGATTTCAGGGTGAATTCACCGGTCTTGAAACACTGGGCATCAATGAGGCCACCCAGGAACCTGCGCTTGAACGCATCCTTCGCCCGGTATTTTCGTTTGTCGGAAATTGTTCCCGCCGCATCCCTGGCCCTGTTTAACTCATCCAGGAATTTCCGGGCGGCTTCCGCAGGATCTTCTGCCTGTGAAATGCCGCGAGCCACCACGGGGAGAATCCCCGCACCGCTGTCGCTCATACCTGCGGAAACGGCTTCACCCATGCGGCCGCCCTGGGTACCAATCCCCGGACTGAGAAACCACACACCAGGATGTCTCGCGCGAATTTCCGACAACGCATCAAGTGCATTGGCCGCCACCACCAACCCAAAGTTTTCTCCCCAGGACACCGCAATATCGGATACCTTCGCGTAAAAGCTCTCTCCGTCCAATGTTTCCAAAAGCTGGATATCTTCCGCCCCCGGATTGCTGGTTCGGCAAAGCAGAAAAGCGGCTTTACCTTCATTCCTGATAAACGGTTCCACCGAATCGTATCCCATATAAGGGCTTAAGGTGACCGCATCCACGCCTAAATGCCCGTATATCGCCTGCTCATAGGCCAAGGCCGTGGCACCGATATCTCCACGCTTGGCATCGAGTATTACCGGAATCTCGTCCGGAATAAACTCCAAAGTCACTTCCAGAGCCTTGATACCCGGTGCCCCCAAGGCCTCGTAAAAGGCGATATTCGGCTTGTACGCCAAAACAAGATGACTGGTCGATTCGATAATTCTCTTGTTCTCATCTATCATACCCTTGAGACCCATCCCCCGATCCTGTCGGGGAAGACTGGAATGCCGGGGATCAAGACCGATGCACAAAAGACTATTAATTTTCCGACACCGATCTTCAAGACGCTGGAAAAAAGTCATAGCTCCACCAATCCTCGTAATTTTAAACTGGATTATATACCATGCATGAGAAACTGCAAAGCAAATGACTGGAAGCGGCAAACCCGGACATGGGAACATTCAAAAGAATCAACCAAAGAAATGAAACGGAGAGATCAAATGGATACCATTGAACTGGCCGCCCAGGCCATAAAGAGGGCAAAGCACCTGGTGGCGTTTACCGGAGCGGGAATTTCAGTCGAAAGTGGCATACCTCCTTTCAGGGGAGAAGGCGGACTTTGGAACCAGTACGACCCGGTGGTACTTGAACTCAGCTATTTTCACCAAAATCCCCGGGATTCATGGAAAGCCATACGCGAGATATTTTACTCGAATTTTGCGAATCGCACTCCCAACGACGCCCATTATTTTCTGGCGGAACTTGAGCGCAGGGGGAAACTCAAATGGCTTGTAACCCAGAACATCGACGATCTTCATTTCCGCGCGGGCAGCAGAAACCTATCCGAGTACCACGGCAACAGCCGCTTGCTGGTTTGTACGAAAAGCGGCGAAAAAGTGAACGCCGACAGCATCGACCTCCAGGGACTCTCCGACGACCAACTGCCGCCGTGTAGTCCTGCCGGAGGGATATACAAGCCCGATTTTATTTTCTTCGGCGAAGGCATACCCCCTCTGGCGGCGGCGACCAGTCAAAGAGAAGCCGAGGCATGCGACACCATGTTGATAACAGGATCCACAGGAGAAGTATACCCGGCGGCGGCTATCCCCCACCACGCCAAGGCAGGCGGAGCGACTATTATTGAAATCAATCCGGAAATTTCGGCTTTTAGCACCAGCATTGCGGATATTCACCTCCGCCTGCCCGCCGCCGTGGCTGCCAGAAGCCTGGCCCCTCTTCTGGATATGGATCTGGAAATATTCGGAGCCGTGCAATGAGTGCTGCGAAGCAACACTGATGGCTCAAGACGACTACGACGCCGTTGACGAACTGTACGACTCCATCAGCATTAGGGACGTGCTCATTATGCCGCCGGGCTTGAAGGACGGCCAAATGCCGCCGGACTTGAAGGACGGCCAAATGCCGCCGGACTTGAAGGACGTCCAAATATCCACATTGAGCTTCAAGGATATTGCAAGTCTTTACGGGGAAATTGTGCGCAAAGGCGGCCTGGATTCATCCCCACTACTCAAACTGATACGGCAATGCGTCAATGCGTCAATGAAAAAAAATCCGCAATTCGGAAAAAGACCTGGGATTGGTCACATTCGCCATCCCCCAATTAAAACCCCGGAAACTCTTTCTGGACGAAATGGAAAAAGGAAGCTTGCCCGAATATCTCTATGCCAGCGCATCGTTTCCCCTGCTTTTTAAGACCGCAAAAATAGAAACCCAGAAATTCACCGACGGGGGGTTAAGCGATAATCTACCGGCGACGATACTTCAGGGAGTTCAGGGAAATGAAGATTTGAAGGGAACCCATATCAATTGGAAAATCAATGGTTTGCGTTTTCAATACAGATTTATTGAAAAAATTGCAGTGGGTGTCAATTGCAACAAAAATCGCAAATATGCCTTCCATTTTAATTCAATCATCATCTACAACTTGCAGCACTTCACCCCAGAGAGAGGGAATTTCGTACAGCCCTCGCGGAAGAAATGCGAAGGTTTGGTCGAGAATCTCCTCCCGCTCGTATCGGCTCAAATGAGTTCCGTGCTCCTCGAAATATTCGGCGGGATCGTAAAAAATCACTACCGGAAGGGTTAGTGACAATAATTCCTCGCCTGCCCGGAGTTGCAAATCTTCCGGCCAGGAACAGCTGGCGGTAAGAAATCCCTCGCACCAATTATGGGTAGTGCAGTCCTGCCATGAAGACCGGTCGCCCGGAAAATATGGAACGAATGTCTGATTCGATATTGTATCAATGATGCCGCCAAGCATGCCTCGAAGACTTTCCTCCACTTCGGCGGTTTCAATGCCTGGCTCTCTTCCCAGCACGATGCCCATCCATTGGTTTTCCGGCTGCGCCGTGGGACGGAGGGCGATTGCAGTCAGATACCCATGCCAGTAATCCGGGGGGATTTCTTCCCGGTGATACAATGACAGCTGCTCGAATATTTTATCCAGTTCAGACAAATCAATTCCATATGTGCGGCTATCCATGTGTTTTTCCTTTGGCATTTTTTCGTCCACAGTGGCGCTCAGTTCGCAGCGCTGGGCAGTTCGGGGCCTGCGCTGGTCTGCTTCACAACATCTGTAAACAGCAGCTTGCGGCAGTTCGCAGTTCGCGACCTGCGCTGGGCATCTATCGAAATAATTCCAGCATTTCTTCCCGGCTCAGGTGGCTCAAAAAGCTTCCGCCCCCGTTAATTATTTCTTCGGCGAGATTGGCTTTCCGCTGCTGCAACTCCAGAATTTTTTCCTCAATACTGTCCCGGACAATGAGTTTAAATGCGATTACCTGCCTGCTCTGTCCCATCCTATGAGCCCTGTCTATGGCTTGTCGCTCAGCCGCGGGATTCCACCAGGGATCGAAAATGACGACATAATCCGCCGCTGTGAGATTGATACCGACTCCGCCGGCTTTCAGGCTTAAAAGAAATACCCGTATCCGGGGATCATTTTGAAAACTCTCCACCTCTCTGTGGCGGTCCCGGGTCTCTCCCGTAAGAACCACCTTTTTCCATCCTCTTCTATCGCAAAGCCCGCCAATTGCTTTCAAACTGCCGGTAAATTGGCTGAATACAAGCACTTTGTGATCTTCTGCAAGAATATCTCCCATAAGCAGCTCAAGGGCTTCCATTTTTGCCGAAGGAATACCCCTGTTGGCCGGATCCGCCAGGGGAGGATGAATTGCCAGCTGCCGGAGCTTTAACAGGGAACGAAATACCAGACTGCCTTTGCGCCTCTGGTCGTCTTCGTTTTCCAGCTCCTGAAGAACCTGTCGCCGACATAAATCGTATACGTCCCGCTGGGCGGCGTCCATTTCAACGTGCCGGATCAATATTTCCTTGCCCGGCAATTCTTCGAGTACTTCTTCCTTGGTGCGTCGGAGGATAAAGGGTTTCACCAGTTCTTTTAATTCTTCCAAAAGATTTTCGTCTCCGTTCTTTTGGATGCCCTTGAAAAATTCCCCGTGAAAATGCCTGGCACTGCCGAGAAGGCCGGGATTGAGAAAATCCATTTGGGCAAAGAGTTCCATGACGTTATTTTCAATGGGGGTGCCTGTAATGCTAATGCGATGCTCGCTTTTGAGACATTTTACGGTTTTGAAAATTTGAGACTGGATATTCTTTATATAGTGGGCTTCATCCAAAATCACCATGTCCCAGTGGATTTCCAGAAACAGCGGCAAATCGTTGCGAAGCGTTTGATAACTCAACAGGATTACATCGGCGTGCCCCATTTCCAGAAGACTTCCGGCCCTCCCCGGCCCGGCATGCTTTAAAAGACGCAGCCCCGGGGCAAACCTGGTAAACTCGGCCTCCCAGTTGGCCAGGGTCACCACGGGGCTGATAATCACCGTGGGACCGAGTCTGCCGGTTTCCTTTCTCGCCAGCAACAGGCCGAGGGTTTGCAGGGTCTTGCCCAGACCCATATCATCGGCGAGACAGGGATTCACGTTCCTGGATATCATAAGACTCAGCCATCGATACCCGAAGAGCTGATACGGTCGCAGCTCGGTGCCAAGCCCCGCCGGCGGTGGCAGATCGGAAAGCTCCTCTATGTTGGTGATACGCCGGGAGGTCTCAAGCAAATGGCCAATTGCCGATTCATGCTCTTCAAGCACCTGGGAATAGATTTTTTCTATCAGCACCATATTTATTGCGGAGGTTTCCAGCAAGCCGGTGGCATCCATTCCCCTGCGCCGCAGGTATTCAAGCTGCCGCAGGTCTCTGGGGCGCAAAACAACGTAACTATCCCGGGCCTCCAATAGTCCGGAGCTTCCTTCCGGGATTCCCGTAACCGGCAGCATCCCTTGGGCGGTGGAAACCATCGCCCGGATGCCCAGTAAATCCGCATCGTTTTCGATGGAGAACTGTAATTCGCCTCCAATCCTCACTGACCAGTCGTTTATCCGTACTTCTATCCCGTTTTCCAGCAAACCCCGGCCCCGTTCCAGGATAAACTCCTCAGGGGATATATTTATTTGAAAGTCCTGATCAGGACCCTCTTTAAACAAATCCGCATAAATTCCCCTTTGGTACAGCATATCCGGTCGTATGAGTTCCTGAAGGCGGCGCACGAAACGCTCCTCGGCAGGCAGATCGCGAAGGTAAACTCCGCCGTCATCCCCGTCGGTCATTCTGCGTTCGCTGCGCCAGGGAACATCCCGTTCGCCGTAGCGGAACCGCAGCTGTATTCCCGTCCCTCGGTTGTGGCTCCCGAGTAGCAAATAGGGCACCGGACTGCGGTATAAGAGCGTTTCCCCGCGGTGCTCGAATTCCAACCGTATTTCGGGATACTCACCGGTTTCCCACCGTGCCAAAAACTTCTCAAAGGTATTTTTATTCATGTTCCCGGCCAGTACAGCGGTTTCCAGCAATTCGGCCCCGGCTTTTCCGATGCCGAGAAACCACACTGTTTCTCCCGAGCGGTTTATCCAGTAAAGCTGTTCGGATCCCAGGGCCAGTTCATTGGCATCGCTCACCGGGATGAACCGGCCTCCGGATAATAGCGAATAACACGGCGGGCGCAGTCCCGACTCCGGATCCAGGGGGAGTCCCACAAGAAGCCCATCCGCCTCCCGCACCGCCAATTTAACCGATTCCCCGGTTTCACAGAATCTCATGTTTGCCGCAGAACCATTTATGATATGCCGGAAAAGTTCATCTGCCACAGCGCGCTTTTTTTCCGCATCCTGGCCGTTTATATCTGGAATGTAGTACGCATTTTGTTCCTTGCTCAATCGCTGCAAGACGGGAGGGACCAAAGGCTGAATTTCCTCGCCGAACAAATCTGGTTCGTCGGCATTTTTCACTTCGCAGTGCCCCCGGTCTCCCTGCGCGGCAAGCATTTCATCGACATTGGGAAAATCCAATCCGGCCAACTTCCCGATCTTCCCCAAGGGATAGTCCCAGTTCTGTATCGACGAATTCGGCAAAATCCCGGGGCAATCCCGCCGAGAATTCCAGCTCCTCGCCATCGGGGGAAACAAAGCGCAGATAGGCACTGTGGAGGGCCTGGTTGGACAGGACAAGGGCATGGCGATCGGTTTCGCTCAATTTCCCGTCGCAAAAACGCAAAAAGAGCGTTTCATCCAAGCCGTATATTTTGTCTCCCAATAGCGGAAACCCCAGGCCGTATACGCTGGCCCTGATCTGATGAGTACGTCCGGTTTCCAGGCGCGCCGTGAGGAGGGAATACCCGGCTTTGCGGGCAATGCAGGTAAAAAGCGTAGACACCGACTTTGCATCTCCTGTTTCCGGAAAGCTGGCGGTATAGCGTTGCTTTTTTCGTATAACCGATGACATATCCCTCCCGATCCACCCCCTCGCTTCAAAAGCATCGGATGTCTTTCCGTGAACCACCAACAAATATTCTTTTTGAATCTTTCCGAGACTTTGGAGCCGGTCAAAATGCCGACGACCCCAGGGCGTCAACGCAACAAGCATCAGTCCGCTGGTTTCCCGGTCGAGCCTGTTTACCAAAGACGGTGACTGGAATTCGGGCTTGAGCATGTTCCACAGCGTATTGTTTCTGTAACGCCCGGCTGGATGACAGGGCAAACCTCCGGGTTTATCCACTACGATAAAATTCCGGTCGCGATAAAGAATCCTGTAATTGCGCGGTACTTCTGGCTCTCCGCAGCTATGTGCTTCCGGAATGTATTCGACGATATCTCCGTTGCGCAGTTGGTATGAGGTGCCAGTCCGCGCTCCATTGGCCAGCACCCTGCCGTCCTGCACAAGTTCATGCCACTGATCGCGATCGCGATAGGTAAATCGTCGGCAGAGCCAATCAATTAAAAGCCTGCCACTTTCCATGCGGGAAATGAACGTCTTCAACCCTCTCTTCTCTTCCATCAAGTTGTAAAATGTATCAGCGACATGTCTTTCATCCAACCGGTTATCTTCAATTAAGTGACGGCTTGGAACCCGTCTCGCCCATGATCCAATACAAACCGCCCTTCTTGCGCAGGGCATCCCTCCAACCCGCAGCGGGATTGGGATTAAACGCAATATCCGCGCTGGCAGGATCAGTCACCCACACAGACTCCTTCAATTCAGACTCCAGCTGCCGGGGCGACCACCCCGAATATCCCGCAAAGAAACGAAGCCGGGGTCTCTTGTCGTAGGGCAGATCATTCCAGCTTTGCTCGATAAATTCCAGAACGGGCCTCACATCGGGTTCAAAATAGATGGTCTCACATACGGATATGGCGGCTTGGGAACGCAGGTATTCGGGCAGACCCTCTTGAAGCAAAAAAATGTATTCCTGCTGCACCGGTCCGCCTATGAAAAGAGGGATGTGGGATGCACTATGCCCCTCAAATTGTTCCGGAAAAATATCCCCCAGCGTGCTGTTGGAGGGCCTGTTGATGACCAGGCCCAACGCGCCCCCCTTGTCATGGCTCACCATCATTACCACGGTAAATTGAAAGTTGGGATCCTGGAGCTCCGCCTCGGAAATAAGAAAATATCCGGTGAGATTAGAGGGGTGAGGTTTTGAAAATTCTTCTCTCATAAGGGTTCCTCCCCGAACCACCTGGCAAAGTATAGCAAAGGCAGCTGTTACTCACCAGTCAACTCCCTGGGATATGAATACCGGTTGCCGTCGGAATCCGTCAGTATGTACTCCTGTTGGCGAACCTCCGCCACCGAAGCACGGGTCAGGGGAATCTTGCCGCCCCCACCGGGCAGATCCACGGCATATGTGGGCATGGCAATTCCCGACAGACGCCGGCGCAACTGATCCATCAGATCGAGACCCTCTTCAATGCTGGTTCGGAAATGGGATGTCCCGGAAGCCAAATCTCCCTGAAACAAGTAATATGGCTTTACCCTCAGTTGTATGAGCCCGCGAAAAAGTTCCTCCAGGGCATCTGCGTCGTTGTTTATGCCCTTGAGAAGGACAGCCTGGTTGAGTACAGGTATTCCCCCGTCAACCAGCAGCTTCGCCGCCCTGGCAGACTGGGGTGTGAGTTCCCGGGGATGGTTTGCGTGGGTAACCAGCCATATTCGGGAATCGCTTGCTTCGCGGAGAACATCTACCAGCGCCGGAGTAATTCTCGACGGAAGAACCACGGGCATTCGGCTGGCAACGCGAAACAATAGCGTCCGCTTACCGGCGGCATCGCGCAAACGCATGATAATGCGTTGCAAATCCCTGTCCGGCAGCATAAGAGGATCGCCTCCGCTGAGCAGCACCTCCTGTACCCGTTCGGTGGCGGAAATATACTCTGCGGCGCGTTGGAGCTCTTCATGGGTAAGCCGACCACTGTCATTTCCCGTAAAATGCCTTCGAAAGCAATGTCTGCAATAGGTTGCACAGCGGTCGTTTACCAGAATGAGTATTCTGTCATTGTAGTGATGTATAACCCTTCGCGCAACCGAATACCCGACGTCCGATATGGGATCGGAACTTTCGCACTCCAGAACAGTTTGCTCCTGAATCCGGGGAACAAACTGGGCGGCAATAGGGTCCGAATGCGGATCCGAACTCTCCGCAAGGGATTCGTAGTAGCGGGATACGCCGTAGGGCAATCGCGTTTTCGCATCTACTCCGCTGATCATCTGCCCGGTTTCTCTGGTTTTCATCGGCATAGTTGTACACCCTCAAGCCCTTGTCTTCAAGCGATGCCCACATCGCTGAAAAAAGCTATACTGGATCGAACGCAGCGACGGCATAGCGACGCAAGGAGAACACAGGGTGCAAACGAATTTGCGAAATGCAGGCGAAGGAACGGCATATTTGGTAGCGCGGGAAGAGCACCGGGCCGAATTTCGCATTTCTCTCTTCAGGATCGGCTTTATTGGAACCCTTTTTATGGCGAATCTCATCCCGCAGATAAATTCTCCCGCAAGTTCTCCCATAAACATCCCGGAGCTTTTGCCGCTGGCAATACTTTTACTGCTGGCCTTGGGACTGCTCACCGATATTTGGTGGATAGGACGCGGGGGACAGTTTTCGCGCTTCTACAAACCCGCATACAAATATTTCGTCATAATGATAGATGTGGTTGCATTTTCATTCGTTCTGTATCTGGCCTTCAGCAACGAATTAATACGCGAAGAGATTATCCTGCGCGGACTTACCCCCCGTCTTCTCCTCCCTCTCTTTTTTTTGGGTTTATTCGGAATCTACATTATTTTGGACCTGCTGCGATTCTCGGTGGCAAGTTTGTATTTTACATTTGCGATGTTCAGTACAGGGTACTCCCTTGTATATCTGTTGATATTCCGCAATTCGATGGAATGGTCTTCGGCGCTCACCTACACCTCCTTTTTCACTGTTCCCGCATTCCTCATGACGCTGCTCTGCGCCTATGTGAGCAAACGCATGGCGAATATGGTATTGGATTCAAAAATACAACAGCAATTGGAAAGATATCTGCCTCCGGCCCTTGCAAAAGAACACTGGAAAAAGAACAGTCCCCTGACAAACCTGGGGGAAGGAAGACTGTCAGAAACCGCCGTTCTCTTTGCTGATATACGGGGCTTTACCGCAATATCCGGACGCCTGAATCCAGTGGAAATGGTAGAACTTCTCAATACCTACTTTAACGACATGATTGACGAAATATTCAAACACCGGGGAACCATAGACAAAATCGCAGGCGACAAGCTTATAGCATTGTTTGGAACACCGGTTTGCAACAAAGATCATTGCGAACAAGCACTGTCCGCCGCCTTGGGCATGATGGATCGCCTTTCCGATTTAAACAAAATGCGCAATCTGCAGGGTGAAGAAACAATCGAGCTGGGCATCGGCATTGACCACGGAGAGGTCGTATTGGGAAGCGTGGGAAGCAGCCAGCGGATGGATTTTACGGCCATAGGCGATCCGGTAAACACTGCATCCCGTTTGGAGACACTAACGAAAAAGTTTAAAAGCGATATAATCATCAGCAATAACCTGCTCGAAAGAGTTAGCCCTGAATTTCAACGCCGGCTGAAACTGGAGGAATACGGCAAGGCACAGCTGAAGGGAAAGCGGAAACCCATCACCGTATCTGGTGTGGAAAGAAAAAAATATGCAATGTGATCATGCCAATAGCTGAAAAACCCGAATACGACCAAACTCAATCACAGTCTGTACAGTGGGGTAATCGCCTGACTGTACAGCAATGGTATTCGCCTGCAGCAGGCAATCCTGACAGCTGCCAGCTTTTTTCTCCAGCAAAAAAATTGTGTAGATATGGTTGATATAATCATAAAGACAAGATATAATCTTTTTTAGATTATAGAGTATTAATCTGCGACAAGAAAATGAATGTACATCTGCCAAACAAAGGAGATGTACATGCAAACAGCAAGAATAGTTTTCACAGTTGTCATGGCCCTGATATTAATGGGCTGCCCCCCGCCGATTAGCGATAATCCCGATGCTCCGTCCTCTGAAGTAAATGATTCGGCTCAGAACGGCGATAATCCCGTTCCTGTACGAAAACATCAGGTAGCCTCTGTATCATCCGGCGGTGCCCAAAGCATGATTTTAAAAACTGATGACAGCTTATGGGCTGTTGGTGCCAATGGTAGTGGGCAACTGGGTAATAATGGTGCTGACAATCTTGCTACCAGGTTGAATCCTGTGCAAATAACGCCGGTTGCCGGTTGCCATGATTATTTGCCGGGTCTGTAAAATTTTCCGTGTAAAGGTCTGCCTGCTGCAGGCAGGCCTTATTCATTTGAAAAGCGATATTCAAGCTGAAACCTGTGTCAGTTTTCATTCGGTCTGGTTCAGTTCAACGCGATTGCGTTTTAACTTGGTTAAGTAATAGGGGGTAATTCCAATGCTCCAGTCAAACAACAGTCAAACAAAACCTGACCGACTAAGTCATTGTTAGCAAAGGTTTTACGCATGACTGAACAGTTCCTCTTACCCTTTTGGTCAACCGCCAGTCAAACATTTTTCATTCTTTTGCCCATGCAGGGATATATTTTCGTGACTTTGCACCAGCACTTTCATCATAAATAGAAATGATGTTGCTTCCTAAAGCATCTTTAATGATTCTTGAGGCCATGGCAACATTTTTTCTATCAATCCCAAATCGCTCACGAATGCTCGTATTGGTCATGTAATCTTGTCCAGTATATTTAAGGCACGCGTGAAAGTAACAGGCGCGTATACGGTCTTGCTTTGTCAAATTTTTCAATTGACGGTGCGAAAAGAGTATAGCCCTGGTAAAACTGTCACCCTTTTCAAATATTGGTGCTGGTAACTGTTTCAACTCCACCTCGAAAATGACCTTGTCTATACCTGAACCACGCTCTTCACAAATGCCCATTCTCCTCATAAGGGAAACCAATTTTTCGTTCCGAGACTTTGGTGGGCTATCGATAAAGCGGTCAATATTAATCAAGGGGCGACCCGGATTTGAAATTTCAATCCGTGAATCAAAAAGCTCTACCATAACCCCGGAGCCTCTTTCATTAAAATCCTGGTGAATGAGCGAGTTGGCAACCAGTTCCCGTATTGCCAACTCAGGAAAGAGTGCTTCTGTTTTACGGATTGGCGCATCAAGACTTTCTTCTACAGGGACAAGAGTCATAATAAATTCAATCAATCCCTTAAAACCAACAGCATACCCTTTACTCCCGCCCTTCTCGCGAAGTGTTGAATTTTATTTTCTCCATCATACTGAATTACGCGAACCGCCTTTCCTTTTAAGGCTTGAAATTGATCGAGGTTTTTTGCAAAGAGAATGGCACCAAGGTTGGTTATCGCATAAAGCCCCGCATCATCTATAGAAATAATTTCATCCTTCTCCAAAGCTGAAATTATAGCCTGGCGGCCGTCTGGAAGAGGTAACTGTAAAAGATCGAAATAATTTGGGTAATCAAGCAAATCCAGCACTTTGTCGCCTGAGATGCGCTCTATTGCCGACAGTGCTTCAAAGGGAGTTTGATCCAATGCACGCCATAATTCTCGCTCTATTTCCGGCAAATCCTTTAGCTTTTTGCGATATGAACCAACCCGGATGAATTCTTCATTCTGAAATGAAGTTGGGTGTTTAGCTGCAGCTGGTATTTCCAATACAACAACACGCTTTTTCTGGATACTAACTTGCTGAAAACGAAAATATAGTTTGGGAGACAGGCGTTGAAGCAACCAGTTTTCCAATTCCTCGTTGCCTACTTTTTGCGTAAAAGGATCAAAGGTGGTTCCCACTATCTCGTGAGTTTGGTCTTGAACTCCCCACACAACATAGGCGGAACTCTTTCCACAAAGCATGGCTGAATTGGACAGAGCACTGAGATATCTGCCAATTTCTCTTTTTTCTGAATTGTTTTGCTTAAATTCCACCCATGCGCATTCCTGCGAAAATTTGCATAATTCATGGATCAAGCTGACAAGATATTCTTCATTATCCATTATCGAAAACCTTTTGCCAGGCAAGGATCTGTGCAGTGACAGGCCAGCCTTATCCATTTGAAAAGCGATATTCAAGCTGAAATCCCTGCAGCAGGCATTGGTATTGCACTCTGATAATCCAATGGCATTGACAGTATAGATTATCTTTCGGATTTCATCCGCTTCTTTGCGATTCTTGCATGCGACATACTTCAATAAGCTTCGGATCATGTGGACGATACAAGGTAATTCCAATGCTCCAGTCAAACAACAGTCAAACAAAATCTGACTAGCCAAGTCATTGTTAGCAAAGATTTTACGTGTGACTGAACAGTTCCCGCTGCCCCTTTTGTCAACCACCAGTCAAACATTTCTCATTCTTTTGCCCATGCAGGGATATATTTTCGTGACTTTGCACCAGCACTCTCATCGATTGTCAAGCGAGATGGCACGCTATGGGCTGTTGGGAAAAATGAATACGGGCAACTGGGCAATAATGGTGCTGACAATCTTGCTACCAGGTTGAACCCTGAACAAATAACGCCGGTTGCCGGTTGCCATGATTATTTAACAGAAGAATAAAGAAGTCGCTGATTGTCGCAAGTAAAAAATTGCACCATATAGTTGATATAATTCAAAAGACAAGATATAGTCTTTTGCAGATTGTAAACT
>JACSEG010000083.1_pt1 | contig 18241 bp, 15 predicted proteins | sample 8225521 | NCBI WGS metagenome assembly JACSEG01 (sample SAMN15705060, study PRJNA637333) | viral metagenome | isolation source: viral RNA from sea star tissue | host: Pisaster ochraceus | place: USA:Santa Cruz | collected 2018
TCTCCCGATGTGCGGGCAGGAATGGCCATGGTCATCGCAGCCCTCTGTGCGAAGAACGAAAGCGTTATCGAAAATATCTACGAAATCGAACGAGGGTACGAAAACCTCTCTTCCCGACTAAGATCTCACGGGGCAGACATACAAAAAGACTAACTCGTTCTGGGCGCTATTGTTTGTCTGGGCGCCGCCCTTTCCGTCCTGGGCTACTGTACTGCTGTTCTGGGCGCCGCCCTTTCTGTTCTGGGTGCTACTTCTTCCGTGCAATAACAACAGTTCTCTGAGGCGCAGGGTACCCCTCCACTGTTTTACTTTGGTCTTGTGGATTCAAAAAATCGGCAAGAGATTCCCCACGAGTCCATGATCCAGCTCGTTGTTCCTCACTCGTAGTGGTGCGTGCCTCTCCCACAGAAAGAATCGAAAAGTTACTTTTCTCTAGCCAAGCACAGAGTGTGGGTATGGTGGGAATAAACCAATACCCTTTTGACTTCAGATAACGAGGAAAGGGACAAAGACATGCGTGATCTTGCCCCGGAAGACAAATGGTTTCCACCACTGCAATACCATCCTTTCGCAGCACTGCATGGAGCCGTGCGAGGGCAGCGAGGGGGTCGCGTTGATGATACAAGATCCCCATTAAAAAAGCCGTGTCAAAAGCATCGTGAAAAAACAATTCTTCTATCCCCATTGTTTCAAAAAACAGAGGAGGAAACTGTGGCTGGAGCAAGGACATAAACATCTCGTAGTACAGCCCGTATCTTTCGAGGGGATCTATCGCAAGAACCTCGCGTGCACCCTGATCTAACATCAGAAAACTATAGTACATGTTGTTTGCACCGATGTCTAGAATTCGTTTGTCCTTGCAAAGATATTCTACTGGATAGAGCTCGTCTATCCACTTCCATTTCTTCCGCGAGTCCCACTCAGCATCGATATCTGTTCCCAGTATTCGAAAAGGACCCTTCCTCCATGGAATGAGTCCCTGAAGAAGCTCGCGAACAAGCATCTGAGGATCGGGGGCTCCGTTCTTTTCAAAATCACCCGCAAAGTCACCCGTAATGCATACCGCAGATTCCTTGTCCACATGAAAACCTGCGTTTTCCAATCTGCATTCATACTGTAGCTTCGCAAGGGTTCTGCGCAACGGAGCATAGAACTCGTTACTGATCTGCTGGGCTTCTCTTTTGCGAATGTCTTGCAGTGTAATCCACCCCTGGTCATTGATCTGGTCTTTGGTCTGTACTTTGGTCTGTACTTTGGCATGGTCTTTAGCCCATGCATTTCTATGCTCTCTAAAAAGAATGCCAAATTCGGTCATACTACTGCTTTACAAGTGCATAACATTTGAATGCAGCAAACGAATAATAGAGACTCCATCGTACACCCTTTATCTCACCAAGCATCGTTGCCAACCCCTCTTCTGTCATGGGAACAAGAACACCTTTTAACGCTTCCTCTTTTTTCTGTATCTCTTCTAGACTATAGTGATTTGCCAACTTGTACTCGGTATGAGACTTCTGCCAAACACGTTGCACCGAATCAAGAGAAGAAACCACCTTCTCTCCCACAAGTAGCACACCTCCTTTTGCAAGACGTGAACACAAGATGTGAAGTATGTCTTTTCTGTCTTTGAGAGGAAGAAACTGTAGCACGTAGTGAAGTATCATCACCTCCAGCGTGTCGCTTCTTGCCCGAAAGAAAGCCTCTAGTGCTGTTTTATCGCGAAGGTCCATCCTCTGAAAGCCCATGCTTCCCCACTGACTCTCCACCGACTGCACGTTCTTCTTGCAATTCTCTAACATGGAATCAGAGAGATCACAGAGCACTGCCTTGTTCTTGTTTAGACTTCGCTTGCTTTTTGAGGCGAGCTTGGAAACATGTATCACGCTTGCACCGAGGCTCGCTCCAAAATCGAGGAGGCAGCCCTTGTCGCTTAGATGCTCTAAGACAAACCGAGCAATAAAATCTTGCTGATCCCAGTATCCCGGTATGCTCCGAGAAAGCATGTCTTCAAAAACACTGCTTACTGATTTGTTAAAGCAAAACGGTGTCGGTCCTTCTTTTTCTTGATAGAGGATGTCTTTTTTCATGTACTCTGTTTTCGTGTATTCTGTTTTTTGCCACAAAGAAATATCTTTGCTATGTTGTTTGCTGTTTCTTTTAGACAAGCGTAACTTTGCTTCTTGATGCGTTCCCAGTGAACAGCAGGATCTCGTAGCTCCTTGTGTATGGTAAAAATTGCATCGACACCTTGATCGTACAGTTTTGCATAGCCCTTGCCAACGGTTCCCGAGAGAAGACAAAGAGGAATGTTCTGCTTCTTTGCTTCCTGCATCACTCCCCAGAGCACCTTTCCATAAGAGCTTTGTGCATCAACCCTTCCCTCTCCAGCGATGATAAGATCTGCCCCCTTGATTCTTTTTGCAAAACCAAGCGTTGAAAGCACCAACTCAATGCCACTGCGAATCTCTGCTCCAAAACAGACCTGAAGGCACGCCCCCAGCCCTCCTGCTGCACCAAACCCCTGCTGCGCAAAGGTCTTCAGAGAAGAAAGTTTGTAACAATTTTTGAGCACTTTTGCAAATGACAACATGCCCGCCTCAAGTTCTTCTTGCATCTTCTTGCTTGCACCTTTCTGCTTTCCGAATACCATCACTGCACCTTTCTTTCCTAAGAGGGGATTTTGCACATCACTTGCCACAAGAAGGGAACAAGAAGAAAACACATAGGCATCTTTTGTGTCAATGTCCTGTACTTCTGAAAGAAATCTTCCACCTCTTCCTACTTCCGTTCCTCTCTTGTTCCGTAGACGTACTCCAAGAGATTGGAGCAGACCCATACCTCCGTCTATCGTAGCGCTCCCTCCAAGACCAATAAGAATCTGTTTTGCTCCCTGCTTGTGGGCCGCGCACAAAAGAGCTCCCATCCCATAACTAGAACAGCGCTGTGGATTCTTTTCTGCTTCCGTCAATGTCTCTAGACCTATGGCCTTTGCGGACTCTACTATCGCAATCTTTAGCGAAGGAATCCATAGATACGGTGCACGCATCTGTCTTCCTAGTGCATCGCAGGTCTGCACATATTTTATCGTTCCGCCATGAGCCCGAAAAAGAACTTCTATCAACCCTTCTCCTCCGTCAGACAGAGGTATGCATTCGTACTTTGCCCTAGGCAAAACAGAAGCCATACCTCTTTGCACTGCCTCAACCGCCTTCGAAGCGGTAAGCGTCTCTTTAAAGGAATCTAAACAAATAACAAACTTCATTCTTGTATAGTATATTGCAAGCCAAGGTCCATTGCTATATCCCAATGCTTCTGTGGATCAGAGAGGGAAACATAATTACCGAGTTTTGCACTGAATCGAAAACGAGCAATGGAAATCCCAAATCCGAGTTCTGTACGCAATTCTTGTTTCTGCGTTCCACGACCCGCTTCGTGTTCGATATACAGCTGTACTAAAGCGCGCACGCGAAGCGAGGAAGAAAGAAACGAATATTCGAGGGCTAGTTTTCCTGTATAGGACAGTTGTTCTACACTGGCATCCAGCTTTCGAAGAAGAATATCGAAACTGTTCCCCTGAGATACAGAAAACTGGGAGAATCGCAGTCTGACAGCAAGATCCAGACTATGTGTCAGATCATGCACCTTCCAAGCATATCCTAGATGAGGCTCAACGGTCAGCCCTCCATCCTCTCCTTCGAATAAGTGTTGCCACCAGAACGAATAGAGTTGGGAAAGAGGAGGCTGGAGGCCATTGTCTGTAGCAAGATCGTCTGTCGAAAAGGGATGGTATTCTCGCACAACGACACGTGAGCGTAGGAAGGACCTCTGGCGATACTTGTACGTAAGCTCTGCGCTTGCTGACCACAGATAGTTTGCATACTTCCAATCCTCGTGTATGTAGTATTGTTCTGCCTGTGTATATCCTAGCTTTAGGTTCAAGGAATCTAGGTGCAAATGCATTTGTGCGTAACTAGAAAAACGTAGTTGTTCCGTGTTACTTACAGAGCCAAGCACTACCCACTCTATGAAAAGAATGTTCGAGAGCCGAAATTTTTGACTTGTGCCTAGTTGATGCAAAGAAGTACTAGACGGCACACGCACCGACCATGCATCCCAATGCGAGACCACGTTATCAGGGCGTTCTCTTTGCGTGTGCTGATATAAAAGGCGAGCTTCGTAGGATCCAAATTTGCGACCTAGCGCCATTCCAAGACGTGTACCACTATCGTTTGTCGCCACCCAAATCTGTGCGGGATCGATACCAAGACGCAGCCCCCACAAAGGACGAACGCTTGACCTACTTGTGTTCCAGTAAAAACCCTGAAAAATAGCACTACTCCATGCTAAGATACGAGAGGGGTCAAGAAAGATCTTGTACGCTCCTTGTCGCTGTATGGTCCCAAGAGTGATCCAATCATGTTCCAACCCTACATTAAGAGAGTCCTGTGTCCCTCCTGTCCTGTACCCCACTCGAAATTTCCACACTCGGTTTCTTGCTGCGTACTGATAAAATTGCTCCTTGTTTTCGGAAAAAACAGCAAAAGTATGCGTGGTCTTTTGTTTTGGTTTCTGCGTGGTCTTTTGTTTTGGTTTTTGCGCGGGCTTTGGTCCAGGCTCCTGCGCGGCATCTTGTCTTGCTGTCTCCGTGCTTGTTTCGGCATAAAGATCGGTGTAAAGAGCTGTCGCAAGAAAAAAGCAAAATCCTACAAGGCAAAGGAGCACATCGATACGGCGTATCATACCCTATTAATACCTCTCTTTGCTCTCGATTACTTTACTGTGATCTGTTATGAAATTCATTTTACGGGGACAAAGGATCTATGTTGTATACTTATATCATGAAGAAATGTACCATGCACAAATCAATGTCCTCTGCACAAACACCCGAGCACGGAATCTCAAAACACAGAGTCCCCGAACACAGACAGTCACCTAGCGAGCTTCGGTAATGTTTATTTTTGCGGTCGACATTGGAAATAGCACGATAGCTGCGGGGCTATACTCTTCCAAAGAAGGCTGGACGAACATGGAAAAAATTTCTACCAAGACCTCTAGCACAGCATCCTTAGAAGAGTTTTTCTCTCGGTGGGCACCCGAGGCACGCAAATCTGTACATTGCGTTTCACTAAGTACTGTGGCACCTCATGTGACAAGCGTGGTAGAACGAGCAATCAATTCTTATTTCGACTGCCCCGTTTTGACCGTGACAACAAAACTTCAGTCCCCTCTTCAAAAAGACATCTCAGAAACCATGGGAACAGATCTTTTTGCGAATGCTGTATCTGCATACAACAAAACAAAAGGACACGCAAGCATCACCGTGGACTTTGGCACTGCCTTAAGTTTTACCGCTGTAAGAGGTGACGGAAAAATCGCAGGGGTCTCCCTAGGGTTAGGAATAAAACCATCCTTAGAAGCCTTGGTCGGAAACGCTGCGCTTCTTAATAGTTTTAATTTAGAATACCCCAAGAGTGCCTTAGGAACTACAGACGAAACAGCATTGCAAAGTGGTGTGGTTCTTGGAAACTACCATCTTATACGAGGGCTCTGCCTACAGATGCAAGAAGAAATGAATGAAGAATGCATGTTATATGCCACAGGAGGAAACAGCCTGTTGTACTCTAAGACAAAACTCTTTACTCAAATAGACCACTTCCATACCCTAGATGGTCTGCGAATTCTTGCCGAATACAATCATCAAAACATCTCGTAGAACGTCTGTATGTTTCTAGTGAGATCGCAGCAACTTTAAACTAGAAATGTTTCGTACTCGTCTTGATGGTATCCACGAAGCAAGGCTAGAACAAACCATGACCATGATTACCACGAAAAAGAAATTTGCAGGATAAAACTTGAAGTCTATGTTGGTAAGATAAAACTCTGGATTTAAGATAGAAATGCTGTTCTGTGCACCTAGTATTCTTCTAAAAACATTGATGCCCCCATCTACGATTCGCACCATATAATTGATCTGAGATGCAAGGATTGTTCCAACGATAGATCCTAGCAGGGAACCACTAAACCCATACCATAATCCTTTCAAAACTATTTGCATCTCTATTTGTGCGGGGTTTGCTCCAATAGCTTTTAGGGTTGCTATTTCGATTTCAAGATCTACAATGCGCATACCCATTGCCGAAGCAAGCGTTATAACAGAAAGAATAACAGCAATGATCAAGGCCATGTTTAGCAAGAACTTGGTACTCAAAAAAAGGCTGAACGTGTTCTTGTTGCTTTCGTACCAAGTATACAACACACCCTGATCAAAAACTAATGCCTCTAGTTCCGAAAGAATTTTCTTGCCCTGAGCCTGCTTGCTTGCACTACGTTTAATCAAATCGTTTTCCAACAAGAAAGGATCCGATATCTTTAGCCCTATGGCCCAGACCTGGTCATCGGGAAGAAGCAGACGTTGCAACTGAGTGCTGTTCATAAACACCCAAGTTCTGTCCAAGATTTCATACCCGGTGCTCACTATTCCTTGCACCGTTGCACGAGAAATTTTTGGAAGAGAATCTGTTTCTTCTAGTCGAGATGTTAAAAAGAGGGCACTATCCCCAACCTTTAGACCAAGGTTCTTTGCCACTGCACTTCCGATAATAACAGTTCTTTTCTTATCTAAATCCAGTTCACCATCCACCAATGTAAGGTAGCTGCTTACGCCTTGCTCTTCAAAAAAACTGTTTTCTACCCCACGAAGACTAATCCCAAGTTTTTTGTTTCCATTTTTTATAATCCCAACCCCTCTTAGTTCCTCGTATGTGGACAGTACGTTAGGATTGCTTTCTAGCGTATTGCGGATGCTGTCGCGTCCTGCCTTCGTGCTCTGTGAAGCGAGACTCATGTTGATATGGGCACTGTCCGTTTCTATGATACGCAAAGATATGCCTTCTATCATGTTATCTGTGATCTGCTGCACCATTACAAGGGGGATGACTGCTATCGCGATTACGAGCCAAAGAGAGCTATTTTTAGTAAACGTTGACTTCCATATTTTTGAAAAGAAAGAATATTTCATGATTTCTTATGCAGTACTTTCCCTTCCAGTTTTCCATCTTCTAGATAGCAATGTATGTCGGCGATGGAAAGAAAATCCTTGTCATGACTCGCAACGATAAGAGTGCTGTTCTGCTCTACTACCAGTTCGCTTAAGATGTCTCGAATAATCTTTGAGTTTTTAGAATCCAATGAACCTGTTGGTTCGTCTGCAAGGAGCACCTTCGGTTTGTGTACCAGAGCACGCGCGATAGCAATGCGCTGACATTCTCCTCCTGACATCTGTGCAGGATAGTGATTACTCCGCTGCTTCATTCCCATCTTTGCAATGATGTTTTCTGCCTGTTCCTCCGCATCGACTTTCTTGGTTCCTAGCATAAGCAGGGGTATCATGACATTTTCCAATGCAGTAAGATCCGACAAAAGATAATGATATTGAAACACGAATCCAATGTTCTTGAGTCGAAATTCTGCCCTCTTCTTTTCGTTTAGCGTGTGTAACTCCGTCTCACGAATGATGATTTCACCGTTATCTATCGTGTCTAGTCCAGCAAGAACACTGAGAAAGGTCGTTTTTCCTGACCCGCTCTCTCCTGTAATAATGGTTTTCGATCTCTCGACAAGACGAAACGTTATGTTGTTCAACACAGGAAGTCTTACGCCGCCTTTTTCAAAACTTTTGTTGAGTTTCCGTACGGTAAGTATAATCTTTAGTTCTTTTTCTTTATTCATATCGTATAACCTGGAGCGGAGAAATTTTATTCACCGCCTTTACAATGCTTATGCTTGTAAGCATTAAGAGTACTACAGTAAGCAATCCTGTGTACAGTGCGTTGAGTATGTTAAGCTCCACAACCCTTTGAATATGTACGTCTAAGTAAATTTGAAACGTGGAGATCAGAAAGTTTGAGATATAATGAAAGTTCTGCAAGAACAAAAGCCCAAGAGCCGATCCGAGCAGACACGCAAGAATGCCGATAATAAATGTTTCTCCAATAAACCATAGTTGAATGCCCAAAGAAGACTCTCCCATAGTTCGAAGGGCCACTATTTCTTCTCTCTTGCTGTTCACTCTGCGTAGCATGGAAAACCTGAAGTGGAGTATGATCACCACAAAAATAGCCACAAGCATAAGAGCAAGCATGACTTTTTCTGTCTTCAAGGCAACAAAGAATGCACTGTTATTCTCTTCCCAAGTACTCACATTACCGAGCACAGTCTCTATGTTGTTTTTTGTTTTGTTGTTTTTTTCTGAGCGTATCCCAAAATTGACAAGCGAAGAGTTGCCGTCCGTTTCTTCTAGAAAGTATTTCAAGGGGAGAAACAACCACGCCTTGTCGTACTTCTTGGCAACGGTAAACGTGTCCGATATCTTCAGTTCTAGCTGAACTGGAATAAAACCCTGCTGATCCCCCGGAAAAGTGATATGTACGATGTCTTCATAAAAGATCTGTAGTTTTCGAGCGAGGTCCCAACCAAGTATCGTTGAGTTTTCTTCTTCGTAAGCGTACTGAGGATACTTGTTGTTAAGAAGTTTCATAGATTCAAAAAGCCTCTCATCACGAAAGAAGAGATCAAAATCTATGGCTCTTACGTTTATAAGTTCACTCCTGCCCTCTGACTCCAAGACTGCAAACTGATCTATAAAGGGAACCACGTAGGTCACCCCTTGAATCTGTGAAAGTACCGACACATAGTCTTCAAGATCAGTTGCATCTTCTATTTCCACTTCCCCTCGATAGTCATATGTCTCTACCAATTCGAGTTTGTCCACCAAAAGAGATTGCATGCCATTCATTATCCCCAAAATAGAGACCACGCTAAACACACCCACCGCTATACCAAACAGAGAAAAGAGCATGGATACGTTTACTCTCCGCATTCGAAACAACGATTTTTGAATTAACAGCAAGACCGTCATCACTCTCGCACCTCTATTACTTCTCCGTCTTGCAACACTTCTTCTCTTACCTTGCTGTTATCTTTGTACAGAATTCTCAGTACCTCTTTTCCTTCGTAATAATAGAGCTCCTTCCTCTCTTTCTTACTACTATACTCGATCTCACGTTCTAGTTGCCCACCCTTAAAAAACTGCTCTTTCTCTAAGACGCCCTCGTTGTCGTACCGTAACACTGTTTCGTTCTCGCTCAGCAAACTATTGCTCTGTGATTCTGTTGTGTTTCCTTCTTGATCGTAACGAAATTCTTCTTCATAGAGCAAGGAAATCTGAGATTCGCTTGGCAAGGGCCCAAGCACCGAATCTTGCAAGAGAAACGACTGGACATCCTCTTTTGAAGATCCTTCCGAGCCCGAAGACGCCCCTGCCAAGACCGTGACATCCACTGAATCTTTGTTAAGTTCAAAGTTTTGTTGCTTGTATAGTTTGCCATCTCGGTATTGCTTTTTTATGTATCTTTTTTCATGATAGAACACCTCTACTTTTTGTAAGAGCTTGCCTTTTGATGAGTACTTGTTTCTCTCGTCAGAAACAAGAGCATCTTCCTTGTCTCGAATCTGTTTTTCGGACAAATCTCCAGATACAGAGTAGCGAAACACACGCGATGATCCATCTTTGTTTTGATTATAAATTTCCTTCAGTCCACCAGTAGAAAAATAATAAATAAATCGTTCCTTTGTTCCATCGCTGTAACTGCGAATCAATCGTTGCAATGCACCCTTACTCGTGTACGCATAGTACTCAAAAAACTGCAATCTTCGGTATGCATCATAACGATAAAGCCGCTCCTTTCGCGCATTCTCGTCTAGCAAGGCAAGGTCTACAAATATCGTGACCCCTTGCTCTGCATCCTCTATGTTTGGCACAACGGGATCTGCTGTGCTTGGAGCCGCACTCGCAGCGCTCTCTGCCGCACTCGCAGCGCTCTCTGCCGCGCTCGCAGCGCTCTCTGCCGCCTCTTGGTAAGAAACAAACTTCGCCTCTACGATCTGGTAAAGATGTCCCTCGGTCCGCTTTAAGAACAGATTCCCCTTGCTCTTCTTCCCTTCTTCCTTGTGCTCATATTCATAGTAAGTCTTTTCTTCATTATCGAGATAGCGTAACTGCACGTCGATCGCGTTGAGCCCCACGTTTTGAGAGATCAAATCTGGATCCTCTAGATATGTCACGCCATATGTTGCAGCAAATGGAACGTATGGATATGCTCCCACATAGTCGTTTAGAGAAAGGTAACCACCTACGAGATCGAATTGTTTTTCTGCACTTGTGTTTGCACAAAGAAAGAAAAGCGTGACACAGAAAACGAGACTCTGTACTGTTCTATAGGGTGATGAAGTTATCAAGAAACACCTCGCTTGAAAAACATGTCAAGTCAGCATATTGCTCTCCAGTACCCAAAAAGGCACAGGGAATCTTTGTTTTTTCTGTAATGCTAGGAATAATTCCTCCCTTGCTTCCTCCATCGTACTTCGTTACGATGACTGCATCGAGCGGCAGCACTTCCAGAAAATCTTCTACCTGATTCACGGTATTTAAACCACTGTTACCGTCTATCACCATAAATATCTTTATCTGCGCCGGGCTGCAATGCCGTAGAACGATCCTGTGACTTTTCTCTAGCTGCTTCATAAGATCACCTCGTGTGTTCATGCGCCCTGCCGTGTCCACAAACACAAGCTTTCGACCTCTTGCAGATGCATGTTCAAGACTGTCAAAGATTACAGCTGCGGGATCTGAGCCGTGTTTCTGTTTCACCATGTCGAGCCCCAGATTCTTGCTGTGAATTTCCAATTGCTCTATGGCGGCCGCCCGAAAGGTGTCGGCTGCCGAAAGAAGAATGTCCCGCTGTGACAGACCATGGTTCTTCATACAAAAATGTGCCAGTTTTGCAACCGTAGTTGTTTTTCCTACTCCGTTAACACCAACAAGCATAACCACCTCTTTCTCTACTCCATCTTCTTTTTGAAAATGATACTCACTCAAGTATTCCCCCACCTTTTCCTTGACCATGTTCAAGATTTGTTCGTTTGATTTCCGTGCATTCCACAGACTGCCAAGAGAATCGGTAAGGGAAAACACAAGACTTGGCGACAACCCTGTCTCCAACAATAGATCCTCGATAGAATCAATGTTTTGTTCGTGGTCTTTGTTTTGAAAAAGAGAAACAAATTTAGAAAAGATTCCCATACTTACCTACCATGATACTCGTCAGCTACTTTTAAATATTCAAAAAACTCTATTGATAACCAAATTATGGCAGAGACAGCGATCGCACTTACTCCAATCGTAGTGTAGAAAAAAGCATCTCTTCGAATCGCTGGCTCTACAAAAGAGGAAGGAGCCACACTGCTCTGACTTGCCGATATGGAGTTAACCTCGTTCAAATACAAGCTATAGAATAGTAAAGGCGGAAGGAGGGATGCTCCCATGACAGCAAAACTCAGATACACATCGTCTCGTTCCTTTTTTAGTCGTTCGGCAAGAGGCGTAGAATCCGTTTGTTCTAAAGTAAAGCGGATAACTTCGGGGCTAAGATCATTGAGGGTAAAACGCTTCGACTTAAATCCAGCCTGCACTACCTCTAGCTGTCGAGGGAGGCTACTCCGCGGCAACACTACGGGGGAATTTCCGACCCATTCAGAATTTACGTATATCTTTGCCTCGCTTGGCGTTGTAAGCACAGTAATGGTGTCTTCCTTCCTTGTATCAAACAATATCGTACGAACGATAGACTCTTTTTTCTCTACCTTAAACACCTCATTTTTAATGATATCATTGTGTATCACCGTTATCGTATGCAAACCTGATGGAATAACAGAGAGATACACTTCTCCAAAACCAACTATCTCACCATCCAAGAGTATTTTTGCCTCGTCGAGAACAGTCTTTTCATCTGATTTTACCTGTACTCGCAAGGAAGCGGATGGAACCCCAAGCACAGCACTTTGTACAGTTTTAGAGATACTCGTTATCAATTGCTGTACATCCGAAGGGACAACCACAGTTTGTAGTATCCGCTCTGACTTTTGAAAAACATCAATATAAGAATAGAGAGTAACAACAACAAAGCGATCAAGAGGATCAACCGTAAAATATAATAGTTCTTGGCTAGATAGTTTTTCGGAAATAAGTGACAGATCCGCTGTCGATCCTATAGAGAGGATTTCCGTTTGCTCCTGTAGAACAATCGGAACTCTTTGTTCTACAGGAATGTACCTGTTCTCTATGTTCTCTATCTTAGTAATTCTATCTTCGATTTGTTGTATGTTTTTCTGTTCCAGTCTTCTGGTATTCCATATCTCAAGTCCTTCCTCTTTTTCTAAATTTCCCGTATCAATGCTAAGCTGTTTATCGTCTCGTTGTTCGTAAAGCACGTTTAGAGCCCTCGTGCGCAGAGCCTCTCGAATCGCGTATTGCTCTTCGAAAGAAAGAATCCGTTCCGGAACTTCTCTTATCATGACCTGAAGAAGAGAAATCAAAGAGGTGCTCACCTTCTTGCTCGGTTCATCCAAAGCATCAAAATCATCGCTTACAACCCCAACAATGGCTACATCCCAAGTACTATACAGATGTTGCTGATCTTCGCTTACTTGTGTATAAGAAAGATGAGGAACGAGCATAAGAAAGATGAGAAAGGCCAAGCCCATACGTTTACACATGCTTTTCTAGATATGCCTCGATAAAATCGTCTATGTCTCCGTCCATGACTTTTTCTACGTTCGTCTTTTCCACGTTTGTACGATGATCCTTTACAAGGTTGTAGGGGTGAAAAACATACGAACGAATTTGGCTACCCCATGCTATGTCTTGTTTTTTCTCGGAACTCTGCTCTTGTTTCTCTTTCTTTTTCTTCTCGTAATGTTCGTAAAGCTTGCTTTGTAATATCTTCATGGCTGTTTGTTTGTTCTTCATCTGGGATCGTTCGTTCTGACACTGCACTACGATGCCTGTCTCTAAATGCGTGATACGAACCGCTGAGTCCGTCTTGTTTACATGCTGCCCTCCTGCCCCACTTGATCGATACGTGTCCACTCGAATGTCCTCCGCTCGCACATGTACTTCGATATCACTTCCCAAAATTGGCAATGCATGGACCGAAGCAAAGGTGGTGTGTCTCCTCTTGCTGCTATCGAAAGGAGAAATCCGTATCAGCCGGTGAACCCCTGTCTCCGCTCTTAAGTGACCATACACATATTGGCCTTGAACCTCCAAAAGTGCAGACTTTATACCACCCTCCGAGGACTGTATGTCCAACTCTTTTACTGTAAAATTCTTCCTGTCACACCAACGTATGTATAGTCGAAGAAGAAGAGAAACCCAATCACAGGATTCTGTCCCCCCTGCCCCTGTTTGAATGCTTAAAAAGACATTGCTATCATCTCGTTTAGAGGAAAAAAACGTCTGCATTTTTAGCTTTCCATACTCGAGCTGTAGATTCTTGTATCCTTCTAAGACCTCGTTTTTATAGCTGTCTTCGTTTGTTTCCTCCACAAGGTCGTAGAGTACACGCAAATTATCTGCATCTTGTACCACGGAATTCCAGCTTTGAGACCATTGTTTTAATGTGTTGATTTCTTTTAGCACCTCTGCCGCCTTGAGTGAATCGTCCCAAAAAGAAGGTTCCCTACTTTTTCGCTCTAACCCTTGTATTTGAATATGAACGTTCTGAGAGTCAAAGACGCCTCCATTGCTCATCGATACGTTTCTTTAGGTCATAAATGTCTTTTTTCAAATCTTCCATGTTTTAAGCATAGAACATTTCCCGTTTTTTTCAAAGTATTTTACGGTTATTGATAAATCTTTGTCAGATTGTCACCCACTCCCACAAGAACCGCACCACACTTTCTGCCGCTACCGTGCGATCGATGAAAAACTAAGCTGTATCGTCTGTTCGACCTCCTGCCCTGCTGCTACGTGCACCTGCTGTGCAAAAAGAAAACTCGTATATTGATAGGTCATATGCTTTTTTACGGGAGTTCTCATTTCATGCACCGGTGCCACACTGATCTTTGCCTTGTGTGAAAAATCAAAGACTAGTTGCTCTGCTTTGTGTTTGTGTAGGATAAGAAAATTATCGCTCTCAAAACTGGAGAACACACTAGGATCTATAGGATCTATTCCCTTTTCTCCGTGCTGTATCTCTAAGCTCGAAATATCGTCAGAATGAAAAGAAAAATTTACTTCCTTCGTATGAAGAGTACTGATAGCTTCTTCTGTATTGTTTTTGTAGACAAAACTCAGGAGTATGGTGTTTCCTCGTACATGGTACTGTTTCTCTACTTCTAGTTGTGTAAGTGCAGGTTGCTGACGAGAACGGACGACTGATGCAGTGCCAAAGTATTTCACGTTCATTTGCTTTTCTTCGACCTTGTACGAGTTGTACTCCACAGGATTGCTTTTGAAACTGTTGTTGAGCATGCTCTTATGAAACGTTTCTATAGTCTTTGCTTCCGCGTCCACGCCCGTCTCTCTGTCTTTTGAATCTTCAAAAAAGTAATCTCGAAAACTCCACGGGGGAAACTTTACAACAGGATGAGGTATGAATGTAGAAAGATAATTCCACCTCTTTAGGTTTGAATTTCGCTCTAGGATACAAACCGAACCCCAGCACGGTTCAATCAATACGTTCAAGGAAGGAGTTCTTAAATATTGCTCCTCTACATGGTCTAGGTTCATGTCGGTCAGATGAAAACTCTGCGTCTCGTTCTTTAGTGAGTTTCTTATGTTCTTCTCGAGGGCGTTGAGCGTCTTGTAGGCATTCTGTCGCAAGAGACTGTGATGTATCCCCCACATTTCGTTTGCCCTCCAATACGAAAAATGATTTTGTTCTTGCCACACACCAAGTCGCATAGACTCATAATCTTTTTTCTTTTTTTTCTTTAAACTATCAACGAGCTTCATGATATACTGCAGTCGTCCATACAAGAGTCGGCTCTCTGGACGAGACACGATGTACTTAAATAAGGTATCGCTTTCTTCGTCTCCCCATGGCGAGTTTCTTACTCGACTAAGGGTTTTCGGGATGATTTTCCTTCCGGTCATGATCTTGCTTGGAAAACTACACTGATCGTATAGCTCTCGTTTTGCTATGTTTTTTAGTACTGTCTCCAAGACCTTAAAAAATTTCTCAAAGTCATGAACAGTATGGTAGCGCGAAAAAAAAGTAAAAATTGCTGGCGTCTTGGGTTGGGCGGTAAAGCTACGAAAAAAAGTCTGTATTTTCTGTTCGTTTGAAAAGAACTCTAAGAAGTTTTCCTTGTACGGCAGAACAAGAAGAATGTTTCCTTGCTGCTCTAACAAGGCGATGCTGTTATCCTGTGGCACTGGCTCTAGATATGCCTTGTCTGCGAGCATGTATTTTACGCCCCCTTGTCGAATCGTCTGAACAATAGAATTGTCAAAGGTCCCCGGCGTCATCCAAACACCACTTACCCGAACACCGTACTTTTTATATACAAAATTCTGCATCTTCTCTAACTGATCCCGCTGGTCTTTCTTTGCCTGGATTACGGGAGCAGCATCGTAATACATTCCTCCGATAAATTCGACTTGGTTTCTATCGATAAGTTCATGAAGCACATCGTTGTACGCACGCCCTCCGTTTTCAAAATACTCTAAAATCTTTCCCGACATATAAAAGAAGAACGGGATTTTAGGATACTTATAGACAAGAGAGAGGTACGGAACCACCCAGTCGTTACAGTAATCTCGCAACTCCTTGTCACTGATGTTCGCAGGAACAGAGAAAACACTGCCCTGAAGTAAAACGTTATGACCAAGAACTCTTTCTTTCACAAGAAGACCCCATTACTCCAAGTTTTGTTTAAATTTTGCAAACTGTTCATCATCAAAAAGAAAAAAGTACGAACTGTCCTTTGTTATTGGCATCATAAAATTCGTTATGGCATGACTTTTGTGAGGGTTCGTATAAAAAAAGTGCTTCATCTTAGGATGAACCACATCTAAGTGAGTGAGTATATGCAAAAGAGGCGTACCCAACAGTACCTTAAGAAAATACGCTGACTTTGTAGAAGTAATGATCTGCACATACTTGTCTATCATCGGTTTTTTGTGAAAAACAGAGTCGTAGAACATAACAAGGACAGAAGGTTTTATCATCAATATGGTTTCCATATCTTTGATTGCCAAATCTTTAGAGTATCGTTTCTGTATTTGAAGAAAGCGATCCGCATACTTTCCTGGCAAGACCATATCTTCTTCTTGTGGCTTAAGATATAATTTTCTTACATCGATTCGTCCATGCACCTGTTTTTTCTTCAGTTGTTTTGCAAACTCGTTTCGAGATACCCGTACAGAACTATTACATACTATCTCTGGAATTGACCCAGTGCTGTTTATCCGATACAACTGTAAAAGAAACCCTATGCTTTGCACTATCTTGTCCATGTTACTCATCAATATCTTTTCTTCTAGTTTGCCGTAAGAGTGCATCTCCACCGCATTGACTATTATCTGGTCGGTCCCCTTCTCCAAACGATTGCGAAACACCTCACTTATATTACTTGTGTTGTTTGTGTCGTTGTCTTGAAGACCATGCGTTTCCATGGTACTGATAATATCTCGAAGGGACAGAACCTCGGTACTGACTTCGTACAACTTGTTATATGTATGTATCTCTCCACCTAACTGAATCTGAACAACGTTCTCTTCGTGTGAAGTATTAGCAAGATTCATTTTCTTTATTGTTTTTACTGTTCCCCCTACCGCGCTATGTATGTTTTTTGAGCTGTAGCCTTTTCCCTGTGCAATCAGTTCCCCCGTCTTGACCGTCTGTCCGACATGTACCATCGGCTGAGAATCTACAAGCAGTCCTTGCTTAAGGGGATATAAATACGTGGGTGCAAATTCATAGAAATCAAGGGAAGAGATATGCTTAAGAGAGATAGTTGCAGTCTGTCTCTTTTTCATTTACTGTAAAAAATCACGATACAAAAAAAAGTAAGTGAGAAACTACTGCTATGCTGATACCCAGCAAAAATCCAAAAAAGACCTCTAATGGAGTGTGCCCAAGAACTACCTTGATCTGACTCATTTGTTTTCTATTGTTCTGGTTCGTCGCTTCCTTCTCCATGTTCGAGATGGCAACATTACAGTAGTTGATTATTTCGTTGATCTTGTGGCTCACCACTCCAACCTGTCTTCGTACTCCTAGTGCATCCGAAACGATGACCGCAGCGACAAAAATACTAAACAAAAACAATCGTGAGTTTGGTCCTTCAACCAAGAGTAAGGAAGTACATACTGCCCCCGTAGAAGCAGCGTGACTAGACGGCATACCTCCGTTTTTAAGAGCTATTCGTGCAATCCTTCGCTTATGGTACTGACTTCTGATCATCTGCTCTTTTTTTTCCCCATCTGCTCGTCTATATTCGAAAAAATGTATAATACTCTTTATAATTTGAGCAAGGAAGTAGGTTATTACTACGGTAAGAAAGATCCTATTCGTAAATACTTGTACAAATATGTCCACTATCATCATTAACATTATATAATAATACTATAATAAATAGTGATACCGTGCATTATACATCCATACCCATAGACAAAAACAATGAAGATAAACGACTCGATTCCTTATGCAAGAAAATAGTGCGTCTTCCCTATTCTGCCATTATGACCAAAATACGAAAAAAGAGCATCCGTATAAACGGAAAACCGGCAAAAGCAAGCACGAAGCTCTACTGCGAGGATTCCATAGATTTTGCACCTTCCTTGATTCCCTTTCTGCGAAAAGACCTTGCCGAATACTATGCACACAAGACAGCCCCGAAGGAACTTCCCTCTCGGATAACCGCTACAAAAGCACCCTTCCCGATCTTGTTTCAAAACAGAGATTTTTTATGTCTCGAAAAGCAACAGGAAGGAACACTCTTTGGAACAAAAAGCATTACCGAATATCTGCACTCCTTGCAAAGAGAAAACGGCATCCGACAAGAGCAGGGCCCTCACCTTGGGTTTCGTCCAGGCCCTTGCCACAGACTAGACAGAAATACCAGTGGACTTTTACTCTGCGCAAAAAGTCTTGCTGCTGCACGCAAAATGCAAACACTTCAAAGCAACGACTCCCTCTTGAAGATTTATTTTGGCATACTAGAAATAGACAGCAAAGAACCCGAAAGACAGAAAAGACGAGTGCTCGACCATGAACTATATCGATCTTCACAGAATGTCACGCATGTGTTTCCTCTTGGGGAAAAGCCCGAGCAGGCTGTGATGAGAAGAATGCAACTTCGCTACCTCGGAAGAGGGACACTGACATTACAGCCC
>JACSEG010000084.1_pt1 | contig 18117 bp, 16 predicted proteins | sample 8225521 | NCBI WGS metagenome assembly JACSEG01 (sample SAMN15705060, study PRJNA637333) | viral metagenome | isolation source: viral RNA from sea star tissue | host: Pisaster ochraceus | place: USA:Santa Cruz | collected 2018
GCAAATCAAAATAGATCTTGTGTACTTCTGAAACCACGGTCTTAATGGCTTTTCGATAGGTGATTCTTCCCTTTTTCAAATCTAAGGACTTTCCAAAAACAATGAGTATATTTTGTATAAGTGTGGGGCCAAGAGGAGTCGTCAGACTCAAGTTTCCACTGAGCCCCCACTCTGGAGCTATATTACTTCGAATCAGAGATCCAGTTCCGACTACCGATGGTGAGAGAGCTGTCCAACCCCATACGTTTGTCCAATAAAGATGATCGAGCACTCTTTCTTGTATTCTTAAATCAAGATTATGTTGCAACGCGAGGTCTATGCCTTCTCGTACACTTAACGAACGTTCCTCTGCAACGAGAAAGCTTAGAGAGACACAAAAGAACAGAGTGAAGAACATGTATCGCATGTCATAATTGTAGAATACCAAGCATATACTGTCAATGATTTTGCTTTATTTCTGAAAATATCGAGTCGATTTCTGACTGTTTCTGAGAAAAAAACAGCGCTTCGCATTGTACTATTATTATTGCGATATCTCTCTATATTGTATACGCGAGTTTAGGCGATATGTTTTCGCTAAATCTTGCACAATTGCAACAGTAAGGAACCTTTCCTCTCGGGCACCGAGATCTATGTTCAAGCGATTGCCCTTGCTTGACTGAAGATTCTGCAAGGAAAGAGTGACCGTCACCTCTATGGGAAACGTATTTCCGTTTCCGATAAACAGAAGCAACCTATCGTCGTAGTTCTCCTCTCGTATCTTTACGGTCATGCCTGGAAACGTCTTGTCCAATATACGTGAGAAGTCCTCGTAGGCAGAGATATCTATGTCTTTTCCTCTCACCTCTACAAACCCTGACCCCCCTGGAAGATATGCATAGTAGGTTCTCCCGGTTTTTGGTTCAATGGATACATCGTCCTTTCCTCTAAAAAGAAATGGAATACTCTTCATCGTTCCTTCAAGGCTAGGGATCCGCAAATCGAAATGGAGGTGAGGACCTGATGCCACACCCGTAAAACCACTAAGAGCAATCAGGTCACCCACTGACACCTGCTCTCCTTTTTCTACCAAGACTCCATTCTGCTTAAGATGCACGTAGTTTGCAAAGGTATTGTCACTGTGCTTGATAAGAACGAAGTTCGTAAATTTTGCATATGCTTGGGAAGGCCCTCCCCTGTTTGAGTCCTCCTTAAGCGACACAACCACCCCGTCACGTGCGGCATAGACTTCTGTTCCCTCGTCCATGTTGAAATCAACCGCGTACTGGTTTTGTCCATAATGGGAAAACCGCCCGTTCCACCCCTGCCCCACTCGATGCGCTGTTCCATGTTCATAGGGAAAGTAATACAAATACGGATCTGGATTTGCATCCATTGGATCAGCAAAAAAGAAGTTGTAGTTCACTCGATACGAATATCTCCTGCTTCCCTCTACCTTGCTCAGTATTAATAAAGATTGGCTTGCTCCTGTGGGAACTCGAAGCACCGCAGGAAGCGGAACAGACGATGTGTATGCGACAAGGCTGAAATCCACAAAGAGGAAAACGTCAAAGGGCTCTTGGTTTTGAACATCAAGCTCTACGCCCTGATCTGTTTTTCGAAAATCTACCGTGGCATCTACCTCAAACGAGAAGAGCCCCCGTGTAAGGAGAAGGCAAAAAAACACGAGTGCAATCTTTCTTGTCTGTCTGTGTTTCTGCATCATGGTACTGTTTTATTATAATCTATTTTTCAAGAAGAACAAAGAACTTGATCTTGTACCAAAATACTACAGTCATGTCGAACGCAGTTTTCCCTCTACTAAAGAATAACTTCTCTGTGAAAAGTAGTCATGTACTTCATGAAGATGAGTGATGATGACCATGGTGGTCTTGTGCGAACTCTGAAATTCTAGCAAAGAAGCAAGGATGCGTTTTTGAAGCGGAAGATCAAGGAAGCTTACTGGCTCATCAAGGATCAGCAGATCTGGTTTGATGACGAGGGCACGCACAAGAGCAAGCCTCTGTAGCTGTCCACCCGACAGTTGAGACGGAAGACGTTGGAGCAGTGAATCATCGATGTCGAAAACAAAGCATAGTTCTTTCAGATCTTTTATAAAATTTTCGTACGCCTTTTGTTTTTCTAATCCATGTTTTTTTTGATACAGCGGGAGTGCGTCGTCCATGCTCTGTTGTATGCCTAGCATGGGGTTAAAGCCTAGAGTCGGTATCTGTGGAAGCAACTGACATTGCAGGCGAACGAATGACTTGTATTCTTGAAACGACAGCTTGCGTTCATTCAGATGGTATTCCCCGGTCTTAGCCTCTACCCTTGCGCAGAGAATTTGAGCTAACGTAGATTTTCCTGATCCTGTCCCCCCCAATATGCCTACTCGCTCAGATGCTTTTATGCTAAATCGAAGGTCGTGCAACAAAGACCCTGGCACACTATCCGTGACCCGCCCTTGCGCACTATCCGTGACTCGCCCTTTTCTTTTGCTAGAATCTTTGTTCCAATCAAAGTGAAGATTTTTTAGTTCCAATGTTCGTATCGATTCCATGACTATTCTGCCTTCGTCTCCCGCTCGTGGCTGTCGTGGTCGAGATTCTTTTGCAAAGAAGATCCCACAAAGCTCTGCACCTCCTTAGATAGGTACATGTCGTCCACAGAACCGTAGTACTCCTGCCTTCCCTTGTCTAGATATAAGACCTTGTTGCAAAACCGTTTCAGTAGGTATATCCTATGGGTCACCATAAGTACGGTGCTCGCATGTTCATGAAGCAGACTCAGCAGACTGTTTTCGTGCTCCTTGTCTAGCGAAGAGCTGACCTCGTCTGCGAGTATCCACGTGTAATCGCAGGCAAGTATCAATGCCACCATGACTCTCTGTGCCATGCCTCCAGAAAGCTGGTGAGGCAGCAACTTTAGAAACGTTTTTTCTGTGGGAAGTTTCACAAGTGACAAGTACTTCTTGATGCGAGCAGCGTCAATGCGCGGTACGGAAGGTATCTTGTTTAAAGAATAGAAAGAGGCTTCCACACTTCGGATGGGATTTAAGCATGCCTTTGGTTCTTGAAATATCATGCCATATCGCCGTACTGGGTTTTGTATCCTACCCTCGATCCTAAACTGCTCCGTATCGAGTACCCCAGCAAGCACTTTTAGCAAGGTGCTCTTCCCCGAAGCGGAGGGGCCAATGATGGCAAGCCTGTCCCCCTCTTCTATATCCAAACTGATGTTTTCTAAGATGGTCTTGTGTTCCGCATACACGGAAAGCGCTTCTAGTACCTTCATCTATTCCCCCTAGCCCTGTGCTCTCTCGAGTCCGAAATGCTTTTTGTGGAGGAGAGAAAGAAACCTGTGCAAGAACGCCACTATGACTCCATAGAAAAGCACGATAAATCGAACAAGTTCTAGATCGCGAGAACGCACTGCTTGAACAAGCAGGGTGCCAAGCCCGGGAATGGAAAACGTGCTTTCGATAAGGATGGATCCTCCAAGAAGAATGCTCAGTTGCACGGAAGAAAGAGAAACAGTATAGAGCAGGGAGTTGGGCAAGACCTCGCTCCACCACAGCTGCTTTCTGTTGAAACCCAAACCACGTGCAAACTGTATGTATGGACGCTTCTGTGTAAGCAGGCTTGCCACATGGAGGGAACGTACGTACACGGGTATTTGCAACACTGTCAGCACAGCAAGAGGAGGGACATAGCGTAGCAGACTAAGGAAGACGCTTGTGCCGCTGTAAAAAACAGGAATCGGCAGAGCAAGGACACTGATCAAAAAGACGACAAGGAGCCCTATCGTGATGGGGGTAAAGGAAAGAACGAGCAGTTCGAAGAAAAGATAGATCTTGTTCATTTGCTTTTTGCGAGATACAAAAAAAGCTCCCACGACGTGTATGGATATGAGTATTGCGATAGCCCAGGATGTGACTCCAAGAAACAAAGTGGGAAACCAATGTGTGGAAACCATGCGCAACACGGGTTCTCCCGAAAAGTACGACACCCCAAAATCAAAGCGAAGAAGGTTCCCTATCCAAGAGAAAAAACCTTGTACGATGTTGTCGCTATCCGCTTCGTTTTGAAGCGAGCTTGTCTCCAGACCGGCAAGCAACTCCTGTGCTGTTCCCGGAAGCAGGGCGGTAAGAAGATAAACAAAGACCGCCACAAAAAAGAGAAGCGAGAGAAAGCGAAGAATGAAATACGAAACTTGTTTTAGGTTTTGCAAATCTGCCCATCTTGTTCATACATGTTTATTTTCTGCACTGTCTTAGCGCATTCTTTAGAAAACGCTGTACGCCAGACACCCCTTCTGCATCAAGGACATGAAGCACATGACTGCCTATAACGGCTACGTCCACTGCCCCACGAAGAAGGGCGAGTTGCTGAACCGATGAAATACCAAAACCACCGATGATCGGAACAGCGAAGTAAGAACGAAGTCTTTTCAAAAACGAAACTATCTCTGTGTCCAGGCTGCGAGTCACTCCGGTAATTCCAACACGCAAAGTACAGTACACCATGAACCTAGATTTTTTTGCTATCTGCTTTAGTCGAATGTCCTGAGAGTTTGCAGAAACCACAGGAACCAATGGTGGCCCGTCCTTCCGGGTAAACGAATCGAATTCTTTCTCGTCAAAGGGCATGTCTGGAATAATAAAACCTGAGATGTTCATGTCCCTTCCTCTCTGTATAAATCGTTCTATCCCATAGCGAAACGGAATGTTCGCATACGTCATGATAAAAATCGGGACGGGTATGAGCTTCCTCTGTCGCTCTATAAAACGAAGGCAGTCCTCTATCGTCACTCCAGCATCTAGTACGGATTGGTTTGCTTTCATGATGGCAGATCCATCACCTATGGGATCACTAAAGGGAAGCTGTAGCTCGATATAAGAAACTCCCTCCTTGACCATGACCGCAAGAAGCTTTTCCGTGGTCTCGAAGTCGGGGTACCCCACCACCACGTGTGTCATAAGATGCAGTCTATCTTTCACGAGACAGCTCCTTCGAAAGAAACTGATTCCAGTTGTCAGCATCCAGTTGCGCTGCAGTAATAAAAAGATCCTTCTCTCCACGTCCAGATATGTTTATCACGATACAGTGGGCTCTGTTCTTTTTAGGAGTGGGCAGCAGTTCTAATTGAGCTTTCTCTGTCATGCGAGTAGCAAGAGACAGCGCGTGAGATGTTTCTAATGCAGGGATGATACCCTCGAGCTGAGAGAGTAGCTGATACGCCTTTAATGCTTGCACATCTGTCACAGATCGAAAATGAATTCTCTTGCTGTCGTGGTGCTGGGCAAGAATCGGCGAAATGCCAGCATAGTCTAGCCCGGCACTGATCGAATACGTATCGCTTAGCTGCCCATCCTTGTTCTGCAAGAAATATGACTTATAGCCCTGACTGATACCTGTTTTCCCCTTTCCTCGTAATCGTGTTGCGTGCTTCCCACTCTTTATGCCCTCCCCGCCTGCCTCGGCAGCAAAGAGCGCTGTTCTCTCGTCTAGAAATTCGGTAAAGATTCCTAGTGCATTTGAACCGCCACCCACACAGGCGACTATGGCATCGGGAACACCAAGGTCTTGCTTCTTATCCGTTTTCTCTGAAGACCGTAGCTCTCGTAGCTGCATGCGAAGTTCCTTGCCAATCACAGCCTGAAAATACTGAACGATTTGGGGATAGGGTGACGGACCGAGTGCCGAACCGAGTATGTAGTGCGTGTCCGAGACGTGTTCTATCCAATATTTAAGGGCTGCATTTACCGCATCCTTGAGAGTTTTGTTTCCTTCTTTTACAGCGATGACACGTGCGCCCATAAGCTTCATGGAAAAAACATTGGGGTACTGTCGTCTGATGTCCGTCTCTCCCATAAAAACGCAGCACTCTAAGCCGAGCTTCGCACAGGCCGCAGCCGTTGCAAGCCCATGCTGCCCCGCTCCTGTTTCTGCCACGACTTTTTTCTTGCCCATATATTTTGCAAGCAAGGCCTGCCCAAGTGCATTGTTCATTTTGTGCGCGCCGGTGTGGTTAAGGTTCTCTAGTTTTAGGTAAACATCAAATGCTTGTTTTCCCTTCGCCTTGTCTGTAAGATGCTTGCTGAGGTTTTTCGCAAAATAGAGTGGGCTCGGGCGTCCGTTGTATGTTCTTTGCGTCTCGTTTAGTTCGTGAATGCATGCTTTGCTCTTTGCATACTGAAGAAAGGCAGATTCCAATTCTTGCAGAGGTCTCATAAGCATTTCTGGTACGTATCTACCTCCATACGATGCGAAATAGCTTTGTGGTTTTAGTTTGGAGGAAGAGTACATGTTCTGATTATATCGCATTTCCTAGCTATTGAGTCTCTGGCCGCCGCCATGCCGTGGAGTACGACAGTGCCGATCTGGTCATATCGCGTTCCTAGCTATTGAATCTCTGGATTATGTCCGCAAGCTCCCGCATGCGGACATGACTTTTTTTGCCGAGTTCTTCCTCTATGCCAGAGCTAATGTCAATGCCATAGGGGCGATACCGCAGAAGATCTGTAACGGTGGAACGATCGATCCCCCCTGCAATAAAACAAGGAAGACCCATGTCCAGGTTTTCTAGCCAAGACCAATCGAAGCGAGTGCCCGTACCGCCCTTCCGTATCTTTGTGTGGGCATCAAGAAGGAAACCAGAAGAACCGAGCAGCTGCCGTGAGGAAACCGCGAATCCTTCTTCTAATCGTCGAAACAGCGACTCGTCTGGTCGGTAGCCTGGTTCGTGGCTCGACCCACCGCCCGGTTCGTGGCTCGACCTACCTCCCGACCCACCGCCTGGTTCGAAGTCTGTCTTTTGTCTGACTCGAGCAAGGGCCTGTAGGTCGTTCAACTGCGCCCTGTCCTGCACCCGAAGCACCGACCAGTAGGGTATGGTGGACGAATCGCAGTACTTGTATGGGGCGTAGAGTTGCAGACAATCGAGCGAGAGCAGGTCTGCTGCATCTTGTATTTCATCGCTGTCCGCATCCACAAAAACCCCCACTATTTTGGGGAGCTCCCGCACTCTCTTTGATCGTGCTGTTTCAAGAATTGCCTCTGCCTTCTGAATGGAAAGATAGCGCGGAGATTTTTTGTAGAACATCAGCCCGCAGTAATCGATGTTACAATCTGCCGCACAAAGAAGATCTTCAACGGTTTGAATCCCACAAAACTTAATGAGAGGGAGCTTTTTCTGTGTTTTGCTCTGTGCTTCCATCGTCATAAATCATTCTTCTCCCTTTAAAGAACGAATGGTCTTTCCATAGTCCTCGCTTTGCAAAATCCCCTGTCCCACCAGCAAGGCTCGTGCGCCTGCCTCCTGCAAGAACCGTGCATCTGCTCCAGAAAAAATGCCTGACTCTGCAACAATGGCAACATGCGACGGCACCTTCTTTGCCAATCTCTTTGTCGTGTCTAGATCCACACGGAAGCTATGAAGATCGCGATTGTTTATCCCAAGCAAGGAAGGCTCCAAGTCAAGGGCCCGCTCGAGTTCTTCTTCGTTATGCACTTCCACCAACGCCTGCATCCCGTACGCACGAACAAGCCGATGGAGTTCTGTCAGCCTATCCTGTGTAAGGATTGCTACGATAAGCAAAACCATGTCTGCACCATGTCTGTATGCTTCGTGTACCTGGTATGGATCTATGATGAAGTCCTTTCTCAACAAGGGCATGGAAGGGACAAAGGATCGTAGTTCGCGAAGATCATCGATCTTCCCTAGAAAGTGCTGCTCCTCAGTCAATATAGAGATAGCATCCACCCCTGCTTTTTGATATTGATCTGCGATCTTAATCACGTCAAAGTCATGACAGATGCGCCCTTGAGAGGGGGATGCCTGTTTTATCTCCGCGATGACGTAAAGCCTTCCTCTGTCCTCGAGCCGAAACGCAAGTGGCATTCGTCTGTTCTGTAGCGCCAGGGTCTTGTGCAGCTCTCGTCCACTGTCAAAGCCTTCCCACAGAGAGCCGTGCCTCTGTGTTATGCTTTCCACTATCTTCTTTAATATGCTGCTACTCATTTTTTCTTCTTGTCTGAAAACATCTTGACACCAAAGTGCTTATGTCGCTTTGCTGAGCTGCTTCATTTTTTCGAGACAATGGAGAGCCTTGAGTGTTTCAATTGAATTTTTTGCAAGCTCTATACCATCGACAAGGGTCTGCGCCTTCCCACATACATATAAAAGACATCCCGCGTTTAAAACCATCGTGTCGTGTGCTATCCCTTTTTCCGTTCCTCGTAGTATCCGCAGTATTTTCTCTGCGTTTTCTGGCGCTCCCTTGCCCTCCAATCCTGCGTAGATCTTGTTCTGGTCATAGTGAAATCCATAGTCATTTGGATCGAGCGTGTAGCGTGTCACCTTGCTTCCCGTAATCTCTACGAGCTCCGAAGGAAACTGCACGCTAAGCTCGTCACTTCCATCATGAGAATGCACAACGATCGCCTTTTCTATTTTCATTTCCAAAAGTGCGTTTGCCATAAGATCCAAAAGAGATTCATCGTATACCCCAAGAACTATTGAAGGCACATGAGCTGGATTGACCAGGGGGCCTAGGATGTTAAAGAGGGTTCGGGTTTTCATCTTTTTTCGAACCGGTACCACGTGCTTCATCGCGGGATGATACAGAGGAGCAAAGAGAAATCCCATGCCTGCCTCTTCTACCATGCTGGTCATTCTTTCTTTTGAAAGCGTAATGTCCACGCCTAAGGCCTCTAGCACATCGGCACTGCCACAAGACGAACTCACCGCCCTGTTGCCGTGCTTTGCTACCCTTGCCCCGGCTCCTGCCGCAACAATTCCCGCAGTAGTGGAAACATTGATCATGTTTTTTGAATCTCCACCCGTGCCCACGATATCGCAAAGAAAATCGATTGATTGAGACATAGGGAAAGGCACTGCATGGTCTCGTGCACTAAGTGCAATGCCCGCAAGTTCGGTAGCTGTCTCTTTCTTGAGACGCATGGCAGTAAGAAACATCACCATCTCTTCTGTGCTTGCGTTTCCGTTACTGATGCTGTCCATGCTAGCTCGTGCCTCGTCTCGTGTAAGAGACTTTCCTTCCAGCAAGATATCGATGGAGACTCTGAGTGCATTGACTTCTGCCTCGGCTTGCCCAGCTCGCTTGTCCAACCCGGCTTGCTCCACCTGCTCGGCTCGCCCAACCTGCTCTACCGCGTTGTCTAAGATGCACGTCCCGTCCACAGAAGCGATAGACTCTGGATGAAACTGAACCCCCTCGAACGGCAGTGTCTTGTGCTTGATTCCCATTATTTCATCATCCTCGCTTTTTGCCGTTATTCTGTAGTCATCACTAAGGCTTGCTGCTTCAATAACCAAGGAATGATACCGAGCCTGCACCATGGGGCTTGTAAGATTCTTGAAGGCTGCGGTCCCGTCATGCGTTATGGTGGACACCTTGCCATGAAAAAGCAGGTTTGCACGAACAATGGAAGAGCCAAAGGCTGCCGCCAAAACCTGACATCCGAGACAAACGCCAAATATGGGGATGGGTTTTTCCATCCTTGCCACCGCTTGAACCAAGTCTATACAGATGCCTGCTTCGCGAGGCGACTTTGGCCCAGGAGAAAGAATCAGAAGCTCTGGCTTGTACGCGAGTATCTTCTCTACGTTTTCATCATCGTTGCGAATCACCTTGACTTCTTTCTTTCTTGTTTGAAGATGACCTACGATGTTGTAGGTAAACGAATCATAGTTATCGATTACAAGTATCATGATCTTATCGCTTTATCTCCGCAAAACACTGAAGTAATGCGCCGAGTTTCATTTCTGTTTCACGCCACTCGTTCTCTTCGTCAGAGTCGGCGACTATGCCAGCCCCTGCCTGTAGATATGCCGTGTTGTCCTTTACCAACGTTGTTCTGATAATGATGCAAGAGTCAAAGTACTTATCGAATCCAAGAGCGAGTACCATGCCTCCATAAATACCACGAGCATAACGTTCTGTCCTTCCTAGAATGTTCATGGCTTCTATCTTTGGAGCCCCGCTTAGGGTGCCTGCAGGAAAGGAAGCTCGTATGAGATCAAAGGAATCGTACTCGTCCCGCAGCTTTCCTTCCACCCGCGACACGATGTGAGTCACATACGAGAAGCTCTCTAGATCCATAAAGGTTGGGACGTGTACGGTGCCAGGTTTTGCTATTCTATGAAGATCGTTTCGTGCAAGATCGACAAGCATAAGATGCTCTGCCTGCTCCTTTTTATCCGAGAGCAACTTGTTCCGCAAATTCGTCTCCTCGACTCTTGTTCTTCCCCGTCGTATGGTGCCTGCGAGTGGCTTTATGTTCATCACTCTATCTGCATCAAGAGAAACCATGCTCTCGGGGGAGCTTCCGATTACGGTAAAATCATCAAAGCAAAGAAAGTACATGTAGGGGGACGGGTTAACGTTACGCAGTCGAAGATAGAAAAGCAAGCGATCCTCTTCTTTAAAGTCGATGGACATTTGACGAGAAGGAACTATCTGTATAAGATCCCCTCTGTGTATGCATTCTATGCAGTGTCGTATCTGCTTCTTGTAGTCTTCCTTTTCGGTAATGTATCGTACGTTTAGTTTTTTCTCCAGCTCCTGTATCCGTTTTGTTACGTCCACGTTTTTTTCTGTCTTCGTCTTGCTAGAGAGATCACGCATGAGTGCCTCGTAATCCCAAGCAACTTGCGGTACTGGTGAAATAACTTTCTCCACGAGTTCATCTAGTTCTTTTTCTGCAATAGCATATGCCTGCTCGACATTCAGTTCCTTCTCTTGCATTTCCGCTCGATCAAGATATGCAATGATCCATAGCTGGCGCTTTAGATGATCGACCACAAACAGGTGCTGGGGAAACAAGAGTATGCCCACGGGCACGTCTACGAGTTTTTCTTTTTCCTTAAGCATGTCGATGTGTTCAAAGTAGCCCACTGTTTCGTGCCCAAGATACCCGATGAGCCCTCCCCAAAATGGAGGAAGAAAGTAGAATCTATCGTCGGGGCTGCGGTAATGCTGCATCTCTTCTTGCACGTATTCTAGGGGATTGCCGAGTTCTTTTTTTGCCACGCACTGCAAGGTTTTGGAATCCTTGACCTGCTTCCAATCCTCTATGCTTTCGTTCTGTAGTACGAACTTTCGCTTTGCAGAAAGAGCGATAAACGAGTACCTTCCCATCGACTCTCCGCTTTCTGCGGATTCCAACAAAAACTGAGCCTTCACCTTGAGAAAGATCGAGATGGAAGTATCAAAATTTAATGGCAGCACTCGTGTCAACGGTAAGATCGTATGATTTTCTAGTAAACTTTTTGCTTCCACAAGCGAAATATTTGTGTACATTTATCTTATTATAGAAGAAAAAACCCCCATCATCAAGTAAGCACCCCGCACGGCTTTCGCGGCAAACCCCGCACGCAACGCACACGTGCACACGCGCTCGCTAGGGTGCGGGAGCTTGTTCTGCAAAGACACTAAACTTGAACGCTCTCATTGCCCGGACGGGACTGCTAACATCTAGGTTTATGATGTGGTAGCCTCTCGCTACAGATATGTTTGGAATCGTGAGTTTGATTCTCTTGTTTGAACGCAAGGATTCAAAATCCATAAAAGAAAGGATCTCCTGCTTATACAGGAGTCGCGAAAACGACCCTACCTTTAGCAAGATAGAATCGGGGACAAGATAGTTCTGTGAATCTCTGTCGACGAGTTCGAAATCCAAATGCACTTCGTTTTCTCCTGCATAGATTCGCAAATCGCTTACCGAACGAGGAGGAAGAGCATCCTGTGTTCTCGCAAAGGAAAAATCAAAAATCCTAATAGAGACCTTACGTTCCATGTCGGGAAAAACACTAAAAGAATCAACCCACTGCCTTGTTCTCTCGTCAAAGATTCTCATATACCATTTTCCATCAACCTCTCCTACTATGTCTCCTTCCTCTACTGCTTCACCTATATCGCGAAGATTGCGAATGCCGTGATAGGATATGTGGAGTCCTGAATCTGTCTTGATGCTCAACTGAGAATGATTGGCAACACTTAGATTATTGTTAAGGCGTACAGACGACACATGTACGAGCCCCGAAGCCGAAGCATACACTGGCCCTTGTGAGACAACATAGAGTATGGAGATGTACGTGTCGTCTACTTTTTCGTACTCTTGGTAAAGGGTCTGCACATCACCAAGGAGAAAAGGCCAGCGTTCGGCAAAGAGCGTGCTTGTCCTAAGGACACAAAGAATCACGAAGATCCAAAAGACATGCTTATTCATTTTTTAATACGATTTGATATGTATCGCGTTCTGTTCCTAATGTGAACGAACGGGACTTTTCTCTTGCATCGACAGCAAACTCGATCTCTTGTGGGACAGTGCCAAGATCTTTGAAAAGTTGCAATTCAACGAGATCATTATTAATAAAGAAACGAAGAAACTCTTTGTCTTTCGAAGCTCCGTGGAGCAGATAAAAATCTCTATGCCCTCCTGCATACTTCATTATTGCATCTCCTGCAAACCGTGTAATAGAATCTCCTCTTATCTTTTCTATGCCAGCATCACTGTTGAGAAATAAAGATCCTCCCTGTATAGACGAAAACGAATCAAACTGCGTTATGTGGAAAGCTCGTTTTAGCTGCGTTCGAAGATCCCATGTTCCACTTCTCAAAGCATAGCGATAAAAATCTACGTTGTTCGTCTCTTCTTCAGAGCTCTTAGAATCTGTATGCAAGGCAAGAATCACCACATCACTCCCGTCCCAGACCGATCCAAGAACCGCTGCAGACAACTGTCTGTACTGCCGTTCGAACATAGAGATTTCTTCTTCGATCAGTCGTAAAATCTGAACAGTGCCGTCGACACATCCCACTATGATGCCCTGAAGCTTTGAAACTTGCAAACTAGAAACAAGACATTGAGTGCTAAGCGGATATCCTTGAATCGGAAACGATACTTCCTCACCTTGCTCATTGACGATACGAAGTGTTTTTCCTGAAACCACAAAGTGCTCTCCCACCTTCTCAACTCGCCAATTCTCTTGTTCTTTTTCTTTTCCAAGACTCTGTTTTTGTATCTCAAAATAGGGATTGAACTCAACACGAAAGTCAAAAAGATAATTCACGACTACGACTACAGCACTTATAGCAAGAAGGATGAGCAGCTTGTTTTGAACGAAGAGAAAATAAGTGAAAAAAGATTTCTTGGGAGCATCATCGTACATGAAACAACCAATTAAAGATCAAAATGCTTGTCTTGTTTTAGTAACTCTTCTAGAGTAAGATCCGATGCTAGTTGCTTTACCCTGCCCATCCCTTTCTTAAGACGTTGTGATGCATTGAGCCGTTCCCTGAGAGCCTCTATTCTCACCAAGAGAGAACTTCTTTTCGACTCTTCTTTCTTTAGAGAATACAAGAGGCTTGCCATGTACAATAGGTTGATAACCCGAAAACACAAGCTGGAATTTGAGGTGTCTAGAGCAAATATCTTTAGACATTCTTCTGCTGCCCATTCGTGTATGTGTATGACGATATCTAAGGAATGAGAGACCACCGGAAGATCCCGACTGTACACAAGATCTTGCTTTTGATACGTTTCTAGATCCAAGAAGCTTAAAGTTGTTCGAGCTAGCTTATAACTTATCTCTCCGAGAACCATGTTCCATCGCTGGTCGTTTATAAAATGCTCCACAAGACAGCGTGTGGCGAAAAACTCTTTCACGATGAACGAATTAAGAACCTGTGACTTCATAGCCTTCCAAAACTGGAAGTTCTCCGTCATTTCTGAAAAAGTCAAATTGTTGGATTTGTTTACCGATTTCTGTAATTGAAAATTAAAGATCTTTAGCGTCATGTCTGTATGCGAACTTATTATTGAAGTGGGTACTGCTTGAGATTTTGAATGGAAGTAAAGAGCCTGCGCATTGTATATCGAAAGTTCCTTTAGAAGCAAACGAATATACTCTTCTACGGATTCAATCAGATCGAAATTTTCAATCATCATGATCTCCTTGTGAATCCAGTCCAAGTACTCTTTTGCTTTTGATTCTACATCACGCCTCATACTATCTTGTAAGTATAGCACATATATAAAAAGAGTACTTTTATCGACCAATTACCTACAAGACTCTTCTATAGTTTTTCTATAGTTTTTTCTATGACTTTTGCCGAACCTTCAGTAATTTCTTTGCCTGTTGTATAGCAAGCACATCTTCCTCGTTTCCCACCAGCATGCGAGCAAGCTCTTTTTCTCGCTGCTCTCCTTCGAGATGTTTGATCCCTACCGTGGTAGTAGCATCAGCCTCTTCTTTGTGCACGTAAAAATGGTCTTGTGCCACCGCTGCAACCGTTGGAAGATGGGAAACACAGACGATTTGCTGTTCCTTTGAAAGTTCAAAAAGATACGTAGCAAGGGCAAGAGCTGTTTTGCCTCCTAGACCGGCATCGACTTCGTCCAGTATAAGGGTTTCCTGCTTACCCTGCGCTCTGCCCACGATGTTTATGGCAAGCATGATACGTGACAATTCTCCTCCAGAAACGATTTTGGACAACAGAGAGCTTGCCTCACCCCTATTCGTCTGTATGACAAAATCAATTGGCGCCAGCAATTTTAACGAATGATTAAACAAGAGTGTCTCAAGCTCTTCCTCTGAAAGCATTTCTGCAGACTTGCTTTCGCACAACTGCATGAATTCTGTCTTTTTCTGAAAGACCGCAAACACCGCACTTGGCATGGCAAGATGATGTAAGATTGCGTTTACCTGTGAAGAAAAATGCTCGGAAATGTCATGGCGCTTTTGGTATATCTCTTTGCTAAGGGTAAAAAGTTGTTGGAACACAGCAAAAATGCGCTTTTTAATCTCTCCCTCATCGTATTCATAGCTTTCTATTTCGACAAGTCTCTTCTGTGCATCGCTTTGGTATCCTCGTATGTCAGCGATCGTTTTTCCATATTTTTTCTTTAGACCTTCTATAAGACTCAGTCGTTGTTCTAGCTCGGCAAGTGAACGGGTATTACCGTCCTCCTCTTCTTTTTTATGGATCTTGCTTGATTCTAAAACATCCTCATACTCTATCAAAAGAGACCTTAAACGCTGCGCAATAGGATCAAGATCCTTGTCTCGTTGCTGCAGTGATTCTATGATTGTCTTTCCTCGATTGAGCAGGGCAAGCACCCCTACTTCTTCTGCGTCCAAACATTGAAAAAAATCATTCCAAAGTTCCTGTGTCTCTTGTGCATGAGAGATTTTCTGTATCTGTGAAAGAACCGTTTCATCCTCTTCATCTTGCAAACGTGCGTTTTCTATCTCTTGAATGGCGTAGCTAAGATAGTCGACCTCTCTTGCAAACGCCTCTTTTTGTGTGTCACCTTGCTTAAGGCTTTGGACATCACGAGACAGCTGTGTGGATAACTGTGTATAGTCCCGAAGCAAGGGATCTATTTTTGCAAAGGAGTGAAATATCCGTGTCTGTTCAGATTGCTTAAACAGTGATTGGTGCTCGTGTTGTGTGTGAATCTCGCAAAGATACGAGAAAAATTCAGCAAGCTCCTGCACCGAGACCTGTGCTCCTTGTATAAAACACTGCCCCCTCCCTTTTCTTTTCAGCACACGTCGAATATGTACACGATGTTCTGGCGCATCTACACCATGCTCCTCGAGCCAGCGTAGGGCTACCGTGTTCTGTTCTATGTTCCACTCTGAGTAAATAAATGCCTGTTCTGCGTTTGTCTTGATATACGAGGCATCGGCCTTTGTACCAGACGAAAGCAACAACGAAGAAAGCAAGAGCGATTTTCCCGCCCCCGTTTCCCCCGTAAAAATAGTAAACCCCTGTCTTAGTTCGAGAGACACGTGTCCAACAATACCAAGGTTTTGAATTTCTAACCGTTCTAACACGAGATACCTCTCCTTATGCTCTTAGATCCCCGGACCATCCAAGTTTACCACGTAATACTTCAAAATACGAACGATTACTTGATTGGATGATTTTAGCAGTGTAACGTGATCTTGTGATCTCCACGCTTGATTCTGGAAGAAGACTTAGCATTACCTTGCCGTCTATGACCAGCAAAGAATGTGCTCGTTGAATCTTATCAAGAACGATACGTATCACAGTGTCCATCGAGATTATGAGGGGTCTGTTTGAAAGAGTAAACGGTGCGATAGGAGTGAACATCATGGCCTGAACCCCTGGCACGACTATGGGGCCTCCAATTGAAAGAGAATGCGCTGTAGAACCCGTAGGAGTAGAGATGAGGAATCCATCAGAACGATAGCGAGAAAGAAATTCGTCTCCGATATAAACCGAAGTCCGAAGTATGCCATAGCCGGCAGTACATATCGTGATGTCATTTACTGCATGAAAGCATGTCTTGCCCACCCGAAGTTCTATCAGGGTCACTTCGTTGTGCTTCGTCTCTCCCCTACAAAACCTGTCTAATTCGGTCTCCCACTCCTCGAATTGAATATCATTTATGAACCCAAAATCCCCCATCTTAACAGGAAGTATGGGGACTCCTCGTTTTGAACAGATTCGGGCAGCCTTCAGTACGGTTCCATCTCCACCGATTGCAATTGCAAGGAATATGTCTTGTTCTGGAAGGGTTGGGTCAAAGGGAACGCTGTATGAACTATAAAGATGCAACACGTTAAAGTTTTTCTCTACGAGTTTTTTTTCTATCTTGTCAGCCGCATCTGATATATTGCTTTTCTTACTTGCTTTGATTAACACTACTGTCTTCATAGGATCCATACAATGTGCAATGTATTTCTACCATCATCATAGCACGATTTACTTTTCTTATACCACATTCTGAAACAGAGCTCTCAAATTAAGGCAGTGAAGCAAGAATCTTACAGATGCTCTGCACTTCGTCTTTTTGGAGAGAAGCATAGAGAGGAAGCAGTATGGTACTTTGCACTAGCTTAGAGGCATGGGGATATCGAGAAATATAGTTTTTCTGCTCTGTCTTGTTGTCAAGAAACGTTGCGAGATAACTATCACGAAATGCAAGCCCAGACTCCACCTTTTGCTTTTGTATGAAGCGAAGCAAGGGGACAACGTTCGCTTTGCATCGAACAGGAAAAGAAAGCGGGACCGCATCCTCTTCTGTAATGCAATCGAGTGCCTCGTATTTACTTCGTGCGAGCGCCTCACTGTAAAGTTCTTTTGTGTGGAGAACCTTTTTTATAAACGAATCGAGTTGCTTAAATTGCGAATGAGCAAGCGCAGCATTAAGATCTGATAGTTGCAGATAGTACTGCCCCAAGAGTTTTAGCTGTCTTGCATGTTTCTTGGTCTTTACACAGAGCATCATTCCAGATGCACCAGTGATAAAGGTATTCTGTTCTAGGATTATCGCAACAAAATCATAGTCAGAAAAATACTGCTCCGTTTGCTTTTGCTGCTTCTTTGTTTGTTCTTGCTGCATCTCTGTCTGTTCTTGAGCATCCTCTTCTTTTTGTGGAGGTATGGTGAACGCAATCGCTAAACTTGCTATGTCTCGAAGCACGGGCGGGACCTTGATCGTTTGTGTGTTGCTTGTTGAAAAAAGATACACTGCCACCCACAAAATGGGTGCGCCCTTATGTGCAAGCATTTGTTTTTCGAGCTCTTCCTTTTGAACAAGTGGGCTAATGCCGTCCTCTGCCACATCGTAAAAATACAAATCACAGTGCATGTGCCGTAGGGAATATACAACGTATTTTGGACAGGTTATCGGAAGAATAAACAGGGGTTTCCCTTCTTTCTTCTGCGATGACGCTGAATCTTTCTTCTGCGATGACAGTAAATCCAAATTCCCCTGTGTTTCCTGCAGCACTTCTAGAGTGCAGTGAAACACGTCCTGAGGGGTGCGGAGTACGATACCCGTTGTGCAGCTAAGTCGTGATGCCAACTGTCGTGCAAGAACCTGCCCTGCATCGAATCCATCAATCGCATATTGCACCATTTTTTCTAAAACAGAATGTAAATCTATTCGTGCGAGACTATTTTTATATAAGGGAATCATTAAACTGTCCTAACAAACTCACTTCCTACAGGATAGCAAGGTAATACCTTGGGCCAGACTAGATTTGAACTAGTGACCCCTTCCTTATCAGAGAAGTGCTCTAACCAACTGAGCTACTGGCCCTATATGTAATTCTATCCATTCGTTTAGCTCT
>JACSEG010000081.1_pt1 | contig 17871 bp, 28 predicted proteins | sample 8225521 | NCBI WGS metagenome assembly JACSEG01 (sample SAMN15705060, study PRJNA637333) | viral metagenome | isolation source: viral RNA from sea star tissue | host: Pisaster ochraceus | place: USA:Santa Cruz | collected 2018
GTTGGGTGTGTTTGGTTTTTTTTTTTTTTTTTTTTCATACTCAACATCCAAATCTCCTAAATTATCATAATGCAAACCATCATTACCATTTTGAGCTACTATGTTTATTCTGTTAAGCATAGCCTCTTCAACCTCATCAGCTAAACAAGTTTTAGCAGCTTCTATATATAGTAAAGCATCCATCAATTCTTCTTGTACATCTATTAAAAAGCGATTTAGATCTTTTTTTTGACCTTCAATCTCTTCCATCATTGTAGCTCCATACTTTTTTTGACCTACTAAACTACGTTGATCCATTTTAGCTAAAACTCTTTGAACTATCTTATCTTTTGTTTTTATAATCATATTATTTTAGTTTTTATCAAAGCCAGTTACTCTTTTGTTTCTCCAGCTAAGGTGTTTGTTAATAGGCTTTTTACTAATACGTTCTTTAGTTTTCTGTAACCTTGTTTCTGTTTTTGTTATCATAGTGTTTCACTTAAACTTTCTTGTTTTACAAACGTTCCATTTATCATTTTACCTGTTCTGTTAGATATAACATCGTAAGCACTTGTTATACAGTCTTCTATATTATGACCTCTTAGTTTAGCTAAATTAGTTAACACAACAACCATATCACCGATAGCATCTATCACCTCTGGTTCGTCGTTTTTTAATATAGCTTGAGCTAACTCTCCTGCTTCTTCCATAAGTTTTACAAACTGAGTCCTTGCATCACCTGATTTATATATACCTTTATCTTCTGCCCATTGTCTGATTAAATCAAATATATTTAAATTTTCTAATTCTTTATTTTCAATTAAAAAATCGTATGCATTTATTAATGATTGATTATATATAAACATTTCATTATTAAATTGTGATTTTTTTAAATTTTTTAAAATCCAATCAGATAATTCTTCACATATAATTATATCTCTTCCGTTTAAATCATTTATAACACCAAGATTTAATAAAAACTTTTTATTAATATTACTTTTTTCTACTTTAAATGTTACTGTGTGGTTTGTTTTTTTAATCATTTTTTTTGTTTTTGTTTTATTATTAGTTAAATTTTCATAAGTATTTAAATCAACTTTATACCCAAGCTGTTCTTGAAAATATCTTTCTGCATTAGATGCTTTTTTAATATCTTTACTTTTAAATAAAATAGTATAATCTTTATAGCCTTGCTCTTGTTCTACTCTTTTTTTTAGATTTTTTGTGCAACCTATTTTTATTCCTTTAATATAATATACATAATACATAATTTATTTTAATTTTTATACAGCCACTGGAGCAGTTATTAATTTATCAAATTTATAATTTTTAATTGTTAATTTTTTGTTATTGTATTTATAGGAAGGTAATTTATATACTTTAGTTTTTAAATAATTCAAAATTGATTCAGTTTGATTGTTATATATATGAGCATCTACAATTTGTAAATCAATTCTATTTGCTTTTAACTTAGTCTTTTCACTTATATATAAAAGTAATTTTGAAAATAACGCAACATCATAAGGTATTCCTAAAAATAAATCTCCTGACCTTTGTAATACAAACATATTTAAATTATCATTAGTATCTACAAAAAATTGAAAATATAAATAACAAGGAGGTAATGCCATCTCTTCTAATTCGCTTGGATTCCATAAGGATATAATATGTCTTCTACTATCTTTATTATTGTTTAAAGAGCTTATAACAGCTTCTAATTGATTAATTGATTGACTATTAAAGTTTAACATTTGATAACCATAAACTTTCCCTAACTCTCCTTCTTCATCTGCCCAAGCATCCCATATTTTTACATTATTATCTTTAAATCTTTTAATGTTTGTTTCGCCATTAATAAACCAATCAAACTCTGTATTAAATACTTTTTGATATATTTTACGGCCAGTAATCATTGGAAAACCATCGTTTAAATTCCAAGAAAGCGATTGATTAAATAAAGATTTACTCCCTACTTTAGTTCGGTCGTTTCTATTTGTCCCATTTTTAAAAGCATTTAATAATATACTTTTATATTTTTTTTCAAAATTATTCATCACAATTGCATTTTTTTTCTTTAAGTTCAAATCTAGCTCTTTCAATATAATTGACTGCATCCATTAATTCTTCTTGCAAATGATTTAACCAACTATCAAAATTAGCAGGGTCGTCTTTTAATGTTGTACCATACTTTTTAAAACCTACTTCTGAACGCCCAATAATTTTATTAATTACTTTTTTAATAATAGGGTCTTTTATCTTTTTTATCATTATTTAAATATTTTTTTTACAATATAATAATTTTTATTTACAAATCATAATCGTTATCAACAAATTCTGGTAAACCATTTTCATTTATTGTAAAACTAAAAGTTTCAAATCCTCTGTTTCTACTTCTTTTACATTCAACAGTTATCCATCCTTGATTAACTCCATTCTTTTCTAACTTAATTTGTGTTTCTGCTTTTTTCTCGAGGAAAGACCCCAAATGCCCAGTTGGTTTATCAGAGCCATAATTACTGTGTATAATTGTAACTATATGGCATTGCAGCTCATCAGTCCAACTCATTAACTTTTGTATAGCTTCATTACATTGTTCTAAATTATTAACGTCTCCAACTAAATCGGCAATTCCGTCTAGAACGACTAAACCAATATCTTTACCTTCTAACTTGTCATTTAAGATATAATCAATAAAATCAACTCTGTCTTTATAACTCATTGTTCTTAAAGCATAAGTATAATAATTATCATCATCTGGCATATCATTCATTATGACGGGGCGACGAAATAGTTTTTGACAATGGAATTTTCCTTGCTCTGTATCAAAATGAATTATCTTTCTGCCTTTTCTATGTCCTTTTAATAAGCCACTATATTTATTTGAATCACTTTGGTATGCTGATACAAGTAAACTTGAAAAAAAAGACTTCATTGATTTTGGTGGTGCTTGTATAAAAGAAAAATTACCATAAGTACCAATTGGTATATGATATTCTACAACATCTCCATTATGATTTATGTCATTGTAAGTGCCACAACTTATTGCAACTGGTGGATATTTAACATCTTCACTAATATCAACATAGGCATCATCCTCCATAAGTTGCATAAACATTCTTTTTGTCTCATCGTCTTGTATTTTTGTTTTGTTCGTCATCTATATATTTTTGTATTTTTTTCTTGTAAAATTTACCAAGTATATTATCATTTAAGAATTTATCATTTTCTAAAACGTTTTCGGTAAATTGTAGTTTTGTTTCATAATAACTCATCATTGTCTTGTTGTAGCAAATATATATAATTTCTCTATAACAATTTTCTATTTCCCATTTTTTACTCTCTGAATTACTCCCAGTATATTTCATCCAATTACTTTCAACGTAGTCAACTCGCTTTCTTTTATATCCCTTTAGAGGTGGTCTTGTACGTTTATTAAGTAGTATCTTTTTACCAATGTAAACTTGTTCTGTTCGTCTGTTAAGTATTCTGTAAACAAACCCAACTGCTTCTGCTGGTAAATCTTCTCTTGATTTTATTCTTTGTCCTTTATAGTTCCACATAGTCAAAAAAAAAGGAGGCTTTTAAACCTCCCTTATAATTTAAAATGGCAAATCATCTGCTGCAACTGGTGTTGCTTTCTCTGCCTTTGCTTCTGACTTTTGAACAAAAGATTGTAAGTTGTCTGATGCATAGTAAATTTTACCATTGGCAACATATCTTTTCTTTTCTCCATTATCTCTTTGTTCCTTTGTTTGTGGAATTGTAAAAGAAACATTTTGTCCGTAGTTACCTTCTTCAAAAATAGAAAAGTTTAATTTTAATTTCTTTAACTCTTTTCCATCTTCTCCTTTCTTTGCAACTAATTCTCTTTTTGCGTTGTAAGTTAAAACGTTTTCAAAATACTGTTTAAGGCTTTTGATTTCATCTAATCTTAATTCAACATCTCCTAATAAATAACTTTTGTTTGTACTCATAATTTTACTTGTTTTTAAATTTATAATCCAGTTGTAATTTTATTATCTATCACTTCTATAATATGTCTAAAAGTGCTTCTTTCTTGTTCTCCAGTTACATCTACTCCATTGATAAAGAATCTGTAATGGTCTTTCTTGTCTGTTGGTCTTAATTCAAAATTATTCATAAGTTTTAAAATATATCTCTGTTTTTGTATTTGTTGATTCGTTTATAGCATTTACTGTATGTATTTGATACTTTAATAAAAAGTTTGAAAAAGTATCATAAGCAAAAAAATCTAAAGATTTATCTGGATTGCTAAAAAATTCTATTTCATAAAATACTATACCATCTTTTACATTTGGTATTACTGTTTTAAAAGTAAATATACCATCTGATATAAATTCAAATTTTAAAGGTGTTTCAAAACCAATTAAATTTATTACGTCTGCTTCTGTTGTTAATTCTATCATAATATATTTTTATTTAGTTAAAAGTTCTTTTACTTCTTTTGATATTCTATACTTTTCTTCAACTTTAGAAATGTTACCACCACCTTTTAAGTATGTCTGTACTTTCTTAAATTCAGCAGTACCTTTGTTTAACCAGCTCTTTTCAGTTGATTTAGCACCTTTTCCGTGTGTGTTTGTAGAATCAGCATCTTTTGTATCATCAATCAAAAATAAACCATTTAAGGCATACTTACGTGCATAAGACGAACTACTACCAAAACTTTGTGCTATATCCATTCCTTTTCTGTTTGGGTCTATACCAGCTTGTGCTTTAGTATGTACTGAATCTTTACCATCAGATATAAATACTATTGCTTCAACAAACAATACACCACATACTTCTCTTACTTCGTCAGAGATTGTTAATGTACATTTGTGTTTATCCAGTAGAGGTTTAACTGCTTCAAGGATATCTTCACAACTTCGATAGTTGTACTTTCCAAAATTGTTCCTTTGGTTTTTTGGTGCTTTTAATTCGGCTTGAATCTTTCTTAATTTTTCCATAATTTAATCTATTGTTACATTTAATTTTAAAATATTCTTAATACCATCAGTTTCTTTTACTTGATAGTTAATCAACACATCTGTAATGTTGTGGTCTTGATTTGTATGCATTTCTATTGTAGATTTTAATGCATCCCAGACTGAATTGTTTACTTTCATAATTATTATTTTTGTAAAAGTATATTATAATAAAATAAAAAAGTGTTAAAGAAATGTTAAAATTTAAAAAGGAGAGCTTTTAGACCCTCCTTCTTAATGCAAATGATAATTAAAACAAAACTAAAAAATACTTTATGGGAAAAAATAATCTAGTACTCAAATATACAAGTTATTTATGTATTGATAAAATATAGTTATTAACACAGATTAACAAATACAAGTTCTCCCAAGACTTATATTTATTTTTAATCTATTTATTGTTTTATTTTTAATCTATTAATATATAATTATATGTATGACATACATAAATATAAATACTTAAATAGTTACTTAAAAAAATGTAAAGTTATATATTTATTTTTAAATAAAAAAGTGGTTACTTATTTTTTCTTATTTTTTCTAATGTTCTTGCACCAAAGTAACCTCCGTAAACAAGCATTAGTAAGTTACCAAGTAGAGATATCCATTGCTGGTCTATTTTAAAGGTATCTAAAGAACTATCTAGTATAATGTAGATAAATAGTGTTAGTGTAAGAAAGGCTAGGCTTAATGGTCTTATATTCTTACTTAACCAACTATCAGATAACATATCAGATTGCCAACGTTTAGTTATCTCTTGCATCTCTATAACGTCTTGTTCTAGTTCTTTAACTAACATTTCTTTTTCTGCTTCTGTTAGTTCTTTACTGTTGCCAATAGATTTTAGTATATCAGATACTTTACCACCAGTAATTGCATCAAATATAGGAGATACTTTTTTACCAGTACTTACAAGACTTCTTAATAGATTGCCAAAGAAAGTACCTTTGCCATTATTTTTTAGTTTTTTATTTTCCATATTAATATGTCCAAATTACTTGTTGAGATTTATCTTTATCGTCATCAACGTGAATAAATGTATCTGCAATACCAATACGATTAAAACCAACTTGCATAAGAGCATTTAAAACTCTGTATCTAGTTCTACTATCAGTTGTTCTTATGTCTACTGCTAGACCTTTAATGTGACTTGAGGTAGGGTTTTTTATAGACTCTGGATGTTCTGGACTTCTATAAGCAGAATTAATTACAAATGGTACTTTAGCAAACTCTCTTGCCTTGTCTAATTTAGCAAGAAAGTCTGCATCCATTTTATATTCTACTTCTTTAAAGTATTTCGTCATCGTTTTTTTTACCTAGATTGTAAATTTTCATAACTGTATAAACAATAGATACTAAAAGTAAGGTTAATTTCAACCATTGTTCTATATCAGAAAAACTAACCATAAAGGTTATAAAGTTTAAAGCTCCCAATTTAATATCTTGCATATCCACCTTAATTAGAATTTGTTAAAGAATTTAATTCTTCTTGTGTTTTAAAATCATTGTAAACTTCTAGTTTAAGTATTTTAATGGGACTTGATGCTCCAGCAGTATGTAATATTTTTGTTATTGTTGGTAAATTACCAGTTGGTGTATTTGTGGCTATTGTACTTCCATTGTGTGAAAATCTTAAACTTGTTTCAGTATATGAAAATGAAATAGTATTTATACTGCCAGCATCTAATTGTAAAGCACCATCAATCATTCCACTTGTAGTAAGACCGCTTCCGTAAACATCATAATTATTAGTTTGAAATCCTTCTAATCTCAAATCGTTAGTTCCATCAGAAAATTTTAATAAATCGTAAAAATCATTATCAAAACTCATAGGGATAAATTTTAAAACCACTGTATTTGTATTTGCAACTGTTGGTTGTGAAGAAAAATCATTACTTGCTTCGTCCGATAACCTTGTCTTTATTGCTCCGTAAGTAGATATGTAAGATGTAGGGTGAAATTTTTTTTCTGCTTGAAATCCATACATTAAAACAGTTTCAGTTCCATTAAAATCTGGTAATGGATTTTGAGCGGCTCGGTTTGAAAAATACACAAACTGTGCGTCGTCCGATTTACTAACACCAGCTACATAAGAAATTGATATCCTATGCCATCCGTTCCCAAGACTTTGCGTTTTAGCATAATTACCACTAGCATCTATTATAGAACCATCTAATCCGCTAAACCAAGATATGAAGGATGGTTGTGAAACAGTATCAGAATGTAAACCTATATGACTAATTTCGCTTTGTTCTTTTATAAAAACTGAAAATGTGTTGTAATCGTTTAAAGAAGTAGCAATACGTTCATAAACTCTATGTACTCCACTGCTGCTTGACATTAACATTTTTGTAGCATTATTTGTAGAGTCTGGACTCATTCCTTGATTATTTGATATTGTTACTCTTGTTTTTTCAAATCCAAGTGATGCATCACTATAAAAAATCAAGTTAGTTGACTCATTTTCTAATAATAAAGTCGGACAACTTCCATCAAGATAGTCTAATCTTGGCATATTTGAATTAACCTCCTCTATTAAACCATCTTTATTTACTCTTGTTGAATTTGGCTGACCACTTGCACCTTCTCTGGTAAAAGTAAAATCTCCATCTCCATTTGACGGAAGAACAGAATAAACCTTTTCAGATTTATATCCACTTGGTATTAATGCTAAACTTGGTGTTTTCATATTATACTTATATTATTTAAATAAGTTAATTTTTAGGCACTTCTGCGTTTCTTGGATACCCATAGAATTGATGTGCTGAATCGTTACCAGGATAAACTTCATTGCTTCCAAAGTCTAAATCATCTGTACTCATTATGTCATAAGCAACACCATCGTAATAAATTGGAGGTGTTATCTCGTGACCATCTGGGTCATAAGTACCTTGTGTTTTTACAACCTTGCCAATATAAACAACTGCTTTTGTTCCGTTGATATACTGCATAAATGTAACACCCTCATCAGTTACTTCTTGCCAAACGTCTTTTTGTATTAAAACGTCTTTTCCTTGTTGCTCTGTATCAAATACTGTTTTATAAATATTCATAATTATATTGTTGTTAATGCTTGTAATTCTGCATCTGTTAATGCTTCTTTGTAGACTGCTAGTGCTTTGGTTTTTCCGTAGAAATTATAATTACCACTACCTTGGTCAAAGTTTAATTTATCAAGTGTGTTTGATGGATATGTAGAGCCACTTAATTGCTCTGATTCTTTTGTTCCGTTAATCCAAATTGCAAAATCATTTGCTTTATATTTTAAAGCTACTTTATTATAATCTAAAATATTTGATAATGTTATTGTATCAATAAATGCATTAGAATCATTAACCCTTACAACAAACTTCATTTTATTAGAGCCTGAAGTATAAAATATGTTTATCCTATTACTAACGTTTGCATCTTCAGATAAACTTATAATTTTAATTGTACCATCATCAGCCAAAGCACTCACCTCTGCATACAATGTTCCTTCCTCGCTATTTATTAAACTAGAGTTCCCACTATTGTTTGCAATATCTTGTAGCCTAGTGTTTGTTGCTCCGTCTGTTGGAATGTATGAGGTTGGAAAAGATTGTTCTTCTAGTTGTGCGCCCCATATATCAAAAGAATTACTCCCATCTCTTGTTATAGTAGGAAACCCTACTCTTAAAGCAATATTTGTATCTGTACCAGTCGTCCAAGTAATAGACGCTCTGTACCAACCACCTGAAATTAATTCTACACTTCCAGTTTCGCTATTGTAGGGTGTAAAAACTTGTGTGCTTAAATCCCAATTACCACCGACTGATATATTGTCATTTGCAGTTTTAAATTCTATTATATTATTAGGATTTGGTTTTAAGAAACAACTAAAAGTATATTCAGTTGATGCACTTACTGAAACACCATTTAATTGCACTCTTACATTTCCAGAACTACCACCATTACCATCATCTGTTACTGTTGTAGCATTTAAAATTCCACTGGGACTAATTGAACCAAAAGAGTCTGTTGAAAAAATATTTGTCCACCCACTAAAATCCTCACTATAAGTAATCAAATTAGTGCTCTGTGGCTCAAGTAACCAACTTCCACAACCATCTGTGTAATCTATTCTTGGTAGGTTCGTATCTTCATCAAACTCAATAGCTGATACGTTTGTTATATCTGCTTCTACTCCATTCTCTGCAAGCATCTTAAAAGAATAACCATTAGTAGAACTTACATAAGCAGTAAAAGTTCCACTACCTACACAGTTACCACCAAATACAATAACACCATCATCTCTAGTAATAGATAAAGTAGTTATAGTTCCACCATCATTATAGTTTCTAGCAAAAAATCTTAATCTTGTACCAGCAGTTATATTTTGTGTCCATTGTACTTTATAGATAGAAGTTACACCAGCACCACCTACATTAGTTTGTTTTATGTATCCTCCTGTTCCATCAGCGATTGCTTTATCATTTCCAATACTCCAGTTAGAATCTAAATTCCAATCTGTACTTCCATTACTAAAATCACCATTTGAAACTAACTCTGAACTGATTATCTGAACATTCTCTACTAAACCTTGTGCATTAACTCTAGTTGCAGCAGAATTTCTTTGAAAGTCGAAATCTCCATCTCCATTCTCTGGCTTTATACTTAACATACTACCATCATTGTATGCAGTTGGTGTAAGTAATATTGATGCTTTATCTAATAAATTATCTGCCATCCTATTCTATATTTTCAATTGTGGTTAATGTTGCAGTTGTACAAGTTACATTTTCATAATAAGATGCCCTTGCTTGTAAAGTAGTTAATAAATCTGGTATTACACTTGGAGCTGATAAATCATAATAAATGCCTCCCCAACCATTTTGAACTGGATTACCCCACCAACTAACTGGATATATTTCGTTTGCCATTATCTTTTTCTTTTTTTGTTAGATACTTTTTTAACTTAACAACATTTGTATTTTTTGGTTTGTACATTACTTTCATTATAATACCCAATTACTTGAATTTACATCTTTGTCTGGATATACATCAGAATCTGTGTTACTTGTGTACTCTGGAAACAAAGTACCATTGTAACAAATGTAATCTACAAATCTTCTTGTATAATATTCTGCAAAATCTCTTTGTTTTTGTACTAAAAAATCAACTTCATCTTTTGATGCACTTTCAGAATTTTCTGATGTGTGCTTAAATACTCCACCATTCTTTACTTGATATGCTGCAAATGGTAAATAATCAACCATTGCGTAATGAATCAACATTGGTTGTATATAATCTGTAACTAAAGATAAATAATTACCAGTTAAACTATCTGCAATTATATCTGATGATATTTTATCATACAACTTACTTCCTAAATAGTTTTGTATGTGTATCTCTTGTGCAATCTTAACAAATTGAATAAATTTATCTGTATCAACGTTACCATCAATAATACTATTCTTTACTAAATCTGTTCTACTTATAAATAATGCAGTTGCCATTTATTATCCTTTTTTATTTACAAATCCTTTATTAGGCATATCTTTTGGCATCATTGATACCTCTTTAGGATTTCTAACCCTATAACCTTCTCTTTCTGCTTTACCAGTGCTTATATCATCACTTCTTCCTATACTAGCTTTACCTTCTCCAGTAAACTTATACGTTTCTCTCCTCCAACGATGATGGCAGCCCCCACCTCCTTTAAATTTCCAAACCGAATATTTGTCAACTCCACCTAATCCCCAACCAGCATTTACTACTTGGTTATCCATAGCTATAATATCTTCTTTTCTGTATAGCTTATTTACACGAATCATATTTTTACAAAAATCTCGTGAGTTTTCACTAAACTTTAAAGGAGAATATCTATATCTAATCTTATATTGAACACCTTCTATTTCTTTATCTTGCTCACTTTTTCTGTTTGGTCTTGCAGTACCACTTCTAACAAAATTATATATCTTTGATAAAGTTGATTTTTTAGGATTATTTAATTCTTTTATTTTTAAATCTAACTCATCTTCTTTTTCATAATCCACATCCATTTCATCAATTAAATCCCAACCATCCATATCATCATCAGCTTTCTGAATAAGTATGTTACTTATTTCTTTATCTACCTTTGACATCTTTACACCAGTTTCTTCTTCTCTTGTTTCTTCGTCTTTTACATTATCTAAATCCAAGAATTGTAATGGTTGTAACGTCTTAAAGTATAGATTTAAGGCAATATTATTAAAAGCAAGTATTTTATCAAATGCATCAGTTAAAAGTTCTTGAAAAGGTATTATAACTGTGTTGTGCATTAATATTGATGCAGTTTTTAACTCATCTGCGTTATTACCAAGTCCACTTGAATCTTTTATACCTAATAACATAGGAGACACAATTCTATGTGATACCATTATCTTCTTTTGTGATTCGTCTGATAAAAATTGGTATTGGTTATGTGCATCAGATAATTGTACTGGTGTTATATCAGCTTGTGATTCTTTATCATCGTTAAAAGCAAGTATAAATTTACCAGCATTTGAACTACCTTGAAATTTAGCTTGTATCTTACTTTCTATTAATGATTGTTTTTCTTCGTCTGGTACTCCGTTGTTAAAATTAATGAGCATCGATGGAGCAAGACCATTCATTATATTGTTTAAATGATAGTTAGATATCTCTTCTTCTAACTCTGCATATTGTAAACCACCTTGATAATCTGGAGTACTATAATAATACATACCAGCAACATATGGTTTAACATATAATATCTCAATTGGTTGAGGTCTATCTGAAACACCAAAAGCTGGTATTCTTAATGGTCTATCACTTGGCTTTATATTTGCCCAATCTGGATGATAGTAATATGCTTGTACTTGTTTATCTCCTTCTCCACATTTCTCTGCTCTTAAAGTTTCAATTGGCAAGTGTTCTACTTTAGCAATAGATTTTTTATCTTTTGAGTATATTACTTGTATTGCACATTGTCCAGTTAGTTTTAAATCGTATGATAATTGTCTAACAACATCTTTTTTAAATAAAGATATCATTCTTGCATAACTCTCTGGTTTCTTTGCACTATCAGTTGCATCTAAACCTTTTCCATATATCATTTGAGATATACCATTTACACAAGCATTATTTGTAGCACTTCCGTTAAATCTATCTATTAGAAACTGAAAGTAATTATTATCTGCTCCAAATTCAACCCATTCTTTTGATTTAGATTCTACAATTTGTGGAGATGTGTAAGTAGATAAATTTACAAAACTAACTTTAGAATTGTTTTTCTTTGCCACTTTTGGCTTTCTGTATTTATTTATGTGTTTACTCATAATATTATAAAGTCATTGTTACCACTCTTTTCTTTGTACACATCTTTATTTACTGTATAGTGTTCGTTATTAGATTGGTTTGTTGATTGTGCAGTACAAAATATTTTATCTCTGTAAATAATATCTGCTTCTGTTACAGAGCCTTGACCATTATAAACTTTTAAATCATAAAATCTACCTTCAACCAATGTAAATACGTTTGTTAGTTCAACATAGTTTTTATTAATTATAGCAGATGGTAAAATTGTTGTTTCATCATTTGTACTATCATCCCTTAATTTTATTGTAACACTTGTTGAATATACTCTTGGTATAATCTTTATTGTTTGTGCGTTTGTTGTAGGTAACAAATGTTTCATATATATATAATACTAAAAGTTTGTATTTTTATTTATTACACATAAAAAAAAAGGTAATCAATTAAGACTACCTTTCTTTAAAAACAAATTATGAAAAAAACTATGCGTTAGGGTCTATTTGACTAGAACTCTCATTAGATGTTATAACAGTTGATGTTACAAAAAATGCTGGGTCAGTTTCTTGACCTTCTAACGTTAAAGTAAACCCACTTAAATCTCCCATAGCAGCACCAGATACAATTGTACCTCCAGTTACTTCTGCTCCGTGTTCTAAACCTACCATAAAGAAATTACCATTGTAATCTTCTATTGCAACGTGAGGACGTGCAGCAGCTAATAATTTTATTTCTTCTTGTGTAGCTTTATCTAAAACTGGTAAAGTTAAATTTAAAGTTTGTGTGTAAAATGTAGTTCCGTTTTCTCTTGAACTATTAATTGTGGTTTCTAGTGAAGAATTACCTTTGATATCAAATTTGAAAAAGTCTGGTGTTCCAGCTACTGCGGTAATCTCTCCAGATGCTATTGTAGTTGTTCCCAACGTACCATAATCTGCGAAATAAACTGCTTTTAAGCCACCAACACTACTTTTACAAGGTAAAGCTCTACCAGATGTAAGTAAACAAGCCATTGATTTTTATTTTTTTAAGTTATTAAAAAAGGGTAAGCAGATGAACTACCTACCCTCATTATTATTGTTTGTTATTAGATTATAGTCCTAATCCGTAAGATACGATATCTTCAACAACTGCATATTGTACTCCAGCAGTATATCTCATAATGAAACGTACATTTTGAGAACCATCTAAATCAGCCATATCTAATACTTTTACTTCGTTGTGGTCTGATAAAAGTCCAGTTCCAAAGAATAAGTTAGATTTTTGTGCTGCAATTGCATTGTTATCAGAAAGTCCGTTACAAGCTACAACTTTTACACCATCAAAGTACTCAACATCCATATCTTGGTTATGTCCAGCTCCAGCAGTTTGGAATCCTCCTAATGCTCTTTTGTATGCTCTAAAGATGTTCTGTGCAACATAGATATATAAATCTTCTTTTCCATATACTTCACTTGGAATAGCATCTACGATATCTCCTAATTTTTCAATTACGTTTGCAGAATCTACTGCTGCTCCAGCAATTTTCTTTGCTCCAGTATGTCCAGCATCAGCATTTAATAAAGTTTTGAAACCATCAAAAGTTCCAGCACCAGCTACACCAGCCCAGATATCTTTTTCAGTTTGCTCTGCAATTGATTCAGCCATTAATCCGATAAAGTAATCAGAAAAGTTAGCTGGTAAACTATCACTAGCAGAATATCCCATTGATACTGCTTCCCAATCAGATTTGAAAGGAGTTTTACACAATTCTAAATTTACTTGTAATTCTTTTGGCTCAATAATCTTTTCTGTTAAAGCAACTGCTCCAGCATCTGTAAAATCACAAGATGCATTTGCAATAGCACCAGAAAGACTTACTCTTTTTAATACTTCTTTAAACTTTACGTTTGGCTTAACTTCAATTAAGTTGTTAGCGATTGTATTTCCAGTTAAAAGTGCTGCTGAAACATACTTTCCAGCAAATTCCCCGGCATATGAGGATGCGATTGATAAACTCATTTTTTATTTGTTTATTTTGTTAAATATTCTACTTCTTAATGTGTTTTTATTCCCTTTTTGAGAATAAAGGTTTAATTCTTTTTTGTCAGATACATTCTCTGGATTGTGAGAAATACCTTCAACTTCTTCAGCAGATAACTCTACTTTTTCTTCTTTTACTTCTTTTACTTCTTCTGATAATTCAACAACTACTTCTTCTGCAACAACTTCTGTTTTAGATAATTTTAGTTCGTTGATTTCAGTTCTTAATTTTTCAATTTCAGAGAAAAACATTTCTTCTGATATTGATTTAACTATCTTCTTTGGAGATGCAGTTTCAGTTGATAATTCTTCTTCTTCAACTTCTTCTGCTTCTGTTTCTTCAACTGCTTCTTCTTCTGCACTTGCTTCTTTAATCTCTCCAATGATACCTTCCTCTGAAACTACAATAGTTTTACCTTCTGCTTCATACTCTCCAACTGGTACTGCAACTCTTTCTTCGTCTGCAACAACGAATACTTCTGCACCAGCTTCAAATACTTCTGCTTCTAAAGTAGCACCATTATCTAGTTTCATCTGCTCTAGCTTTACTTCTAATCCAAGTAAAACTCTTGCTTTGTTTAATAATGTTCTGTCTGTGTCCATATATTTAGTTAATTATATTTTAAATTATCCAGTAGTTGGTCTTTTGTAATCATCTAAAGCCTTTACAAGTTGTTTACCAATTTGAATAAGTTTTTTTAATTCTTTTATTTCTGATACACTTGAAGAATCAACCCCAAGTTCCTTTGCCGCTTTTTCAAAATCAGATATTCTAGCTGGTGCTTCATTATTTACCCAAGTATAAATAGCATTTCTTTCTTGATTTAAACTTTGCCAAGATTTATATGCTTCTGATATTTTATTTTCAAATTTATCTGCTACTTTAGTTGCAGATTTTTCTATATCCTTTAAATTAGATATAGCATCTTTAATAATCTTAATAGAACCCAACTCTACTTTCTGTGCAGACAACTCAACTTTTTCTACCTCTGATAGTTTCTTAAAAACTCTTTGTTTTATACTCATAATTATATAATAAAATTTAGTTAATATTTTGTATTTTCAACTTTATTCTTCTTCTTCTGATGCACTTATTCTACCAATGCCTTGTTTCCAATATTCTGGTGTCTTGCAATTTTTATCATTTTTATTTTTGCAATCTATCGAATAAGTATTTTTACATTTACAATATACTGCTCTCATTATGATAATAGTTTTTTAAGTTCTTCTAGCTTCTCTAATTCATCAAGTTTTCTTGATGCCCAATTAACACCAGCAGTACCACCCCAAGCATCCCACATAAGTCCTCCACATCCTTCTGAATAAGGTACATCTTTATGTTGTTGATGTCTTTTAAATGATGCCATTCTAGCAATAGTATCTCTTGTTATTGGCTCTCTTTTTGCTAATTGATTTGCTCTGTTCTTTCCAGTTGCTTCTCCACAACTTCCCCAGCCATTTTTCTCTACCCAAGCTAATGCTCTCTTTGCATTGTTTGTTGCTCCTTGTGGATAGTCTGTATATGATGCTAATTGTTCTTTTAGTTCTTCGTTTGGTCTTTCCATCTTGTCAGCAAAGTAACCTTCTATTGAGAAACCTTTTACTTTACCAGTCTTTACATAGTCATTCCAAACTTCATCGTTGTTTACTTTAACACTACCCATCCAAGTACCAACTGGTACATCTAAATTATATAAAGCACTTTTATCTTTTTGTTTATCTTCTACTATCCAACTTTCAACAAGTGTTAATCCTTGTAATTCTGAATTGTGTTCTAGTGTTGAATTAGATTGATTGCCATTCATCAAATACATTTGAGATGCTTTCTCAACAGTCTTTTCAGAAAAGAAAATATAGTACTCATCTTCTCCAGACTTTCTGTAAATAGGTTTCTTTGGTATAAGTAAAGCACCCATTAACAAACGTTTCTCTTTGTCTATTTCAGCAAGTTTAATTTCTTGTTTATTAAGTGCAACAAAATCAGATTCAATTGCTGGATTCTCAACAACAGAAATAGCTTCTACTCCTATTGCTTCATCATCATCTAAAATAAGTTCTATTATTTTCATAATTATATAATATTTTTTTAGTGTTATTTTATATTTTTAACCTCCTATACTTGCATCGTCAATTATATTTCTATCTAATTCTTGTGCAGTTGATACTTCACTTGAAACTACAAATGCTTGTATCGGTTGTTGTGATTGTCCGCCAATAGCTGATGCTAATTGATTCGTACCACTTTGACCGACTATATTAAATGATGGAGGTGTAGATGGAGCAGTTGGTACAGAAGGAGTAGGTGGTGTAGGTGGTGTAGATGTATCTCCAGAAACACCTTTACCTTGACCAATTGCAGTAGCACCAATACCAGCTATTGCTAATCCAGCACCAATCTTTGTCATTGCTATTGATTTTGCAGTAGCAGCTAAAGATGCTGGTTTTAATGGATTAAAAAGAGGAATACCAGTTGGTGTTGGAATAAAGAATGGTATTTTAGATTCATTAAATTTTGCAGATGCAATAGATTGACTTGCTCCAATTACTACGTTAGCAATAGCAGCTCCTTTTTCTAGTATTAAACCAGCAGTAGCAATTGCTTTATTTTTACCAGCTATTTGTTGTAATAAACCACTTAAACCAGCAGCAAACCAATATACTGCATATTTATTTCTCTTTTTCTTTGTGCTATATTTTCTTCTAGTGCAATTTGTTCAGCAGCAAATTGTCTTGCTTTTTCTGCATCTGCAATTTCTTTTTCATTTTTAATTACTTCTTGCTCATCATCATATTCTTTCATTCTATCAACGTGAGCCTTTCTTGCTTCAAATAATAACCTATTCTTTTCTTCTTCGTTTTCAATAGTCTTATTAATAAGTAAAATTTGAGCATCAAGTGTTTGTTGAGATTCTATTTCTGCTAAATCTCTACCTTCTTTACCAATTTTTAATAATTCTTTTTTATTTTCTAGTTGTTCTTTATCAAGAGAATTTATATTTATTTTTTGTTCAGACATTTGACCAGTAGCTCTTGCAGTAACTGCTGCTTGTTCGCTTAAGGCTCTTTGTAATTCTAATTGATTTTCATCATTATCATTTTGTTTTACTTTAGCTCTTGCTAAATCAACTGCTACTTGAGCATTGTTTTTCATTACCCTACCTTGTTCTGTAAGTATTTCGCCTAGTTTTTCATTTGCTTTTCTTCTTACTTCAAAGGTTAAAGTTTCATCATCTCTTATCTGTCTTTGCTTTTCAGCTTGAATATCATATTCTTCTATAAGACCTTTATTTACTTCTTCAAGTAAAGCTGATTTCTTTGTTAATGCAACAATATCAACAGCAGTATCAACAACATTAGTAGCATAGTCTTTTATAGCTTTTGCATTTTCTTTTATAGATTCTCCAAATGGAATTTGAGATAGTAAAACATCTTTAAATGATTTACCAAAAGATTCCATAGCGCCTTCAAAATCTCTATTAAATAACTTTTTAAATCCAGTACCAGCATTTGTAAACCTACCAACAAGACTATCAAATTTATCTGTAACATTATCTTGAAAACTTTGCCCAAAAGATTTCATAGATGCTTGAGGGTTATCAAAAAC
>JACSEG010000085.1_pt1 | contig 17842 bp, 5 predicted proteins | sample 8225521 | NCBI WGS metagenome assembly JACSEG01 (sample SAMN15705060, study PRJNA637333) | viral metagenome | isolation source: viral RNA from sea star tissue | host: Pisaster ochraceus | place: USA:Santa Cruz | collected 2018
CACCCTCTCAACGGATAGTGTAACGTACTCGCTCGTACTACCAGAGACTTTGCCAGGAAACGTGATGATCAATTCAGGTACCGGAGCTATCTCTGTTGCCTTTGATACAACTGGCCAAGCGTTCGCATCAACTACCTTTCAGGTAAAGGCTACCGGAACAGGCGATTATGCAGGTGCCGTGATGTCTAATGAATTTACCATAGAAGCGAGGATTCCGATAACAGGAGGAACACTATCTTATGGGGATTCCTTGACTAAGGTAGGTATATCTATATCATTAGAACCAACGCTCTCTGCCGATTTGGTCGCAGCAGCAGCAGAGGTCACTTACTCGATAAGTTCGGGCAATCTTCCCGATTGGCTAACGTTTTTTCCAACCACTGGAATTATCTCTGGAATGCCGAACCAGGTGTTCGCATCAACTGCCTTTCGGGTAACGGCTACTGGAACAGGCATCTACGCAGGTACCGTGCAGTCTGATCCTTTTACCATAGAAGTAACCGAAGTAACTAAGACTTCAATAACAGGAGCAAGACTATCCTATGACGATTTCAACGGCTTGCTTCGTACGCCGTCTGCAACTGTGTCACTAGACCCTAGTCTTACTGTCACTCCAGCTGCAGCACTGTCATCGTTCACTTATGCTGTGACTTCGGGCAGTCTTCCCGATGGGCTAGAACTAGACACTCCTAGTGGGCGTATCTCTGGAACTTCAAACGAAGGAGTCAACGCTGTTTTTCAGGTTACCGCTACCGCAGGTGGAATATATGAAGGAAGCGCGGTATCCAATGGATTCACCATAGCGATACTTATATCTATAGGTGGTTCGTTGGAGTATCCACCTGAGATAACCGCAGTACAAAGTAGATCGATACCCTTTCCTTGGATTAGTCCTACTAGTAATTTTACTCCACCTGGGGCAACGGTTCGATACGAAAAAGTGAACCTCCAAGACAAATTTCGTGTTACTTCAAATGGGGTCATCCAAGGATTTAGTCTGGGTATCGGAGACGGTACTGTTGGCGGACAGCAGGTAAAAGCCATCGGAACTGGAATATACACTGGAGAGATACTGTCCAATACATTTGCTTTCAAAATAATCCCCCAAATTTCGATTAGTGATGGTGCCAGCATGACTTATGATACCAATAACGAATTCACATTCAACACAGGTACAGATTCATTCACACCTGCGAGGATGGGTGCTAATTTTCTTGCAGCTCAAGCCGATGGAGTGTTAAAATATACAGCTGAATTAATAGTTCTTCATATGGGTAGTGAAATTAAAGTAGAAGTTCTTAGTCCTGAAATTGGTGCTTTTGCAGGAATCTCCATTGATCCAGACACGGGAACAATATCTATAGATCCAGATATGACAACTAGTCCAGGCACCAATCTTGAAGTCTATGATTTTTTAATAACTGTGAAGAATGGTGATGTAGTTGAAGGTGTATTTGGATCTGGTGGACTTTATTATGGAGAGGTGACTCAGAGGATTAAGATAGAAGCTCCCAACTATAACGAGTAGGGGCACGGGGCGTAGAGAACGGGGATGTCACCGTGCGCTGACTGTATCGTGTACTGTCGTGGGCGGCGTGCTGGGGCGCTAGCGCCACTAGGTTGGCGTCCCAATTCTCTTAACGACAGCCGAGCAATAGTTGAGCACTAGCCTGAATCTCACAGAGTCATAGCAAAATCTCGTAAAAAACCGAACTAAAAATAGTGATAAATGATAAAATAGATTGTATCTATAGTTTATATCTATAGATTGTATCTATCAGTTTATATCTATAGGGACAAACAACTTTAAGGATTTTATTATGACCAAAAAACTTACTTCAATAACTTTACTAATGACGTTAATCACGTTAATCACGTTCACATGCGCACCGTCATTGAATACCGGAGGCGAAAGCAAAGAGATCATCGGAAACATATCTTACAAAAATACAACGGGGACTGTTGGAAATAAATTTTTGGCAAGTATGGAAAGAGACATCAAGCCTTCCTCTGCTGGAGTAACATATTCACTTACGCCAGCGACTCTTCCAGAAGGTGTGACGTTCGATTCAGCCACTGGAACCTTCCACGGAACTCCGAAAGAGCCGTTTGACTCGACTGCAGGGGATCCCTACAGCGTAACAGTTACTGGTATAGGCAAGTATACGGGTTCTGTCGAATCAGATCCTTTTACCATAGTTGTAAGTACAAGCAGGCTTTCGGCTGCAAGCGAGCTCTCGATAACGGAATATACTATCTCTTACATTACTCTCGGGCTAAGCCTTGGCAGCTTCTTGCCATCGATATTTCGGATCCCGACAAGCACCATCCCAGAGGAAGCTACTGTAACATATTCGCTTACACCAGCGACTCTGCCAGAAGGTGTGACGTTCGATTCAGCCACCGGAACCTTCTCTGGAGATCCGACAGAAGTGTTTGACTCGATCGCAAATCCTTACAGAGTAACGGTCACAGGGACAGGTAACTATACAGGGACTATCAACTCGGATAGGTTTAACTTAAGCGTATTCAAAATTCCGGTAGGGGGATTAGAAATATACTACGAATCTACCTGGTATGATATCGGTGAAACTGTGTCGCTCTCTCCAGTGATCCCCACCCTCGCAGACGTGAGCTACACGTATTCTGTGACTTCGGGCAGTCTTCCTGACGGGCTAACGCTAAATCCTTCTACTGGGCTTATCTTTGGAACTTCGAATAAAGAAGCAAGCGCCAATCTTCGGGTTACCGCTGTCGCAGCCGAAGGTCACACAGGATTTTCGGTAACCGATGAATTTAGCATCACGATAACAAATCGTGTAGAGCTGGGTGGATCATTTAGCTATCCATCGAGTACAATCTTACCAGCAGGGGATCCTGTGAACATTTCTATTTCTCAAAGTAATCTCACTCCATCCGATGCAACGATTCGATACGAAGCACACGGCAGGTTCCCTGCAAAATTATTTGTTAATCCAGACACCGGAGCAATTGAAGTAAGCCCTGGCGAAACGATTGGCGAGGGAACGTATACAGGACAGATAAGAGTGGTCGGAACCGGAGTATACAAGGGCACGATACATTCCAACAGGTTTACCATCAAGATAACTCGTGTAAAGATAGGTGGGTCGTTTAGCTATCCATCGAATACAACTATATCTACACACCCTCGGTATGCAGATGATCCTACAGGTATTACTATTTCTCAAAGTAATCTTACTCCATCCGATGCAACGATTCGATACGAAGCACACGGAATTTTTCTTCCTACAGGGTTATTTGTTAATCCAGAAACCGGAGCTGTCGAGGGAAGACCTAACGAAAATACCCCCAGGGGAACGTATGGGGGACACATAAAAATGGTCGGAACTGGAGCATACAAGGGCACGGTATATTCCAATGAGTTTTTAATCAAGATAACTAATCTCATTCCGTTGACTGGCAGCATCGATTATACTTACTATCCTTATAGATGTATCGGAGGCGGTGGCACATTCTTTGAGGATTGCATTAGTGACCTAGTAACATTTAATTTTAGACGCCCCCCAAATGTATATCCGGTTATTGCAACAGGCACTGTGTTAGAGGCTCAAAGAAATGGTGGATTAAAGTATATAACTAGATACTACAACCCATCTACACGTGAATTCGAAGTATGGCGAGCATTTTGGGGACTTACGGATCCTGCTCGCCATATTTTCTTTGATGAAGATACAGGAGCATTCTCCAAAGATCCAGACTTTCTGCATGCTAGAATGTTAGCTTACAACAAACCCTTTACCGTCTATACTTTTCGAGTAACTGCAATTGGAATCGGAGATTATACCGGAACCGTATCCAGAGTAATCAATGTAGAAATGCCTTCCCCCCGAGAGTTTGAGTACCCGTAAGCATGAATAAGATTCCCATATCCATCATGGTAGAGCGGTCGGACTAGCCTAGGTCTATGGTGTGGGGTGCTGATTGGTCGCAGATAGCTGGGAAAACCATAGTATGTTCACGAAAGATTATGGCAGAACTATTGCAGGTCGTCATAAAAATCAAGGTAAATCTCGCAAAAAACCGTACAAAAAATAACAATAGATGATAAAATAGCTTAAGTCTAAGGACAAAAGAATAAACTGAAGAGAGAGCATAATGATAACGACCAAAACAATTAAGACACTTATCATACTCGTTGTATTTATTGCAATGTCATGTACGACTCCATCAAATACTCCATCAAATACTAATACTGAACCCGAAACAATTGCAGGAAGCATGTCCTATGAAGATAAGACGGGGTCTGTAGGAACCACCTTTTCTTTGGCAAGCTCCAACAAGAACATTGTGCCTTCCACTGCTACCGTAAAGTACTCTATAGATCCGACTCTTCCTCAAGGGTTTACTTTTGATAGCAATACAGGTGACATAGGCGGAATCCCAATGAGCGCATCCGTTTCTACAGGTTACGTGGTTACGGCTACTGGCACAGACGACTATACGGGCTCGGTTGACTCCAATCCGTTTACCATCAGCATCGATCCAGAGTCGCCAACCCTCACAGACATAAGCAGCGCTAGTTCAATACGTCATGCAAACATAGAAGGTATTGTCGGAAGATATCTAGTCGCAAGCCTTGAGAGCACTATCGTTCCTTCCACCGCTACCGTAAGATACTCTATAGATCCGCCTCTTCCTCTAGGATTCATCCTTGATAGCAATACAGGTGACATAGGCGGAATCCCAATAAGCGCATCCGTTTCAACAAGTCATGTGGTTACGGCTACTGGCACAGACGACTATACGGGCTCGGTTGACTCCAATCCGTTTACCATCAGCATCGATCCAGAGTCGCCAACCCCCAAAGACATAAGTAGTGCTAGTTCAATACGTCATGCAAACATAGAAGGTATTGTCGGAAGATATCTGGTCGCAAGCCTTGAGAGCACTATCGTGCCTTCCACCGCTACCGTGACATACTCACTCGCACCAACGACTCTGCCAGAAGGCGTGACGTTCGATTCAGTTACCGGAGTCATCTCTGGAACTCCGAGAGAGGCGTTTGACTCAACTACTGACTCAACTACAGGTTACGTGGTTACGGCTACCGGCACAGTCGACTATACGGGCTCGGTTGACTCCGATCCATTTACCATCGGCATCGAGCCAGAGTCGCCAACCCTCACAGACATAAGCAGCGCTAGTTCAATACGTCATGCAAACATAGAAGGTATTGTCGGAAGATATCTGGTTGCAAGCCTTGAGAGCACTATTGTTCCTTCCACCGCTACCGTAAGGTACTCTATAGATCCGCCTCTTCCTCTAGGATTCATCCTTGATAGCAATACAGGTGACATAGGCGGAATCCCAATAAGCGAATCTGCTTCAACAAGTCATGTGATTACGGCTACTGGCACAGGCGACTATACGGGTTCTATCGACTCCGATCCGTTTACCATAACCGTAGCCGTAGCCGTAGCCAAGCTTCCGATAACGGGAACAGTGACCTATGCATCTTCCGTAAGCGATACTGGTGAAATTGTAGAATTGTCTCCAACGAGTACTATCCTCCCCGCTAACGCAACCGTAAGATACACTGTAACTCCAGACTTACCAGAAGGGTGGGCTCTTGCCTCAGATACTGGACTTATTTCGTCTGGAGGTCCTGCGGATGCAACAGCACTAGAGACCTACAGCGTAACGGCTACCGGCACAGGCGACTATACAGGTTCTATCGACTCCGATCCGTTTACCATAACCGTGAATGGAATCTCGATAACAGAATATACCATCTCTTACTTTGATATCGGGCTGAGCCTTGGCAGTTCCTTGCCATCGATATTTCGGATTCCGAAAAGCACCATCCCAGCGGAGGCTACCGTAGAGTACTCGCTCGCGCCAGCGATTGTACCAGACGGCACGGCATTCGATTCGGTCACCGGAGAATTCTCTGGAACTCCGACAGAGGTGTTTGACTCGACCGCAACCCCCTACAGCGTAACGGTCACCGGCACAGGCAACTATACAGGGACTATCGTCTCCGATCCTTTCACCTTACGCGTATACAAGATTCCGATAGGGGGAACAATACACTACGAGTCTGTCTGGTACGACATTGGTGAGGATGTGTCGCTCTTTCCAACGAGCCCCTCCCTAATAGGAGTAGATGTCGCTTATTCTGTGACCATGGGCAGTCTTCCTGACGGGCTAAGACTAGACACTCCTAGTGGGCGTATCTTTGGAAATCCGGCTGGAGAAGCAAGTGCAAATCTTCAGATTACCGCTAACGGAATCGGAAACTACGAAGGAGTCGTGGTATCCAATGAATTTAGTATTACGATAAGCAATCGTATAGAGATAGGTGGGTCGTTTAGCTATCCATCGAGCACAACCGTATTGGTAGGGGATCCTGCAAACATTTCTATTTCTCAAAACGATCTTACTCCATCTGATGCAACGATTCGATACGAGGAACACGGCGATTTTCTGCCTGCAGGCTTATCTGTTAATCCAGACACCGGAGCAGTTGAGGTAAGTTCTGGCGAAACCACTACTGAAACGATTGCCGAGGGAACGTACACGGGACAGATAAGAGCGGTTGGAAGCAGATTATACAAGGGTACGATACAGTCCAATGAATTTACCATCGAGATAACTCGTGTAGAGATAGGTGGGTCGTTTAGCTATCCATCGAGCACAACCGTATTGATAGGGAATCCTGTAAACGTTTCTATTTCTCAAAATGATCTCACTCCATCTGATGCAACGATTCGATACGAAGAACACGATGACTTTTTGCCTGCAGGCTTATCTGTTCACCCAGACACCGGAGCAGTCGAAGAAAGTTCTGGCGAAACCACTACTGAAACGATTGCCGAGGGAACGTATACGGGACAGGTAAGAGCGGTCGGAACCGGAGCATACAAGGGCACGATACAGTCCAATGAATTTACCATCGAGATAACTCGTGTAGAGATAGGTGGGTCGTTTAGCTATCCATCGAGCACAACCGTATTTACACATCCCCGGGCTGCAAGTGATCCTGTGAACATTTCTATTTCTCAAAACGATCTCACTCCATCTGAAGCAATGATTCGATACGAGGAACACGATGACTTTCTGCCTGCAGGCTTATCTGTTCACCCAGACACCGGAGTAATTGAAGAAACCACTACTGAAACGATTGCCGAGGGAACGTATACGGGACAGATAAGAGCGGTCGGAACCGGAGTATACAAGGGCACGATACATTCCGATGAATTTACCATCGAGATAAATGATCGCATTCCATTGACTGGTACGATCGATTATACTTACTTTCCTTATAGATGTGCCACAGCCGGTGCACCCGGTGCACCTCCCGAGGATTGCATTGATAACCTAGTAACATTTAATTTTGAAGACCCACCAAATATATATCCGGTTATTGCGACAGGCACTGTATTGGAGGCCCAAAGAAATGGTGGATTAAGGTATATAACTAGATACTACAACCCATCTACACGTGAATTCGAAGTATGGCGAGCATTTTGGGGACTTACGGATCCTGCTAGCTTTACTTTCTTTAGTGAAGATACAGGAGCATTCTCCAAAGATCCAAACTTTCTGCATGCTAGATTTTTAGCTTACCGCAAACCCTTTCCCGTCTATACTTTCCGAGTAACTGCAATTGGGATCGGAGCTTATACCGGAACCGTATCCAGAGTAATCAATATAGAAATGCTTTTCACCCGAGAGTTTGAGCGCCCGTAAGCATGATGGCAAATGATTAAAACACTGATCATACCGACAACCCTCATTGCAGCCCTCGTTGCAATGTCGTGTTTCCCCTCGCTGGACACCGGGATTGGGGACAACAACAAGGAAGCCGAAATCGCGGGAACCGTATCGTATGTAGCCATAACGGGATTTGCCGGAAGCTCCGTTTTAGTAAATCCCAGTAGCAGCATCATACCGCGTGATGCTACCGTAAAATATTCTATAGCACCTATCCTTCCTGAAGGCTTAACCTTTGACAGCGACACGGGCGAGATAGACGGAACTCCAGTGGCAGAATTTACTTCAACGAACTATGTGGTTGTCGTGTCTGGCACAGAAAAATATGTGAGCAAGATCGAATCCGATCCTTTTTCCCTAAGCATAGACCCAGCCCTGTCAAACGAAATGGACATAAGCAATAGCTCAATACGGTATGGAGACATAACAGGCACCGTAGGGGTACGCATGGGCGTAAGCCCCAGCACGAGTATCGTGCCTTCTGCCGTTGCCGTAGACTACGCCATAGCTCCCGATCTTCCTGGGGGTCTAAGTTTCGACAGCAAAACAGGCAGGATAAGTGGAATCCCAGTAATAGAGACTGCTTCGGCAGACTATGTAGTTACGGTAAGCGCTGCCAGGGGCTACACAGGAAGCATTACATCAGATAGCTTTACCATAGCCATAGTAGATGAAAAAAACATAAGTGGATTCATCGTTCGTTACACAGACATTTCGGGCGGGGTCGGCAACCCTCTATCGGCAAGACCCATAAGCGATATCCCATCGGATGCTACGGTAAAATATTCCATAGATCCATTGTTCTTGCCAGAGGGCTTGCTGTTTGCCTCAGCCACCGGGGTCATCTCCGGAATTCCCGAGCTCGAGTTTTCGTCAAGCAATTATACAGTACGTGCTGTTGGGACAGAAGACTACGTCGGCATGGTGCTGTCTCGCTCTTTTGTCATATCTATATTAAATCCAGAAGCAATAGACATCTCTGGACATAGTATTTCTTATGCACCTCTCTTTACGAGTGTCGATGCCGGTCAAGCTTTATCAATAATCCCAGTGGTGAACACCATCCCAGCGGAGGCTACTGTAGTATATTCCATAGTGCCAGCTCTTCCTGACGGACTAAGCTTTGACAGTGATGGAACTATCTCGGGAATACCGAGCGAGGTATTTGCATTAGTGGATGACTTTCAGGTAACGGTTAACGGAACAGACGATTATACAGGCACGGTGAAATCTAATCGTTTTGCTATGGAAATAAATTATATCTTGATAACGGGATATAGTATCTCTTATGATGCTTCCTCGACTAATGTTGGCTTCTCCGTATCGATAGCCCCAACAATGAACACCATCCCACCAGAGGCTACCGTAGTATATTTTATAGATCCAGCTCTTCCTCAAGAATTAATGCTTGCTTCAGATACCGGAGTCATCTCTGGAACTCCGATAGGGCTGTCTTCTGCTGCCTATAGGGTAACGGTTAGGGGGACGGATAATTACAAGGGCTCGATACAATCGAATGTGTTTTCCTTGACTGTAACTCGTTAAAAACTGTTATCAAAATCGTAATAAACAAATAAATAAATAAGTTATACTAATAATAGCACTACTAGAATCATAATAAGTGAAACGATAGTAGTAATAATAGTAATGACGATAGAAGTAATAAACGACAGTAGTTTATGGACAAAAAACAATTGATCCAGAGAGCTAATGTATGATTAGAATACCGATAGTGCCAATAACTTTCATTGCAACCTTCATCGCAATGATTGCAATCTCATGTTTGCCGCCACCAGATGCTGGACAGGGGCTCGAACCCAAGGAAATCACTGGAATCGCTGGAAGCATATCCTATGTGACCATAACAGGATTTATTGGAGGTGATATCCTAGCAAGCCCTGGTAGGAGTATCATACCTTCTGCTGCTACCGTAGAGTACACCATAACTCCAACCCTTCCCGAAGGGATTACGTTTAATAAAAATACAGGCGAAATAAGCGGAACCCCAGCGGGAGAATCTGATTCAGTATCCTATGTGGTCACAGCATCTGGCACAGGCGACTATAAAGGCAACGTCGATTCTGATCTCTTTAGATTAAGCATAGGTCCAGCTTTATCAGACCCCACGAACATCAGTAGAAATAGCTTGGTAGAATATACGAACATAGTAGGTGTTGTAGGAAAAGCTATGACCGTAAGCCAGAGCAAGAGTATTGTGCCTTCTGTCGCTACTTTGCAGTACACCGTAACTCCAGAACTTCCAGTCGGATTAATGCTTAACCCTGACACAGGCGAAATAAGCGGAACCCCCACAGAGACTGTTGCAACAGAATATACAGTTGTAGCAACGGCTACTGGGGACTACATGGGAAGCATTACATCAAGATTTGCCATAGCCGTATTAGATGACAAAAACATAAATGGATTTATCGTGAGCTATCCGGACATTTTGGGTACGACGAACACATCTTTGTTAGAAATTCCAACGACCACCATCCCACCAAATGTTGACGTAGAATATTCGCTAGAGCCAGTGATCTTACCAGATGGATTAAAGTTTGATTCAGCTACTGGGCGTATCTCTGGAATTCCCGTAACTATGTCTCCGTCAAGCAGTTATATAGTACGTATTTCGGGGACAGATGAGTACACGGGCATGATAGTATCTAACTCTTTTGATCTAGCTATTGAGGTGTCCATGTCAGATCCTCAGGCGATAGACATCTCTGACCATGGCATTTCCTATGAATCGTTCTCGTCCGATTTTGGCAGAAACGTGTCATTAACCCCCACGAGCGATCTCCCACCAGAAGCTAACGTAGTGTATTCTCTGTCCTCAAGGATTCTACCAGATGGATTAAGGTTCAATTCAGGCACTGGGCGTATCTCTGGAATTCCTAGAGAGACGTTTGCGCCAACTCCCTATAGGGTAAAGGTTACAGGGATAGGTGCTTACACAGGTGTCGTGGAATCTAATCTTTTTATCATAGTCATAGGCAGAATCTTGGTAGATGGAACATTATCTTATAGCGACTTCGAAGATTCGAGTGGTGACCCTGTCATACTATTTCCAACGCTCACTACTGACTCGACCGAAGCAGAGTTCTCTTACTCGGTAACTTCGGGTAGTCTTCCGCATGGAGTAACGATTAATGCCCATGGAGGCATTGTTGGAGTTTCGACTGAAGCAGGCATTTTCGATCTTCAAATTACCGCTACCGCAGAAGGAAACCATAAGGGGACCATTGTGTCCGATCCATTTACCATAACGCTAACTCGTTTGTCTATAAGTGGACCAATGAGGTATCCGTTTAGCTATCCATCTGTGGTAGTTGGAGTTAAAGACACTCTCGTCAACGTTCCTCTCTCACAAGTTGCTATTACTCCATCTAAGGCAACAGTTCAATATGAAGAACAAAGCAAGCTCCCTGACGGTCTATCTGTTGATCCAGAAACGGGAGCGATCGTAGGAACTCCTACAGAGACAACTGATCAAGCGGGAATTAATAGTCAAACAAAAGCGGTCGGAACCGGAAGATACGGAGGTACAGTATATTCCAACGAGTTTAGAATCAAGATAGTTGAGGATTCGATAGAGATAAGTGGACCAACGAGGTATCCATTTAGATATACATCTAGTACATCCGGGGTTGTAGGCACCCCCATAAGCATTCCTCTCTCTCAAAATGACATCACTCCATCAGAAGCAACAGTTCGATACGAGGAACAAAGTAGACTTCCAGAAGGTTTGTTTGTTAATCCAGAAACAGGAGCAATCGAAGGAATTCCTTCAAAAGCGACTACGGGAGTAGACGGGCTTAATTGTCAAACAAAAGTATACGGAACTGGAGCATATAGAGCTACGTTGTTCTCCAATGAATTTAGAATCAAGATAAGTGGAGATGTAATTCAATTAGCCGGCACTATCGATTATTACTTTGACGATGTTAGCCCAGTCAGAAACTCTAGAAAGAATGTGTTATCATTCAATCGTTCTAATAGCCCTCTGTCGTTTGAGTCTACTACGACAGATGCCTTAAGCATGGCAGTAGATCTTGGATCGATACGATATACAATCGAGGGGACTAACGCAGAAGGTGTGGTCACAGGGTTTCCTGAAATCGGATCTATGCATTACAGAGACGTCTCCTTTAATCAAAATACGGGAGAAATATCTAGGAGTGCATATTACAGGATCCGAGTCACAGATCAATATGTGTATGATACGTTTCTCATAACTGCAACTGGAATAGGAGCCTATACCGGAACCATAACCCGAATAATAACACTAGAGAGACCTAATTATTATTAACACCGTTGTATTAACAATAGTTGACTAAATCGTTGACCAAAACTATGACAAAAGATAGAATTAATGGTAAAATAGTCGTAGTGAACGATAAAACAGTCGACCATGGGCGAAACAATCAACCATGGTCAAGATAGTCACCAAGGAGTCTATGATGATCAAAACAATAATTTTACCGATAACTTTACTCATGATGCTAATCGCAGCCTCATGCGCCCCAGCAACGAACGTTGGGAGTGAACCCGAAGAGATTTCGGGAGCTGTATCGTATACAACCATAACTGGCTCTGTCGACAGTGCCGTTTCAGAAAGTCCGAGTAAGAGTATCGTACCTTCTGATGCCACCGTAGCGTACACCATAGATCCAACGGATCTGCCAGAAGGGCTTACGTTTAACAGCGAAACAGGCGAGATAGCCGGAACCCCGTTAGCAGAGTTTGCTTCAACAGACTACGTTGTTACCGCAACTGGCACAGGCAACTACACGGGCACGGTTACATCGAATAGCTTCGCCATAAGCATAACGAATGAGATAAGCATAGATGGATTTACGATTAGTTATGCAGACATTTCTGGTATAATTGATACTGCTTTAACGGAAAACCCGACAAGTACCATCCCAGCGGATGCTTCCGTAGAATACACGATAGATCCAGAGCTTCCTGCAGGGTTGAGTATTGTGCTCGACACAGGCGAGATAGCCGGAACCCCGTCAGCAGAGTTTGCCTCAACAGACTACGTTGTTACCGCAACTGGCACAGTCGACTACACGGGCAGCGTGGAATCTGCTTCGTTTGCCATAGAAGTAAACAAGATCCCAATAACGGGCACCATATCGTATGTAGCCATAACTGGCTCTGTCAGCAGTGCCGCTTCAGTAGGCCCGAGTAAGAGTATCGTACCTTCTGATGCCACCGTAGCGTACACCATAGATCCAGCCCTTCCCTCAGGTCTAGGCTTTAATCCTGCCACAGGCGAGATAAGCGGAACCCCAGACGCAGAAGCTGCTTCAACAGATTATGTGGTTACCGCAACTGGCGAAGGCAATTATGTGGGCAGCATTGACTCTACTCCTTTTTCCATAAGCATAGGTCCAGTCCTAGTAAATCCAAAGGACATCAGTGTAAATAGCTCGATAAGATACGAGGACACAGTAGGCACTACGGAAGTAGCCTTGGACGTAAGCCTGAGCAAAAGCATCGTGCCTTCTGACGCTACCGTAGAGTACACGATAGACTCGGCTCTTCCTTCGGGGCTAGCGCTTGATCCTGCCACAGGCGAGATAAGTGGAACCCCAGATGCAGAGTTTGTTTCAACAGACTATGTGGTTACCGCAACTGCCACAGGCGACTATGTAGGTACGGTTACTTCGAACAGCTTTTCCATAACCATAGAGAGAAACAGGAACATAGATAGGTTTGAAATTACATATCAAGAAATTCTTGGCACAATAAAGACTCCTCTATCGGCAACCCCATCGAGTACCATCCCAGCGGATGCTACCGTAGAGTACACGATAGATCCAGATCTTCCTGCAGGGCTAACGCTTAATTCTGCCACAGGCGAGATAAGTGGAAACCCGTCAGCAGAATCTGTTTTGACAGACTATGTGGTTACCGCAACTGGCACAGGCGACTTCACGGGAAGCGTTGTGTCGGATAGCTTTACGGTAATTATAGATAGAATCTCGATAGATGACGGGTCTACGCTTAGTTATGAAGACATCTCTGGCACGATTGGTTCTTTGTTGGGTAGCAACCCAATGAGTACCATCCCAGCGGATGCTACCATAGAGTACACGATAGATCCAGAGCTTCCTGACGGCTTAATCCTAATAACAGCCAGAGGTCTTATAGCCGGAACTCCAAGAGGGATGGAATCTACGGAAGACTATGTGATCACGGCAACTGCCACGGGCGATTATATAGGTACGGTTACATCGAACAGCTTTACCATAACCATAGAGAAAAGCAAGGACATATCTAGATATTTAATTAATTATCTATACATTTATGGTACGAATGGCATTGCTCTATCGGTAAGCCCAAGCACTACGATCCCACCAGAAGCCACCGTAGAGTACACGATAGATCCAGAGCTTCCTGCTTCTTCAGGGCTAGCGATTAATCCTGACACAGGCGAAATAAGCGGAACCCCGAGTGGAGTATTTACAGTAAATTATAGAGTGACCGCAACTGGCACAGGTGAATATACGAGAAGTGCCGTATCATTCAACTTTGACATAAACATATCGATCAACAAGGACATAAGTGTATCTACGCTTAGTTATACAGACATTTTTGGCTTGGTTGGTAATCCCTTAGTGGAGATTCCGACGAGTACCATCGTATCGGGGGCTGCCGTAGAGTACACCATAGACCCGCCTCTTCCTGGAGGTCTATCCCTTACTGGTAATACGGGTCACATAATCGGAAACCCGAATGAGGTGTCTTCAGCAGACTATGTGGTTACCGCAACCGCCACAGGCACAGACGACTTCACGGGAAGCGTTATGTCGGATAGCTTCGCCATAAACATAGTGAATGAGATAAGCATAGATGGATTTACGATTAGTTATGCAGACATTTCTGGCAAAGAAGGCACTTTTCTACTTGAAAGACCGACAAGTACCATCCCAGCTGATGCTACCGTAACGTACAGTATAGATACAGCTGTCCCTAGAGGGCTAGACTTTAATGCCGGTACAGGTCTCATACTCGGAACTCCGTTATTGTTATCTGCCTCTTCAGAAGACTATGTGGTAACCGTAACTGGCACAGGCAATTATGTAGGTACGGTTACATCAAGTAGCTTTAACATAACCATAGAGATCAACAAGGACATAAGTGGATCTACGATTAGTTATGCAGACATTTCTGGTATAATTGACACTGCTTTAACGGAAAGCCCAACAAGTACCATCCGAGCAGGTGCTACCGTAGCGTACACGATAGACTCGGCTCTTCCTGCAGGCATAACCCTTAATTCCGACACAGGCGAGATAGCCGGAACCTCGAATGCAAGGTTTGCTTCAACAGACTATGTGGTAACCGCTACTGGCACAGGCGACTACACGGGCACGATTTCATCAGACAGCTTTACTATAGAAATAGGAGGACCCCCGGTAACGGGAACAATATCCTATATGTCTTCCTCGACTGATTTTGGTACCCCTGTGTCACTAAGCCCGACAAGCACCATAGCATCGAGTTTTACCGTAGAGTACACGATAGATCCAGAGCTTCCTGAAGGACTAACCCTTAACAGTGACGGAAGTATCTCTAACAGTGACGGAACTATCCCTGGAATTCCTGATGCATTTGCGTCAAGGTCCTTTCGGGTGACGGTTGCTGGAACAGGTGATTATTCAGGTACCGTAGAATCTAATTCGTTTACCATAGAAGTAAAGAAGATCACGATAACGGGAACGATAACTTATGCAGACTATGACGGTATGGTGGGTGGACCTTCGATACAAATAACCCCTGGTGGTTCCATCGATCCCCCCGGAGCAACTGTTACGTTTGATTTGAGTATTGGTCCTAATCCTGTAGAATTGTTTATTAACCCTCAAAACGGGGTGATTGATTCTCTTGGGTCTCCGTCTGCGGCGTTCACCACTACTAGACGGGTTATCGTTACCGCGAATGGAAATTATCAAGGAACCTTGACCTCCAATGAATTTACCATAACGATCACACCGTAGTCGATAGCTGGTCGATAGCTGGTTGTTGACGAGATTCGACTACTATCGACCACATAACACCATTGACAAAAACCTCAAAAAGAGATATACTGTCGGTGCGTACTTAAAATTGCAATAAAGTATGCTAAACATCGTATGTCAACGATAGGATAACTAGTCGAATGGATTAATCCATGAGGAGCAATAACATGACAAAACTTAATAGAACACTAATTTTACTGATAGCGTTAGTAGCGTTAGTAGCGTTAATCGCAGCTTCGTGCGCACCCGCGCCAGCTGACGTGGGGGGTAGTGCTTCACAGACAATTACAGGAACCCTATCTTACGAGGACATTAGCGAAGCTCTTGGAAGTGAAATTTCGGTAGGCCCTACAAGGGATACTGACCCTTACTTGGCTACCATAGAGTTTACCATCGCTCCAGAGCTTCCTTCGGGGCTAGCCCTTGATGACGTTACAGGTTACATACGCGGAACCCCAGATGCAGAATTTGCTTCCACAGACTATGTGGTTACGGTAACTGGCACTGGTGACTACAGCGGAACCATTAGATCAGACAGCTTTTCCATAACCATAACTGAAGCAGGTATCAAGACCATAGATGGATCTACGATTAGTTATCTAGACATTTACGGCACAGCAGGTGTGTCTCTGTCGGCAAGTCAGACGAGTACCATCCCAGCAGAGGCTAACGTAGAGTACACGATAGATCCAGCTCTTTCTGGAGGCTTAACCTTTAGTAGCAGTACAGGCGAAATAAGCGGAACCCCGAATGCAGCATTTACAACAAGCCATGTGGTTACAGCCACTGCCACAGGCGACTACACGGGCACGATTTCATCGGACAGCTTTACCATAACCATAATCGTGATAGATGACAAGACCATAGATGGATCTACGATTAGTTATCTAGACATTTACGGCACAGCAGGTGTGTCTCTGTCAGCAAGTCAGACGAGTACCATCCCAGCTGAGGCTACCGTAGAGTACACGATAGATCCAGCTCTTTCTGGAGGCTTAACCTTTAGTAGCAGTACAGGCGAGATAAGTGGAACCCCGAACGCAGCTTTTGCAACAAGTCATGTGGTTACAGCAACTGCCACAGGTGACTACACGGGAAGCGTTTCATCGGACAGCTTTTCCATAAACATAACCGTAGAGGAAGACAAGACCATAGATGGATCTACGATTACATATCAAGACGTTTCTGCTACGGTTGGCATTCCTTTGTCGGCAATCTTGCAAAGCACCATCCCAACTGATGCACCCGTAGAGTACACGATAGATCCAGCTCTTCCTGAAGGCCTAACCTTTAGTGGTGCCACAGGCGAGATAAGCGGAATCCCGAACGCAGCATCAACAACAAACCATGTAGTCATGGCTACCGCCACAGGTGACTACACGGGAAGCGTTTCATCAAACAGCTTTTCCATAATCATAGAGATCAACAAGACCATAGATGGATCTACGCTCATGTATCTAGATATTTCTGGTACAATCGGCGTTTCTCTATCGGCAAGTCCAACGGATACCTTCCCAGTTGATGCTTCCGTAGAGTACACAATAGATCCAGCTCTTTCTGGAGGCTTAATCTTTAGTAGCAGTACAGGCGAAATAAGCGGAATTCCAGATACGGAATCTGCAACATTCCATGTGGTTACCGCAACTGCCACAGGCGACTACACGGGAAGCGTTTCATCAGACAGCTTTAGTCTAACCATAGAGAGAAACAGAAACATAGATGGATCTACGATCACATATCAAGATATTCCTGGCACGGTCGACATTGCCCTATTTACAACCGTGACAAGCACCATTCCTGCTGATGCACCCGTAGAGTACACGGTAGATCCGGAGCTTCCTGCAGGCTTAGTCCTTATTAGAGATACAGGTCAAATAGTCGGAATACCAACTACGGAATCTATAACAAGCCATGTGATTACGGCTACTGCCATCGGCGACTACACGGGAAGCGTTACATCGAACAGCTTTTCTATAAGCATAGAGAAAAACAAGAACATAGATAGATTTACGCTTACGTATCGATACATTTACGGTGCGCCTGGCAAT
>JACSEG010000086.1_pt1 | contig 17790 bp, 30 predicted proteins | sample 8225521 | NCBI WGS metagenome assembly JACSEG01 (sample SAMN15705060, study PRJNA637333) | viral metagenome | isolation source: viral RNA from sea star tissue | host: Pisaster ochraceus | place: USA:Santa Cruz | collected 2018
GTTTGGGCTTGTTCTATAAGGAGAGAAAGAGATGAAACCTTACAAAGAATACCTTCAAGCTGAGAATGTTCGTGACTACAGTACCCGCCCAATCCCCGAATATGTGTGGATTGCTTACAAGAACGGTGAAGTTGTTTATCGCTCTCTTCTTAGTAGGGAAGACGCTGAGAAGGGCGGGAATACTAAAGTTGTTGAAAAGGTTTGTGTAAATAAGGCAGATATTGATGCTTGGGATGAAGTTCAAAAACAAACTGTCCATCGAGCAGAAACTAACTGGTATGAGGACCTGCGAGAAGAATATTCTTTCTTGAACTCCACTGTATTTAATCTGTGCTACGCAGAAGCATATGATGAAGGCCACTCATCAGGGTATGACGAGGTTGCAAACTACATGATTGACATTGTGCATTTCGCTGAAAAGATCCTTGCGGCTTCAAAATAATACTAAGCCCTCTTCGGAGGGCTTTTTCTTGTCTGGAAAATACACTTCCCTGCGGCAAATCGGGGGCCAGAAACCGATAAAGCTGGGGCCGATAGGCCACCCTACATGGACGAAGATTTAGAGGCTTATAGGGGCTTAAAACACGCTATAAGGGGCAGAAGAAAATCCTTGACATCCTTCTTGGTTCATGTAAAATCACCACATCAAATAATGTGAAACTGGATTATGAAACCACTTCTTCAAAGACGAACATTCTGGAAGGGTTATGTTGCTGGGGCAGCATCGCTAACGCTACTTGTTGTGGCGGTCGTCGTTATTATCAGCATGATGACTCCCAAGGAGGTCTATCGTTTGCAAGTTCCACGGGAACCCCGAGTTGTCTATGAGCTGTCTAAAACACCAGAACTAATCTCCTATCCAGAGTGTGATACTAGGGGGAAGGATTGTGTAGTATTTGATCTTCCAGAAGAGGGTGTTGTCCGGGCGGTGCCCGAGCCGGGAACGCTGTTGTTGCTCTGTGCAGCGGCTATTGTGATCCCCCTAGTAAAACGCTTGACACGCAAGTCCGGTGCTGTATAATCACTACATCGACACACAGCACCGCAACGGAGAAACAAATGTCCTATTACCACACCCTCAACGAAGCCCTGGAAGCAACTGATAAATCTCTTGTGGAGAAATTCCCCTTGGGGTATAATCTCTCCTACGGCCAAACTATCCGGTTTGTAAAAGATGGTGTGTTTGTCTCCGTGTATCGGGATGATCGTGGTTTCTACGAGGAAGCCATTACATACAACAGTAAGTGTGAGGATTTTGTTTCCATCTGCTGAGAGAAATACTTGCACTCCTCACAGATTCCTGTATAATTCTTTACATGGCAACACACCTCCCCCACAGACAATAGGTGATATCATGGCACACGTTACCGCAGAAATGACTCAAGCTGTCCGTAAGGCTCTCAAGACCAAGTTCCCCGATGTTAAGTGGTCTGTGTCAAAAGATGGAAGTGCAATCTACATTCGTATCCTTGAGAGCAAACTGGACCTTACAGCGGACGCCAAGAACGATTATAGTGATTGGTACGTACAGATCAACCAATATTATCTGGAAGATTATCAGCAGGGGGCCTTCTACAAGGAAGTGCTTGACACAATGAAGGAAGCCACAGCGTCTGTTGGTCGTGAATACTTCGATCATAGCGACATTCAAAGCGACTACTTTCACTGTGCATACTACTACTACCTTTCTGTTGGGGCTTACGATAAGCCCTACAAGCACAAAGAAAATGATTGACTAACTTCCCGTAGTTCGTTATACTCTCATCACTTCGCAGTTTTCTAAACATTCAAAGGTATTGACATGGACTATATTCTTTTCCTCTCGGTTCTTGGCTGGTGTGGTTTTGTGTTCTTCCTCGTGAGAGTGCTCTTTGCAAGTTATGCTTACTACCACTACAATACATCCATTGGAAAGCTAGAACTTGCCCTGAAAGGGGCTGTAATTAAAAGTTACGGCTTCCAGAAAAACCTGCTTGGGTTTGTAGTGTGCATCGCCCTTCTTGTGGCACTCGGTTAAAAGATTTACGCCGGCAGCTAACCTCAAAATTATAAAGCCGGGGGTCTAAAAATTATAAGCTCCCGGCCTCTCACATTTAAAGCGAGGGGTATAACATGAAACAGCCTGTTATGAACGATCTGGTCCGTGCCCTGATGGCAAAGGCTTACAGCCAATCGGAAGCACAAGAGGCGTATAAAGATATGTTGTGGGAGGTAGAACAAGGGGAGTGCCCTGAAGAGGTGTTATATGGTTATGGTCTAGAACCTGACTACGTATTCGATCTTATCTGAAGTACAAACAATTAAGCCCGCTTTTAGCGGGCTTTTCCTCTTGTATTCTTCGATGATGCAACACCCTTTGGGCAAGGTAAGGACAGGTTTTTACATAGATTTCCCTGCACAAATAGTCCATCTCCACGAGGTAAGGACAGATTTTTACAGAAATTAGGTAAGGACAGAAATTTACAGGCGAGGTAAGGACAGATTTTTACAGAAATTTGTACAGATTTTGTTTTTATGCCCTGCCCTGTGGCCACCACCTAGAATGATCATCCTACTCGTAGAATGGGCGTTCTATCGGAGAGTGAGCGCGGATTCTGAAAACCTTGTCGGCTGTTACACTTTTCCTGAACACGAATACCGTAGGGTGCATCGCAAGCAAGAACCGTGCCTGTTACAATTAGAGCGCGACAATGCACAATCCAGCGCGCTTGTCAATAGAAGCAAGTATCGTGCCAGCACGAAAAACCAACCGTAGCAGGTGCAACGGGCACCCCTGTATAAACATACACTCACAAAACGAGCGCCCATGTTCCGGCCTCGTCAATTAAGCGATGCACGAAAGATATCCTAGAAATCCGGGCCGAGTCTAATCAAAAGATTCTATACGACTAAAAGAAAATTCTTCTTGACTTCTTTTAAAAACCATGAATCTAGTCCAGGCGCTGGCATTACATGTTTTTCGAGTGTTTGTCAATGGGTGTCCCCGGTTACACTCTGTTACAACCATTATAAGCATTCCCTGATATGCCCAGGAATACCCCTATAACGGCCTATAACGGCCTCTGTAACCCACCCTATACCCTAGTATCAACTATCCTGAGAAAACCGATCCTGCGGGGTTTCCTTTAAAATCAATGGGTTATGAGATGCTTTTTGCTGCATTTTTGAGCATATTAAAAGCTAGGCGACCGAGAGCCCGTTTTGATTAAGTGAGCCTATTGGCACGGGATTTGCTACGTGCGCGTGCATGCGTCGCGCGCATTTCAACGAGGATGCCCCAGCCTGGTAGCATTAGCACTCGCTTATATAGTGTGCTTCCGCTTGTTACAATTATAGAACGCACGTTCTATTGACACCCCTAACAGTCTCTGTAGAATCCAACTCATCGAAACAAACAATGCAACGAGGCCACAAAATGATTGATTGGGATAACATCTTCGCGCTACTGGAAATGATTATTGGCGCTAGTCTTTTCGGCACGATCATTTACATTTTCGTTCTTCTTTCCTTTTCGTTCTAATCGAGGATATCATGCGCAAAATCAAGAATTTCCGTGCCGGTGACGTGGATGTTTCCGTAGAATTCGATCCCGTTTATCAGGAATATGTTGTGCGTCAATTCCATAACGGCACGGAAAACCGTGACGCGAAGTATTACACCGACGACAAAGAAGATGCTATCGGCACGGCACGGCATATTTTCAAATCTTTCGTAATTGGGGAATAACATGGAATTCGTTATCTTTGGCTTGTGTTCGCTTATCGGCCTCTTTGCTGGGCATAACATTGCCATCCGTTTCAACGTTTAATAAGGAAAATATCATGCTTATCATTTCCAAATCCGAAATTTCCCGTATTGCTGGGACTAAGTTTATTTCCGTTTCTTTCCTGAAAAAGGACGGCACGCCGCGCACCATTAACGGAAGATTGGGCGTCAAACGGTATCTCAAAGGCGGTGATAATCCGAACACTCGGAACGATGCTTTCCTGATTATTTATTCGCTCAAAGACAAGGGATACCGCACGGTTAATCTAGATTCTGTTTTCCGAATTGCCGCTAACGGAAAAGAATATCTAATTGGTGGCATCCTTTAATTCTCAATCAATACCGTTTGAAATATAGCGGTATTGCGTGAGAAAGCATTGTAGTTTTCTCTGTTGCCGACTAAGGATAGATATCATGCTCGAATTCGCTTCTGTTGAAACGCCGCGTAATGTTTGCAAAGCAATTGCACGTGCCGTTGCCTTCAATAATGCCGACATGGCAATTGATACGATTAACGCTGCAAAGGTTTATTTCCAGAATCGTGCAACTGCACAAGGGAAACAGGATAGCGGATGGTCTATCCCGTTGAATCGCCTTATTGCCACTATCCGCACCAACGAGGCCCATCACTCGGTTTTCATGAAAGATGGGAATAGCAAATTGCCTTTTGTTGCATTCTCCACACTGCCGGAGGTTACTTGCCCGGGTGCAGGTGAGTGCCTTGAATTCTGTTATTCGTTCAAAGCTTGGCAATATCCTAGTGCCTTCGTGCGCCAGTGCGGGAATACTTGGTTACTTCGCAGTATCGATGGGCGGGACAATATTGAACAGGCTTTCATGGGTTTGTTCAAAGCCAGAAAACTTGTGAATGGATTCACTTTCCGTTTGTACGTTGATGGTGATTTTTCCAATATGTCGGATGTTCAATTTTGGATGCGCCTTATTAAAGCCAATCCCAGTGTGCAAACTTACGGATATTCCAAATCCCTTGCATTGTTGAATGAATACGCAACAGAGAATGAATTCCCTGCTAATTACATTTTCAATCTCAGTAGCGGACACAACGCCGACGATGCCGCGGTGAATAAGGTTAAGGCTTTGCCCATTTATCGTGGTGAATTCCGTGCCGTGAATATCGGGCGCTTTGTTCTCTCTGCCGACCATAACAAGCCTGAGCACAAATCAGAATTGCGCAAAGTGTTTGCATTGCAGAATGCTGGAGCTAAGGCTTTCGCTTGTCCAGGTAAATGCGGTGAATGCACCAGCAAAGGGCACGCTTGTGGCTCCGATGCTTTCCGCAATATCCCTATCATCATTGCCGTGCATTAATAGAGCTAGCGATAATGGTGCGTGCTATTGATTGGGACGTGGCAATTCTGAAACCCTGCAACCAATCGGAAATGACGGGAAACGAAAAGCCCGTATTTTCTAAAAGAATAGGACCGATGGCATGCCATGCCTTCAGGGATAGTTTTGGACGCTATCGGATTATTGGCACAATTGACGGGATAGCAATTGCTGGCGTTATCTCGTTTCCCTGCAAAGGCAAAAAGGTGGAAATTCAATATCGATACACCACACCCGAATATAGAAATAATGGTGCGACGAAATTGTTAATCAACCTTGCAAGGGAAAACGGGATTAGCCTTATCCCTTCACAATGGCAAAGTGAGCAAGGCAAAGCCTGTTATAAATAAACAGAGGATTACACTATGAAAAAGCATTACACCATCGCCGATGCAGCAGAGTGCTCAGAACACGTCCAGACTTTGCAGGCTAGCCTTTATGCTTTGGCAAAGGCTTTGCACCATCTAGAAGTGGATCGAATTTATAACGGTCGATCAACGCAGCACACCGAAAGGGATTTGATGCACCGAATGAATCAAATTGAGCGAGCAATTCATTCCCTTAAGACTAAACGGGGAATAATTCTTGCTGCTCTCAGAAATACCCAATTGAGCCTGTATGTTTAATTGAGCCTGTATAAGCGCCCTTGTGGCGCTTTTCTTTTATCCATAGTATTAGTATGTCTTGATGTACTAATACACCCAGGCTTAAGCCTACACGAAGATATCCGGGCAATGCCCGGAAGATCAACAGACGATGCACGGATAACAACGAAAGCACTATCCCATTGTAGGGCGTTAAACGACGTATAAGCGGATAAAACATGCTCAGGAGTAGTAGGGTAGCCTGGGCACGTACAAACGGCGCAGAGGCCCTAAAAGGGCCTACAAATTAATTGAAGGGAATGCTTATATTGTCATGCCAGCATGACGGCGTATGTACATATATGTATGTATTCCCCCGCACTTGTTGCACGTTTGATGTATTTGTGTTAAGCGAGCCCCTTCCTTCCTTCCAACCACAAAACACTCCCTGTTGTCAATATAATTGACCATGTAACCCCCATTGTTACACTTTCATGCTGGCATGAAATATGCTTTGTTAGCACAAAGTGGGCTTACTACCCCACCATATGGATCATTTCACATATGAGCAAAGCGAATAACACTATATGAAATTGTATTTCAAGATACAAAAATAGCCTATATTGCCATGCAATATAAGGTATTCATTACATACGGGATGCATCCCATCCCATGGATTCACCATTATCTGTTTATCACACGTAAATATAAGCATTTCATCATATAAATATTAGATCCCACTTATTCTAGGCGTGCCTATGGCACGAAGTATGCTTACACCTAGGCGATCAGCCTGGGCCTATCATTTCTCTTTATGATCTGATATTTTAATTTTCATTGACATCTGGATTGGGGTGTGATAGGGGTGTTAAGTCGTACTGATATAGAAATGAGGACATAGCATGATAGATATTTTTCTACACACAGAAATATAAACATTGTGCAGGAGGGCTTTCCTGCTGGAGGCGGGGGTGTTTTAGAGAAAACATTTTATTCTTTACAGTGGTACAGAGGTGATGGATAAAAATAAAGCCCCAATGAAGGGGCTTAGAATGTAGCACAAATAAAGGAAAGAACTGTCATTCTTTTTCTTTTACTTTCTTTTTAAGAAAAGGTTGTATAAGTAATTGATTTATATAAGTATTTTACACTCCACTGAACCATTATGGTTCGCTCATTTATGATTGGATGTTTTATTAACTAACCACTCCTTAAAGATGCTGCTCATTCTACGACTAAGGATGGCAACTTTTAGTGTACCTTCATTCTTTCTGATACACCCTCTGAACAACCACTGTAGCAGCATATTCAGTGCATACACATCATCATTACAAACAAATCCATGTCCTTGAATGAAAGCCTTTACAGCTTGGTTAGGGAACAGGTTGTAAGCATGGACAGCTAAGGTTTTATCCTTATATTTGTTTGTACTTCGTGCATTACATGCTATGAACGTTCGTGTGTATTCCACAGGAATTCCATCAGAATCAATACGAGGATCATTACCAATAAACTTAGTGTTAAACCCTTTAGATGTAGTTGAGAAATCTTTAGGTACAGTGTAAAACATATCATCTCTGTTTGTGTTTGTGTAATTCATAACAGACCTGACACATTTAGCCACTGTGTTTCGTTCCTCCTTTGTTGCTGATTGCCACCAACTCTTACTGAGTGTAAAAGACTTCTGAATGTTCTTTACAGAGGGTGTCTCAATAAACTCAATTCTGTCTCTTAGAGTTTTCTTAATCTGATCTTCTGTCTTCCAGAGAACCACTTCATTAAACTCTTTGTAGTCGAACGAGTGCATCTTTAGAAACACTTGCATCAAACTATCTTTGTAGTTATATGTAAGCAAGATGAATCTCTCTGCTGCTTCGATGATCTCTGGGCTTAGTTGCACCACCAAGAATCTTTCATTTCTTTTTGCTGCATACAACATACCTAGATCGGATTTAGCTTTAACATCTCCATACCTAGCACCCAAGGCCATGTCTTCGTCAAGAAAAGACACCCTACCATCTTCCTCATTTACACGAATAATCCCATTCTTTAGAAGGAAGTCTATATCTTCTTTCTTCATGGGATATCCGTTAATCAGATTGAGTTCTTCATCAGACACCACATGATAGCCTTGCTTCTTCAGCACTTCTAAATGTTTCTTTGAAAAGAGGTACATTAGGTTGTGTGTGCAGCAGATGTTAAGCCCTCGTTGAAGGGCTTGTAAGCATGTATCAGATTTTGTGTATAACTCATCCTCATATGGGATGAAGAAATCCATTCCAAGTTCTTCTGCTGCCTTTGGAACACGATCCTCTGTCTCTTCGAGCATGGGAGAAATATACAACCACCGCTTGTCTTGGTGGTTGCTCATATACTGAATAATGGCATGTGTCTTCCCTGATCCGGGGAGAGAATCTAACACTTCAACTAACTTGGTCATTTTAAAACATCTAGAATTTCAGAGACATCTTTAGTGCAACTCTTCTGAATGTCCTGTAAAACTTCAGGAAGGCTTTTATATTCAAGTAGGTCTTTTAGATCCCATTGCTTTCTTTCAGAAGGAGTGCTGTTCAAGTGTGTGCAAATTTCTAAAATAACAGAGAGGTATGCGTCTTCCTTCTTGCGTGCCCTTTACACTCTTTTTTGATCGTTCCATCTGCACCGATTAGAACAGTATTTAGCTGTGTAATTTCGGATAGGAAGTTTTGCATCAAACTCTTGACTACATACTACACAATGAGTTTTATATGTATTATTCATTAAATACTCCTTAAATATAAAAACAGGAGCAGCCATTATAGCCATCCCTGTGTTGTGTGTCAATGAAGCACCAACGTCTCTCGTCCATTGTCAATGTCGTCTTCCAATGTGGCTATACGATCATTCAAAGCACTGACAATGCGAATATCAAAGACATCTAGAGAATTAGATTCTTCTGTGTATTTGTCAATAGCCTCTGTAATAGCCTCAATCTTCCCAATCTGCCATGCTTCATGGGCTTGTTCTGGTGTGTTGAAACAGCCGAGGAACTTTCGTGTGCGACTACTGATCGTGCTTATTTGAGCCCTAAATAAATTCTTATCTTTAGTAACACCTAGTGGGTAATCTCCCCGTATAGCAGCAGAATCTGTAAGCAGATTGTTTACGTGTCTGGGGACATAAATACAACTATCTGGACAATATACAAGGTTTCCTTTCTGGAGGATGTCTTTATCTAGCTGCCATCCTCTTACATTATTCTCAACCCACCAATTCCTAAAATTAGAGAATAACAACCATTCTGGGCATACAGTTACATCTTTATATGTCGGTTGCCTCAGTTTCGTTTTATAAGAAAACCCACGCCTGATAGCATCTTTCCAAGTACCGTAAACAGGACACTTCCAGACGAACTTGTGCTTACCGTTAGGTAATCTTTCAAATACATTTGTAACGTAGTCTGCATCATTCGTTGCAACCCCACAGAAACCACCTCTCTTGATTGGAAACCTCTTAAAATCCCTAGGAATCACATATTGCTCGAACGTGGGCTCTAACACATCACGACTTCTCATATTTTATCCTTCGGAATGTTTGTCAAAAGCAGCCCAATACTCTTCCAACGGGGTCCATAGAAAATTATCATCAATCTCATACCCATCTGCTGTAAGCATCAGTTCGTATGTGATAGAAACACCACCCTCTTCGGATGGTGTAGGAGGGGTTGGATCATCAACATCATAAAACTCAGAGTTGCCAGAGTATTCTCCATCTTCTAGTTGCAGCCATTGTGCCTCAACAGAGCTTTGTCGTGGATCAAACCACTCAGAAGCAAAAGACCCTCCATGCTTCACGTAGATAATGTCCTGACCAACGAAAGGCATTTTCTCTTTAGCACTGTAGAAATTGAGTGTAATCATTCTTGTTCTTCCTGTTCCCGACGAGATTGCTGCTCACTCCAACACATGAAGATGATACGTTCTAGGTCATTATCTGTCATCTGTCCAACAGATTGTTCTAGCTCTGCAATAAGACGTTCAAACCACCTAGCCTTTAGGTAGGAATTGTATTTCACCTTGCTTTCTCCTTAATCAATATAGAATTCTGAATTATCCTCTGTTAGGATCATACCATTGACAGTGGTTGTGAATGTGGTACATGCTGCATTAGATAACTTAAAACCTTTATTTGAATACTTAACAATCCTTCGGAGTGTGGCATTGGGGTATTCCACCTTATTCAGATTGATGATTTTATTTAGATTATCAAAAACAAACCTATCATTCGTGTAGAAGGTATTACCATCGTATGCTGCACAACAGGCTGTTATGTCAAAAGAGGCAATCAGGTCTTCACAATCTTTGTAAGGGCGCTTATTGATAATCTGCACCCTAGTTTCTTCTTGGTTTTTGTATGTGTATAGTTGCCCCTTGGGACATTCAAAACATAGTTTATACCCAGCATCCTCTAGCTTGGCTTTCAGATTAGGGATAACACTCTGATCGAGAACAAATAGGTCATAATCCATAATTTCTTCAGAAGCATCTACAAGAGCACGCAATGCGCCTCCTGCAAGAACGACACCATCTCTGAGCAGGGATAGGATGCTACTATCTAGCACGTCAAGATTCTCTTCTAGATTAAATGTGCTGTTATCAAAACACTTCTCACAGACTCCAGAGATATCCACTTCTCTCCACCCTTCAGGAGAGATTGTGTTACTAAAAGAGATATCTTCCCCACAAGACGAACAGCATGTCACTTTTTGTGTAATCTCTTTAAAAATCATCATATTCCTCACATATTCTCTAGTTTGGACATCCACCAATACTTCTCTTCATTATATTGCTTTACAAACTGGTTATGACGTTCCTTCCAATGATCAACCCTGCATGGGTCGTCAGGATGATAGAATTTCTCATAGATGGCTTTATCACGAGAGGCATGATACTTGAGGGTGTCAAGATACACAAGTCTTTTTACAAAGGCTGTCCCACGAAGCCAATTAATCAGGTGTTTCATCTTCCCACTCCACAGAAACCTTAAAATTGCCGCGTATAAAGCCCCACTCATCTTTAGGAAGGAGTGTTGTCTCAATAAGATGATACAGGTGCTCACAAAGATCAACAAGGCTTTCATCTGTGTATTGTCTTTCAAAGATCTTCATTGCTGCCCTCCAATAGTTTTGTTACACGTTCGTAATCTCGATCATTACCTAAGTTAAAGCACGGAATATCGAACATCTGTGCCAATACCCAACTCGTTCTTGTACCACCTTTAGGAACTCCCTGTGCATCAACTTGGGCGTAGCATATCAAAAACTTGGAAGGTGTGTCAAGATAAATACCCAGCACTTGGTAGGCATTCCTAGCGTGTAACTTCTTAGCCCCAAGGGATAACTTGTCAAAAGCCGGATGAACTTCTTTGATAATATCTAGAGCTTTATCACGATCACCTTGTTCCAGTGTTAGTACAGAAGCCCCATCCGACCATCTATCGTTAAACCCATTCCAAGGGATATATATCTTCTTACTTCCACTCCCGGCGTCACACCCCTCCTCAAACGCTGTGTCAGAACCCTCTGCTGCCCCAGAACGGAGCACCCAGCCCTTTCGGGCTAGGCATTCTCCAAGTTCCCTCATAGTCTTCAGGATGTGCTCAGGAGCAGAACGGCTCCCAACGCCTGTATAAATCTTCATTATTTATTCTCGTTTTCTTTTGGCGCAGCTTTCAGGTCAATACGCCACCAGCCAGCAAAGTCCCCATCTTCCATTAACGAAGCCATTGGAAGTTTCCTTCCTTGCAGACGGTGAGCATACACGACAGACCAGCCCTTGTCCAGCAATACCTCGAACAATAGTCGTAAGTGTGCTCTAGTCATCTTGCCAAGCATTCCGCTGATTTTAACAACATTGTCTGAGAGTGGAGTGAAGACACATACTGCATCAAAGTTGTAGTCTTCTGGATCGTCGTTACGGAGAAAGCGGATAATACCCACACCATCTTCAATTGAAAGCCTAGCATCTTTACCCGTGTAAAAAGTAGTTGGCATGTTACGCCACTTCCTTATAATCAAACACCTGATTCTTTTCATATGAGGCAAATTCTAGTACGATACACTGCACCACCCACGTAGGTGTTGTTGGATTGAAGAGATGGAAATCTTTTAGGGGATATCCAAATGTTTCCTTAAACCAATTAGAGTCTTTACCGGCAGCAACTAATGCTCTGCGGATATACCGAGTCTCTGATGATGGCTTCCACCAAGGGGCAAGTCTTAGCCCATACTCTGCTGCAATTCTTCTATAGAAGAATTCATCCAACCAATGGTTCTTTAAATTCTCTCGTGCCCAAGCCTGCTCTACCTCCCTTTGTGCAGCAATAGCCTCTCTATCAAACTGGGGCAATTCCCGGCGTTTTTCTTCCATATTTCCTCCTGAAAATGTGTGGTAATACCCTAGCATACCCTTAGGGTTTTTATCGGCTAATTGCTCACTGTAGCCCCGTCTAAATGCCCTTTCAATCCATTCCTGTATTATGAAGCAGGGTCTGTGATTACAATCGTCCCATCCCTACGTGCCATAACGTTTTCTGAATGGAGGTCATTCACTTCAACTTCGTGCTTACGAAGTACATTGCGAACATGGTAGATTGAAGAATATATATATCCTTTACTGCGAAGAATACCACGAGATAGTCGTGTATCAAGGGGCCTATCGTTCATAAAGCCACCAATATCTTCAGACCAGTAGGAGTGTTCGTTCCTGTAATGCTGTCGCCAATCGTCTAGTCGTTCAATGACACTGATCACACTACTAATCTCTTTATACTTGTTGTATTTTACAGCAATAAACTTAAATCTTGGCAAGTGTCTAGACTTAGAAGAAATACATGCAATTGCAAACTTGAAATAAGGCTCCGCATAATAGTCAAACGTTGCATTCTGAATACGATACACCCATTTCCGTGCAAGACGGGACTTGTCTGGAAAGGAATAAACCTTGGCTGTAGCACCCTCTCCAAGTGGTCTCTTCACCTTGCTGGATTTGAGGTTGATTACATCCTCCATCTCTTCTTTGGAGAGGTTGTTACAGATGATGTTGTATCCTTGCATTCTTGGCTCCTGTGTTAGCAATGTGCAGATTATGCACACACCTGTCAGTCGTGTCAAGCAGCTTTTATTTGTAGAAGATATGATTGCCAATCTTCGCCACAGGCTGTAGCTTTTTTGCCCACTTAGGTTGCACACGTGTTGCATGGTAGTGTGTGGCATCTCCTACCGGGTTGCGTTCTGTACCAATTATAACAGCATGTGCTATTTTCCTTGCTTTATTCCAATCATCTTGTGAAGGGGGCCTCTGTTTATGCTTGTCTTTCAGATATGAGAATTGATGAGGCTGTTTGATGACATCAACAACCTTGTCAGGCCAGCGAGGGTCTTGCTTACGATTGAGAATCACTTGTGCTACGGCAATCTGTCCTTTTGTTGGTTCTCCTCTGGCTTCATACACAATAGCCTCGGCCAGTAGATTGCATTTAGCATCTTTCAAGCACAGATCATGTGTTTCCTTTTTGGATACAATTGTTTCCATTTTCACTACATAAGCGATTGGTTTTGTGATGACAACAGGGAGGGCTTTATGAGGCTTGTGCGACATGTTTATTTGATACGTAATTCCTAACGAGCACATACCTACTAAAAACACCCACCAATATAGCCTAATCTTTGTTCCATTCATTCGATTCTCCATAAAACAAAGCCCTCCGAAGAGGGCTTTGTAATGTTTTAGTGTAAGACAAACGTTTCTCGGTTATTATTCACATCATCCTGAAGGATAGAAATGCGTTCTTCTAATGCGGTGACAATACGTGAGTCAAATACACCAAGGTGGTTAGCATCTTCTGTGTAATGGGTAATCGCATCTTTGATGACTTTGATTTTGAATATTTGCCACGCTCGGTGAGCATCCCTTGTGGTTGGAAAATAGCCAAGATGTTTCTGCTCCCCACCAACCCAGCACTTGCTCCTATATGGCCTCGGTATATTTACTCGATATACCCCAAGAGGATAATCTCCTCTGGCTGCTGCACTGTCCATCAGTAAGGTATTTAAGTAGTTCGGAACATAAACACATGTCTCTGGCGAATAAATCAGATTACCTTTCACAAGCAAGTCTTTATCCAACTGCCAACCTGCAACATTGCTACACATCCACCAATTTCTGAAATTGGAGAATAGAAGCCATTCTTCACATAACGTCACGTTTTGGTATGTGGGGAATCTCTCCTTAAGCTTCTGTGAGTAACCTCTTGAAATCATGCGGCCCCACGCAGAATATGCTGGGCATTTCCAGACAAGTTTTTGTTTTCCATTTGGGAGGCTTTCCTTAATCTGTGTAACATAATCCGCGTCATTTGTTGCAACCCCACAAACACCACCCACTTTAGTTGGAAACTTCTTAAAATCTCTAGGAATCTTATATTGCTCAAACGTAGGTTCTAGAATTTTCTTATCTCGCATGTTTTATCCTTATATCACATAGGGAAGAATGCCGCCAATAAAGTGACACTCATTACCAATACAATTGGTGTCACCACTAAAAGAATAAAAGATTCAATGAAGTGTCTCACTCTAGAGGATTCCCATATTCATCGCATTCACGAATAGCTTTCCCTACTGGAAATTGTGGCAGGTTACTATCTTTGTACCGTTTTTGGTATGCTACAGTCAGCCACTTACCAACATATTCTTCTGGATGTTCGAGCTGATGTTTTCTTTTTGAAAAATCCCCGAACGTGACTCCAAAAGTTGTACCCGTCGTGCTATCAACGCAAACGAGAACAGCGTTGCCATTCCGATCTTTTTCAACACCAACAACTTTAAATTCTTCATCAATCATCTCCTTGTATTTTTGGATATCCTCTGACCGAGATGGACCTGATAGGTACTCTCCGCGCATGTTGTTCAGCATGATTCCTTCATAGCCTTCAGAGACATACTGCTTGTGCAGTTTCCTCATATGAGATTCATCTGTCACAACTTCATGAGCAACAATACGCACGTACTTTAGCAACGCTCTGGTAGGTAGAGACTCTACGTTTAGCACGCGGTTCTTAAAAGGACAGTCGGCCTCGGGAGCATCGAATACCCAATACTGTAACACAGCGTGGTCTGGATTACTAGCCCGCTTTACAGCAGAAGAGATTTCTTCAAGTTCTTTGCCGGGGATATACAGTTCTCCGTCGAGCATCTCCCCATCAAGCATAACCCGCATGAGTTCATCTTGAATGTGGCGTACATCGTACTCTTTACCACCCCGCGAACGGAGTTCCACACGATTCTTATGTCGGATGGCAAGACAACGCAGACCGTCCAACTTCCTAGAGCCATAGCAAGGCCAAACTACACGATGTCCTTCCTTGTGAAAGTCTTTTGCCAACATGGGGAGAATTGGGAGGTCTTCTAGTTCGTCTAGTGTTGGACGATACCCCTTATCTAGCTGCTTTTTATACCGACTTTCAGCTTCAAGTTCCGCCTGCTGGGTGGGAGTGGTCTCATTGGCTTTGCCAATGTTTTTACCCTGAATTTGCTCACTCTTTTCTTGAAGTTTGCCATCTAGTTTGCCGTGAGAAATATCGATGGTTCCGTTATTGGTGGAAATCATCCAAATCTTATAGCCACTCTTTTTATCTTTACCGTACAAAACCTTGAACATACTCTCTCTCCTTATGTGTGTTGAATTACTTGAATATCTGTCATATCTCTAATAGCTTCCATACAGATTTTACAGGGTTTTGCGCAAAGAGGCTCCCCCTTTTTATTAAATCTTGTCACCATTATCCGGTGAGCCTTCTCCAAGTTACGGCACTTAAGAATTGCAGCAAGTTCTGCATGAATAAACTGTTTCTCTGGTAGCCCAACGGCAGCAGCATACTTGGCTTGAAGCGTGTGAGTTTTTATATAAGAGTTGTGCCCAATTGCCAAAACTCTGCCGCGCTTGTCATAGATTGTCGCTGTAAGATGATGCTGTTGTTTAACTTGTTGGTTACACATAGGTTTTCAGTTGATTATACGGTCGCTCGTTTATCATACACTTGTGTCCAAGCAGACTACTCCTAATGAGACTACTTGGGTAGTGTTTTTTACACCAATGTTCTGCTTCTTCTAGGGATGAGGCGTGTAGAAAGATATAATCTCCGTAGGTGTTTGTCAAGTAAAATTTTGCAGGAGGGGCTTCACCAGCTTCCAGCCACTTCTTTAGTACGAGGGTTGTTTTCATGTAATTTCCTTTATTAAGTATTTGCAGGAAACGCCTGCTCTACTTAAAGAGTAACCCAAATATTGCACTGCGTCAAGGGCAGTGTCGTCTATTAAACTCCCTCTGAACTTCTGGACTCCATCTACCGTAATAATCAACAACCTTTACAGGCTTGCACCCGCTCCAGCGAACATTCTTATGGTATTCTGATACTCGCACTTGTTCGGATAGAATCCTGTCCTTTAGTACCTCCTCTTTCCAACGTGCGGGCCACTCGGAGATTACAGCAATCTTTTGGTCCTCTGTCAATCCTTTTGTGCAGTCTTCAAACAAGACTCTAGCATCAGGACCATGAGGATCACTGAACCTCACTGATCGCATAAATATACAACTATCAAAAACATCGGCATACACAGGCCCATAGCTACAAGAGCTTACAATTAATACCAACATAATCCAAAGTTTGTTCATGTACCCTCCAAAATAAAAGCCAACCTTTCAGAGATAGTCTGTAAGGTTGGCTTAAAGTACATCTATTAGTCTTCCATGTCAAGTCGTTCTTCGAGAGACGGCCACAGAGAGTTATCCTCTTGCAGCGTATGCTCCTCTTCCTTAAAGCGGGTTTCAGCTTCGCGTGCATCAAGTAATCTGGAAAGTCGTGAACCTAGATCGTCAGAGCGGAGGTACATTTCCTTACCATTAAGAACAGCTTCAATCTCGTCCTCTGTTAGAAAATCTCGGTAGGTATCTCGTACAAAGCGTTCAATCTGTTGAAGGTTGTGGCTTGAGGCAGCATGGATATCATTTACCTTTCCAAACCCCGGAGCAAATGACCCTGTATGTACCATCATTGTGCTCATTTCGTCAATTTCCCAGCTATCACAGGCCAGTGCAATGGCACCAGCAGCACTCGCACAGGTAGGACCAATGCGTACAGTAACTTGTGCATTACACTGCTGAATTGCACGTCGAATGAGAATACATGAGTCTAGGCTACCTCCGGGGGAGGATAGGTCCAGCTTAATCTCGTCATCTTCGGAGGCAGAGTCTAGGAGGTTAAACAGAGTAGCATATTTAGAGGCATTCCCTACAGGGTTGTGCATACGGACGATATACTCACTCCAAACATGCTGGTTTTGGGAGATTGTGTAGGATGTCACACTCTCAATATCGTCCTCGTCTTCGTCTTCACTTCGGTTGCGAACGAGTGTGTTACTAATCTTCATGAATTTGGCCATGTGCTCTCCTTATGTTGAATTACTTAACTACTTTATATTTTGCTTTCAGGTAGGCTTTAACCCATCCAGAACGAACGATATCATCAACACCAAACTCTGTCAAGGCTGTTCCTTCAGTGTTTTTCAGAATACGTAGAATGTTGGACAGACCAGACTTACCACCAAGGTCATTCTGAGCAATATCCCCAGCAAGAAGCATTCTTGCATTCTTACCGAGTCGCGTTAAGACAGTCTCCAGTTCAACTTCTGTCGTGTTCTGGAGTTCATCGAAGAAGACAATACAGTTTTCTAGTGTCTGACCACGCATGAATGAGGTGATTTCAAAATCAACTAACCCAATCTCTTGCATGTTTTCAAATGTCTTTTGCCAAGGGAATAATTGATTGAAGATTTGTTTGTAAGGGGCAGTATAGGGTGCAACCTTTTCACTTTCCTCTCCGGGAAGATGCCCAATATCCCGGCTAGGTACAACGCTACGGACAATGATTAATTGTTCATATGGTGTATCTGGATCGAGAACAGCCTGAATTCCTAGGTAACACGCTAGAAGACTTTTACCACTGCCAGCCACGCCAAGTGCCCCGATGACATCATTGATATACCCGCCACGTGCCAAAC
>JACSEG010000087.1_pt1 | contig 17747 bp, 15 predicted proteins | sample 8225521 | NCBI WGS metagenome assembly JACSEG01 (sample SAMN15705060, study PRJNA637333) | viral metagenome | isolation source: viral RNA from sea star tissue | host: Pisaster ochraceus | place: USA:Santa Cruz | collected 2018
AAATGTCATTATAACATTCATTTTTTATATTCTTTAATATTTCATTTTTATTCAATTTTTCATTTGTAAAATTGCCAGTATTATCCTTCTCTACTCTTTTTAAGAACACGCCATCTAACACACTTATTTTCATAAGCATTTTAAGTTAGACACGTAATTACTATTTTGACAAAAACCATATATTTTGTCAAGGAAAAACGCTTCTTTTTTAAAAGAAATGCAAAATACTTCTTTGAGGGGCTTTCTTGCTTTGAAATCGCGTCCTTATTGGGCAGCTTGTTCGTTCCATCATACGCTGACACAGCCAAAAACGGCTAGCGTTCCACTCGTCCGCTTGTGTTTCCCTGTGCAAGGCTTTCTACTTCGGACATGGTGACAAGATTCAGGTCTCCATGAATGGTATGCTTTAGGGCGGATGCTGCTGTTGCAAAGTCAACGGCCCTTTGTGCTGTTTTCTTGCCAAGAAAGGCGTGTATGAGCCCAGCAGCAAAGGCATCTCCTGCCCCTACCCTATCTACTACGTGGAGTTTATATCTTTTTGATTGAAAGAATCGTTTTCCATCATAGAGTAGCGCCGACCAGCCATTGTCCGAGGCAGAATAACTTTCTCGGAGCGTGCAGGCGATGTACTTAAACGCATGTTTTTTCTGGAGCTGCGCAAAGACCTTCTTGTATCCTTCTACGTTGAGCTCTGCAGCCTCTATGTTGCTACCCTCGATCCGTGCGCCCAATGCCTTTTCGAGATCTTCTTCGTTTCCGATGCATACATCTACGTATTTCATACATGCTTCACATGTTTTTCGAGCCTGCTCGGGTGTCCAGAGTTTTTTCCGATAGTTTAAATCAAAAGAGGTCCAGAGCCCCTGCTCCTTCGCTGTTTTTAATGCCTTGAGGGTAAGTCTTGCACAATTATCACTGAGTGCTGGGGTAATTCCAGACACATGAAACCACTGTGCCCCGCGAAAAATAGCCTTGAAATCAAAGTCCCTCAGCGAGGCCTCGGCAATGGCAGAATGTTCTCTGTCATAAATGACCTTCGAAGGACGAATGCTGGCTCCATGTTCTAAGTAGTAGATGCCGATTCTTTTTCCTTCTCGAACGATGTGTTGCACATCGACACCCAGCCCCTTTAGCATGCGAACCGCGGAATCTCCTAGTTCGTGAGAAGGGATCTTGCTTACAAACGCTGCATCTAGACCGTAGTTGGCAAGGGAAACGGCGACGTTTGCCTCCCCGCCCGCATAACATACATCGAATTGCGTTGCCTGTCGTATGCGTTGATGGGAAGGAGGAGAGAGTCTGACCATGAGTTCTCCGAAACTTACCACCCTTTTCGGCTTCACACTTTTCGGCTTCACGCTTTTCGGTTTCACGCTTTGCTCCTTGCCTCTCTTACGGCTTGAACATAGGCGGCAGCTTTTGCTTCGACCAGCTTGTAGTCGTCTGTCATCGCAGCTCTTGTGATTTCGCTTCCCACGCCTACGGCTACCGCGCCATGCTTTATCCATTCTGCCGCATTGTCTAGGTTAATTCCCCCTGTCGGCATAAGGTTTAGCTGTGGCAAGGGGGCTTTGAAAACAGATATGATTTTGGGGGTGAATGTCGTTCCGGGAAAGAGTTTTATTATGTCCACTCCGTACTCCATAGCGCGAAGCATCTGTGTGGCTGTGCTGCAACCTGGCAAGTAGGGCACCGCGTATCGATTACATAGGAGCGCGGTGTCGACGTCAAAGGACGGGCTTACGATGTACGAAGCTCCTGCTAGTATGGCGATGCGAGCCGTCTGTGCGTCCAGCACTGTCCCTGCTCCAAGTATGCAAAGCTGCTTTTTTTCTTTTGCTTGCTCTATGACTCTCTGTGCGTGTGGCACGGTGAACGGTATTTCAATGGTCCTAAGACCACCTTCTAGACATGCATGGATTGATTTTTCCGCCTGCTCTGCTGTGTCCGTACGAATAATGGCAATCACGCCAACCTCGATAATACTCGCTATTACTTTATGTTTTGTTATCATTCTTCTTTTATAATACTATTTTTGTGCTTTTAACGAGGTTTTTTCTGTTTTAAAGTAGGGTTTATTGCTACCATGAATATAACAGGCTCTGTATATTTTTTTTACAGTATAACCCACGTACATTGGAGGTGCTCTCGTGAACACAAACTCAGTATTATTCGGAAAAATAATAAAATCATTGTTGAAAAACACAGGTTTATCCATAGATGAACATAGCGATGCTGCTTTGTTTTCTTCTCAAAACAAAGACTCGTCAACCCTTTCGTATATCAATACGTTTTTCTCGCTGCTTGCAGATGGCGGTAGCTCTGGCGCGGGCGCGGGCGCGGCTCGCGATGCGCTTGCCTCGTTTCTGGCTATTGCTTCTGATCGCATACGCGAGGAACTAAAAGATGTCGATCCCCAAAAACTGGAGCAAGCTAGCGCTGCCGTAGACGAACACGGGTACACAGACGCTATGTACGCCAAGATCTGGGATGTTTTTTCTGAAGAAGGAAGCACGTATGCCCGCACTGGATTCTCTAAAGAAACGTTTATGACACAGCTTCGCAAGAGAAGAGAGATTCAGATACACACGACTAACAAAAACGCAATACATGATCCTGCATCAGAAATACTTTTTACTTCTAATGCACTGTTCACCATTCCTGCCAAGGAAGATATTCCTTCTTTGGATATCTCTGATGATTCAAAGGAAAAACTATACGCTGTCCTTCAAGAGCCACAGCAGTACTGGTACGATCATCCCATGCCCATGGGAATAGCACCAGAATCAAACGAATTGCTCTACGGGCTCTCTGGACTATCGCGTGCTCTTGATCGCGAGAAAGAAGAGGGTACGGTAGCTTCAGACGCTCGTATTACGATTGTCTTGTCCGTCTCGCTTACGCACAAGGGGCTGGAAGCTATTATGCCAGAGTATATTCAAAACGAGATACAAAAGCACACGCGGTTTAAGAACCTGGATGTTTTTGTCTTTACAGAGGCGAAGACAGCGCAGTTAGTCCAGGCTCTGTCCCCTGTGCTTGGCAGTTCCCCTGACTTGATTTACAAGGTGTTTGGAGTGAACGGTAGGTACGGAAGACATTACAGCTTTTTGAAGGCTATTGCAGCGCTGTGGAGCGTGTGTAAAGACACACAGAAGCGTGCAACGTTTAAGATCGACTTGGACCAGATTTTCCCCCAAGATCAATTGATACAGGAGACGGGAAAAACCATGCTTCAACATTTTATAAATCCGCTGTGGGGTGCGTACGGGACAGACGAGGACGGAAAAGAGGTTCACATGGGTATGATTGCGGGAGCTTTGGTGAACGAAGCGGACATCAAGCAAGGATTGTTTAGTCCGGATGTTCCCTATCCGAAAGAACCATATGTCGGTGAAGACGTGATGTTTCCTCGTACCTTGTTGATGTCCATGTCAACACGGGCAGAGATGATGACTCGCTACGATACCGAGAATTCGTGCATACATCGTATACATGTCACCGGAGGTACAAACGGTATTTTGGTGAGTGCCCTGCGGGAGTACCAACCGTTTACGCCCACCTGTATCGGTCGAGCCGAAGATCAGGCCTACCTCTTGTCTGTGTACAACAAGGCTGAGCCTTTCTTGCGATACTTCCATGCTTCTGGGCTTATCATGCGCCATGACAAGGCGGCCTTCGCGTCCGAAGCAATACAGAGCTCTAAGGTGGGCACCTTTGCTGGAGATCTTCTTCGTATATGGCTTTTTTCGTGCTATGCACAGACCCTGCCGGGTGGCATTGCAAAGATCAAAGAGTCCTGCGCTCCCTTTACGAGTTCTTATGTGAACAAGACCCCCGTTCGTCTGCTAATGTCTCGACTTTTGTTTCAGACGATTGACGCATACGAAAAGAGCGGAGAGGAAGCTGCAAGGGAATATCTGAACATGGCAGCACAGACGTTGTGTGAGGAGCTTTCGCGTTCTCAAGACGAATTCGCGCAAGAGATAGCACAGGAACGAGATGCTTGGAAACTGTTCTATGCTTCTTTAGATGTTCTTGAGTCTGAAAACAACGAGGCCACGAGACAGTCTGTTGCACATATCATTGACAGTTGCAAAATACAAAACGTATAATACAAACAGGGGCTATAGCTCAATTGGCTAGAGTGCGACAATGGCATTGTCGAGGTTGGCGGTTCGATCCCGCCTAGCTCCATCTTAGATGTCGTAATGTCTTCCTAGGTATATTTCTCGTACCTGCACGTTGGACATTATCTCTTCTTGCGAGCCGGATACCGCTATCTTTCCCTGATTGAGTATGTAAACTCGCTCCGTGATGGAGAGGGTGTCTCTTTCGTTATGGTCCGTGATCAAGATGCCTACTCCGCGCTTTGCAAGTGCTGAAATAATCAACTTTAGCTCGTGTCTTGCCTTTGGATCTATGCCTGTAAATGGTTCATCTAGCAACAAGAAATGTGGTTTTAGTGACATGGATCGTGCTATCTCTGTCCTTCGTCTCTCTCCGCCCGAGAGCGTGAATGCTTTTTGTTTTCGAATAGACTGCAGTCCGAAATCTCGTATCAAGATTTCGAGACGTTCCTTCATCTCGGCTCTGCTTAGTTTTGGTATTGTTTCTAGTATTGCAAGAATGTTGTTTTCCACACTTAGACGCCGAAAGACTGATGGCTCTTGGGGAAGGTAGGAAATGCCTAGTCGTGCACGCTGATGCATGGCTAGATTGTTGATCTTCTTGCCGTTCAGGATTATGGAACCTTTGTCGGGGGTGATAAAACCAACAACCATGTAAAACGCTGTTGTCTTTCCGGCGCCATTGGGCCCTAAAAACCCTACTACCTCCCCTGTTTGCACAGAAAAACTGATACCCGAAACTACCTCTTTACGACCAAACTTCTTGTGCAGACCTTCCACGTCCAGCACGTACTGCTCGTGCTTTCCTCTGTATTTTTCTATTGCTTCTTTTTGAAAGATCGTTGAATCAAACTCTTGATCAAGTTCTTGTTTTTCAAGCCCCTGCCCTAGCGACTTGTCGCCTTGAATTTTCTTTTCCAATTTGCTCTGTTTGGGTGAAGATTCCTTTTTAGGAAGGAAAAGAGATCGTATCCAAAGCGATGTTCTTTGTGCAAGCGAATTGCTGGTGGGTAGCGCGTTGCTGGTAGGTGGCGCAGCGTTTGGCTCCGGCTGTGCAAGCGGATCACTGGTGGGTGGCGCGTTGTGAGCGGTCAGCGAATCACGTGCGGTTTTTGCGAGGGCATCTTCTTCCTTGTCGTTGAAGCTCTGCTCTTTGCTGATATCAGAGAATTGCACGAAATCTTTGCTTCCTCGACTGACGATGCTTGCTCGACTGGTGGTAGCGGCGCTTTTAGTGGCGCTCGCTCGACTAGTGGCGCTTTTGGTGGCGCTTGCTCGACTGGGGGCGTTTGCTCGACTAGTGGCGCTTTTAGCGGTGCTTGCTCGACTGGTGGCGCTTTTGGTGGCGCTTGCTCGACTGGTGGCGCTTGCCTGTTTAAGGGCGGGACTTGGTCGTTTTCTTTTGGGCTCGAGTGCAAGAGAAATCTGCGCGTTTTTGTTTGCTGTTTTCGTGCTCGTACGTGTTTTCGTGCTAGCACCAGCACTGGCACTAGCTCGTGCTTTTGTGTTTGGTTTTTTTGCTTCGACTTTGCTTGCTCTGCCTTTCGGGGCTACCGTTCGAGGACTTTGAGTGCTTGTCTTTCTTGTTCGGGTCTGTTTAGGTTCTTTTTCCATACCTTCCTTTTGTACATGTCCCTCTTACGGGGAGCTAGCATTTTCCACTTCTTTTTGTGGCCCTTCGGTTACGGGCTCTGCGCCTGCACCGACCGATGGCTCGACCGCGGGCGCGGGCTCGACCGAACCAGCTCCTGCATCTACACCAGCCTGCGGTTCTGTACTAACCGGCGCACTAACTGGCGGCTCAACTGCACCAGCCGCTGCCTCTGTGCTAACCGGCGGCTCAACTGGCGGCTCAACCGACGGCTCTTTTTCTTTTACCTTTGTGGAAATGGTTCCTCGAACACCGCCGTCGAGAAGAACCTCGTCCGTATTTAGATTGATACTTACACGATCTGCACTGTACTCATCATCGTTCCACAATGCATAGGGAAACCCAGTCAAATCGAGTATCTCTGTGTCACGATAATAGGTAAGGAACTCGCTTCGAGCACTCAGCTCTTTTTTCTTTGTGATGGTCACCCCTAGTTGGGTTATCATGAACTTTCCGTCTTCCTTTGATTCTAGGAATCGAGCACGAAGCACTAAATCATTCTTGTTGTCTCTCATGATGACATTGCCTTCTGCTCGTAGTAGTTTCAGTTTTCTGTCATAAAAGAGCTTGTCACCTTCTAGACTAAAATCGTTTTTGAGGTCGACAGCTTTGAAATTATCATCGACTTCCGCAAATTGAAAATCATCTCCGTATAGCTTTATTTCCCCCGCTTCTATCAAGACATCGTCTGCGGTTACCTTTGCATCTCCGCGAAGAAGGGTGAATTCCTTTCCTTCGGCAAGATTGGCACTTGTTGAATCCGCAGAAAAAGTAAAGATCTTTCTTTCCACCGAGAAAAGCGTGACACAAGATGCGACAAGAACGAACGAAAGAAGCAAGCGAACTAACTTGCTGTCTTGAAAAGAACGAGTTCTCTTAGGAAAGCGCATTTTCTTCTCCACTGCTTTTTTCTATGGTTTCTGGGCTTATGCTTTCTGGACCCGCACTCTCCGCACTCGCACTCTCAGGAGCAGCACTCTCCGTCCCCGTGCTTTCTGATTCTTCCACTACTAGCTCTCCGAGTATGCCAGAATGGAGCGTGAAACTTCGTGATTCAGCATCTCCTTCAAACCCATACCCCTCTATCTTCGATCCATCGTCTCGCTTGAGACTGAGTAAGTCGCTTTCTGATCCCTGTATTATTTTTTCTTTGTCTTTCCATTGAATGAAATTTGTTTGCAGCTCCACATTGTCTGTATTTGAACGCACTTGGATGTCGCCCTCTAGCGTAACATCATTGTTATCCGTGCGTATGCTCGCTTTGTCTGCCCTGCCTTCCATTCGCACTTCTTTCTTCTTGTCTAGTTCTTGAAATTCTAAATCGTAGAGATTGTAGATGTCCTTCTGAGAAAAAATCCTTACTTCGCTTAAATGAATTCGTAAGGTCGTGCCCCGTACAAAATGAATGGTGGTATCGAACATCTCTATGTCCGCTATCTCGCTATCGAGGTTTTCTGCTAACTGCACTTCTTCATAGTTAAAACTACAGGACAAGAAGAGGAGGCTGCAGAGCACCCCGAGTATTGGTTTCATTTCTTCCTCTTCTGGTGATACTCTGTCGTAGCGTTTACAAAGCCAGAGAACAGGGGGTGCGGATTGACAGGCATTGACTTGAACTCGGGATGAAACTGCACCCCTACTCCCCAAGGATGCTCTTTCCACTCTACACTCTCAACGAGAATCTCGTCTTCGGTAAGACCAGATATGCAAAGACCAGCTTTCTCTAGTTCGCTAATGTACTTTGTGCTTACCTCGTATCGATGTCTGTGTCGTTCTGAAATCATTTTTTTTCCATAACATGCATGTACCCTGCTTCCTTCTTTAATTCGAGAGTTGTTTGCACCAAGACGCATGGTTCCTCCAAAATTCACTATGCCCTGCTGCTGCTCGAGAAGGCTAATAATGGGAACGGGGGTGTTAGGTACAAACTCGGTGCTGTGAGCTTGCTTGTATCCTAGCACGTTTCGTGCATATTCAATGACCATGACCTGCAAACCGAGACAGATGCCTAGGTATGGGATGTTCTGCTTGCGTGCAAGTTCTGCAATCAAGACCATTCCTTCTATTCCTCGTATGCCAAAACCACCAGGCACGAGAATCCCATCACATTCTTGCAAGAGCGCGGATATTTTTTTCGGCTTTGCCTCTAACTCCTCAGAATCAATCTTCAAGATATCAACATGTACTTTTTTCTTCAGCCCCCCATGCGCGAGCGCTTCGTCCATTGATTTGTACGAATCGGTCAAATCTACATACTTGCCTACCATTGCTATCCGTACTTCTTTTTCCATGTTTCTTTGTGACTGCACCACATGCTTCCATTTGTTGACACGTTCTCCTATGAGTTCATGTACGGTGAGATCCAATTTTTTGAGAATAATACTGTCGAGTTTCTGATCTAGATACCCAAACGGTATTGCGTAGATGGTGTCCACGTCGTGGGCTGAGATCACTCCCTCTTTTTGCACATAGCTAAAGCGCTCTATCTTTGCCTTAAGTTCGTCATCTAGCGGACGCTTGGCCCTGCAAAGCACACAGTCTGGAGTGATTCCTGCAGAACGCAGCTCCCGTATTGAATGCTGTGTTGGTTTTGTCTTTAGTTCTTGATTAGTCAGTTCGGGGACTAGGGTAAGATGCACACTACATGTGTGGCTTGCGGGAAGCTCGTATATGATCTGACGAATGCACTCAAGATACGGAAACGACTCTATGTCACCTACGGTGCCGCCGACTTCGACTATGGTGACGTTGTTGTCTTCCTTTTCTCCTACTGCAAATATTCTTTTTTTGATTGCATCAGTGATGTGAGGGATGACCTGAACGGTTCTTCCCAAATATTTTCCTTGGCGCTCCGCCTGAATGACATCCGAGTATATCTGGCCTGTCGTGATTGAGTTTAATTTACTCATGGTGGCACGAGTAAAACGGGTGTAGTTTCCCAAGTCTAGATCTGTCTCGGCGCCATCGTCCGTCACATAGACCTCACCATGCTGATAAGGATTCATGGTTCCTGCATCGACGTTTAAATAGGGGTCTATTTTCACCAATTGTACCGTGTAGCCTCTACATTCCAGCACACAACCAAGAGATGCTGCAGCGATCCCCTTTCCAAGACTGGAGCTTACCCCTCCAGTTACAAAAATATATTTACCTTTTTGCTTACTCATTAATCAATATCTTTATCATCCTTATTTGATAATATATAATAAAGAAACTTTATATGCAATCGCAAAAATCTTCTATTACAAGGGAAATACGCTTTCGCCATCTTGGCTCCGTGGCATATGAACAGGCCGAAAACATGCAAAGAGATCTGCAAAGACAGAGAATGTCCGATGAAATAGAGGATACCGTGCTCTTTCTTGAGCATCCAGCCGTTATAACTTTGGGGACTCGAGGAAGCAAAAACGATGTCCTCTTGCCCACAGAAACCCAAAAGAAGCACAACGTTCCTGTGCTTATGACCGATAGAGGCGGACAGGTTACTCTTCATGCGCCTGGGCAACTCGTAGGGTATTTTATCTTTAAACTCTCGCCGCAACTAGGGTCACTTCGTCGCTTTCTTGCTGACATGGAACAGAGCCTGCTGCTACTGCTTGAACGACTTGGCTTGCATGCAAAGAAATCACAGTCAAACGTTGGGATTTGGATTGAGCAAAGAAAAATAGCGTCCATCGGGGTTTGTGTTAACAATCGAGTTACGAGACATGGCTTTGCGTTGAACATCAACAACGATCTCAGTCAGTTTGATTGGATAGTTCCCTGTGGGCTTTCAAACCTTCAGGTGACAAGCGTGGCACAAGAACTTGCTGCGCCGCAGGACATGAGCAATATTGAAAGGCTCTTGGAAGAAGAAATACGCAAGGGGTTCACCCCTTCATGAAATTTAGGATATACTCTATTAAAGATCACTCGCCCGAGTGGTGAAACTGGTAAACACGCTAGATTCAGGTTCTAGTGGTCGCAAGACCTTGGAGGTTCAAGTCCTCTCTCGGGCAGGACACCTTCGTTGCCAGAAAACACTCTAAAAAATACTATAGATGAATTCTATCTGCACACCATGGAGGAGGTTTAGTCCATTTAACACGTGTTTTTGATAGTCATTCGTATTATTTGGGATGTCCCTAAATCTAACGATATTGCTATACCCTTCTTCTTGAAAGAGATACCATTTAACCGCATACCCCAAGATAACCTTGAAGTTTCTGCTCTGTAGCTGTTGCAGAAGGAACCCTGCCCCTAGATTCAAATATATGTCCGGGTCACCTGTTTTTGAAGAAAAATCTGTATAATTGCCTGTACTTAGGTCTTCTGAATGCGGGGTTTTGTCTATTGAAAACGCACTCGAAAAGTATCCATGTCCTTGCTCTATTGGATAGGAAACCCCCACCCCAGTTGTAACATAGAGACCATAAACCGAATATCTGTGAAGCAAGAATGCAAAACGAACATTGAGATCTCCAATCAAATCCAAGGAGATAAGCCCAATAAAACCGCCATCAGGTGAGTGTTGTTGCCCCAATGCTCTGTAAGAAACTCCAAACCTCGTATACAAATCTATGCTAACAGGAAATGATAGTCCAAATGCAAAAGGGAACTCCACCCCTAAGACAAGATAAGGAGACGTGACAAAGGGGAGTCCGAGGGTCATGGGAGATGGTTTATTTAATACTTTGGTATTAGGACCATCATCAATAACGTTGGGGGTAACGGAAGAGAAGGGGGGGATAAGAGGAAAAAGCTGTTCATACGACAGACCTATAAAAAGTGGCCTTGGCTTGGTAAAAGCACGAACAGTCTCCAGTGATTCTCTCCCTTCTGTGACTTCCTCTTGAGAATAGCTAGGAGACGCGATGCCGACCAAGATCAAGATTGTGATACTAATTGTTCGTAGTAGTCGTCTTGTCATTTACTTGCTCCGCATCATATAAATTCCATCCCAAGATGGCGATGGCGGTTGAGAAAGGAAGAGTCTACAACGCTTGACAAAAACTTGTGATAGATTGTCAGTGTTATCAATTTCTTGTACCTCTTGAAATGCTCTCAGTGCTTCTTCAAAATCCTTTGCAAGATAAGACTTAAACCCTTGATTATGTATCTTAAATATCGTCATTCTTCTATCATCCATTTCGATGTCCGTTGTGTATATGAATTCTCCCCTGGTTTTTCCTTTAACCTGTACCAAGTCAACTGCTCGGATAGGAAAGTTTTCTGGCAAATGCATCTTGATAGAATTTGAAAAGATGAAATCTACTCCGTATTCCTTTGTAAGCCCTTCTAAACGTGATCCAAGATTGACCTGATCTCCAATAATGGTATAGTCCATCTTCTTTTCCGAACCAATGTTGCCCACGGTAGTGAGACCGTAATTAAGACCAATGCCCGTATTAAAAAGAGGCATTCCTCTTTCTTGCAGCTCAAGATTAAACTTATCAATGACTTGACGTACTTCGTTACAGGCATGGAGTGCATTGAGAGATGCATTTTCTAAAGCCATAGGAGACCCAAAAAAGGCCATGACCGCATCTCCTATGAACTTATCAACAACGCCACTGTGCTTAGTAATAACGTCTATGATTCCTTCAAAGTAACTATTGAGAACGTTTACGAGTTCGTGAGGAGCATACTGTTCTGATATGCTGGTGAAATTTCTGATATCGGTAAAAAGAATAGCGATTTCTTTGCTCTGTCCCTCCAACATCCTACTCGGATCCTTGATTACCTCGTTGATAACAGAATTAGGTACGTACTTTTGAAAAACCGTTCGAATCTTGTTCTCGTTCCTTTTTGCTATTACCGAGGAGAACGCAAATTCTTTGATGGTACTCGACGCTTTTTCTAGGGACATAAGCATGATATTAAATGTCTTGCTCAGTTGCCCTACCTCGTCGTTGTACTCGATCTCCACTCGTTCGTTAAGGTTATCTGTTTTGATTATTCGTTTCATGCTCTCAAGCATCCGGGCTATTGGTCTTACAAGAGTGCTACTGTAAAGAAGTATGACAACCACACCGGCGATTATGGCAACAATGCCAAGCACTATCGTGGCTACAATGATGTCAGAGACCGGCTTGTAAAAACTACTCACATAGTTTGTTACCAGCATGTTCCACTCGGGCTCGGCAAGTTCGGTGTAATGACCAACTCTGCTGATTCCACTTATGTTAAAATTCGTTTGTAAGAAGTTAATGTAATTTTCAGCATTTACCTGTTCAGTAATAATGTTATTAACGTCCCTTATTTCTTTTTCGCTTAATTCGACTCTGGGGCTGGAGAAGACTATCTCGTATACCTCCTCTCCTGCTTCGTTCGTTGTAGGAGTGCGATTGTACACAAATATCAACTCGTCTTCTCCTTCTATTAAGGTTCTTTCTGCAAAACTCTGTATTGTGCCCACAAAGGCGTTGTAAAAACTTTCTTCTGTATGAAGATCGTTTTCAACAAGCAAGTTCCATTGCTCTTGTGTATAGCTCTCTAGTTGTGTTGACTTGATTGCAAACACTCTTGATGCGAGACGGGTGATGCCCGCACGAGCAAAAAAGAGAGAAAGAACACCTATCAAGGCAACCAGCGTAAGAATAAGCGGGACGAGAATAAAAATAGTCTTTGTTTTTATGTTCATATTGTTTTAAAACCCTTAAATTGTGCATAAAACACGATGTTTCTAAATTTGCACAAAAACCCTGTGTAAAATACTTTACTCTATTACATTACTGTACTATAATTTAATTATATACAATTCTGAACAATTATTGTATAGTAATTTATAGGATTCATCATACAAATTGAAATCATGGATTTAGATACTGCACTTGACAAACAATCTGAGCATTTTACTCCCGAAGAAAGCCAGAAGATAAACGAAGAAATAGACAATCTCATCCAAGAAACAAAGAGCACACAAGCCTTAGATTTTTCAGTCCAAAACGCGAAGAACGGCTATGCTTTTCCTATTACCATTATTAGTACACTCGTTCTTATGTTAGGCGCTTCGATTTTTGGTGTGTGGTTGTACTCAGTAAGGGTAGAACAAGATTTCCTAAGCGTAAACGCAAACATAGATAGAACTCGTTCTAATCTTGCATCGGTTATCATAGACGATGTTAGAGAAGAGGCGGCAGAAACCGAACAGAGGATAGAGAGCATTTCACAACAACTAGACAAAGCAATAATCGAGCAACAATCCCTAGAATCCCAGTTTGATGAGCGAGTGTCAGAATATAGACTAGATTTAGAAAGACAGATAGCGGAAGAAAAGGAAGCACTTCGCATAAAACTAGAACAAGAACAGTTAAGTTCAGACGAAATCAAAAGCCGTCTCGCACAGCAGAATGTCACGCTCAACGAAGAGTTTAACCTACAACTACAGAATTTTCGTCTAGAACAGGAAACAACGAAGCGTACCTTAGAAAAAAACTATACACAACAGGTTGAAAATCTTAGACAGCAACAAACAAGACAGGCGAACGCTCTAAGCACACTACGCTCAGAGATTCAAACCCGAGAAAGCGAACTAGAGGCTCAAGTAGCATCGAGTAACCAAGAACTCCTCGCTGCACAAAGACAGATTCAGCTCATAGCACGAGACAGGGAAAAGAGAGAGCGGGCTTTAAACGAATTCGAACTTCTCTTCACAAACATTTCTTTAACCATTTCTAAGAAAGACTATCAATCAGCTCTTGAAGGCATAGCCCAAGGACGCGAAAGCATTGCAAGCAGTCCCTTTTCTTCTAGTGACGTTGCTTCTGTATACTTAAACGCCTTTCGAATTCAAGAAAGATCATTGAAAGAACTCATCGCCACTCAATCGCAGTTGGATCAAGAATCAGTAAGAGTTGGAGAACTCATCGCAACCCAGTCGCAGCTGGAGGGAGAAGTAATAAGAGCTGAGGAAGAAAGAACAAGAGCCGAGGAAGAAAGAACAAGAATTGCAGCAACATCAGTAGATGGTGCACGTGTTTCTCAAGAAGACCAAGAAAAACTTTTGCAACAGCAGCAAGAACTTGAGCGACAGCAAGAAGAGTTCGTACAACAGATTGCCGTCCTTACCAACAGGGTCGACACATCACAAGCAGACCTACTGAAAGCACAAAGCGACCTAGAATCTGAAAAAGAACGATCCATTAAATCAAATGATTCATTACAAAACCTACAAACTCTCTTTGACAGCACCGAACAACGAAGGATCACTGCAGAGCAACTTCGAGACAGGACATTAGAACGAATAGATAGAATTAGCAAAACATACGCGATCCAAGAGAAAAAACAATTAACGGATCAGGCGGTACTGCTCTCTAACGTTCAAAACATCATCAAATATCTAGAGGCTAAGAGTGCCGGCACAGAAGACAGCACTCTTTCGAATGCGATTCTCGATCTTATTAGACAAGAACCCGTGTATAGACAAATAGGAACACTTCTTGCCCAAGAAACAAACTCCACAGTAAGTTTTCCTTGACCTGTATTTACTCTTCGTAGATTATCATCAGTGTTCCCTTCGACAACATAATATATAATAAATATACAATGGAAACACGGACAATTTTATGAATAAGCACGCACTAAACATAGCCATACCAAAGGGACGACTCACAGAGAAAATCTTCTCTCTGTTTGAACAGCACGGCATGAACGTTCCCGATGTAAATCGCTCCCTTGTGATTGCTCTTCCTTCTTTTCATCTTAATATTCTTCTCGTAAAAAACACCGACCTTACTACCTATGTCTCGAACGGAATAGCAAGTCTAGGAATCGTAGGGTCTGACCTGCTCTTTGAATCCAACGAATTTTTCTACTCTCTTGCTACGTTTCCCTTTGGAAAAACTCGCATATGCCTGATTGCCAAGAAAGAAACCGTCCCCATAGACGAAGTAACTCGATCCACCATAGCGTCAAAGTATCAGAATTTTGCTCATCGTTTTGTGCTTGAACGAAATCTAAAGGTTAAGGTCATACCTCTACACGGATCTTTAGAACTTGCACCTCTGCTTGGTTTAGCTCCCTACATCATCGACTTGGTTGAGACTGGACAGACCATAAAGGAAAACGGACTCGTTGTGCAAGAGGTTTTAGGATCCACAGATGTCCAACTTATCGCAAACCCAGCATTGTATAAATATTATCATAAAGAAATCGCTGTTTTCATGCGAAGATTAAAGCTATGAGTAGCTCTGACGATATAATAACACGAGAACGAACAACAAAAGAAACCGAAATCCACGCATCTCTCTCCTTTAAAACCGGAGACTTGGACATCAATACAAATGTCCCCTTTCTAAACCACATGCTCCACGCGTTTCTTTTTCATGGTTCTTGGTCTGGATCAATACAGGGAACAGGCGATGTGGACGTAGATGCCCATCATTTAGTAGAAGACATGGGCATAGTGCTGGGTTCGATCATAGCAGAGCATGCGTTTAAAAAACAACCACTGCAACGTTTCGGACATGCTGTCATTCCTATGGATGATGCGCTTGCCTCGTCTACAGTAGACTTTTCTAATCGTCCCTATCTTCACTACGATGTAAGCTTTCCCCAGACACATGTTGGGAGTTTTGACACTGCCCTGTGTAGGGAGTTCTTTTCCTCCTTAGCAAACAACGCACGGATAAACCTTCATATACTCTGCCTCCATGGGCTAAACAGCCATCACATGGCAGAGGCCATGTTTAAAGCAAGTGCAAAAGCAATCTTTCAAGGGCTTCAGACAAATCCCCACTACAAAGTTCCATCCACAAAAGGCTCTCTATGAGTGAGGAGCTTCGTAAAAGAGGTCAAGACGCGATACAGAACTACAACAAAAAGCATCCCCATGCAAAACGACTTGTAAAGGCAAGAAGAACGTTTAGCAATCAGGAACGGGGACAGCTGATACAGCAAGGCAACAAATGCCTTAACGAGAACAACCTCGATCAGGCAAGAAAGATATTCGAAGCTATCGATTACTATGACGGTCTGTTACGTCTTGCGCGAACCTACGCAGAAAAGGGGAACTTGCTTGGAGCATACAAGCTTTTTCATAAATTACAAGCAAAGGAACACGAAGTGCTGGGAAAACAGATTACAGAAACCTTGCAGAAGTGGTTGCGGAATTCAGGATAGCTTTCGCAGAGCTTGCTATAATAAAAGAACTATGAACCACGATGACCAGAATTATTTTTCTAAGATTACGAGTTATGCACAATACATTAAATCCATAGAGCACGTATATCAGCATTGGGGATATCAATCCACATTGCTCCCTCTCTTTGATAACGAGAAACACTACACACAGCATCTGCAGGACAAAAAACACAACTATCAACGGGCTTTTGACGGGGACGATACTTTGATTCTCCGTTCTGACAGCACCCTCTTTCTTTCCAAGATATTAGGAACCCATCTCCACCCGAGCTCTCTTCCACTGCGTCTTTACTATTCGAACAGCGTTGTACGTTCGTTTCACCAACACGAGATAGGGCACTGGCAAAGCGGTGTTGAATTGATAGGAATTTCTTCAAAGGCAGCCGAGTTTGAAATCATATCACTTCTCTCTGACACGGTCCGTACCTTACTCGATGAATATCGTATTCATGTGGGATCAAGTCGTCTTGTACGAGAACTTCTCTTGCACAACAAGAAGAAATTATCCGAGAACAAAGTATCAGAAATCTTTACGAAAATCATACAGAGAGACCTCCGCACGTTGGGCAAGATCGTTGACTCTCCAATTCTTGACTGTATCTTCGATATCGCTGATTTTACGGAATATCCTCGATGGAAGAAGAACATCACTTCCATAGTCGGAGGAAGAAATAAAGTCCTGCTTGACTACCGTTCTTACTTTGAAGCCCTCCAAGAAATCGATACAAATCATTGCCTACGTTGTGATCTTGCCGAACTAGGAACCCACCGCTACTACACCGACACTGTCTATACTGTGTATGCTCCTTCGTTGCCCTCCCCTCTTGCACATGGAGGACGATACGACACCTTGCTTCAAAAATTTGGCTTTGCAGCTCCCGCAATAGGCTTTACCGTCTTTCCATACCTCGTTGTAAATGCTCTGATCTCTTCTAAGAAGTTACCCACCTCTCAAAAGAAGACTCCCTTCCATGCTCTCTCTACACGAAAATCTATTGACAAGCAGGCTCTCCTGCGGGCATACGCTCGTCTTCAAAAACGCGTTAGGTGATTGCTGTTTGTGTGTTATGAGCGGTCGTTGAGCAAGCGCTTGTAAAGATCGACATAGTGCTTGTACACTATGGTTTCGTCAAAGCGCAGTGCATGTGTTCGTGCTTCCAAACCGAGGGTTTCGTAGTCAGTGTTTTCAAGCACCCATTCAATACCCTGTGCCATGTCATCTAGATCAAATGGTCGTGCAAGATATCCCATCTTCTTGTGTTTGATCGCCTCTGGCATTGCAGTCACATCAAATGCCACGACTGGCAAAGAACAGGACAGCGACTCCATGATCATCAAACCGTAGCTTTCAATCATTGTGGGTGTGAGGAAAACATCGCAAGCAGAATATATCTCGGCTTTCTTCTGCTTGTCCAAAGAAGCAACCTCTCCCATTGAATGAATATCGTATTTTATACGAGATCGCATCTCTCTATCGAACCCTTTTCCCATGTGTACGATGCTTAGTTCTGTCTTGCCGTACGGAAGTTTGTTTACGATATCTACCAAAAAATGCGTCCCTTTGAATTTGCCCGTATATGCAGACCCAATGAGAACGAGTTTTCTCTCTTCGGGAAGTTTGTGTTTCTTTCGCATTAAATCTTTGTCTTGGAGAGCGAAAGCCGTGCAATCGATACCATTGGGGATAACATGGATGGGTTTGTCTTTGAATATTGCGCTTCTCCTTGCCATGTCGGCAAGCCAGTTTGAAGGACAGACTATTGTCAGTTCTTGATCCTTGTACGATTTGAGCTTTCGTTCAAAGGTTCGATACGAAATGTCTTCCTCCTCTTCTCCTTCAACAA
>JACSEG010000088.1_pt1 | contig 17494 bp, 3 predicted proteins | sample 8225521 | NCBI WGS metagenome assembly JACSEG01 (sample SAMN15705060, study PRJNA637333) | viral metagenome | isolation source: viral RNA from sea star tissue | host: Pisaster ochraceus | place: USA:Santa Cruz | collected 2018
GGCAGGAGGTGGTGCTGAGGCTATTATAAATGTGCCAGGTAGGTTAAATAGCTTGACATGAAAAATTGAAAATTCGTTGGTAAATTATGCTTGCTTATAGTAGTATATAGCTTACATTGTGTGAAAAAACCCAAATCTTTATTGGTTTCAACTTGTTATTTTCTAAAAGAACATTCTTTGAAGCCAAGTATTTTTCTCACTTGGTTTTAAACATTGGAGTAGTTTTATAAGCTGGTACTTGTTTTTGTTTTCCAACTAATTAGCGTTATAAAGGATGACAATATTTTGTGTGTGTAAATTTACAAGCGATAGTTCTTCATGGCATCATGAACAATGCTGAACATGGAACTTTGGTGGAAAAAAATGTCAGGACATTAAGCGTCACAGCCACCACACACTACATTAATCAGGCTATTCAACTTCACAACAAGCCATAATCAGGGGAATCAGAAAGCCCTCGCTGACCTGGACCCATTATTGGACATTTTTCAGGCGGACCCAACAACGACCAGTGGGGTTGCCAAATCGAAGAAGACACCTACGACCACGGCTACGAGTGGGACCTGAGCAAGTGCTCTCACTGCTCCTGCAGCAATGGCACTGCGGTGTGCACATTTGATGTCTGCCCAGTGGTATACTGCAAAATCGGGATCCAGGCTGCGAGTGAATGCTGTCGGAAGTGCCCCCCTAAGAGATTCATCCCGACCGACGTCAACTACGAGTGGGGAGGTGGCTCTGGTGAAATCGTGAGTCGAATCAATAATGAAATGACTTTGAATGTGGACGTTGCCCACCATGTGAGACGCAGTTCCAAGGATATCTACGGTAAGAACCTGTGGAAGATGACTGCCTACACCAAGATCAAGGCTGAGAGCGGGGGAGGTCGCATCAATGTGGTGGATCAGCTTCTGGAAAAGAGGAAAGCGAATAAGAAGATCATTGACGGAAGTGAACTTTCCTTCAAAAAGCTGAAGTACAACCTAGATCTGACAGACAGGAACTGCGAGGATGTCGAAGAAGTTTGTGTGGAGTTCTCCAAAGGCGACAAGCCTGTTGACGATTTTGACATGACCCCAGAGCCTACCAGAGCCGTTCTCATTGACTGCAAACCCATCCAATGTCCAGCCCCTCCAAGGAAACTGACCTGTTTCGATGACAAGGGCAATGAGTACCAAGATGGCGAGGAGTGGAGCCCAGACTTCTGTACAAGTTGCACTTGCCACACTGGCCTCTCTGACTGCGTTACTGAGGCCTGCCCAGAGTTAGACTGTGTGGAGACCATACCAGTCGAGGGTGAATGCTGCGGGACTTGCTTGGTTGCGGAAGTGGGGTCATGTACTTATGATGGTGAGACTAGGGCCAGTGGTTCCACTTGGGCTGCCAGCGACTGCGTTGACTGCTTTTGTGACATGGGTAGCATCACATGCGAGTTCTTCGGCTGTACCTGCCCAGTACCCCCAGAAAACAAGGACTGTGGTGGCTACAAGGATGGTGAGACGTGGTACCAGACCAACTGCCTGAAGTGTACTTGCAACGAAAGGGACATCGAATGCGTTGCTGATACCTGTGAACCCCTTGATTGCACCGAGACAGTGCAAGGAGAGACCGACTGCTGCCCAAGATGCAAGGACGACCCACCCACAGAGCCGCTGCCGTGTGTCCAGGGGGAGAACTCTTACTACCACGGCCAGGTATGGAAGCTGACTGACTGCATCGACTGCTCATGTAGCAATGGATTCACCAGCTGTGCCAAGACCGAATGCATCCCTGTGGATGAGTGTGAAGGAGGTGTGGAACCCACAGTAAAGGAAGGAGAGTGCTGTGTGGTCTGCCCAGAGGATGAACAGAAGGCGATCGGCAAACCTTGCACTCGAAACGGGAAGCTCTTCCCCCACGGTGACCAATGGGACGTGGATAGATGTACAACGTGCTCGTGCGCAAACTCCGAGATCACATGTGCAGTTAAAGAATGTGCTGAACCCATGTGCTTTGGGGAAATTGTGTACGATGATCCAGAAGCATGCTGTCCATACTGCAAAGCACCACCTGACTTCTGCAACTACAAGGGAGAGCAGTATCTGGAGGGACAGACGTGGAAACCCAACCCTTGTCTCAACTGTACCTGCACAGCTGGTATGGTCGACTGCTTACCAGAGGTGTGCCAACCCCTGACGTGTGATGCCTACATACAAAATCCAGACTCTTGCTGTTTGAGCTGCGATAAAGATGGCCCACCGCTCAACATTACAGGTTGCAACTTTGAGGGCGAGACGTACGTCCAGGGGGAGAGGTTTGCCAAAGATGCCTGCGTCAACTGTAAATGTGATATGGGGGCTGTGCTATGTACAAACCAACCTTGCCCGCGCAGAGTAGAGTGTCCTGTTGAGCTTGTGACCCCGCCTGACCAGTGCTGTCCAGTTTGCCCAGAACTGTTCTGTGTGGACCCAAACAGCAACAAACGAATCCAGAATGGAGAAAGCTACAAGCCGGATCCCTGCACCACGTGTCTCTGCACAGATAGTTCTCTGTCCTGTTCGTTAACTATCTGCCCAGTGCTGGAGGCAGACTGTGAACAATCTCACACCCCAGAAGGAAAATGCTGTAAAGTTTGCTCTACCGATCAGAAGGTACAATTGGAGTGCACAGCACCAGCAGGCGTGACCTACCCAGACAAGGCCCAGTGGCGACCGAATGACTGTGATGTGTGCAGCTGCGCTGATGGGAAAATTCTCTGCGAATCCAAGGAATGCGTGTCAGTAACCTGCCGAAACCCATTACCTCCAGCTGAAGGCGAATGCTGTGAAACATGCCCAACCAACGAGCGCTGTGTTGATCAATTTGGAGAAACACATCGCGAGGGCGACTCATGGAAGCCAGTGGAAAGACCCTGCGAGACCTGCCGCTGTTCTTCTGGGGTGGTGTCCTGTCTGCTCCAGTCCTGTGAACTCTTGGAGTGTGAAGACCAAGTCACCGCCGATGGAGCTTGCTGTCCAACATGTGCTGAAGAACCAGTAGGAATAACCTGTGAGTTCAAGGGCAATATGTACCAGGAAGGCCAACAGTTCCAAAAGGGTCCATGCACAAACTGTTTCTGCAGTGAAGGTGTCATCAGCTGTACCGAGGTATCATGCAAGCCGTTGACATGTACCAATGCCATCCTCAGGGAAGGAAAATGCTGCAAGGAGTGCCCAGCTGAGCCTTGTGTTACCAAGAAGGGCATTTATTCCCATGGTGAAGAGTGGCAAGAGGATGCATGTACAACGTGTACCTGCTTGGGTGGAGCGAGCACTTGTACGTCCCAGACCTGTCCAGTCTTGAACTGTACTACCCAAGACGTTGAAGGAGCCTGCTGTCCACAGTGTACTGGCGAAACCCCATGTGAATTTGAAGGAAAGACCTACGTTGATGGACAAACTTGGACACCGAGCAACCCCTGCAAGCTCTGTCAGTGCAACAGCGGCCGCACAGTGTGCTCGGAAGTCCAGTGTGCACCAGTCAGCTGTACCAACCCTGTTCTAAGGGACGGCGAGTGTTGCAGTTCCTGTGTTGAGCCTGGTTTCTGTGAAGTCGACGGACAGCAGTACACCGTGGGCCAAACCTACAACCCCTCGCCCTGCAAGACATGCCGATGTGGTCAAGATCTGACTGTGACTTGCGACGTGATGGCCTGCGATCTGGCCCCGTGTGACATCCCAGTCATCCTGGAAGGAGCCTGCTGCCCAACGTGTAATGAGACTGCCAAATTCTGCACCCACGAGGGCACAGTCTACCCCGATGGCTCTAGGTTTTCTCTTGAGAAATGTTCTTCTTGTGTCTGTAATACTGGAAGCATCTCGTGTGAACTCAAGGCCTGCCCTACTCTTGATTGCAAGGTGGCCCCAATCTTGAAAGACGGCGATTGCTGCCCGACTTGCCCAGAGCCCGGACCAGTCTGTACTCTCAAAAATCAAACCTACAAGGAGGGCGAGCGCTGGAGAATGATGGACTGCACCGAGTGTTGGTGCAAGAACAGCAAGATACGATGTGCTGACATTGCCTGCATGGAGGTGTTGGAATGTGACAACCCAATGAAGGTGGAAGGAAAATGCTGTCTGGAATGTGCTGAGCCTGCCCCAGTTCCAGGCTGCAAGTCTGACTCTGGCCTGGCCTACCAAGACGGCGCCAGGTGGTACTCTGATTGTAGCTTCTGCTCCTGTATGGATACCATCGTATCCTGCGTCACTCCAATCTGCCCGCGTCTCACCTGTGATAATCAAGCCACTCCTGAAGGGGAATGCTGCCCGATCTGTATTGACGATTCACAGGCATGTGAAGTGGCAGGTGTTATGTTCAACCACAGAGATTACATCCGTATCAACGAGTGCATCGACTGCTTGTGCATCGACAATGCCATCAGCTGCCACAACTACGTGTGCCCGGTGTCAGAGTGCGACAATGCTGAAAAGGTACCCGACGAATGCTGCCCTCAATGTCCAGGAGATCCAGGTTTCCCCCTACCGAAAGGCCGTGCTTGTGAACTCTCCGGTGACAGGTCCTACCCTGACGGCTCATTCTTCGAGCCCAATGACTGCACGTTTTGCAAGTGTGAAGACCGCTCCACTGTCTGCTTCCAGAAGCCCTGCGAGGCTAAGATGTGTGACGAGCAGGGAGAAGTTCAGCTGGATGGAGAGTGCTGTACTACATGTAGATCTGATGTCAAGCAGTGTGTTGTAGATGGTACTACCTACAGCCATGATGAAAGATTCCGCGTTGGCGACTGCAAGGAATGCTTCTGTAAGAACGGCGTGGTGCTCTGCTCCGATCTCATCTGCCCCGTTAGCAACTGTACTGAGCCCATTAAGGTGGAGGGAACGTGCTGTGGCACCTGTCCAGGTGCACCCATCGGTGAGGCCTGTGAAGTCGAGGGAATGGCATACGCTAATGGCCAACAATGGCGCAAGAATAAGTGTACAGTGTGCTCATGCGATGAGGGTATGGTAAGATGCACAGCCGATCAGTGCCCACAACTGGACTGTGAATACCCAATAGCCGTGAAGGGAGAATGCTGCCGCGTATGCCCAGAGGATGCCAAATCCTGTGAGATCGATGGCAAGACGTACAAGAATGGTAAGCGCTTCCGTGCCAAGGGATGTCTGGAGTGCATCTGTGATAATGGAGTCAAGACCTGCAACCAGAAGAACTGCCCTGTTGCTAAATGTAGGGCCGGCAGTCCGCTGACAGTCGAGGGTGAATGCTGCGAACAGTGCCCAGGCGAGGTTGGTCGTTCCTGTGAGATGAATGGTTTGAAGTATTCCAACGGCCAACAGTGGGCGCAGGACGACTGCACCGTATGTAAATGCAAACAGGGACAGGTCGAGTGTGACTTCAAGGCTTGCCCACGGGTAGAATGCACTGAGCCCATCCTACTGGAAGGAGAATGCTGCCAGAAATGCCCAGAGGACCTGAAATCTTGCGATGTCGACGGAGAGATGAAACCCGCCGGTCAGATCTGGCGCTCAGGGGATGCGGAATCATGTGAGAGATGCACCTGTAAAAAGGGCGAGACAAGCTGTGTGGTCGAGGACTGCCCGACGCCAGCATGTGAGGAGCCTCTGGTATCTGAGGATGGGTGCTGCACCACATGCCCCGAAAAACCATTCTGTATGTTCCGTGGATACGAGTTCGCCCAAGGCCAGACATGGAAGAAAGATGACTGCACCACCTGCCAGTGCGTTGATGGAGCCACCATTTGTGATCCTGAGATTTGCTCCGAGCCCGAATGCACAGAGTTTGTAATGATCGAGGGTGAATGCTGCCCTCTTTGCCAAGAGGACACCATGCCATGTATGGACGGTGAAACTGAGTACGAACACGGAACCAGCTGGAAGGCCTCAGACTGCAGCTACTGCAGCTGCGACAACAGCAACATCGAATGCTCATTGCAGACCTGCCCTCTAATCACCTGTGACAATCCGATCCAAGAGCCTGGTCAATGCTGCGAAAAGTGCCCTGGGGCCCCAAAAACCTGTGACACACCGAAGGGAGTGCGCAACAGCGGAGAGACCTGGAAGGATGGCGTCTGCGAAACATGCACATGTGTGGATGGAGAGAGCAAATGCCAAGAAGAGAATTGTCCCATCCTGACCTGTGCCAATTCACGTAAGGTGGAAGGAGAATGCTGCAGGAAATGCCCAACCGATACTCTTCCCTGCTTGGTGTCTGGAATTTCCTACAAGCACAAAGAGGAATGGAAATCCAGTCCCTGCATCTTCTGCAGCTGTGCCAACGGAACAGTGGACTGCGTTGAGCATACATGTCCAGAGCCTGAATGCAACGAGCCAATGGTCATCACTGACCCAGAGACCAACGAGGAGCAATGCTGCCCAGTCTGCCCTGGTGTAGTCCCGGGTCCTGTGTGCAAACAAAACGACAAGACCTACTCCAACAAGGAGGAATGGCGTGTGGATGACTGCACCACGTGCACCTGCAACGACAGCATAGTGAAGTGCAGCAGTGAGAGCTGTCCTGTTGCCGAGTGCACTGAGGGCAAGGCCGTGAAGCAGGAAGGAAAGTGTTGCAAGGTGTGCCCAGAGGATGCAAAGCCGTGTGTGGTCAACAACAAGACTCAAGATCATCTCACAAGATGGGCCGACGGTGACTGCCGCACCTGCTTCTGCGACAACGGACGCACCAGCTGTGATGTGCAGGACTGCCCGGTGCTAGAGTGTGAGAACCCAATTACGCAGGAAGGCAAATGTTGCCCACAATGCCCAGATGTGAGACCAACCCGAGACTGCATGTACAAGAACACCCACTACCCTCACAGCTACCGCTGGAATCCAGACAAATGTCAGACATGCTTGTGCCATGATGGTACGGTCCGATGTAAGGCAGTCAAATGCCCAGAACTCCTGTGCACTGGTGACGAGGTCAGCGTAGATGGAGAATGCTGCCCGGTGTGTGAAGAGGACACAAAGCCTTGTGTGGAGAAGAGCGGTACAGAGTACCAACATGGAGAGCAATGGTCAGTCAGTGACTGTGAGCGTTGCACATGTCTTGATGGAGACATCACATGTGACACCCGAGTCTGCCCAGAGCCAACATGCACAGACACCATACCAGTGGAAGGAGATTGCTGTGACACTTGTGCAGGTGAACCAGCAGAGACCAAGGCCCCGTGTATGCACAAAAGCCGAGAGTACGTAGATGGGGAGTGGTGGGAGTTGGACGATTGCAAGGTCTGCACCTGTGAGGACGGCGTTACCGTCTGTAAGTTCAAGGTCTGCCCTCGCCTCACCTGTGAAGGAGATCCAGTGGACGTTGAAGGAGAGTGCTGTCCTGTCTGCCCATCTGATGCCGAAGCCTGTACCTTCAACAATACAATGTATGAGCATGGCTCCACCTGGGCTGCCTCCAAATGCTCCGACTGCACCTGCAATGACGACACCGTGTCATGTGACCACACAGTGTGCCCGGAGTTGACATGTGAGGAGACAGAGGATGTTGGACAATGCTGTGAGCAATGCAAAGGAGATCAGCCGTTGGACACCTGCACCTACATGGGCAGAACTTACAAACACGGTTGGTTCTTCCGCACCAGCAACTGCAAGAAGTGTGTGTGCAACGATGGGGACTGGGGTTGCAAGACCAAACTGTGCCCAGAACTTGCCTGTGAGGATCCAGTGACGGTCGAGGGTTCATGCTGCATGGAGTGCCCAGAAAACACCCAGCCCTGCGAGGTGGACGGTGAAGTGTATGAACATGGTGTGAAATGGAGTGAGAACATCTGCATCGACTGCCAATGTGACAACAGCCAGTTGACCTGTGAAGCCCAGAGCTGCCCAGCACTCGATTGCAGTGACCCAGTTCGGGTAGAGGGTGAATGCTGCTTGACATGTGAAGGTGTTCTTCCTTTCAAGGCCTGCCGATCCGGCCATGACAAGTTCAAGAACGGTGCCTTCTGGCACCCTGACGAGTGCACAATGTGTACGTGTGCCGACGGCGACATCCACTGCCAGAGGGAGGAATGCCCACGCACCAAATGCGACAACCCTGTACTTGTTGAGGGTGAATGCTGCGAGAAATGTCCGGAGGATATGGCACCATGCCAGCTGGATGGCAGCAGTGACGAACGTGCCCACCTGGAGACATGGCGTGTGAGTGACTGTGAGACATGCGAGTGCAACAACGGCAACGTTGCCTGCAACACCCAGGCATGCCCAGCTGTCAGCTGTGAAGAGCCTGTGGTGCCCGAGAACCAATGCTGTGGTGTCTGCCCAGATCCTGAAACCAGCTTTGTTGTGGAGCCCAAGGCCTGTAACGTCAAGGGACAAGTCTATCAGCATGGCGAACGCTGGGAGAAGGACGAGTGCAAATACTGCATGTGCAACAACGGCAGAGTGGACTGTGAATCACCACCATGCGATGCCCTGGACTGCGCCGATCCCATCAAAGTGGACGGAGAATGCTGCTTGAGGTGCCCAGAGGACGCACAGCCTTGCATCACACCAGACGACGTGAAGCACGCACACGGTGAGAAATGGAGTGACGGAGACTGTAAGTCATGCAAATGCAACAACGGACAGACGGATTGCAACGAGCTCAACTGCCCGTCACCAGACTGTAGCAACCCCATCACCGTGCCAGGTCAATGCTGCAAGCAGTGCCCAGGTGACAAGCCGTTTGAGACCTGCATGATCGACGGTGAAGAATTCCAGCATGGAGAATGGTATGACGATGGACCATGCAAAACATGCCAGTGCGACAATGGTAAAATGGAGTGCAAGACAGAGAGCTGCCCTGTACTGAGCTGCTCCGATCCTATCAAGGTCAAGGGTCAATGCTGCAAAGTCTGCGTTGATGAGTTCAAACAGTGCACAGGAAAGGACGGTGCGAAGCGCAAGCACACCGAAGAGTGGAAGGAGGGTGACTGCACAACATGTGTCTGCATTGATGGAACCACCTCATGTGAAGCTCTCAGCTGCCCAACTCTCAGCTGCCCTCAACCCATCAGAGCTGGGGGTGAATGCTGCCCTCGATGTCCAGCTGATCCCCAGCCCAAGACGTGTCGCCTCAAGAGTGGCATTGAGTACGCCTCGGGCCAGTCTTGGCCCAAGGGACCTTGCAGGACATGTATCTGCGAGTCTGGTAGCAAGCTGTGCGAGACGGACACGTGCCCTGAACTGACCTGTGACAATCCAGAGGCGGTTGGAGATGAGTGCTGCATGAGATGCCCAGAGGACATTCCCACATGTGTCGTTGAAGACGGAACAGAGTACAAGCATGGTGAGACCTGGCAACCAGGAGACTGCACAACATGTGAATGCTTAGAGGGTACAGTCACCTGTGAAGACAAGCTTTGCCCGGAACCAGCCTGTGAGAACCCCGTCAAAGTGGATGGAGAATGCTGCCCTCAATGCCCAGGTGTGCCCTCTCCCAAGTCCTGCAAGTATGCCCGTGGCACCAAGGCCCATGGAGACACTTGGCAGTTGTCGCCATGTAAGTCTTGCAGCTGCACCAACGGCAGAGTAGACTGCGATGCTGAGATCTGCCCCACACTCACCTGCACTGACAAAGTCCGCATCGAAGGCGAATGCTGCAGAAAATGCATAGAAGACGCAAAAGACTGCGCCAGCACAACCCCCGAAGGTGACCCATACAAGAGTGGCGAGTCCTGGACCAACCCAGACGATGCCTGCGAGACTTGCATATGCTTGGATGGCTCAGAGATTTGCACCACAAGTTCGTGCCCCGCTACTGATTGTGAGGATCCCATCGCCGTGGAGACCGAATGCTGCCCTCGTTGTCCAGGTGACCCCGAACCCAAAGCCTGCCAGTACCAAGGTGCCGAGGTACCACACGGTGAGCTGTGGGTTGTTAACCCATGCAAGTCCTGCAAGTGTGAGTTCGGCAAAGTCAACTGCTTTACTGAGTCCTGCTCAACGCTCACCTGCTCCAACAAAGTCAAAGTGCCTGGACAGTGCTGTAGAATCTGCGTCGATGAACCAGATGAAGGCTGTTCCGTTGATGGTCGCCAGATGCAGACCGGGGAGTCTTTCCGCAAGTCGTCTTGCTCAAAATGCACCTGCTTCTTTGGCTCTCTGGACTGTGACATGACGCTCTGCCCGGAACTGGAGTGTGAGGACCAAGTCAAGGACCATGACGAATGTTGCCCGAGCTGTGCTAATGTACCCAAGGCATTAGGCTGCACATACCAGGATACCACATACGTCAGCGGAGAGTCCTGGCAGAAGGGGCCATGTAAGACATGCAGCTGTGAGGATGGCAAGATTAACTGTGACAACATGGCTTGTCCAGAGGTAACCTGCTCAAACCCCAAGAGGACCAGGGACGAGTGCTGCATGAAGTGCCCAGATGAGGACTTCCAATCTTGCACTGTGGAATCAACGGGCGAGACCTACGACCATGAGACAAGCTGGAAGAAGAGCGACTGTGTCACATGCTCCTGTGATAATGCTGCGGTCACCTGCACCAAGGAGCTGTGCCCACCACAGGAATGTGAAGAGCCTATCTTTGTGGAAGGCGAATGCTGCAGCACATGCCCTGGGGATACCAAAGTAAAAGCTTGTACTACCTCAGACGGGGAGAAGATGCGCCATGGACAGAGCTGGCAAAGAAGTCCTTGCAAGGTGTGCACCTGCGACGATGGAAATATCCGATGCGACAAAGAGACATGTCCCAAGCCGGACTGCAAGAAACCACTGCGACGCGAGCCGGATGAATGCTGCCGCAAATGCCCACCAGACGTAGACGCTGCCTGCACTGCAGAGGACGGCACTGTCTACATGCCACGTGATACCTGGAGTCCAGAGCCATGCACTTCATGTGAATGCACTGAGCTCGGAGGTGTACAGTGCTCAACAGAGGAATGCCCCATGCTGGAGTGCACAAGCCCCCTTACTGCTGTTGAAGTCGAGGGCGTATGCTGTGAACGTTGCGGTGACCCAAGTGCACGTCTACCTCTGATCCACTGCTCTGCCAACCGCAAAGATGGCGATACCTGGAAGCCACAGCCGTGCGTCACTTGCACGTGCACCCAGGGAGAGATTACGTGTGAATCAGAGACTTGCCCATCCTTGGACTGTGAGGACGTGACCAAGAAAGCCGACGAATGCTGCCCCAAATGCAAAGCTGATGTGCTGAAGAAGTGTAAGGACAGTGAAGGCAAGAGCCGCAAGCAGGATGAGGTCTGGCGACCCAAGGACAACAACTGCGAGGAGTGCTCATGTGACAGCGGTATGACTATGTGTAGTCCAATTGAGTGCACTGCTGATACAACATGTAACAACCCACGAACTGAGGCTGGCAACTGCTGCCCTGTCTGTCCAGGTGAAGAAGTTACTGGCTGTGTCATGAGCACGGGACAGAAATTGAACCACGGTGAGACCATCAAAACAGACGACTGTGTGACGTGTACGTGCAACAATGGGAATTCCGATTGCCAAGTGGAAACCTGTCCAGTCGTGGACTGTGAGAGATTACAGAAGGTGGAAGGCCAGTGCTGCAAGACCTGCAAACTCAAACCAGGTGAGGGTGACTGCCACTTCAACAGCACAACCTACAAGTCCGGAGACACCTTTGAGGATCCAGCTGACGCGTGCCTGCTGTGCCAGTGCGCCATGTCCGAGATTGCATGCGGTAAGCCTGGTGTCTGCCCAGCTGTGGACTGCCCATCACCTTACCTCGAGGAAGGAGGTTGCTGCCCGGTGTGCCCAGATGTGGCTATTTGCAACTACGAGAACAAACTGTACCAGAGTGGAGAGTTCTGGAAGCCAACAGACTGCGAGAGTTGTGAGTGCGTCAATGGTGAAGTGTTGTGCTTGGTCTCTGACTGCGCCCCTGTACCATGTGACCTGGATCTCGTCACCATCCCTGGCAAATGTTGTCCCCAATGCCCAACCGACTTCAGACAGTGCATGCAGAAGGATCGAATGTACAACCATGGAGAGACATGGACCCAGCCGACGGACATCTGCGTGGAATGCTTCTGTGATGACTCAGCCATCTGCTGTGAGCACCTCAAGTGTCCAGAACCAGAATGCCACAACCCACTCACACCACCAGGAGAATGTTGCGCTAGGTGCAATTTGGAGCTTAGGGAGTGTGCCCTTAACAACGGTGGCATCTACCAACATGGCGACACCTGGGATGACGATTGCTCTACCTGTGAGTGTGTGGACGGAGAGGAAGTCTGTGCCCCAGTAGGATGCCCGGCGTTGTTCTGTGAGAACCCCATTAAAGACCCAAGGCAATGCTGTCCGAGATGCCCAGCCAGCTGCTTCCATCGTAATGCCGAGCACCAGAGTGGTGAGACCTGGGAGGATCCGGTCCAGAGGTGTATCTCCTGCACGTGCAACAACGGTTTTGTATCGTGTGGCCCCACAGACTGCTCACAACTATTATGTCTTGACCCAGTACAAACCCCGGGCTCCTGCTGTGGGACATGTCCAGATATAAGCTTTGGCAGAACACGTCTAGAGCTGTACGGCACCACCAACAACTATGGCCTGAACCTGAACGTTGACGTACAAAACGTAGAGCGCAACATCGAGGGCACTGAAATCTGGAGAGTCAAACTGTGGAGCGCCACGCGATCCAACGGCGGCGGCGCTAAGACGCAAATCATCAAGCAGGCACTGAACGAAGAGCAAGCCAGTCAGATGATTGGAGTCCATGATACCACACTGCGTTTTGAAGCGCTGGAATACGTCCGTGATCTGGGCAATCTGCCCTGTAACGCCTACCCTTATGTCTGCGCAGAGTTCTATATGACGCGTGCTGGCTATGACATCTACTCGACCAGCGTCGCATTCGGCGATGAGATTTCTACCATTTGCCTGGAGGCATGTTAGGGAAACATTTGATGACCATTTATGTGATTGTAAACTAAATCTTTTCATAATGTGTTCAAATCAAATTATTAGAGATTGACTTTTTGGGGGGGGGTGGTAATTGAACCCATAGAGATACCAACAACATTTCAAGGGAAGTTTTCATCAAAATAAGATTTTTTTACGTGGTTTTTTCATCTTCAATATTTTTACAAATATTCACAAAAATTTCACAGATATTTTCACAAAAAGTTAACAAATGAAATCAACACAGCTGATCACAATAATTGAAATGTACCCATGTACTTGTTAATTTTTTACAAATTATTTGACACTTTTAAATACAAAAAAAAAGAATAGCTGTTGCAAACTGCTTACCAACCAAACTGATAGTGGGAAAATGCAAACAATTGTTAATGGCCTCATTTTTCGATGCCGAGAAAGGGTCTGCTAGGATCAAAACCCGAGGCCATTAGCATTTTTTTGCACTTTTAACATATGTGATATTTTTTGACAATCAATGAACATTTTATTCTTGAACATTCAGTATAACGTGTGCCATTTTACTACATTTTGTAAAGCATATACGTGTAGACAATCAGTACATAGTCTATTTTCTTGTTTGTTGCTTTCAAATATGTACAGTGATCTTTTTTGTGTGTTTTCAGCCCTTCTGACCTTGACAGTTTCAATACAAAGATAGCACAAGTAACGATCTCAGTGTTAACCAATAGTCAACCAGTCAAAATGGATCATCCCTATATCAGCTTATGACTATCAAGGTTGTTGCTTAACCAGATCTCTTTTTATAATTTCTTCAGTAATTCTCATGTGCTCATTATAATTTTACACTGCCGAGCCATTAAAATGCCTCATACTTGGAAAAATAATCGTCGATCTTGACACCTTAAGTAGAGTCGTTGAAGTACATGTACATGTACACACTTGCCCAAACTTTGGTTTTGTGTATCCCACCGCTGCCACCATGTTAAAAGTTTGGTTTCTCCCTAGATTTAGGTATTGACACCTGGAAGGAATACATACCTTTGAGACAGAACCATAGAGTTATATAATAGAATTAGATTGCCTACAAAACCATGTGACATGGCCCGATGTGTAACTCTATGGACAGAACTTAAGGAGAAGCCATTTTTAATGAAGTCTGTCAACAGTGCCCTCCGTTGGCGGGTGTAAATACATATATTGTTACAGCCCATCTTGTGTTTCTTCCCAACAAATTCATGCAAATCATCAGGGGTACATGTATAGCCTGTACTTCTCTTATACACAAGAGCAAGTTCAGGTGGGTGACTAGAGTTGACTAGATGTCACTCAAGCACTGCATGGTTTAACTAGCCAGTCCAACTCGAAATTTGGATCACTTTTTCAAGATGGCGGTTAGGTTACGTGATGGACAAAGTTTTTGTAAACTTTTGCAATCACACAAAAAAGTAACGCTTAACTAATCTCCAATCCCCTTTAACAAAATCTCCCATGCGTTTTTTTTTCTGTTCACTACGTCGTCGCCTTGTTGCCATACTTGACGAATTCAGTTTGAGTGAAACAGTCCCCACATGTTTGATTTAAATAGCAACTCGACCCAAACTTGCTCCAAGGTGCCGGGTACAGAGATCAACACAAAGATAGCCATAATCTGATAAAGTGATGCATAGGCCATTATCAGAAAAACAGCTTTAGTTCCGGCTGCGTCAACAATTTGGAAAACTAACACTTTCCATGCAGGACTTCAAACTTGTGGATGATGTCTTCACCAAAGCTAAAACCATAGCCATGTTTTTTCTTTTATTAGCCACAGATCCACACAAACAACATGTGAAGGGAAAACAAAAAGTAACTTGGAAATTACTCAATGCTAAAACAGATTTCTCATTCGGCATTCTTTATTGACAATTTACACAAGTACTACTTGGTTAACGTTTCAAGATAGATGATTATGTTAGACCGACCATTTCAAACCAAGCTTTCAATTTTTGTATCGTAAATAATTTCTTCTGTTTTCTTAACATAAACCATCAGGGGCGACATTGTTAAAGGTTTTCATACAATAATGTATTGCTGTTGTGCTAATCAGGAAAACAAAACAAAACAATTTAGCGAGTGTAAACATGTATTTTGTGAAATGTAATAAAACAGTTTCTGGAAACAGGAACAAAAATCACTAGTTTTGTCATGCAGTCAGTTCAACACTAATGTAGGCCTTAAAATTGTCTCATTTATCTAAACAAGGTCATTGGCTCTAAGAGCCAACTTTCCTCCCAAAAGAGATTTACACATGATTGTACCTGTACGTTTCCTAGCAATAGTTACTTCCTATTATCAACACCATGCAAAACTTCATTTACTAAGGATGATGTCTGACTTTGTCTGTAGAATGCTATGAAGCCCTCCTGCCGTGTCTGTTGCACTGTATGTTGTCTACCGTAAGCTTGGGGTCCTACTACTTGCCGTCAACTCGCCGTCAACTCATTTTCGTGCCGTCATGTATGCCGTGGCTTATACCTTGATTTTGGCCCCGAGAGAAACTTCTGCGGCTTATACACCGGGCGGATTATACGCCGACAACTGAATGTTGTTTTGCCAATTTCTGGGCATTGCGGTTTATACACCTGGCGGCTAATATGCCAAAGATTACAGTAAGTCTAGTGACCTCAAAGCGTTGGTGGCTGACTTGATTCAAGCTTTTGATACTTTGGTTAAAACAACACCTAACCTATAGTAGAAATGGGTTACGCTAATGGGTCACCAATGACAACAAAAAAACACTGCACGCCTGCATTGTGAGAAAAGTCCATTAACCTTCATGGTAGTTGATTACTATACACATGGCGAGTGCAAGAACAACTTGGCTAAACAAGCCCCTTCATCTGTGTGAAAGTGTATCAAATAACTCACGTAGAATAATCTGGATGCCATAGATTCAAATCCTGCTCCTAGTAGTATTTTTCTTCGTTCAACCCGAAATTATTTAAAATTTACCAAGTCAGTTTACCTTGTGATTTATCACTTAAAAGTAGGGAGAAACTATGGATAAGATGTCTCCAGACATCTCCAGACCATTTAATGCCATGGTCTGAACATCCAAGAAGGAAATGGTTGATAACTTGTTGTCTTTGCCTTCTCCTTTCTATCACAGATATGCCCCCTCCAGTCTGCCTCATTCACTAATCATTTACATTTCTCTCCCTCTTCCCATCATTGCTTTCGTCTTTTGTGTTCCCCAGGTCTCTTGTAGTCAAACCCCTCTTCCCCCAAACCCCCCTTTTGTTATCATCCTCTCTGTTTAGCCTCCTGCTTTCTCTGTGTGTTTTCATCTCTATCATCTCATTTCCACTTGACTGCTTTTGTTACACCAGTATACCTGTTTTATGTTTGTAGTGTTGTTATTTAGCCTTCGAGAAAGACTCTGCTAGGGTCAAAACGTCAGGCCATTTTTGAATAAAAGGGTATCAGTTGCATCATGATGATGGTGGTCGACTGAATGCACACTCCACATCCATTTCAGTTGACGCTGGTATGAAAGGTTATCACACCTGATCACTGAACCTCCTCAAATGAAAGCCTACTTGTCCCAGCGAATGGCTTCTCACCACAACTACCCTTCTTGCCATGACAGTGGAACGGCAAAGCTAGTCACTGCTTTCGTAGAGTCCGTTTAAAATGAGTTAGTTGACATTGTCTTAGTTTTTCAATGAATGTATTGGTCATGACTGCTCAAGGAGACCCATTCTTTGTCGCCTCTCTGTTGTCTTCAGTTTGTTGGCAGCCAGTTTTTGAAGATACTGAGAGAGACAGAAGAAAAGACACTGGGGTTACTTTCTGAATTCTGAGTGATAAATATTCACCCCTTTTAACAAGATGTCATTTATTTGTAAAGACTTTCCCTGACATCAGGGCTTGATACATATCCCTCCTTTAATTTTGCCTTGCCCAAACTGTCTTGAAAGGTTTGAACTTGCTGTCAAAGAATGAGACATACCAAAGCCCTCTTGTGTTCCATGGTTTTTCATTTGTTTTGAGAATCTGTGGGTCATCAAAAATATAACACCATGCAAGTTTAGGAGAATCCATCTCTAGACCATGAGGACCCATGTTCCACTTTTTTCAGTTTTATTTGTAATTTATTGGCATTGACCCAACTCACCAGGCGCCATCATCAAAATAATCTTAATTGCTCCATTTCGGGAATCAGCGGCCCTGTGTGTTCTACAGTGTAGTGTGAATTTTAGGTGGAGCGGTGTTTGTATGCTTACTTGTTGATTCTGGTGAGCGTGGCAAAGTCGCCATGTATGACATGCGTGCAAGGGATCAATACTGAGATCGGTGATGCATTACGGAAAAGCTCCATTACAGAAAGGGGCTCAAATGAAACATCCTTTTCGTCTGACAGGTCACACCTGTTATCTCCACATAATTACTTTTCCAAACAGTGGACTTAATTGGATCACGCACAAACCAGTAGGGCTGCTGACTGCCCCAGGCAGATTAACTGCTCATTCATTAAGTTTAATGACCTATTGTTCATAATTATTTAGTAATGTTTTTCCTTTTTACGCACTTTCTGCCAAGTCTTGTCTCTTTTTGTATTTTTTCTTTGATGTATTTTGGTATAATGTGAGGGCCCCAAATGATCAGCTGTGCTGGAT
>JACSEG010000089.1_pt1 | contig 17383 bp, 12 predicted proteins | sample 8225521 | NCBI WGS metagenome assembly JACSEG01 (sample SAMN15705060, study PRJNA637333) | viral metagenome | isolation source: viral RNA from sea star tissue | host: Pisaster ochraceus | place: USA:Santa Cruz | collected 2018
TTTGTAATTCCGATCTTTTTGTATTGTACTAGAAGCTCTCCTAGGTTTCCTTCAAAAAGAGAAATAACCGCTATGTGTGGAATAAGCACGAGCTCGGGAAACTCTTCTCTGATTCTTTGGGTAAGAGCCAAGGTCGGTTCGCCATCTCCTGGCTTGCAAGTAATGTTTACCGAGCGCACACCAAGCTGGCAAAAGAGTCGCAAACTGTCCATGAGTTTTTGCATACTCTCTCCTTCCTTGGGGGGGAATATCTCTATGGTATACGTGTGAGAACCATCGTTTATAAGATCTAGTACCGAGATGTTTTCTTTCAATTCGTTTACAACGCCTTTTGAATTTTCTCTTTTATGTTGCAGTGTTCCCATGTAAAATCTTTATCGTTTCGTCCAAAATGCCCGTACGCTGCCGTCTTCTGATAGATGGGACGAAGCAGGTCCAGTGTTTTGATAAGACCAGCTGGGGTAGCGTCCACTATTTGCACTATCTTCTTTGACAACAACTCGTCCGACACACTCCCCGTGCCAAAGGTGTTTATGTAAACTCCTGCTGGCTTGTCCCTTCCAATCACATAGGCAAGCTGTATTTGACATTTCTCTGCTATCTTTGCAGCGACAATGTTCTTTGCGATGTAGCGAGCCATGTATGAAGCACTTCTATCTACCTTTGAAGGATCCTTTCCACTGAAGGCTCCGCCTCCGTGACTTCCGACTCCGCCATAGGTATCTACGATGATCTTTCTTCCTGTCAGTCCCGTGTCTGCATGAGGGCCTCCCACCACAAACCTTCCCGTCGGATTAACAATAAACTTTGTCTTTTTATCAAGAAACCCTGCGCCTTCTAGAACAAGACGCAATACTTTTTCTGTTAGCTGACGAGAGATGTACTGCGAGCTTATCTTTTTTCCCTTGTGTGTTTCGCTGTATTGATGGCTTAGGAGTACCGAGTCCACGAATTTTGGTTTGCCCCCCTCGTACTGCATGGTCACCTGACATTTTGCATCGGGACGGAGCCAAGAAAACTCTGGATCTTTCTTTCGTAATTTTTCTGCATGTCTTAGAATGGCATGGCTGAGCATGATGGGAGCCGGCATAAGTTCCTTTGTCTCGTTACAGGCGTATCCAAACATGATGCCTTGATCTCCCGCTCCCTGCTTTTTTTTGCCGCGTGAATCTACCCCCTGAGCAATGTCTTGACTTTGCTTTCCCATGCAATTAAGCACTCCCATTCCTTCTGCGGACAATCCATGTTCCGTCTTCGTGTACCCGATATCGTGAACCACTTTTCGCGCAATGCTTTCTAAATCGATCTGCGCACGTGTTCTTATTTCTCCACCGATAACAACGAGCCCTCGGGCGACAAAGCATTCGCACGCTACTCGACTATGTTTGTCTTGACGCAGACAGGCATCCAATACTGCATCTGATATTTGATCCGCGACTTTGTCTGGGTGTCCCGCTCCCACTGATTCTGATGTAAAAAGATATTTCATAAACTACTCCTCGTATTAATATCGATATCGATCTGGCTTAAACGGATGGTTTTGCTTAAGACCAAGATAGTCACGTTGTTTCTTGCTAAGAACTGTCAGACTTGCATGAACATGTTCTAAATGTAACCGGGCAATTTCTTCATCAAGAAGTTTTGGAAGAAGATACACTGTCGGGCTAAGTTTTTTCTGCTTTTCCCAAAGATATATTTGTGCAATAACCTGATTAGAAAAACTCATGCTCATAACAAAGCTAGAGTGTCCGGTAGCACATCCTAGGTTTGCAAGGCGACCGGAGGCAAGAAGAATGATCGCATGTCCGTCCTTAAAAACGTACCTGTCCACCTGTGCCTTGATTGGCTCTTTGACGACGCTAGGATCTTTGTCCAGTGCATCCACCTGTATCTCGGTATCAAAATGTCCCATGTTGCAGACGATGGCTTGGTCTTTCATCTTTTTCATATGTGCAAGGGTTATGATGTCGCAATTGCCAGTCGTTGTTACATATATGTCTCCCTCGCTTAACGCCTTCTCGACAGGTCGGACAGAATATCCTTCCATGGCTGCTTGCAAGGCACAGATGGGATCTACTTCAGAGACGATTACTCTCGCCCCCTGCGACCGAAAGGCTTTTGCACAACCCTTTCCTACGTCACCAAAACCACACACAACCGCTGTCTTGCCTGCGATCATGGTGTCCGTAGCACGTTTTATGCCGTCCACGACGCTTTCCTTACAGCCATAGTAGTTGTCGAATTTGCTCTTTGTTACCGAGTCGTTTACGTTTACCGCGGGTATGTAGAGCTTTTTTTCTTTTTCCATCTGATAAAGTCGCTGTACCCCTGTGGTCGTTTCTTCACTGACTCCTTTTAATTGCTTCATGGTTCTTGTCCAAAAACCCTTGTCTTCTTTGTATCGCTGTAACAGCACACGTTTTATTTCTTTCTCTTCCTCTGATTGTGAGGTCGTCTTGACCCACGAACTTCCCTGCTCTAACTCGTATCCTTTGTGAACAAGCAACGTTGCATCGCCTCCGTCGTCCACTATAAGTTCGGGTCCTTCGAGCTTGCCCTTTGCGTCCAGAAAGCTCAGTGCTTCTAGGGTTTGACTCCAGTACTCGCGAATCGTCTCTCCCTTCCATGCGAAGACCGAGACGCCCCGAGGATCTTTGCTGCTTCCCTTCTGCCCCACAACTACTGCCGCTGCAGCTTCGTCTTGGGTTGAGTAGATGTTACAGCTTGCCCATCGTAGCTTTGCCCCTAGCACGCTAAGGGTCTCGATAAGAACCGCAGTCTGTACTGTCATGTGAAGACTTCCCGAGATGCGTACGTTTCGAAGCGGTTTGTTTTTTTTGTGCTGATCTCTGATCTTCATGAGCCCAGGCATCTCTTTTTCGGCAGCCTGTATTTCTTTTCTTCCAAGCTGAGCAAGAGATATGTCTGCCACTCGATGAGGTAGCTTTTGTTTTGTTTGTTTTTGCTTTGTTTGTTTTGTTTGTTTTGTTTGTTTTTTCATTTTGCACCTACTCCGAAGAGAACTATATATAGTTTTAACTATATATGTTTATATGTTTGTTTGCCTTATTATAGAGGAGATCTCAAAGTCGGTCAAGCGGTTAAATTGTGTCGTGGGTGGGTGGGTGGCGGCTAGTGCGCGGCGGACTAGTACGCGGACTGTGGGCGCATCGCGGGTGCGACCAGTACGCGGCGCATCGCGGCGCCAGAGCGAGCTACCGTGAGCCACATCGCGGGAGCGCGACCGCACACCGCGGCACCAGAGCGCGAAACTAAGCGAGCTAAATGTACTTTTTCGTTATTTCCAGCTGGAGTATGTCCTCAAGCACCCCGTACTCACGGACCAGAGCTTGAAACTGCTTTGCATAGCTAGCATCGTCTCTCTCGCCTTCCGAGCTTGATACGCCATCTTGGGAGCTCCCTTGAGAGCCACCTTGGGATGCATGTGATTCTTCGTGTTCTTTCTGACAGATTTTTCGTTTCTTCTCTTCGGCATTATCGTAGATTGCATCACAGATGCTCTCTCGTATCATGCCCTTTTGAAGAAGTTGTTCAAACGATAGTTTTTTTACTCGTGCAAGACGATTCTTGCTGATGATAGCAGCATTACCAAAGAACCCCATGATACTAAGATAATCGTTTCTGCTAAGTGGTTGTTTCTTCATGTTTTTATTTCCATAAAACAAAGGGAGACAGCCTCTACGCGTCTCCCTTGTTTCTTCGTTGTTACGTGTAAAACGGGTGTTTTACATCATACCTCCCATGCCTCCCATTCCGCCCATGCCACCCATTCCTGGATCAGGCATAGCTGGTGTTTTTCCAGATTCTTCTGGAATATCACTTATGATACACTCTGTAGTTAATAGAAGTGCTGCAATCGATGCCGCATTCTGTAACGCACTACGAGATACCTTTGCAGGATCAATGATGCCAGACTGTATCATGTTTTCCCAAGTATCTGTCGCAGCATTGTAGCCCATGCCCTTCTTTGCCTGTAAGGCACGATTTGCAATTACGGCTCCATCTTTTCCTGCGTTTGTAGCTATTTGACGTATAGGTTCTTCTATTGCTCGAAGAATGATACTGTATCCTGTTTTTTCATCTTGGCTTAGATCGTTTATCTTCTTTGCGTTTAGCGCGGGAATAGCATAGAGATATACCATGCCTCCTCCTGAAACCACACCTTCTTCAAGGGCAGCACGGGTTGCTGACAACGCATCTTCTACTCGATGCTTCTTTTCTTTTAACTCAGCTTCGGTAGCCGCTCCTACGTTTATTACTGCTACCCCACCCACGAGTTTAGCAAGTCTTTCTTGTAGTTTTTCGCGATCATAATCAGAAGTGCTGTCATCTATTTGAGCCTTTATCTGACCTACTCGCTCTTTTATTCCCGATGCTTTTCCTCCACCATTAATGATGATGGTGTTCTCTTTGTCAACCTTTACTGAACCTGCAGTTCCTAGTTGAGATATGTCGGTGTTTTCGAGTTTATAACCAAGCTCTTCAGAAACAACCTGTGCTCCAGTAAGAATGGCAATGTCTTCTAACATGGCTTTTCTTCGATCACCAAATCCAGGTGCTTTTACCGCACAACAGTTAAGGGTGCCACGAACACTGTTTACCACAAGTGTTGCGAGAGCTTCGCCTTCTATGTCTTCTGCAATGATAAGAAGTGGCTTGTTCTGCTGAGCAATCTTTTCTAGAACTGGCAAAAGATCCTTCATGTTTGATATCTTCTTGTCATGTATCAAAATGTACGGGTTTTCCAATTCAGCTATCATCGTATCTCTCTTGCTTGCAAAATAGGGAGACACAAAGCCTCTGTCGAACTGCATGCCTTCTACGAATTCTGTGGACGAATCTATTGTTTTTGACTCTTCTACAGTGATGACACCGTCTTTTCCTACTTTCTCAAAAGCGCCTGCTATCTGCTTGCCTATTTCTAAATCACTGTTTGCAGATATAGAAGCAACCTGTGCTGTTTCTTCTGTAGACTTGATCGTTTGTGATGATTTCTTTATTTCCTCAGTCACAACCTCTACCGCAAAGTCTATTCCGCGTTTGATCTCCATAGGATTTGCCCCAGCAGCCACTGCTTTTAGCCCTTCCTTTACAATCGAATATGCAAGAACGGTAGCCGTAGTGGTTCCATCTCCTGCCACATCATTTGTTTTGGTAGCAACCTCTTTTAAAAGCTGAGCCCCCATGTTTTCGTAAGTATTCTCTAGCTCTATTTCTTTTGCTACAGACACTCCATCTTTTGTTACTGTTGGTGATCCGAATTTTTTATCAAGTAAAACATTACGTCCTTTGGGCCCAAGGGTCACCTTAACTGCGTTTGATATCTTTTCGACACCTCTGAGTAAGGAACGGCGTCCCTCCTCACCAAACATTAATTGTTTAGCCATAAAAATCTCCTAATAGAATATAAATTTTTTTTAATGAATAAAAGCATCCATACATTAGTATTATAGATACTTTCTACTAGGATAAAGTGTACTCAAAATAAAAAAAATATGCAAGTACATTATATTAGGGTTTAGATGACAAGCTGCGCCGCGGACAGTGAGTCAGCGCATAAAAAAAGTGAGACGCATACTAATACACCTGTACGCATCTCACCATCGTGTAATTCGTTTTTATTAATTAGAAAGGGATATCTTATAAAACTGAGGAGGAGGAAGATAACTCTCCACATCTCCAACAAGATACACCACTCCATTTTTTATAGTGACACCAGCAGACTCGTGTACCCCGTCCATTCCGTACACCTGATTGACCTTTCGTGTCTTAATGTCAAATTTGAACAAGGTAGAATATGCTTCGCTCCAAATATAGAGATTGTTGTTTTCGAAAGTCATTCCTGCTATCGTATAGTCGTCCATCATGCTATAACTTCTACTGCTCGAAAGCTCTACGCTTTCTCTTGTGAATTCAAAACTACCAAGCAATGTGCCATCTCTTGCTATCTGATAGATGATTTTTTTACCTACTTTCTCTGCCGTATACAAATGCTTGTTGACAGCATCATATGCAAGTGATCCTAGTTTGTGCTCCTTTTCCTCGGTAGCATCAAAAATAAATGCAGTGCCTGTCTCTTTCCATGTCCCATTACTTTCTCTTAGAAAGTATATGGTGCCTACTTCAGACATTATGGCAACCTCGTTGTTTCCGATATAAGCAATGCCCTCTAGATCTCCATCGGGTTCGATGCTTTTTGTATAGAGTAGTTTGCTAAGCGTGGAATCCACCACATGGAAATATGCAGCAGTACTTGCAAAGGTTTGAATGCCGTGAGGTTGATCGGTAGAAATTAAAAAACGATCGTTATCGTAATCCCAAGTGATTCCCGCAGCAAGGACGCCTTCAAAGAGCGGGGTCTTTTCTACTGAAGTAATTGTTTTGCTTTCTATTGGGCCATTGATACTGACATCGTCCAACTCTTTTAGTATGGAAGAAAGCGATGCCTTATAAAACTGAGGAGGAGGAAGATAACTCTCCACATCTCCAACAAGATACACCACTCCATTTTTTATGGTGACACCAGCAGATTCGTGTACCCCGTCCATTCCATACACTTGATTGACCTTCCGTGTCTTAAGCTCGAATTCGAACAAAGTAGAATATGCTTCGCTCCAAATATAGAGATTGTTGTTTTCGAAAGTCATTCCTGCTATCGTGTAATCTTTTGCCATGCTATAATTTCTATTGCTTGGAAGCCCTATGCTTTTACTTGTAAGTTCAAAACTGTCCAGCAACGTTCCATCTCTTGTTATCTGATAGATGATTTTTTTGCCTTCTTTCTCTGCCGTATACAAATGCTTGTTGACAGAATCATATGCAAGTGATCCTAGTTTGTGAGGCACGATCTTATTAGCAGCGTCAAAAATGAACGCAGTGCCTGTCTCTTTCCATACTCCATTACTTTCTTTTAGAAAGTATATGGTGCCTAATTCAGACATTATGGCAACCTCGTTGTTTCCAATATAAGCGATGCCCTCTAGATCTCCATCGGGTTCAATGCTTTTTGTGTAGAGTAGTTTGCTAAGGGTGGAATCTGCTACATGAAAATATGCGGCAGTACTTGAAGCCGCCGAAAGAGCCTGAACCCCGTGAGGTTGATCGGTAGAAATTAAAAACCGATCGTTATCGTAATCCCAAGTGATTCCCGCAGCAAGGACGTCCTCAAAGAGTGGCGTCTTTTCTACCGAAGTAATTATTTCACTTTTTATCGGACCATTGATACTAACATCATCCAATTCTTTTTGTACGGAAGAAAGCGATGCCTTATAAAATTGAGGGGGAGGAAGATAACCCTCCGTATCTCCAACGAGATATATCATTCCATCTTTTATGGTGACGCCAGAAGACTCGTATATGCCGCCCATTCCGTACACTTGGTTGACCTCTCGTGTCTTAATGTCAAGTTCGAACAAAGTAGAATATGCTTCGCTCCAAATGTAGAGATTGTTGTTTCCGAAAGTCATTCCTGCTATCGTATAGTCGTCCATTATGCTATACGTTCTTTTACTCGGAAACCCTACGTTTTCGTTTGTAAAGTCAAAACTACCAAGCATTGCGCCATCTCTTGTTATCTGATAAATGGTTTTTTTGCCTACTTTCTCTGCCGTATACAAATGCTTGTTGACAGCATCATATGCAAGTGATCCTAGTTTGTGAGGTCTAGCATCAGCAACATCAAAAATGAACGCAGTGCCTGTCTCTTCCCATGCCCCATTATTTTCTTTTAGATAGTATATGGTACCCACCTCAGAAATTATGGCGACCTCGTTATTTCCAATATAAGCAATGCCCTCTAGATCTCCATCGGGTTCAATGCTTTTTGTGTAGAGTAGTTTGCTAAGCGTAGGGTCTACTACATGAAAATATGCGGCGGTACTTGCAAATGGTAAAAGAGTCCGAAAACCTTGAGGTTGATCCGTGGAAACAAGAAAACGATTGTTATCGTAATCCCATGTGATTCCTGCAGCAAGGACCCCACCAAAGAGTGGGGTCTTTTCTATTGAAGTAATTATTTCACTTTTTATCGGGCCATTAATACTAGCATCGTCTAACTCTCTTTTTATGTAAGACAAGTAATAATAATAGCCTCCGAGCATAAAGATTAATACCACTATTGTTGCTAAAAATACTTTTCCTCTCGTTCTCATGTGAATATTCTCCTATTCTTATGTTATCTGTAATTGGAAAATCTAAGAAACCACATCCTGTGATCGCATATTTCTATTTCCAAAAAAATCTTTTCGTGCAAGAAACAAAGCCACAGTAGAAAATGATGCCATGCCTATGTGTACGAGCTCTGCCACTATATGAGGAGCTCCGAGTGCAGGTAGAAAGGGAGTTCCTATCCAGAAAGGAGCATAATATCCAAACATGATGAATAGGGAAATAAACCATGTAGCTTTAGTTCGCATCACGCTTTTTCCAAAGAAAACAATAAGTAGAATTATTATTGCCATGATGTCTCCTACACCTTCTCGAAACACATGATACCATCCGTGTGTGGGCCCCTCAGTACTAGCAGCAACAAGAAGATAACCAGGATTGCCTATATGTCCAAGCGTTTTTGACAGGCTACTCCAGCCAATAATTAAACCTATGATTAGAAGAACTCGAGCGATGTTTAACCTCACTGATGATTTCTTTTGTATATCCATAAAAAACTCCTTTTGTTTTTTATGGATATTGTAATCAGAGATTGTTTCAGAATTATTGCACCGAAGAAATATTTATTCGCTGGGGTTCGGTGAGAAGTTGGGTTTATTGTATTGGGAAAATATTTGTTTCTTGGAAGCGAGTTGAAGACAAGAGTTGATGAGAAAGTGAATGTATGCTATAATATAGGAAGTGATACGTTGTAGATCTCTACCTTATCTCCAAAAATATATTTAACAATATAGACATCGTATCAAGTCGAAATTTATCTGTAATAAGGTTACGGGTAAAGAGCCAGATGAATAAGGAGAATAATTTATGTCTAAATTTAGTTGGATACCAATATATAAAGAAATAGCGGAGAAACTTCTTGGCTATGAAAAGAGGCAGGACGAGTTAATAGGAATTGTTAAAGATCTAGATAGAAAAGATTGGAAACCAGTATCTACTGAGGACCAAGACAAAAACGGCGAGCCCATCGAGTTAGAGGAAATCGACCCCTTTACCTTTTTAGCCAGTTTCAATAGAGGAGATGCAGAAAAAGAAAAAACTAACATTAATCGAATTGAAATTGTTCAATACTTAAAAGAACACTGGAAATTAACTAAGAGTATACCTAATGATTTTGATGGGATTCCCGTTGTTTTCCCTATGAGATCTTGGTTCTTTGGCTATAAAAAAGATAGAAAGGGAAAGGACATTCCATTGCTGTGGGATTTGTTTAAAGAAGCATTGAACGGCAAGATTACGAAAGATACATTCAATAGTGTTTTAAATATTAAACAAGTCGCTCTTCCAAAAATCACGATGGGATTATTTTGGATACGCCCCAACCAATATCTAAACATGGATGCAGTAAACATAACGTTTTTAAAAGAAAAATACGAAATAAGCACTAATAAAATTACTGACCATGAATCTTACACAGAAACACTTAAACAAGTCAAAGAAAAAATTGGAGAGAGAACGTTTTATGAATTAAGTCATGAAGCGTGGAAAGCGCGGCAATCGGAAGAAAAGCAATTGCCTTCAGGTTTGATTGCTTGTGATGGTGGAGATTGGTTTGAAAACAACACCATTCCTGAAATAAAGAAAGAAGGAAAATCAGTTGTTTGGTGGGGTCGAAAACCTACAGGCACGAAAAACACAATCAATGGTTTGATTAAAACGATCGATGAAGTTGGGCATTTTTACTTTTATTATGTAAGTAACACCTTTGCCCGCTATAGAGCAAAGGTAATTGATTTTGCTGTTGGGAAAGATGAATTTGTAAAAAAGAAATGGAAATCATCATACCCCAAAGTTGTAAGAGATCGTTTTGAAGATTACCATGATGACGGAAGAGGATTAGAAGCTTCAATTCTGTTTCTTATTGAAGAAATGGTAGCTTTAGAGCCACAAATATCAATTCATGATTTTGATTATTATGGCGGATGCCAACCTCCTGAAAAACCTCTTCTTCTACAACCAATATTAGGGATCAAAGAAAACAACAATACAAAAAATAATGTTATCACAAAAAGCGAGGAAAAAAACATGAACTCAAACAAAAACACTATTTTGTACGGACCTCCTGGAACTGGCAAAACCTACAAAATTCAAAAGGACGAGAACTATATACCTCGTTTCACGGACAAGACAAACGAAAAAACCAAACAATACCTTGCAAAAGTGGTTGAAGACCCCGATTGGAGGTGGGTTGATTCCATTGTCCTAGCAATGCTGGACATGGACAAAAAAGAAATAAAAGAATCTGAAATTAAAAAAAGCGAAATCATAAAAATTACATCAGAGTCAGAAAAATATAAAACAAAAGACGCAGATTCCCATATTCGGGCAAAATTACAAATACATGCAAACCCAGAATGTCCTGATGTCGGATATGAAAAACCAAGTCCACCATATGTGTTTTGGAAAAACGGAAAATTCAAAAACGTTACCTGGACAATAGATAAAGACATCGATAAACCAGAAGTGTATAAAGAATGGCAGAAAGTCTATAAAATTTGGGAAAAATTACAATCATTAAAACAAGCTGAAGCAAAAGAAAAAAGATACGAGTTTGTCACGTTTCATCAGTCTTTTTCTTACGAGGATTTCATAGAAGGGATTAAACCAAAAATCAGTGATAGCGACAGCTCAGAAAATAACATTCAGTATGAGATCAAACCAGGTGTCTTTAGGGAAATTTGTGAAAAAGCAAGAGAGAACCCTGACAAAGAATACGCTTTGTTTATCGATGAAATAAACCGGGGAAACGTCGCAAACATTTTCGGCGAGTTAATAACGCTAATAGAAGACGACAAAAGAGAAGGGTGTGAAAATGAACTTTCTGTTCTCTTGCCATATTCAAAATCCAATTTTTCAGTACCAAACAATCTATACATCATCGGCACCATGAACACTGCTGATAGAAGTATAGAAGCACTCGACACCGCTTTACGCAGAAGATTTTCATTTGAAGAAATTGCACCTAAGCCCGACTTATTAGGAAACATAGACGACATTGATTTAAAACAAATGCTAACAACCATCAACAACCGAATTGAAGTCCTGCTTGATAAAGACCATAAAATAGGCCACTCCTATTTCATGAGTATTAAAGATTTTAAAGAGTTACAGTTAACATTTAAAAATAAAATAATTCCTTTGCTTGAAGAATATTTTTTCAATGATAGAGAAAAAATTGGAATGGTTCTCGGCGAAAACTTTGTAATCAAAGAAGAAATAGAAGAGTCTCAAGTTCCCTTTGGCAAGGGATTTGGAGATACCGATTATGATTTAGAAGATAAAAAGATGTTTCGAATTAGAGATGTTCTAGAGACGGAACCTGAAGATTTTAAAAATATATATACATGAAAAACACCGTAATTCAAGTATTTGAATATCAAACATTACGCGTAGGTGAAAACGAATTTTCAGAGAAACATTTTGATGGTTTAGTAAAGTTTAATGACCGTAATAATCGAATTTATTTTGAGGTTGGACATAAAGAAATTAATTTTCGCAACTACGTTGGTGTAATCAAAGTAGGAAACTTATCGATTGAGATATTGCCAAAAGCGGACCGCAGTGACGACAGTCAAACAAAAGAGCATTGGCAGAAAGCATTGATCGAAATGTTGTACGTATGCAGACGAATCAAAACAAAGGCAAACAACAAGGCAAACCTAAGAGTAAAAAACCAGAGACTTCTCGATGTGATTTTTACATCCTTTTTGTTCGAGGTCTCATCGATTTTGCATACAGGAAAGATAAAAAAATACAGAATCGAATCAAGCAACATTAATAATTTAAAAGGAAAACTAAATTTTTCCAAGAACATAAGTGAAAACTATATTCATAAAGAAAGGTTTTACACTGATCACCAGAAATATGATTTCAACAATTTTTTAAATAGAGTTCTTAAAATCGGATTAACCATTATCAGTAAAACGGCTATTTCTTTTTCAATACGAAATCAATGTAAGCGTTTTATGTTTGATTTTGACGAAGTAAATGATACATCAGTCTTGGAAAAAGATTTTGAGAATATTAAATATGATAGAAACTCCCAAAAATATAAAGACGCAATTGAACTTGCTAAACTAATCATTTTTAACTATCAACCCGATATTTCAACCGGAAGAAACAATGTGATTGCATTGTTGTTTGACATGAACATGCTTTTTGAAGAATATGTTTACTATCTTCTGCGGCGAACATCAAAAAGTGAAAACTGGGATTACGATGTCTCGTTTCAACAAAGAGAATATTTTTGGAATGACAAGCGTATCATACCCGATATAATATTAACCAATAAGGCTACCGAGACTCAATGTATCATTGATACGAAATGGAAAATCCCGAGAGACAACAAACCATCTGATAACGACTTGAAACAAATGTTTGTATACAACGTTCAGTTTGGTGCAGAGCGTAGTTGTCTTGTGTATCCATACACAAAACAAGAAACACAAGAACCTATAGCATACGCTGATTCTAAACTTATTCCTGGAAGTCCCACACACTCCTGCCAAATGATGTTTTTCAACATTTTTGATAACGACAAAAAATTAGATCGTAACGCTGCAAACCAGATTTACGAGAACTTAACAAACTCATAATTCGCCAACACCCCACCCAAAAACATTCTTCTCTGCAATATTTTAGCAACAATTAATGAGTAAGATATAATAGAACTTAACTATAAGGAGTTAAAGAAATGAGTATCATTAACAAAAAAATCATGTGGGGTATCAGCATACTTGCTGGCATCTCTCTTCTTCTTTCTTGTGCAACAATGAGCAAGAAAAATGCAATTGACTCTATCAAGAGTGAAATAAACGTACAAATACCGATGAGGGACGGGCAAACGCTATCGGCAAACGTGTTTCGTCCAGGCAAGCCAGGCAAATTCCCTGTCGTCATGTTTTTAGGACCCTATGGAAAGGACACCCCACTCTCCGTGTTCTTCGAGCCAGAAGATGGAAACATCGAGGCTTCGGAATTAGCTTCGTTTGAAGCGCCCGACCCTGCGTTCTGGGTACCAAACGACTACGTAGTCGTTGCGGTCGATAGCCGTGGCATGGGAGCCTCGGGAGGCACAGTGCGCGTACTAGAACTAACAGAATCAGAAGATTTCTATGACGCAATAGAATGGGCTGGCGCCCAAGCTTGGTCAACAGGAAAGGTTGGTATAACTGGCGTCTCGTATCATGGACTAATTCAATGGAGGACAGCTGCATTACAGCCCCCTTCACTGAAAGCCATTATTCCGTGGGAAGGATTGACCGATCTATACAGAGAAGGAGTCTATCACGGTGGCATTTCTTCAACATTTATCGATGGATGGTTCAATTACAGAATACTAAAAAATCGTAACTCTGAAACAACTCCATATAGAGACTTGAGAACAGAGATAAACAACGCCCCTCTTTTAGGTGCAAAAATCCATGACGATCTCAAAATATTTGATGCACTTGCAAACATAACGATACCTGTGTATGCGGCAGTCAGCATTCAAGATCATGGATTACACACACGAGGCACCATCAAAGGGTTTGAGAACATTGCTTCGAAATACAAATGGCTGGAGCTTCATGGAAGAAAGAAGTGGGAATATTACTACTCTCCGGGTGCATCGTCAAGACAAAAAATGTTCTTTGATCAATTCTTGAAAGGAGAGGATTCTGGAATTCTTCAACAACCAAGAGTGATATACGAGATGAGAGAAGGGCACTATGAAGGAAGCATGAAAACAGCAAGCACTTGGCCTGTCCCCAATAGAGAACTCAAAAAACTGTACCTTCAGGCAAACACACTAGACATGACAGACGCTGTTCCTAGAACTTCTGCAACGACTGATTTTAGCGCTGCAATCCCCGCAGACTATGACGAAGGTGACGAAAGCCAAACCAGTGACGACGAGAAATCAGTATTTACGTACGCTTTTTCTCAAGACACGGAAATCGTGGGCAGCATTAAGTTGAATCTTTTTGTAAGCTCGACTCAGGCTGACGACATTGATCTTTTTGTGGGAATACAAAAAGAGGACGCTTCTGGAACCATAAGACCATTTCAAGGCCCTGCTCAAGAAGGTGGGCAAGTCGCTTCAGGATGGTTGCGTGTTTCTCACAGAGCGTTAGACAAAGCTCAGTCTACCGAGGAAATCCCCGTGCACTCGCATCTTTCAAAACAGCTTCTTCGTCCAAATCAAAAAGTTGAAGTGCAGGTTGAGATATGGCCTACCACCGTAAAGTTTTTTAAGAATGAAAAGCTACGACTTGTCGTGCAGGCAAGAGACATTGTAGAATCTCAGGAAAAACACAAAGGACTTGTGGGCAAGGGAAGAACCGTCATTCATACAGGACCTAGGGATCTATCTTATTTGCAAATTCCTATACTCCAGTAAAACACATTGACTATTGATTATGGCATAAAGACACGTTTTTATGCCATGACAATAGACATAACAATAGATATAACAATAGACATGACAATAGACAGCAGTCTTTAGGGTATGATGAATAAAGAAAGCACCTATGAAACAAACCATACTTATTATTGAAGACGAGATCCGCATCGCTAATTGGATCAAGGTTTTTTTTGAAAAAGAAGGATTCATAGCAGAGCTCGCCTACGATGGCCAAACAGGGCTCAGCCGTGCTTACGAGCTAGAACCCGATTTGATTGTTCTTGACTTGATGCTTCCAAAAATCGATGGCATGGAAGTCTGCAAGCGGTTGCGAAAAGATTTAGACACACCCATCATCATGTTGACTGCACGCGAGGCAAACTCCGATAAAGTGAAAGGTCTCGAGATTGGTGCGGACGATTACGTGATTAAACCGTTTAATCCCGATGAAGTAATCGCTCGGGCAAAGGCGATATTGCGCAGAACAACGAATACGGTGCAACAGATTCTTCACTCTGGTGACATAGTCCTAGATGAAGGTACCGAGACCGTCACCATACGCAACAAAGAGCTGTCGATAACCCATGATCAGTTTTTGCTTTTGCGTGTCTTTATGCAACATCCGAATCAGGTGCTTACACGAGAACAGCTTATAAACAATGCTTTCGGAAAACACTTCGATAACTTTGATCGTGCTATAGACAGCCATGTGTTTCGTTTGCGAAAACTATTGGAAAACGAATCCTGTTATCCTATACAAACGATCTATGGCGCCGGGTACAAGTTCTCGGAAGACAGCAAAAAGAAAACCAGCCAAAAGAAAGATGAGCAAAAGAAACGAAGCGCAGGAAAAATCTGATGTCTTTGCAATGGCGTTTTCTTCTATCTTTTCTTTTGTTAATCGTTACCACGATAGTGCTTGTTACGGGAATTGACTTTCTCTCGACAAGAAAACAGTTAGACGATTTCATCAAAGTTCTTGGAAAAAGAGAAGTGCAGCGAATCTCGCAAGACTTGAGCCGTTCGTTCACCTTGCTTGGCAACTGGGACAATGTGCAAAACGTCTTGTCCGACGCAGGCTTTCTTTATAAACGAGAATTTCTTGAACAGATCAATGCTTCGCCAGACAAGAAAAGTGCCATTCCCCAATCATCTCAACAGAAACTTGCTCACATAGTAATCGTGGATCCACTGAACAACGTGATCTATGATAATTTTTACCAAAAACCTATTGCAGAAACGACCATAGAACTACAAGGATATCGTTCGAGCATCATAGACTACAACGATAATCGTACGGTCGGGTTTGTGCATATGGATCTGAAATACGATTACTTGGAAGAGGAGGCCGACACTTTTTTTGAAGAACTGTTTTACCAGTCCTCACTTAGTTTTGTGCTTGTCGGTTTGTTTTCTTTCGTTTTTGCATTCTTGCTTGCAAAATATATCAGTAATCCTATTGTAAGATTGACAAGGGCAAGTCGTGCGCTTGCCGAACAAAAATCTAAAATAGTTTTGCCTGTTTCGTCCTCCGATGAACTAGGGCAGATGAGCAAGTCGTTTAACAGCATGGTGCAAAGCTTGGAAGAACAGCAAGAGTTACGAACGCGCCTTCTTAGTGATATTTCGCACGAACTAAAAACCCCCTTGAGTATCATACAATTGGAGGCCCATGGTCTAAAGAAAGGCTTGGAAAAACCCGGCAAAACATCCGACAAAATAATCAACGAGGTGCAACGCCTTCGCACCATAGTATCTGACTTGAATTGGATCGTAGAAACCAACACAGGAGAGCAGCGGCTTTCGTTGGAGCTGTGTTCCATCAAAGATATACTTTCAGACGAGATTGATCGATGGAAAAGCAAGGCGGCGGAACAACAGGTGAAACTACAACTCCATGTCGCGCCCAAGATACCGATGTTCTTTCTAGACGTGCTGCGAATTTTTCAAGTGCTTGGCAACATCATCCGCAATTCACTGCAGCATAGCAATCCCGGCGGACAGATCTCGGTACAGGCACAGTACCAAAACAAAAACCTAAAAATTACCATTCATGATGACGGAACAGGAATTGAGGCAAGCGATCTACCTCACATATTCGATCGTTTTTATCGTATTGACAAATCAAGAAGTCGTAGCGCAACAGAGACACGAGGTACGGGGCTGGGGTTGGCAATTACTCAATCCGTAATAGAGGCACATAACGGAACGATCTCTGCAGAAAGCGAAGGGCTAAACAAGGGCACGACAATACGTATCACTATCCCGTGGACGGAAGAAAAAACTTCGTAGGCGGCTCAAGGTTGCCCGAGGCGGCTCAAGTCACCATAGGCTGGGTCTAGTTTCCAAAGTCTAGCGAAGCCAGCAACTCCGCAGCGGCAAGCGCGGAACACGTTCTGCTAGAGTAGCTCGACACATAGCAAGACAAATCAGGATACTCTTCTAGCTCGTACGGACTTCGCAAGCCCACTACAACTAGTTTCTCGTTTTGAGTCTGAATCAGTCTTCGCACGCAATCTTGTTGTTTCTTCTTTTCAAAGTCCTCTCCGGGCAGAGGATAATCTTCTGTTACGACAATAATTCTATCAAAGGAATCTAAAATTCCCCTTTCCTTGCTCGACTGAGAACCGCTCGCTTGAAAGCCACTTGCCTGAAGATCCTCGTACGAAAAGACTTGGGTCTGCTCCCAGCATTGAGAAAAGAGCGCAGAGAAACTCGCAAAAGCAGACAGCACTTAGTTGGGACCTATACCCCGTATGTTTACTAGATTGTGATACGAAGCTTGGGGGGTTGCAATTATAACTGCAATCG